>ERZ1740070.2113-NODE-2113-length-11683-cov-3.811318_pt1 | contig 11683 bp, 10 predicted proteins | sample MGYA00581734_ERZ1740070 | MGnify/ENA primary metagenome ERZ1740070 (study PRJEB43018, sample SAMN04849744) | marine metagenome | isolation source: floating plastic debris | place: Pacific Ocean | collected 2008-09-01 | study: EMG produced TPA metagenomics... | reverse complement strand
CAGCAATCGCTGTTGGGGACGTTGCCGGATTCAAACGCGTTTAATCGTTTCATGGACGTGTCAGCCCGCGGTCGCAATGCAGAACAGGTCCGTGCCGACTCCCGATTGGCCATCGATGCAGGTGACGTCAACGCCTATCGCAACCTCGTCGGCAATCCTCAGGCCATGCCCCACGCGACAGCGACCAAGCCGACCTATCAGCAGGCACCGGTCACAAGGATCTACAACGGCTTTTTGCAGGACGCGCCGGTGCAACCCGCCAGCGGTGGCACCCCGATCACCACGATTGCCGGGTTGGACGATGCGCTGACGACAGGGCGGATCACCGCCGCCGAACATACCGCCGCGCTCAACAGGCTTGCCACCAATGCCCAGGACCAGGTCATCGCAAACACCGAATTCACCAGCGCACATGCCCAGTCTTTCCAGAACGCCTTCGACACCCTGCATCCGTCCCTGCGCCCCGAAGCACCGGACACGCCGACGCGCTACAGCTCGCGCAGGTCAACCACGTCCAATGCCGCCAGCCATCCCAGCCGGGTCCAGCAGTTCAACGCCTATCTGAACGCGCAGACCAACATGTACAATTCAAACGGGACGCTGCTGCATGTCCCGCAGGCGGATGTGGCACCGTATCAGGCGCTGCTGCGCTCACCCTTTTCACGCGAAGCCTCCCCGAGCGGGCGCACGACCCGGCAGAACTACACGCTGGCACCGGTCTACCGCGTCTACAACGGCATTCTGGCAAGTACCCCGGTCCGGGATGCTGCCGGAAACAGCTACGCCACAATCGACGAGATCAATACCGCACGCGACAACGGCGCGCTGACGGCGACGCAGCACCGGCAATTGATCGACCGGGTGGCGCATATGGCCGCGCGCTCTGTCGCTGCCGACGCACCCGGCGCGCAGGCCGCGCACAACCGAGCCAACCGCGCCGCAACGCAGGAACATCAGGCCCGCATGGCGCGGGCCAATGACTACATCCGCCGCGCAGCCTCGCCGGAATACCTCGCCTCCGTCGAGCGGGGCGGCGGGATGCGCGGGGACCTGTCGGTGGCACGCAGCTACGGCGGCCGCGCGGCACTGCTGGGTGCGTTCATGGGCGCGGGGCAGGAGTATATCTTTAGCGAAAACGGCTTCGAGGACCCGGAACTGCGGGACCGCATGCTCCGCGCGGGCGGACGCGAGGGGCTGCGCAGCGGGCTGTCGGCAACGGGCGAGACACTGGCGGCACAACAGGGCAGTCGTATGATGCTCAGGGAAGGGATGGAGATGGGTGCAACCCGCGCCTTTCTGATCCGGGCAGGCAGTCGCGCTGTCCCCGGCGGCCTTGTCGACGCAGGCTTCGAAGTGCATGACATCCTGACCGATGGCAAAGACAACTCGGCCGGAGAGGTGTCGTACCGCGTCGGACGCGCTTTTGTAATTGGCGGATCATCCGCATGGGCGGGGGCCGCAGCAGGTGCAGCCGTCGGCTCTGCGGTGCCGGTCGCCGGTACTGCCGTCGGCTTTGTCGTGGGCTTTCTCGTGGGCATGGGTGTCGGGATGTTTGCGAACGAGGTGATCCCAACCTACGCAGACCTCCAGGGCCCGCAACGCAGGCGCGTCCCGTTCCGTTCCAGCACGGCGATCGACCGCGCGCTGCAATCCAATCGCTGCCCGTCACACCACCGCAGCCGCGACAGCGCCATGGAAATCCCGCTGATGCCACGCGCCGCGGACCGCTCGCCACTACAAGACTACATCAACCAGCAGGTGGTCGGCCCGCCTGCCCCCGGCTACGACAATGCGCATGTCACGCCCGCCGGGACCCTGCCCGGCACCGCACTCAGCGACGAAGAGATAAGCGCGCTAAGCCACTGGATCAACGCCACCACCACACCCCAAAGCGGCACCGCAACGCCCGCGCCCTAGGGGCCAAAGGTCGACGCCACCAGACCCAGACGCTTGATCATGCGGCCCAGATGCCGCCGCTCGGTGCCCGCGCGGCAGGCGGCGTGGGTGATGTTGCCGCTGCATTCGTCCAGCAACCAGCTGAGGTACTCACGCTCGAACTGCGCCACGCAGCGGGCGCGGGCCGCGCGCAGACCACCCTCGAAATCGGTGGGCGCGTGGGCGGACCTGCGTGCCAGAATGCCAAGCGGCACGTCCTCGATCACGCCGCCCTCGCACAGGATCGCGGCCCGGTACATCGCGTTTTCCAGCTCGCGCACATTGCCCGGCCAGTCATAGGCCAGGATCGCCTGTTTGGCGCGCGCGCCCAGTTTCGGCACCGGCCAGCCGTTTTCGGAGGCATGGCGGCGCAGCTGATGTTCCGCCAGCAGCAGCGCATCACCCCCCCGGTCGCGCAGCGGCGGCAGACGCACCGTGCCCACATCCAGCCGAAAGAGCAGATCGGCCCGGAAATCCCCCTGCTCCACCAATGTCGGCAGATCGGCATTGGTCGCGGCCACGATGCGCAGGTTGGTCGCGACGGACTTTTCCGCACCGATGGGCCGATAGCGCCGTTCCTGCACGAACCGCAGCAGCGCCACCTGCCCCCGCGCGCTGAGCGTGTTGACCTCGTCAAGCATCAGCGTGCCGCCTTCGGCCATCGCCACCAGCCCGCGCTGTCGGCTGACCGCATCGGTAAAGGCCCCCTTTTGGTGACCAAAGAGCTCATTTTCGATCAAAGCCTCGGGCAGCGCGCCGCAATTGACCGGCACAAAGGGCTTGCCGGCCCGCGCGCTCATGTAGTGCACGGCGCGCGCCACCAACTCCTTGCCGGTGCCGGTTTCACCGAAAATCAGCACGGGCGCTTCGCTTGCAGCAAAGCGCGCAACGCGCGTCAACACTTTGCGGAATGCAGGGGACGTCCCAATGATCCCCAAGCTATCGAAGTCTGTGTGGCTCGACACATCCCCCCCCGGGCGGTCCAACGCTGAAAATGAATACAACCAATGATTATGCCGTGAGCCTACCACCGATTGTGTCGGTCCGTTAACCCAATTTGCAATATATCCCGGTGCGCGCCGAATTCTGCCGAAGCGGGCGCTGTGGCCTCAGCGCATGACGAAGGGGTTGGCCATCGGTGTGGAGGCGGTGCTGATCCAGGTCGTTTTGGTCCGGGTGTAGTCTAGTACGGCCTCCAGCCCCGCCTCGCGGCCATAGCCGGACTGGTTGAACCCGCCAAAGGGCGCGATGGGCGAGATCACGCGATAGGTGTTGACCCAGCAGATACCGGCACGCAAGCGCCGCGACACCCGGTGCGCCCGCGCCACATCGCGGGTGAACACGCCCGAGCCAAGGCCAAAGTCGCTGTCATTGGCAAGCGCGATGGCCTCTTCTTCGGTGTCGAAGGGCAACAGCGACATGACCGGGCCGAACATCTCGACCTTGAGCGTTTCGGTCTCGGGCTGCGTGCATTCCACCAGCGTGGGCGGCATGAAGTTGCCGGGCCGGTCCAGCGGCGCACCGCCAAAGCGGATCGTAGCACCCTGGGTCTGCGCCCTGGCCAGCGTGTCCGCGATCCGGCTCACTTGCGCGGGCGTGCACAGCGGGCCCATATGCGTGCCCGCGTCCAGCGGGTCACCGACCACGATGCCGCGCGACTTGTCCTCGATCTGCGCGACGAGCGCGTCGAATACGGGCCGGTGCACCAGCCCCCGCGTGCCCGCCACGCAGGACTGCCCCGACGCGCCGAAATTGCCTGCAATCAGACCATTGGCGGCGCTTTCCAGATCGGCATCGTCGAAGACCAGAATGGGCGATTTGCCCCCCAGTTCCAGCGAGGTCACCGCGAAATTCTCGGCCGAGTTGCGCACCACATGGCGCGCCGTCTCCGGCCCGCCGGTAAACGCGATCCGGTCCACGCAGCGATGCCGGGTGAGCGGGATGGCGCACCCTACCGCATCCCCGGTGATCACCGACACGACGCCGGGCGGAAAGCCTGCCTGTTCGATCAATCGCGCAAATTCCAGCATCGGCGCAGGCGCCATTTCGGACGCCTTGAGCACCACGGTGCACCCCGCCGCCAGCGCTGGCCCCAGCTTGGTCGCGGTCAGGAACATCTGCGCGTTCCACGGTACGATGGCAGCCACGACACCGATGGGCGCGCGGGTGGTGAATGCGTGCATGTCGGGCTTGTCGATGGGCAGCACCGCCCCTTCGATCTTGTCTGCAAGGCCCGCGAAATAGCGGTAGTAATCCGCGACATAGCCCGTCTGACTGGACGTCTCGGCCAGTAGCTTGCCGCTGTCCGTCGTCTCGATCCGCCCGATTTGTTGCGCGTGCGCCTCGACCAGATCGGCCAGGCGGTACAGCAGCTTGCCCCGCGCCGTCTGCGTCATGTCGCGCCACGCCGGGTCGTCCAGCGCGCGTGCTGCCGCCGCCACCGCCCGGTCCACATCCGCCGGCGACGCGCAGGCAAAGGAGGCCCATGGCGCGCCCGTCGCGGGGTTGTCCGAGGTCATCACCTGCCCCCCCGCCCCATCCGTCCACGCGCCGTCGATGAAAAGCTGGTAATGCTGCATGGGCGACCTCATTGGAACCGGGGCATCACGTCGTCGATGAACCGCGACAGCGATGCACGTTTGCGTTCCGCACTCATGCCAGAATCGATCCAGAATGAGAATTCGTCATAACCGAGGTCTTCGTAGCGCTTGATCAGGTCGACGACCTCATCCGCCGTGCCCATGGTCAGATCGCGGCGCATGTTGGCCGGGCACATCATCGCGTTGCCCGCCAGTTCTTCGTCGCTAAGCGTCTCAATCAGGCCCTGCCGCACGGGGCGCTTGTTCTGAAACCACGCGCCGAAGTAATTGTAAAACCGACTGAATTCCTGTGCCGCCATGTCCACGTCGTCTGCATCCGACCCCACATAGCTGTGGTGCAAAAGCAAGCATTTGGGGCGCGGCCCCGCGTACTCCGCACAAGCCGCATCAAAGCGGGCGGCGAGCGTTTCCACCTCCTCCATCCCCTGCCAGAGCGGTGTGACCTGCACGTGAAACCCGTTTTGCACGGCGAACTCAAAGCTGTTGGGGTCACGTGCAGCGATCCAGATCGGCGGGCCGCCCTCCTGTTTGGGCTTGGGCGCGGCGGTGGTGGCCGGAAACTGAAAAAACGCGCCTTCGTGCGCGCAATCCCCCTCCCAAAGCGGGCGCAGCAGCGGGGCCGTCTCGCGCATCCGCTGCCCGGCCTCCCAGGCGTCCATGCCGGGCATCAAACGTTCGTACTCGTAGGCGTACGCTCCGCGTGCGATCCCCATCTCCAGCCGCCCGCCGGTCATCAGGTCGGTCGCCGCCGCCTCGCCTGCCAGCTTGATCGGATGCCAGAACGGCGCCACGACCGTGCCGGTGCCCAGTTTGACGTTCTGCGTATGGTGCGCGAGGTCAACGATGGACAGGAACGGGTTGGGTGCGATGGTGAATTCCATCCCGAGATGCTCGCCCGTCAAGATGGCACGCATGCCGACCTGATCGGCGACCTGAAAAAGGCCAATGAACTCCTCATAGAGCACGTCGTGCGGCTGGTCCGGCGTAAGCCGCTCCATATGGGCAAACAGGGAAAACTCCATTCTCAGGCTCCTTTCGACGGGCAAGTGCGGAGGAATAAGCGCAGGATGTCATTGACCGCAGCGGCATGGGTCATGGGCAGCATGTGGGCGGCCCCCGCCACGATCTCGGCCCGGGCATTCGGGGCGGCGCAGGCCATGGCGCGGGACATGACGGGCGTCGAGTTCGGGTCGTCCGCACCGGTCAGAAACAGCGCTGGCATCTGCATCTGCCGCAGATCGGCCGGGTCCGGACCGTCCGCATGGGCAAAGACGGTGTAGGCGTCGCGGTAGCCCCCCGGGTCAACCTGTTGCAGCCATGTCCGGCACGCGCGCGCCTCGGGCGTTTCGCTGTCGCCGAACCAGCGGGCAATGGCAGCACTTGGGTCCGCCACATGGATACCGTCCAGTTCAGCCGCCCGCCGTCTGACCGCCAGTGTCGCCTCCGGCGTGCGCTGAAAAATGGCGTTCATCGCGACGACACCATGCACCAGACCCGGATACCGCACCGCCAGATCCAGTGCGATCATCGCCCCCATCGAATGGACAACGACCACCGCAACGGCAACGAGCGTATCAGCCAGTCGGTCGGTATATGCCGCAAGGCTCACCGGCCCCTCCAACCGCGCGGCGGCCCCGTGCCCGGGCATGTCAAAGGCATGTACCGTATAATCCCGGCTCAGGTCATCGATCTGCGCGCCCCACGCCTCCGCCCGCAGACCCACGCCGTGCAGCAGCACGACACGCGGCCCCCTGCCTGCAAGTATGCAGGGCAGATCAAAGGCGTCAGACCGCGGCCGGGTTGTCCACATCATGGCCCAGATCCTTGAGGTCTTGGTAGCGGTCACCGATGCGATGATGCGGCCGGCCAGACGTCGACCCACCCAGCACAACAACACCCTCATCGCTGCGCGGCGCATCGGGAATGGCGAACTGAATGGTGAGGTAATGCGACCGGCGGCCCGCGTCGTTCTTGTCCATCAGCGGCACCATGATCGGGGCATTCGGCCCACCGCGCGTGTTGGTGAACGCGAGGTAGGATTTGGCCCCCACCGCCTCGCGGTAGTGATTGCCGAACCGCAGCGTGTGGATCAGACCGCTCGCGTGCTCCACCTCACCGTCCACACCCACGACGGCGGCCTTGCCATAGGCCTCGATCGCCTCGCCCGTGCCAGCCAGCGCAATCATGCGTTCGGTCAGCATCGCGCCCAGCACAGGGCCCGCCTCCATGATCTCCGGCTTCAGATCCTCGACAAACCGCCCCGCCCACGGGTTCTGCACCACGGCGGCAACCGCAAACATGCGCCATGGCGGATCGGCGGGTTTGAACCCTTCGATCAGCACCTCTTCGTCATAGGTCACAATTTTGCGGATCTGTGGTGTCATGCGCGCCTCCGGCCCGCAGGATCGGTGGCATGGATGCCGTTGACAAACGACCAATTTGACCACACAGCCATTAGTAACACTAATGATCAGGTTGACCCATGGCGCGCGCCCTGCCCCCTCTGACGTGGTTTCGGTCCTTTGAGGCTGCGGCCCGGCACCTGAATTTCACCGCCGCAGCACAAGAGATCGGGCTGACCCAATCCGCTGTCAGCCAGCAGGTGCGCCTGCTGGAGCAACGGCTGGGCACAAGCCTCTTTGCACGCAAGGCGCGCGGGCTGGCGCTGACCGATGACGGGCGCAAGCTGTTGCCACGGGTGGGCGCGTCGCTGGGGCAACTGGCCGAAGCGACGGCGGCGTTCGACACCGGCGCGGCCGAAGATGTGCTGACCGTCGCCACCTCCGTCAGTGTCGCACGCTGGATCATAGCGCCGCGCCTGTCGGGCTTTCTGGATCAACACCCGGACATAAAGGTCCGTATTCTCAGCACAATCTGGCCTGATGATTTCAGGACACCGTTGGCGGATGTAGAGGTACGCTTTGGCTCGGCCAAGCAGGTGGGGCGCGGGGCCGTGCGGCTGGGACCGGATGGGTTGATCGCCGTGCGAGCGCCAAACGGCGTGGATCGTTTGATTGAAACCGTTGGCACATCCGAAGGGTGGCAAGACTGGGCAATGGTGGCAAAGCAACCGGCCCAGGCAGCGCCCTCCATTTTCGTCGATTCCTGCGGCGCGGCGCTTGATCTGGCGGCCAGCGGTGCAGGCACCGCGCTGGTCAGCGCTTGGCTGGCGGAGGGGGCACTGCAATCGGGTCGGCTGGTGCAGACAAACCCCGCGCAGATCACCGGGACCGAAGGGTATTTTCTGGCGCGCAACGCCGACACCCCTGCGGCAGAGGCGTTCGCCAACTGGATTGGCGCGCTGCGTTAGGCAGCCTCGAGGGCACTGGCGATACCCTGCCCGACCCCGCTGCACATGGTTGCGAGCGCACGCTGGCCCGCTTGCACCTCCAACGCCGCACTGCCGGTGATGCGCGCGCCGGACATGCCCAGCGGATGCCCCAGCGCGATGGCGCCTCCGTTGGGGTTCACCCGCGGGTCATCATCGTCAATGCCCAGCTGGCGCAAGGTGGCAAGGCCCTGTGCGGCGAACGCCTCGTTCAGCTCGATCACCGCGAAATCGGCCTGTGTGAGGCCCAAGCGTGCCATCAGCTTTTGCGAGGCGGGCGCGGGCCCGATGCCCATAATGCGCGGTGGCACACCTGCCGTCGCCCCACCCAGCACCCGTGCGATGGGCGTCAGCCCCTGCGCCCGTGCCGCCGCCGCCGATGCCACGATCAGCGCCGCCGCCCCGTCATTGACGCCCGATGCATTGCCTGCTGTCACCGTGCCGTCCGCCTTGACGAACGGTTTCAGTTTGGCGAGGTCGGCGGCGGCGGTTTGCGGGCGCGGATGTTCATCGGTGTCGATCACTTTGGGATTCCCACGCCGTTGCGGGATGGTCACCGGCGTGATCTCACGCGCCAGCCGCCCGGATGCCAGCGCCGCGCCAGCGCGTTCCTGCGAGCGCAAGGCAAAAGTGTCCTGATCCTCGCGGCTTACGCCAAACTCTTCAGCCACGTTTTCCGCCGTCTCGGGCATGGAATCGATACCGTACTGCGCCTGCATCAGCGGGTTCACGAACCGCCAGCCGATGGTCGTATCGTGCACTTCATTCGCGCGGGAAAAGGCCGCCGTGGCCTTGGGCATCACGAACGGCGCGCGCGACATGGATTCGACCCCGCCCGCCACCATCAGCTCGGCCTCGCCCGCCTTGATCGCGCGGGCGGCGGTGATCACCGCGTCCATACCCGACCCGCAGAGCCGGTTCATCGTCGTCCCAGGCACGCTGTCGGGGTAACCCGCGAGCAGCGTGCACATCCGCGCGACGTTTCGGTTGTCCTCACCCGCCTGATTGGCGCAGCCCAGGATCACCTCATCGATGGCCGCCAGATCGAGGGTCGGGTTCCGTTCGGCCAGCGCGCGCAGCGGGATTGCGCCCAGATCGTCGGTGCGCACGCCCGACAACGCACCGGCAAAGCGCCCGATGGGCGTGCGGATGTAGTCGCAGATGAAAACCTCGGTCATGTCCGCCACCTCAAAGGTCTAAAAACACTGTTTCACCAGAACCTTGCAGGCGGATGTCAAAGCGGTATTCGCCGTTGCCCGTCGGTTGCGCCAGCAACGTCTCTGCGCGCGGGCGCTGTTCGATCCGGGCCAGCAGCGCGTCGGTGCTGTTGTCCTCGTCGGCGAAATAGATGCGCGTGCACAGGCCCAGATTGATGCCCCGCGCCACGATCCACAGCGCGATATGCGGCGCGAACTGCAGCCCGTTCCGTCCCCGCGTCGGCCCCGGCTTGACCGTGCGCAGCGTGAATTCCCCGCTGTCCTTATCCGCTGCGAACCGGCAGAACCCGCCCACCGCCGGGTCGGCCCCGTCCTGCTCGGGATAGAGGCCCGCCGCATCCGCCTGCCAGCTTTCCAGCATCGCGTCGCGCAGCGGCCAGCCGGTGCCGTCCAGAACGGCCCCGGTGATCGTGATCACCTCCCCCTTGGCACCGTCCGCGATGGGCGACAGGCCAAGGTCCTGCGGATAGACCCCCGTCACCCCGGCAAAGCTCGGGATACAGCCGATATGAACGTAAGGCCCCGCTGTCTGACTGGGCGTTTCCACAAGTGTTTCAGTTGGTTGCACCATGATCTACATCCCCTCCGGCCGGTTCTCGAACATACTCTGCCGCCGTCCGCGCAGCACGATGTCAAAGCGATAGGCCAGATAGTCCATGCCCCGCGACTGCTGCATGACCAGAGGTGCCACCAGCCGGTCCAGCTGACCGCGATCCTGAATGGTCGCGGCGATGGGACAGCGGTCAATCAGCGGGTCCCCTTCGAAATACATCTGGCTGATCAGGCGTTGCCCAAACGCATGCCCGAAGATGGAAAAGTGGATATGCGCGGGCCGCCAGTCATTCGCACGGTTGGGCCAGGGGTATGCGCCGGGCTTGATCGTCATGAACTCGTAACGGCCCTCATCATCCGTAAGCGTGCGCCCGCAGCCTCCGAAATGCGGATCGAGCGGCGCAAAATACGTGTCCTTCACATGGCGATAGCGCCCGCCCGCGTTGGCCTGCCACACCTCCACCAGCGTGTGCGGCACGCCGCGCCCGGTTTCGTCCATCACCTGTCCGTAAACACGGATACGCTCGCCCACAGCGCTGTCCGCGCCTTGGGTAAAGTTCACGATCAGGTTGTTGTCATGCGGGCCAATCAAGCTGTGGCCAAAGCGGGGGCCGGTCTCTTCGCTCGGTGTGCTTTCCATCGACAGGAGCGGCAAGGACGGCGAGCGTGTAACAGAGGTTTTGTATTCTGGCCAACGGGATACAGGATGTACCTCATGTCGGCGCGGCATCAGAGGGTCAGTCATCCGCGGCCTCCATCTCGGCCCAGGTCACCTTGGCCAGCTTGATCGCGCGATTGGCGCGCGGCACGCCCGCATAGATGGCCACGTGCTGGAACGCCTCCATCACGTCGCTTTGGCTGGCGCCGGTGCGGGCGCAGGCGCGGATGTGCATCGGGATTTCCTCGAAATTGCCCGTTGCGGCGAGCAAGGCAAGTGTCAGCATCGACCGCTCGCGGCGCGAAATGGCGTCAGAGGCCCAGACCGTGCCCCAGGCCCCTTCGGTGATCAGCGTCTGGAACGGCGTGTCGAGGTCGGTGCGCGCCGCTGCGGCCCGGTCCACATGCGCGTCGCCCAGCACAGCGCGGCGCACCTTCATCCCGTCCTGATATCGGTCTGTCATCGCATCCTCCCCCGCCCGACTGTCCCGCGCATCGTTCAAAACGGCAAGCCGATATAGTTTTCGGCCAACTCGCGCCGCGCGGTTTCCGATTGCGACAGGTGCCGCAGCGTGGCCTTGCGCATCTGCGCGGCAAAGCTGTCTTCGCCCTCGAACTGGTGCAGCATCGTGGTCATCTGCCAGCTGAAGCGCATCGCTTTCCAGATGCGCGCCAGCGCGCGATCCGAATAGGCATCAATGCCGGTCTCGTCGCCCCTGAGCGCGTCGATCAGGGCCCCGTGCAGGTAATACACATCCGACACCGCCAGATTCAGCCCCTTGGCCCCGGTGGGCGGCACGATATGCGTGGCATCACCCACCAGAAACAGCCGCCCCCAGCGCAGCGGCTCGTTCACGAACGACCGCAAGGGCGCGATGGATTTCTCGATCGATGGTCCGGTGTCCATGCTCTCGGCGATTTCACCGGGCAGGCAGGACCGCAGTTTGGCCCAAAAGCGGGCATCGCTCCACGCCTCCACCTTGTCGGTCAGCGGCACCTGCACGTAATAGCGGCTCAGCTTCGCGTTGCGCATCGACGCCAGCGCAAACCCGTTGGACGAGTTGGCGTAGATCAGCTCTTGGTGCGCGGGGCGCGTGCGCGACAGGATACCCAGCCAGCCAAAAGGATAGACCCGTTCAAATTCCCGCCGTTTGTCGGCTGGAATGGTCTGGCGGCTCACCCCGTGGAAGCCGTCGCAGCCGGCAACGTAAGCGCAGTCAAGACGCCTCGCGGCACCCTCGTGGACAAAGGTGACATACGGCGACGCACTGTCGGCATCATGGATCACCACATCCGATACCTCATGCACGATCTGCGTGCCCATGGTGTCCTGCGCGGCATAAAGATCGGCGGTCACCTCGGTCTGGCCATAGACCATCACCGGCTTGCCAGTC
>ERZ1740070.2112-NODE-2112-length-11684-cov-9.697050_pt1 | contig 11684 bp, 6 predicted proteins | sample MGYA00581734_ERZ1740070 | MGnify/ENA primary metagenome ERZ1740070 (study PRJEB43018, sample SAMN04849744) | marine metagenome | isolation source: floating plastic debris | place: Pacific Ocean | collected 2008-09-01 | study: EMG produced TPA metagenomics... | reverse complement strand
CGCCAAGGTAGAAACTGAGGTGCGTGTATTGGGGATATATCAATGGAGCAGGGAGGCCAATGAAGAGGCCTAAGCAACCAAAGAAATTAACACAACTTTAAACACATTCAGTTTTGACAAAATCCACTTCTTGTTACTTTGAACTTTTCTTTCTGTATTGTTTCTCAGCAACTTCCTCCAATTCTTTGATCTTTATGACTGAATGAACACTTAACGGGAGCACAGTAAAACTCTTTTTGCACACAATAAATATGCTACTGAATTTCCCACCTTTAATTGCGTTTTATGTTGCTAGATAGGGAGGAGTTTATTTTCGCTAGCATTTAGATTCGCCACATAACTGGAGCGGAAGTTCATTATTTCAGCTGTGTTTTATATGCAAAATTCCGCCATTTGGTTCCAAAATAAATTATTGCATTGAGAAAAAGTTTGCTACCTAATGCAGTTGCACATCACAATGGTTAAGATTTTATTACAGAAAACTTCCAAGTGTTTACTCGTGGCTGATCCTGGTATTGTGTACGTAAAGCAAGCGAGCACAGCCTGGGAATAGTAAGTTAGAAGACTGATTTGGGTGTGACCGCTGCCGGCTGATGATAGACAGGTTTTCTATAGTTTATAGTAACATGAGTGCACTTTTGTAAAGCAATTTTCAGGCCCAAAATTAGTTTGAGCACCAGATATCGATGGGAGTACTGTTACTTAATTGGGTTGTGAAATTTGGAGCTATAACCTGCCTGGTATCTGGTCAGGGTCCGGTCTCTGTTCCTATAATTATCAAGGCTGATTTGCAATAAGTCACGCTGACCCATTCATGTGCTGAGCAAGATTGGCCAGGTATGCTGGGATCCCTTACCATTACCACTTCAGTAAAAAGCTGGGCACTAATTGCAATCGAAACCGGTCATTTGATTGGTTCTTTGACTAGAGTGGCTACAAATCCCAACATACTACGCCAAACTTGTTAAGAATGCAGGCTTTATCCAGTATGTGTCAGAGTACTACAGGCCCTCAACAGAAGTGTTGCAGGCTGACATGTCAGTCTGATAGAGATCACTGTTCTGGCCTATGCAACTAATGCCAGCGAGAGCATGGAGGACAGGTGTGAAGGGCTTGTTGAATTGGGTAGTGCATACCTTGCTAGCTCCCTTACTGCCTTCACTTTGTTCGTAGCCTTGCTAAAATATTGTCAGTAATTTTGATTACGACATCACCATAGGGTGTCGTATTAACCAGAGCAGAGAAAAAAACCATCTTATACCTAATATTATAATAACTTGCTGCCGTATGTAATGAATATTTGCTAGATCATTCTTCTGTATATTCTTTCTTATTTGTATTATATCACCTGGCAGTTAAGGGCCGGGTCCGCCTACCTTGCTCTGAGTGCTCAGACTTTGGTAGCCCATGCAAACAGAGTCAATGCTTTTATTTTGGTGACCAAACATCAAAACAGCTAACAGGTTTCATACTTTAATTTCTCTTTCAATTTTTGCTCTGGCGTTTGATATCCAATACACGAACTTGATGAGAGTACATGTTATATGGTATATATGTACATGTATTTTAATTGAAAATCCGGAGAAGAGAGGCAAGTTACTCAGATAGTTTTATGCTGCAAATGAGGTATTGCCAGTGTTTGGCGGTGATCAAAAACCTTGCATCCTGTTTGTTTGCTAGGTAATCCGTTTTGCAAAAGACCACAGATTAAAGTGGTAATCTAATTTAACAGCGGAAGCATTAAGAGTGTTACAAACCAAATTTTGGATCAATTGATGGAATTTCATGTCAAAAAATGTCTGAATGTCAATAATGGTAGAAGTTTGATAAATTTGAATAGTCAAGATAATTATCAAGATAAATCATTGTCATAATGGAGAAATATGGTAATGTACTTTGGAGGTAGTTATACCTTACAAGGTTGCAAAATCTTTTTATATGTTCAGGGTACAATTTCCCTTGTTATTAAATGTCATGTTACATATTTCCAACACTTTTGAACCCAATTGTGAGAGAATTGCATGGCAAGTTTTAAATGTGCTCAGATTTTCCAGCTATTCCTGCACCAGTTTGGGAGTGAGCCAGGTGGGTGTGAACGTAATTAAAGCCTACAAGTTTAACAACAGAGGAGAACATTAGATGTGTTACCTAACACTATGTAACAACACAAAACATTAGCCTTAATTTTCCTGTTGCATCAGACCATGCTACATTTCACTATAACTTGTACATTATACCATAATACCTTGTTTCCTAGATCGACTGAGGCTATAGTCACCACATCCCGAAACATGAAAGCCTCATTAATCCAGGGATATCTTGAAAAGCTTACAAGGATTACATGCTGTAGACATGGATGAGTGAATAATATATAAAAGCTGTTGGGAGCAGAGATTGTCACCATAACTCGGTAATCGCTTGTAGGACCAAGTAGTAGACCTGAGTTAGGATCTGAACATTAGGAGTATACTCTGTACAAGTAAGAATCCTGTTCAAAGTTTATCGCTGTTAATTATAGTTGTAAAATTTCTTAAATTTGTTTAACAATTATTTTGCATATAATCATTGGCTTGTCTGAGTATCAGTATTGTTGTCACACCTCGGAATGGCTACCAGTAAAGTGTAATTCCTGTCAACCTGTAAGGATATGTTATATATTACTGATATTATTGTGTGCTGTATCTAATAGTTGAGGATATATTTGATGTTAAATCTACAGTTAACAGATAAACCGTTGAATTGCGTATATAAGAGACAAATGTATGGTGTTTATTTTACTCAAAATAGTTTACTGTAACGAATATCCAGTATTTTGGTACGGATTCAATTGAAATAATGTTTTGCTTCTTTGCGGCACATTACTCAGACAACGGCACCAAGGATTTCTTCAATCAAAACTGGATATGTATCATACGTTTCCAATTGCTGTGAAAGACGCGTCGAACCCAGCATTAAGCTAGAAAACTTTACATACACACAATAAATTATTCTAGAAAAATTTCATACATTTTTCAGAATAGAGGTAGCCATGTGTTCGTCCATCATACTTTCACTGCTGGCAATCACAATAAGCTCTATCAGCACTACAGGGAGGGTCATTGTAAGTCAAGATGCACAGGATATTGAGCAGTACCAGGATTTTATAACATGGATGCGAACTCATGGAGAAAAGTTTGAGGTAAGCAATCTGCCTTTAAAGCAAAGTGCAGTAATTGCCAGTATTTGAAAACAAGGTTTGAGCAATAAACTGAATTTAATACTTGGAGATATACAGAGATAAATTTACACTACCAGGTAAGCTGTACATTATCAAAACACTTTTGTTACAGAATGGGGGTGACTTAGGAATCTACGAAAGCTGCCAAGCAGGATCATGCCCAGAAGAGACGCTAAGCAAGCTAATGGCAGCACTTGAGATGGACATTAAACGGATACAAGCAAATTATGGCCTGCAACCAACAGGTTTGTAAATATTCACCATAATTATTACCGGTACCAAGTTTCAGCCGAAGAAGAGCTAATATAAGAGTTCGTTTTTAACACCCGTCTTCAATAATTGTTATTCTATGGACAACTTATTTCAAGAATATAGTAATACGTAGTAAGCATTTCTTTTTGTTTACTAGGAAAGCTAGATGACGACCTTGGGAGAATGTTTAAAACAAAATGTGGCGACAATGACAACGAGGAGCACAAAAGGAGAAGGAAAAGATTTGCGAGGCTAGGATCTGTGGTATGGCCAAAAGACATCATGCCCATTTCAATTAGTGTACATAATGCTCCAAGAGGATATTCCATAGCAGACATCGAGGATATAGCAATACATTGTGCAAAGGTAAGTTAACTGAAGAATCTGGAAAACATACATGCAAACCTTCATTTTTTATCTGCAGATGACCGAAAGCTTGTTAGATATTTTCATAACATCAAAATATAAATGACCATCATATTCAAAGCAAGCCATGAGGAACCTGCTTTCACTATAATACAACAGACGGGAGTTGTCCGGTATTGCTTTTCTTTATATACAATATTGGCTACCAAAATATGTCACGAAATCTAACACAGAGATTTTTTACTGCAGTTATGGGCAGATCCAACACCACTCTACTTCCAACTTGCACCCTGGGGCACAAAAGGAAACATAGATATCAGATTTGAACATATTGATGGACCCTGGAATACAGTCGGTTTAGGTCTTTCACCCGTAATCTGGGGTGACAAATCCTCATACCTGAAACTTGATAATGCAGAGATATGGAAGAGATGGGACAAAGACCCAAAGATAGGTGAGTTGGACCACTTCTTGTTATTGAGCTAACCACTACCCTTAACCCTTAATCTTACATTGTGCTTAACAGTTGCAGAATATTGCAGACAGAGAGGGAAATTTTGTTGTGAGGATCAGGAAAAGGGTTTTATATCATTTATAGAACTGGAAGCAGCTCATTTAACCCATAATGACACAAATCAATTGTCATCTTTAGGTGTATCACTAACTTGGGCAATCTGCCACGAGATGGGCCATAATCTAGGTCTTGGACATTCTGGAGATAGATCAGCTCTCATGTATCCCTCTGGAATAGGACAGGATGAGAGTAGACTTGGCAGAGATGATTGGAGTGGTATAACTCATTTGTATCGAGGAAAGAATGGAATGGTAAGTTTGCTGGAATATTTCTTTTCACTGTTATTTAGTTAAAAACTGTGTGGAAGCGTTTATTATAACTGCCTCATTTATTGCCTTATGTAAGCAGTTTATTGTTAGTTCATTGATTCAAGTCAGACAAAGACCAATATGTTCTCTTTATTTTAGACTGTTATACCAGGCAGAAAAGGATTGAACCGCCCAGTTCCAAGGCCAACTCCACGACCAACACCACGACCAACTCCAAGACCTCGAACCTTCAGACCTACACCACGCCCTACACCACGACCTCAAACTTTCAGACCCCGACCAACACCACCAAGATTTGTGCCTACCCCACAACCGAGATACACTCCTGGACCACCTACAGCACGTCCATATAACAACTATACATACAGACCAAGAGGTCCAAATCTCCCACCACCTGGACACATACCAAATTACAGACCAAAGCCGTCTGCACCGACAACCAGACGACCAGTATCTCAAGGGCCTGTTTGGTATTATGATGCCACAAAAGGTAGATGGTATCAAATTCGTAGATAAAATGTGTCAGCAGAGGCAGTGTCTATGCAATCCGAACATGGCTTTGGCCAAGCCAAACAATTACAGTGGTGCTATGTGCAGGTAACAAAGATACTTACTCAGTTGACTCAGCCACTCAGGCAAAAGATTTCATTGGTGCTAAATAAATCTAAATCAGAGCAACATTTTTGACAAAGCTATAGGGTTTTCCTGCAGTTTCTCAGTGCTTTAATGCAGAATAATAATTTATTTTCATTTGCATGCCATAAACCCACTTAGTCATTTCTGTTGCTGCAATTCTGTAAATTTATATTGTATTTCCATTTTTATTTGATATTTATCATCTTGATTTTTTCTGCTAACTTATTTCCATTTACCATGCGGATGTACATAATAGAAATAACTATATCAATGCTGATTATTTCAGCTGATACAAGATTTGTTTTATTTTTTGAAGAGCATTTTTTATTTCACTAAAAAAAATACACGATTGATTATGAACTGTATCAAGTTCTGTCAAATATCTAATCTCTGATTTAAATTCCAGCCTTTAAATATCTCAGATGTTTGATCGTTTAGCGTTTTAACTACTCTGGTGTTCTCAGTAATATTTGATCAGGTATCGCCACATGTGAACCCTTCTGTAAATTTGCGGGGACTCAATAGCAGTTGAAAAAATAGACCGATGGAACTCCAGACATCATTGACCGCTGATATTAATCTGTCAGATGGGCGTTAACAGAATCTGGGCCCACGAGTTTAACAACAGAGGAGAACACTAGAAGCGATACCTAACACATTTAACAACATGAAACATTGGCTCCAATTTTCCTGTGGCTTTAGATCCGCTACATTTCACTTCAACTTGCACTTTCTACCATAATGCCTGGTTTCTTAAATTGACTGAGGCTACAGTCACCACATCCCGAACCATGAAAGCATCGTTAATCCAGTTAGATCTTCAAAAGCTTACAGGATTAAAAATGACAGATCCAGAGGAAACATGCTGCAGACATGGATGAGTGAATAATATATAAAAGCTGTTGGGAGCAGAGATTGTCACCATAACTCGGTAATCGCTTGTAAGACCAAGTAGTAGACCTGAGTTAGGATCTGAACATTAAGAGTATACTTTTTTACAAGTAAGAATTGTGCTCAAAGTTTCTCATTGTTAACTATAGTCGTTACAATTTTAAATTAATTTAAAAATTATTATAGCATATAATCATTGGCTTGTCTGGGTATCAGCATTGTTGTCAAGGCTCCTTGGAAAGGCTACCAGAAAAGCGTTAGGCCTATTCCTGTCACCCAGTAAGGATACGTAATCTGGCTAAAAGAGGAAGTGATGGTCTATTACAGTGGGCTGAACTTTTCATATAGTTGAGGATATATTTGATCTGAAAACTACAGTTAACAGAAAATCTGTTGCATAAAAGAGGCAGTTGTTAGGTGCTTATTTTACTCAAAGCTAGCTTACTGTAAAGATATCCAGTATTTTGTTAAGGTTTCAATCAAAATAAGTTTTTGCCTCTTTCACACGCAGTACGCAGACAACAGCACTAAAGATTACTTCAATTCAATCTGGATATATGTTTCCGAATCCTGTGAAAGACGTGGCGAACCAGCTTTAAGCTAGAAAACTTTATATAAGCCATACACAAAATAAACGATATTTGAAAAAATTCATACATTTTTTCAGAATAGAGGTAGCCATGTATTCGCCCATCATACTTTCACTTCTGGCAATCACAATAAGCTCTATCAGCACTACAGGGAGGATCATCGTAAATCAAGATGCGCAGGGTATTGAGCAGTACCAGGACCTAATAGTATGGATGCGATCTCATGGAGAAAAGTTTGAGGTAAGCGATCTGCCTTAAAGTCAAGTGCAGTAATGGCAGTATTTGGAAGCAAGGTTTGGGCAATAAATCGAATTTAATTCTTTGAGAGTGTACCGAGATAAATTAACACTACACTCTACAATTATCACACCAATCTTGTGTTATAGAATGGGGACAACTTCGGAATCTATGAAACCTGTCAAGCGGGATCATGCCCAGAAGAAACGCTAAGCAAGCTAATGGCAGCACTTGAGATGGACATCAAACAGATACAAGCGCATTATGGCTTGCAACCAACAGGTTTGTAAATACATATACCACATTGTTACCAAGTTCAGTCTAAGCTGAGCTACCGGGTATTATAAGAGTCTGTTTTTATCACATACACTCAATATTTCTTACTATTTTGAAAGCTCATTTCAAGAATATGGGATTATGTAGTTAGCATTTCTTCATTTCTTTTAATTTACCAGGGAAGCTAGATGATGACCTTGGGGGAATGTTCAAAACAAAATGTGGGGACAATGACAGCGAAGAGCACAAAAGGAGAAGGAAAAGATTTGCTAGGCTAGGATCTGTGGTATGGCCAAAAGACATCATGCCCATTTCAATAAGTGTAAATAATGCTCCAAGAGGATATTCCATAGCAGACATCGAGGATATAGCAATACATTGTGCAAAGGTAAGTTAACTAAAGAATCTGGTATACATACATGCAAACCTTAATTTTTTATCTGCGATGAAGAACCTTCTTTCACTATAATTCAACAGTCGGGAGTTGTCCGGAATTGCGTTTCTTCAAATAACGCTCATATACGGTATTGTCTACTGAATTATGTCACGAAAATTAACATAAAGATTTTTTTCTTGCAGTTATGGGCAGATCCAACACCACTCTACTTCCAACTTGCACCCTGGGGCACAAAAGGAAACATAGATATCAGATTTGAACATATTGATGGACCCTGGAATACAGTCGGTTTAGGTCTTTCACCCGTAATCTGGGGTGACAAATCCTCATACCTGAAACTTGATAATGCAGAGACATGGAAGAGATGGGACAAAGACCCAAAGATAGGTGAGTTTGACCACTTCTAGTTATTGAGCTAAGAGCTACATTGTGCTTATCGGTTGGAGAAAATTTCAGGCAGAAAGGGAAACTTTCTAAGGATCTGCAGTTTCATCACGCAATAATTGAAAAGGGGTTTTATATAATTTATACATCTGGAAGCAGCTCATCTAACCTATAATGACACAAACCAATTCTCATCTTTAGGTGTATCACTTACTTGGGCAATCTGCCACGAGATGGGACATAACCTAGGTCTTGGACATTCAGGAGATAGATCAGCTCTTATGTATGCCTCTGGAGTAGGACAGGATGAGAATAAACTTGGCAGAGATGATTGGAGCGGTATCACACATCTGTATCGAGGAAAGAATGGAATGGTTAGTTTGTTGGAATATTTGTTTCCATTGAAATTTTGCTGACAACTGTGTGAAAGCAAAGTATTATAATGGCTTCACCCATTGCCCTATGTACGCAGTCCATTGATTCATGTAAGACTCATACCAATTTGTTGTCTTTATTTTAGACTGTTATACCAGGAAGAAAAGGATCGAACCGCCCAGTACCAAGGCCTACTCCGCGACCAACTCCGCGACCAACTCCACAACCAACTCCCAGACCAACTCCACAACCTCAAACCTACAGACCCACACCACGCCCTACACCGCGACCTCAAACTTTCAGATACAGACCTACACCAACACCCAGGACAACACCATGGCACAGACCCCGACCAACACCCACAAGGTTTGTGCCTACCCAACAACTAAGATACACACCTGGACCACCTACAGCACGTCCATATAACAACTATACATATAGATCAAGAGGTCCTAATCTCCCACCACCTGGACACATACCAAATTACCGACCAAAGCCGTCTGCGCCGACAACCAGACGACCAGTATCTCAAGGGCCTGTTTGGTATTATGATGCCACAAAAGGTAGATGGTATCAACTTCGTAGATGAAATGTGTTAGCAAAAGCCGTGTCGGTGCAATCCAAACAAGGTTTTGGCCAAGCCAAACAATTATAGCGGTGCTATGTGCAAGTCACAAGGATAATATTTCAGTTGACTGAGCCACTCAAGCAAAAGATTCCATTGGTGCTAAACAAATCTAAATCAGAGCAAGATTATTGACAAAGCTAGGTTTTCCTGCAGTTTCTCATTGCTTTAATGCAGCATAATAATTTATTTTCATTTCTGTGCCATAAACCCACTCAGTCATTTCTGTTGCTGCAATTCTGTAGATTTATATTTGTATTTTAATTTGATATTTATTATCTTAATATTTTCTGCTCACTTATTTCTTTGCCATGCAGATGTACCTGTACATAGGAAAAATCAATGCTGATTATTTCAGCTGATATAAGATTTGTTTTTGTTTTTGAGGAGCAATTTTATTCAACTAAATCAAATATACAATTGATTACAAATTGAATCAAGAATTTATCAATATAGCTAGGGATCAAGCGAATCTTCAAGTTCCATCAAATATCCTTTCTCTGACTTAAATTCCAGCCTTTAACATCTCAGATCTCTGAAGTTCAGCTCTTTAACAACACCGGTGTTCACAGTAATATTTGATCAGGTATCACCATGAGTGAATTTGTGGGCAGTTGAAAACAAGTACCGATGGACCTCAAAACATCATCGACCACTGACATTAATTTGTCATCTCGGATTTGTTTACCTAAACCATACTGCATATTTTCAAAGCTCCGTGATGATCCAGATCTGAAATTTTCTCACCTTGTTTGTTCCAAATCTAGTCCTGCATTATGCATATACTTGTCATCCCACTACATAAAAATGTTAGCAGTGGCAGTGGAGTCGTTACCGTTTCATTACGCTGTCTACGTTTAAATGTGACAGTATGGACAGCATGCTAAACATTACAGTGCATGGACATGTACAAGAAAACAGTGGATTCCAGTAATTACTGTTCAGAATAAGGTGAATGAAACTGTGTAAAAGTAGACAAGGTTTAGCATAGGCAGTGAACCAATTTAGGCAAATTTACGAGTCTCGTTGATATCACTCACAGTAGACACACCACGTAATTATGTATGTTTCTTTTTTATTTGTATTTGTATCAAAACAAAAAAAATAATAGTTGCAGGTTGTGCTACCAATGAAGGGGTATTTCATTGGTGCTACGTCTGCAGTTTTTCAGCTTGTGACCAATAAGACATTTAGTGTCACATTTTAGCCAAGGAGCTTATGTGTAGAGATGGATTGTTCCAAATGTGGTGTCACTATTAAAATGAAACAACAACATCATTCAAGGAGAGTTTTTCTACAGAGTCTAGCTACGAGTCCTGACAGCTGTAACAAAGTTCCAAGTCCATCTAAAATCCTCATCTGCGTGTAGCCTATTTCCTGTGCAAGAAGAGAAAATACTGTTAATCTCCATAAACGCTTCATTTTTACAACGCATTCCACATAAAGGTGTACTCCTAAACCACAGCCCATATTATCCAGCCATATTATGACAGGAAGGCTTGGGTACGTAAGAGGAATCTGGGTGAGAAGTTCTTTGTCACAACCTTTCACAAATCATGAATCGGTCTTGAAACAGATAGCTCCAAGCTAGGTATCTACAACAGCGAATCAATCAATTTGTCGCAGTAAAGAGGAATGCATTTCTGTTTTTTCTCCTTCCCGTCTTAAGAGGACTACGATTAAGGGTTATGACAATTTGGCAACATTTCATGGTAGAGCTCAGTGATGATCTTCAATTTATGTGGAACATGCAAAAGCAATATATAGGATTAATAAGTTATGTTTTCCAACTACCAATGCTGAAGCAATAATCCCTATTTCAAGCTCATCAGATCCCATTAGAGTTTAAGTGTCTCTATTATCCATGCTAATCTAGCTAATGGAGCTGCATTAATAATTCTTCTACCATTTCCGACTAAAGTAGCTTTGGCGTATACATCAATAGATGCATTAGATTTAAGGAATGGAAGCAGTCGTTTCATGACAGGTTTAATTTGCGATTGCATTTATCTCATGCCAAGGCCTTTTTTTTTTTAAGGCCATTATCTTTGATAGCGGCAGAATTTCACTTCCTGCACATGTAGCACATTGATAGTGGCTACCAGTTCGTGTGTCTGTCAAATGATATTATCATACATGTATCTAAATCGAGCAGAAGAACTTTGATTTCCTGTTTCTGGCTTATAGACAAGAAACATTGCAGCGGTTCATATAGCAACAGATGTAGTGGTGACCTATGACCATAGATAAACATTGAGGTTTCTAGATTGGCCATTGGGTTTCAAAAAGTTTGTATCATCAGACTCCCGCAGTGCACCAACACTACCCTCATTTTTGCGTCGCGTATAGCACATCTACTGGCAGCATATTATTCAAACAGTATTATAACAAATCTTGTAAAACCTACGACAGACCTATAAGTTTGCTTGGTCGTTTAAACCTACCAAATTCTTGATTTGATTGGTTCATACATAGTCTAGTTTTCAACCTGATTTGGGCCTAGGGCTGTTGAGGATCATAATTCTAAATAGATAGGGGCAAGTCTAGAACCCTCAATGTCTATGCCTATGACACAGTTATTGATCTAACAATTCA
>ERZ1740070.2111-NODE-2111-length-11688-cov-5.564945_pt1 | contig 11688 bp, 10 predicted proteins | sample MGYA00581734_ERZ1740070 | MGnify/ENA primary metagenome ERZ1740070 (study PRJEB43018, sample SAMN04849744) | marine metagenome | isolation source: floating plastic debris | place: Pacific Ocean | collected 2008-09-01 | study: EMG produced TPA metagenomics... | reverse complement strand
GGCCACGGTGTGACTAGCGGACGAGCCAAAGAAGGAAATAACTGATTACATGCAGCAAAACTTTTCTGCTTACGGTCTATCAAACTGACGAAAAAACTAGTGTCGCAAAGCGTCATAAGCTAGGACAAATTCAGCCCCATCGCTTCATACTTCTCTACTAAAATTTCCGTCAACAAATCTCTTCGCTCTTGTTTCGTTAAACTTGCCAGAGATTTAGCGTCCTCTTCATTAGACTCTGAACCAGACAACATCTGATCCCGTTCTGCAAACCACTCAGACCAAGCCTTCTTCCAATCTTCAGCAGTTTGGCGCTCCAGCGGCGACTCAGCTGTCTGTTCCACCAGCTGAACTGCCTCTGACCCATTAGCTCCAGAGGCTAATACATCTGCTTGAACTAACAAGCTATCGATGTACTGTGAGACATTCTCCAGCTGATGATGAGGCACCTTGTCTAGCTTTTCAATAATATCTGTCTTTTTAAGCTGAGCGTTTGGTGTTTCCATATCTATGATGCCATCGCTGAACGGTCTGGTCTGGCAAAGATCATACGGCCTGCGGAAGTTTGTAGTGCGCCAGTTACCACTACTACTAAATTATCGCCAATGAATTCGTTGCCTTCTTCTATGACTACCATTGTGCCATCGTTTAAGTAGCCGACGCCTTGAGAGGGTTCTTTGCCTTCTTTGAGGACGCGGATTTCGATGTCGTCGCCAGGAAGATAGGTAGGGCGTAATGACTTGGCAAGGTCGTTGATATTGAGGACGCTAACTTGCTGCACGCTGGCGACTTTATTGAGGTTGTAGTCGGTGGTGAGCAAGTCGGCTTTCATCTCTTGAGCGAGCTTGACGAGCTTGGCATCGACTAGGTTGACGTCGTCGTAGTCGGCAGGGTCGATGACAACGCGCTCTGGGTAGGTTTTGCGAACGCGGTTGATGATATCTAGGCCGCGTCTGCCTCGGGCACGCTTTTGATCGCTGGAAGAGTCGGCGACGCGCTGCAATTCTTGGAGGACGAACTGCGGGACGAGCAGCTGACCTTCGATGAAGCCGGTTTTTAGCAGGTCTTCGATGCGGCCATCAATGATGCAGCTGGTGTCGAGGACTTTGGCTTTTGAAGGCTTGATGGTGCCTTCGTTGATTAGCATGGTCTCGTAGCTGTTGGGATTGATGAGCCTTAGCAGAGCTCTACCGTTGGTCTCGGCAAGGCTCATACCGGATACGGCAAAAAGCAAGCTGCCCATTACAGCGGTGACAGGCTTGATAAAGCTAAATTCCTTGGGGAAAGGAAGTAAAAAGAGAGGGGCCAACATGAGGTTGGCAATCAGCAGACCAATCACTAAGCCGGCCGCCCTCGCCAACAGGCGATCGGGGGCCATGTCTTTGACATCTCGCTCGACTCTTCGGTAGCTGGTTTGCACCACCAGGCCTACGCCGACACCAACCAGTGCGCCAAAACCCGCCGTGACAGACTCTAGCCCTTCGATGTTGGTGACTTGGTTGAGGGCGGAGTCGGGCAAGAAGTCGATGCTGAAAAAGCCAACGGCTGCCCCAGTCAGAACAAATGAAAATACAATAAGTGCGTCGAGCATAGGCTATGTATAGGAGTGCTAGGCAAGTGGTCTCTGGCGGTGTATTACGGAGCCAAGAGTGCGCTGAAAAGCACTATGTGATTAAGATTACGGCTATTATAGGGCTCGATAAGCGATCGCTCCTGTTATCTTTCTTTTTGTAATCTTGGTTAGATCTGCCTACGTTCATATTCCCTTTTGTCGTCGCCGCTGTTTTTACTGTGACTTTGCGATTTCTGTCGTGGGCGATCGCAAACGAGGTGATACCTCAAACACCATCACTCACTACATCGAAACCCTCATTCGCGAAATCAAGACGACCCCAATCGCGGGTGAGCGATCGCAGCTTCTAGAAACCGTTTTCTTCGGTGGTGGCACGCCCTCCTTATTAGCGCCCTCCCAGGTAGAAACAATTCTGAACGCTTTGGATCAGCGTTTTGGCATTGCTAACACGGCTGAAATCTCAATGGAGATGGACCCAGCAACGTTTGAGCTAGCCCATGCGCAAGGATACAAAGCAGCTGGCATCAATCGGGTGAGCTTAGGCGCGCAAGCTTTTCAGGATGAGCTGTTGGCAGCATCGGGGCGTTTTCATCGGCGCAAGGATATTGTGCAAGCGGTGAAGACACTGCGAACCGCTGGGTTTGAGAATATTAGTTTGGATCTAATTTCTGGACTGCCGCACCAGACGATGGCGCACTGGGAGGCGTCTTTGCAGGCGGCGATCGCACTCAATCCCACTCACCTATCTATCTATGACCTTGTCGTAGAACCCCAAACGGCATTTGCTCGCTACTTCACACCAGGGGAAAAGCCGCTGCCAAGCGATCGCACCACCGCCGATATGTACCGCGTTGCGCAGCAAACCCTCGTCCCTCTCGGCTACGAACACTACGAAATTTGCAACTTTGCTAAGCCTGGCTACGAAGCCCAGCACAACCTCACCTACTGGCGCTGCGAGCCAAACTATGGCTTTGGTATGGGAGCAACTAGCTACTTACCGCAAGCGGCAGGGCCACAAAGAATAGATCGACCTCGCACACAGGCTTCCTACCGTAACTGGGTAGAGCAGCTGATCGAACGGCGCGGAACAACAGACGACCCGACGCTACCGCTGACCGAGCAAGTGCTCGAAACAATCATGATGGGATTGCGGCTTACCCCTGGCATCTCTCTTTTAGGTGTCGAAGAAATATATGGAGATCGAGGCCTCAAGGCGCTAAGTAAGGCGATCGCCCCCCACATACAAAATCAATGGGTAATTATCGATTCGGCGCATCCTAAAGATTTTGCCCAGACTGGGCTCAGCGCACGGGATCATATCCGTCTTAGCGATCCCAAGGGCTTTTTGATGTCGAACGTGGTGATTACCGACGCCTTCAATGCACTAGAAACCGTTCACCTTGAACAGAAATAAATCAGACTCGAATAATAAGGAGAATCACAACCTTTCTAGAGAGGCTCCCGCTTTGCAGTACTATATGCCTCTGTAAAGGCCCAGTAAAAGCCCAATCAACTGCTCGATTCTAGGGCACCTATTCTTCTAGCCGCTCCTCTATTTTTCTCTATGCCTAAGGTACTCGTCTCCGATCCTATCGACCAGTCAGGTCTGGACATTCTTGCCCAAGTCGCTACTGTCGATGTCAAAACAAAACTGCCCCTAGAAGAACTGATTTCGATCATTCCTGAGTACGATGCTCTGATGATTCGCTCAGGCACCAAGGTGACTAAAGAGGTCATTGAAGCTGGTAAACAGCTCAAAATTATTGGTCGCGCAGGCGTCGGGGTAGACAACGTCGACGTTGTCGAAGCCACGCGCAAAGGCATCGTGGTCGTCAACTCGCCTGAAGGCAACACCATCGCCGCCGCTGAGCACGCCTTGGCGATGATGCTCTCCATGTCGCGCTACATTCCCGCTGCAAATAAGTCGATGAAGGCCGGTGACTGGAACCGCAAAGCCTTTACTGGCGTAGAGGTATACAAAAAAACGCTCGGCGTTGTTGGGCTCGGTAAAATTGGTTCTCACGTGGCGACGGTCGCACGGGCCATGGGGATGAATTTGCTGGCATTTGATCCGTTTATTTCGAGCGATCGCGCCGAAGAGCTGGGCTGTCGCCTCGTAGAAATGGACCTCCTCCTCAGCGAGTCGGACTACATCACCCTGCACATTCCCAAAACCCCTGAAACTGCCAACCTCATCAACGCTGAGTCCCTCGCGAAAATGAAGCCCTCAGCGCGGATTATTAACTGTGCTCGCGGTGGCATTATCGACGAAGCCGCCCTAGCCCAAGCGCTAAATGATGGTGTAATCGCTGGCGCAGCACTCGACGTTTACTCCCAAGAGCCCCTGGGCGAATCACCTTTGAGAGATGTCGATAAATCCCTCGTGCTCACACCTCACCTCGGCGCTTCTACCGCAGAGGCCCAGGTCAACGTCGCCGTAGACGTCGCAGAGCAAATTCGCGACGTACTGCTGGAGCTGCCCGCTCGTTCCGCAGTCAACATTCCTGGCCTACGCCCCGATGTACTTGAAAAGCTTCGCCCTTATCTACAGCTCGCCGAAACCCTCGGCAACTTTGTCGGCCAGCTCGCAGGCGGTCGCATCGAAGAGCTCAACATTCGCTTGCAGGGTGAGCTGGCGCAAAACGACACCAAGCCCATCGTAATTGCTGCACTCAAGGGCTTACTTTCCAACGCACTGCAAGAGCGTGTGAACTACGTAAACGCTTCGATAGAAGCGAAAGAGCGTGGCATTCGCGTGGTAGAAACTCGTGACACTACCGCAGAAGACTACACCGGTTCTCTGTATCTATCTGCAAAGGGTTCTCTCGGTGAGCACTCAGTCACTGGCGTACTGCTGGGCGGCAGCGAAGTTCGCATCATTGATATGGACGAGTTCCCTATCAACGTACCGCCAACGAAGTACATGCTCTTCACCTTGCACCGAGACATGCCCGGCATCATCGGTAAAATCGGCTCTCTGCTTGGCAGCTTCAACGTGAACATTGCCAGTATGCAAGTAGGCCGTAAAATTGTGCGCGGCGACGCCGTCATGGTGCTCAGTATTGACGATCCATTGCCCGAAGGCATTTTGGCTGAAATCAAAAAAGAGCCCGGCATCCGCGACGCGTATACGGTAGCGCTGTAGGGCCCTAGCACCGCTACGCCCTCCGCCTAGCACCGCTATGCCCTCCACACAAACGTCACCGGGACATCTTCAATATCTTCGGTGAAGGCCTACAATCATTGCATTGGGCGCAGCAGCGCTGTGCCCCTACAGATTACTGGATGCCTGTACAGAACATCGATACACCGGAACAATGGTGGGAAGTCACTGTCATATGCCCAACGGCGCTAGAAGATAGCGTCTATTGGGCATTCGATGAGCTGGGCAGCAAAGGAACCGCTAGCCAGACCAAAGACGACCGTCGCATCGTGACGGCCTACTTCCCTCAGGTGCAGTTTCAGCCCACAGATTTTGAAGGGCTCCGGTCTGCGGTGCTAGACAGCGCAGCCATGCAGGCAGACACGTTGCTAAAAAGTGCGGCGAATCAAGCTGGAGGACTGACAACACTGCCATCCGTAGATATTAGCTGGCAGCTGATTGATGAAGAGGACTGGGCTAGGAGCTGGAAAAATCACTGGAAGGCTGAGGAAATAGGCGATCGCCTATTAATCAATCCAGCCTGGATGACACCGCCCGTAACCGAACGAACTATCCTCACCCTCGATCCTGGCAGTGCTTTTGGCACGGGGGCTCATGCCACCACTCAGCTGTGCCTAGAAGCGTTAGAAAAACAATCGCTTGCCGGTACAACCATCGCTGACATCGGTTGTGGCTCAGGCATACTTTCTATTGTGGCGTTGCTGTACGGTGCGCAGCGTGCTTTTGCCGCTGATGTCGATCCGCTGGCCATTGGCTCCACGCAATCTAACGCTGAGGTAAACGGTATAGAAGCCCGTACAGAAGTCAGGACAGAAGCCAGTAGAGAAGCCAATGCTGATAAATCTGACGCTCAGCTTTCTGTTCAGCTTGGGAGTCTACCAGAAATTATTACGATGGCAGAAGCAGCCAGCAGCCTACCCGTCGATGGCATTGTCTGCAATATTCTTTCCGAGATCATCGTAGGACTGATCATTCCTCGACTCAGCGAACTAGCCGGACCTGAAACCTGGGGAATCCTCAGCGGCATTCTTACCAGTAAAGCCCCTTGGGTAGGAGAGCACCTTACCGCCTATGGTTGGCAGGTTACTGGCATCACCCATCAAGATGAATGGTGTGCGATGACCATCGCGCTAGCCGAAACCACGTAAGCCAACCCATTCAAATCAAACCACGCACATTTCAAATCAAACCACGCACATAACGCTGCATGAACGATACCGTCGGATTTTTACTCAAAGTATTGCTTCTCTCTGCTGGCCTGAGCTTTTTGATCAAACTGGCGGGACCAAGCCTGCCATTACGAGGGCTAGAAATACCCACGCTTAACCATCTTGCGCTTGTCATCATCACCTTACCTAGCCTACTTGTAGGCGCTTTCCTCCTCTTCAAAACCCGTTCGTAGCGTAGGCAAAAGTCGTGCCCACTATCGCCGAAATCAACGACAAAATTCGGAGTGGCAATGCCACGGCCTGGACCATCACCGAAGCGAAAACTCGGATTGAAGAGATGGGCGTTACCGCTGCAGCCAAAGCTGTAGATGTAGTAACCACAGGTGCCTTTGAGCCGATGGAAGGTTCTGGCGCAATGCTTAATCTCGGCCATACCGACCCGCCGATCAAAATCGTGGAATGTCATTTAGATGGCGTACTGGCGTATTCAGGCTTTGGGGCGGTTGATTTGTACCTGGGCGCAGGGCAAATCGCCAGGCCGAATCGAGAGCATCGTGAGGGTGAAGTCGAGGAGCGAGGCGGTGGTCACGTTATTGCAGATCTGATTGCGGATAAGTCTGTGAGCCTGACGGCGATTGGGCAGGCGACTGATTGCTATCCTAGGGCGAGTTTGGATACGACAATTACGCGCGATCGCATCAATCAGTTCTACCTCTTCAACCCTCGCAACCTCTACCAAAACTTCATCGTGGCCGTCAACGGCGGCGATCGCCCGCTATTTACCTACATGGGCCCCTTGCAGCCTCGCCTAGGCAACGCAGTCTACGCCAACACTGGCGCACTTTCCCCCCTGCTCAACGACCCCGACCTACAAACCGTCGGCATTGGCACGCGGATTCTGCTCGGCGGCGCTGAGGGCTACATCGCCTGGGAAGGCACTCAGCACTTTCCCCTACAGCGCCGCTTGCCAAATCGAGCCCCAGTCGGCCCAGCAGCAACCGTAGCCCTCATCGGCGACGCCAAAAAGATGGACGCACACTGGGTGCGCGGCTGCTATTTCAAAGGATACGGCCCTTCAATGATGCTAGGCGTTGGCATTCCTATCCCCATCCTCAACAAAGACATCCTCGCCAGCTGCGCGGTGAGAGATGAGTCGCTAGTCGCCCCCGTCGTTGACTTTTCCATTCCCAGACGAGTTCGTCCCACGTTTGGGCTAGTCAGCTACGCCCAGCTCAAATCTGGCCATTTAATCCTTGACGGGAAAAAAGTGCGCACCGCACCGCTTGCCAGCCTGTACCTTTCAGGGCAGGTCGCTCTAGACCTCAAGCAGCGCATCGAGTCAGGAGAGTTTGAACTCACCGAACCTGTTGCCACGCTACCTACTGATACGCGGTTTATGCCACAAGATAGCTGGGGACCGCAGATTGATATGAGCTAAGCGTCAGCGGTCTCTTTGGCAGTTTCTTTGGTAGTCTCTCTGGCAGTCTCTTCGGCTGTTTGGCTCACGACAGCTTCATCCACTGACTTGGGCTTGGGCTTGGGCTTGGGTGCGGCAGTGCTGCGAGGTTTCCCGCTCCCACCCGTTGGAGGACGACGACGAATGCCTCCTTTTTTGCCCTTGGGCTTTTTCTTCGGTGGCACCACAGCAATAGACTTGCCTTCGAGTAGCAATAGCTTGCCGCCTTGACGCTCTACCTTCAAATCCCAAAAATAGCCGGTCGTTCTGCCAGAAAGGGTACCGTTTATCAGCAGCTTGAATGGGCGCTTGGGCTTTACCGTCTCCGACTTGCTCTTTTGAACAATATTGACCATGATTTCGCCATCTTCTTCGGAGTACTTGGCGATTTCGCCTCTTACGGAGAACCGATCACATTGATCTTGCGCCTCCTCGCTCGACAGAGGACGATCTGCTTCATTCTCGTATTCTGCATCTGCGCTCAGCGTTTCGGGCTCCCATACACCGACAATTTGTACGTGAAGCGCCGGTATTTTTTCCTCTGAGCCGCTTTCCCTGCTGCTTTCTCTACCGCCTTCCTTGTCGTCGCCTGCGTTCTCTTCTTCCTTGTCTTTATAAAGCGTGCGGGGGTATACCACCCAAAGGTGGTCCTTATCGAGATCCAAGTGCTTTTTGATCAGGCTAGTCACCCGACCGAGTAAAACAGCATCAACCAGCGTGCCATCTTCTGCGGCAATATCGCCTCGGTTGAACTGCTCTTCGGAAGCAATGTATTTGCCCTTCAGGAGGCCAATTGCTCGGTATTGCATTGGCTCGCTAGGCAGCGAAATGGGTCCGGGACGCTGCGGAGTAGGGGGCTCTTCGACGACTGTCGCTGCCGGTGCTGGAGTCGATACCACCGCAGGCACGGGTGTGGGCGGCTTTGGCCTAGCTGGAGGCTTCAGCAGTGAACGGCTAGGAGGCTTACGAAGGTCTTTCTTTTCAGAGCTGGGCTGAACCGTTTCTGAATTAACCTCGCCGAGGCCATCGTTGGATTTACTTTCGGGAGCTGGAGATGCACTAGAAGCCATTGCAGTTGCGGTAGCTGATGGGGCGTTTTGACTGTTGGGTTGGCCTATGGACTGGCCTGTAGAAAGAGTGCCCGTAGCAAGACCGGCAGATGATAGGGCTGTATTTGGGGGGCGGCTAGCGGCAGAACTCATCAATCTTTCAAACTCCTGAAACTGTACCTGCGACTCTGATGGGTGAAAGCAGCGATACTCAAGCAATATTTACGCTCAAGCGGTGCCTTCTAAGCGACTTCAGCTTTGCTTTCAAACCCTAGGTTAGCATCAGCACCAAACTTGATTTGGGCTATCTCGATACGTTTTTGCCAAATTGTGGCAAGGCATGTTCTATGGCCAGCAAAGCTAAATGGTGCTTCCAGGCTAGCGTAGACAGCTAGCCCTTAAGGTTGAGAGTTCACGGTTCTTGTCAAAAAAAGAACACACCACCACAAAAACTACAAAAAAAGTTGTTCTGAGTAGCATCTGTGCCACTTTTTATGAGCAGCATACGCAAGTGTCCGTATGCTGGCGCGTCGCTTAGCTCACCGCCGTTAACCACCTCAGTGACTGCTGAAGCCGTCAGCGGCGGTGAGCTAAATAAGACAGCACTCATAAGCTCCGTCAAATCTCTTGACTAGTAGTTCATAGCAAGAGAAGTAAATCCGTACTTTTTTGGGTAGCCTGCTGGATGCTTATCACCACAGATGCACTACAGATCCACCACTGCTAACGGTATTCGCCATTGCTAACGGTAAAGGAAGGGTTAGTATGAGCAAGTTATTTTGATAAGCAGTTATTTTGATAACAAGTACTGAAATCCGTTGGAGATAGGAGAAATCGCTATGGCATTCAAAAAAGATAGCTGGCTAGTCAGAGGCGTGCTAATCGTTGCTGTAGCGGCATTCATTGCGGTCCCAGTTGCCATGTCACTCAGTGGCAATCAAGGTGGCGGCGGGGCAAGTACTGCCGCTAGCCCTTCTCAAGGGACGGATAGGGCAACCCAGCTGGAGGGTGAAATCAAAGGCTACACGGCAGTACTAGGCCGAGAGCCCAATAACCAAACAGCGCTGCGAGGCATTATTGACGCTAAGGCTGAGCTGGGTGATTTGGCAGGGACCGTTGAGCCTTTAGAGCGATTGGCAGAGCTAAATCCTACTGTGCCTGAGTATTCAATCATTTTGGCACAGACTAAGCAGCAGCTAGACGACGCGGAAGGTGCCGCTCAAATCTATCGTCGTGTACTCACTCAAGTTCCTGGAAATGTGCAGGCGCTAGAAGGACTGGTGCAGCTACTGGTTACCCAAGACCGCACAGAAGCAGCGGTGGGTTTGTTGCGTGACACGCTAGCAACGGCGGACCAAAGCAACGAACTCAATCCTGGCAGCGTCGATAAGCTCTCAGTGAAGCTTTTGCTCGGTCAGGTATTTGTTGAGCAAAAGAAGTATGACGACGCCCTGAAAATTTATGACGAAACGATTGCTGAGGCCCAGGCTGCTTCACCGTCACAGCCAGACTTTCGCCCGACGCTAGCTAAAGCCCTGGTGCTAAAGGAAAAGGGCGATGATGCCGCTGCCCAGCCACTATTTGATGAGGCGTTGGCAATGGCTCCTGTGCAATACAAAGATGCCGTACAGCAGCTCATTAGTGAAAACACCGCCCCGGCGGCAGAGCCGGAGGCGGTGGAAGGTGAGACACAAGGGGTTGGTGAGACAGCAGACGTTGAGGCTGAGTCGGATGAGTCAGATGCGCCGGTTGCACCTTAAAGTCCACATTATGCGCTCTGGCTCGACATCGTCCCTGCGGCAAACGATTCATCGCTGGCAGCTTCAGCCACTGGCTCAACAGCATCGAACTCAATGTGGTTTAGCAGGGTGGTGACAAAGGCAAAGAGTAAAAAGGGAAGCGACAGCACTAAAATGAGGCCAACAGTGGCTAGCGCATAGATAGGACGGCTGGCCCCCATTAGGCCAAGCGCAGTAGCTAGGCTCAAAAATAAGACGATTAGCCAAACGATGATTTGGCTGTAGATGTCACCAAAGGTAAGGGTGCACTTCATTTGATACTTTTTAGCGTTAGCCATAGCCTAGTGTTGTAGAGGGTGTGTTTGAGCAGAAAGGGGTTGAGGTGAAGGCACAGCGGCCCAGCCGACAAAATTGTCCTACTAGGATATCGAGTGGTTCCTGATTTAGGACGGTTTATCAATAGAGTTCAAGAATTAATAAGATTGCTTACGTGGCCTACCGCTATCTTCTGCTTTATAAGCCCTATAACGTGCTGAGTCAGTTTACAGATGGCCGGTCTACAGATAGTCGGTCTATAAATAGCCAGTCTGTAAATGGCCAGTCTGTAAATGGCAAGAGCCGAGCGACACTCAAAGACTTTGTAAACGTGCCAAATGTGTATGCAGTAGGGCGGCTAGATCGCGATAGTGAGGGATTGCTTTTATTAACAGATGACGGGCCCATGCAGCATAGGCTTAGCCATCCTAAGTTTGGTCATCGCCGTCAGTACTGGGTGCAGGTAGAACACGCTCCTAACAGTCCGCCTTTGGAAGCCGCGCTGGAAAAACTGCGGCAGGGAATTTCTATTCGTGATTACAGAACGCGTCCGGCACAGGCAAGGGCGATCGCACCCCCAACTCTACCGCCCAGAAACCCACCCATTCGCTATCGTAAACAGGTGCCTACGACCTGGCTCGAAATAATTTTGAGTGAAGGGAAGAACCGTCAAGTGCGGCGAATGACAGCAGCCGTAGGCTTTCCCACATTACGACTGGTCCGTAGCGCGGTGCTACTGCCATCGGAGTCCGCTCGCGGTGCTACTGCCAAACGCAGAGCAAATAAGCCGCGATCGCAGACAGAAACCCCCACAGCGGAAAAGCCACTCACCCTCGCCGGTTTGCAGCCGGGGCAATGGCGCGACCTCACCCCAGAAGAAGTACGTAGGCTTCCTCGCCGCTGAGGCAATCGGCTAACGACGTTCGTTAGCCACCGACTAATTTTTAGCGCCATTATCAGGCATAATCCATGCTTAGGCCCCGCGCATCGCTAACATTAAATACATAAAAGTTGAATGCATCATCTGGAAATGCACCCGAACCCGTTCAGCGTAACGGCTACTTCCCCATAAAATCCAACGATTAAACCCCGATATGCTTATCTGCGGTAACTGTCAGTTCACCAATCCTGCCGATCACAAATTTTGCCAGCAGTGCGGTGAACCGCTGAGCACGCCTGCTGCCGTGCCAGTGCCGCCTGTTTTGCAAATCCGACTCATGCCACCAG
>ERZ1740070.2110-NODE-2110-length-11689-cov-3.719099_pt1 | contig 11689 bp, 9 predicted proteins | sample MGYA00581734_ERZ1740070 | MGnify/ENA primary metagenome ERZ1740070 (study PRJEB43018, sample SAMN04849744) | marine metagenome | isolation source: floating plastic debris | place: Pacific Ocean | collected 2008-09-01 | study: EMG produced TPA metagenomics... | reverse complement strand
GGATTTGATTTCTGGTTTGCCGCATCAAACGATGGCGCATTGGCGTGAGTCGCTGCGAGAAGCGATCGCACTTTCACCCACCCACTTATCTATATATGACTTAGTCGTAGAGCCACAGACGGCATTTGCTCGTTATTTCACACCCGGTGAAGCCCCTTTGCCGAGTGATCGCACCACTGCCGATATGTACAATATCGCCCAGCAAACCCTAGTGCCCCTCGGCTACGAACACTACGAAATTTGCAACTTTTCTCAGCCCGGTTACGAAGCTCAGCACAACCTCACCTATTGGCGCTGCGAGTCAAATTACGGTTTTGGTATGGGGGCGACAAGCTACCTAAATCATCAGCGGATAGATCGCCCGCGTACGCAAAAAGCCTATCGCGTCTGGGTGGATGATCTCATTCATAACGATGGGAAAACGGACGATCCACGGCTGCCAGAAACAGAGCAGGTGATGGAAACGATCATGATGGGGTTGCGGCTGGCACCGGGCATTTCGTTGCGATCGCTTGAGCTGATTTATGGAGCGGCAGGCCTGAGTGCTCTAGAACGTGCTATCGCGCCTCTTATTCAAAACAACTGGGTTATCGTTGATCCCCCAACGTTCCTTTCCGCCAACAGCCAAATTCGACTGAGCGATCCAACCGGTTTTTTAATGTCAAATGTAGTCATTACAGATGCTTTCAACGCGTTAGAATCTGTCGCCATTGCTCACTGAATAATCCACTGAATGCTCACTGAATAATAAGGAGAATCACAACCTTAACGGTAGGGCTCCCGCTTTGCAGTAATATATCCCTCTGTAAAGGCTTAATTAACTACTCAATTCAGGCCTCACAATCTTCTAACCGCTCTCGTATTTTCTCTATGCCTAAGGTACTCGTCTCCGATCCTAACGATCAATCGGGCTTGGATATCCTCGCCCAAGTCGCCACTGTTGATGTCAAAGTAAAATTGCCTCTAGAAGAGCTGATTTCCATTATTCCTGAGTACGATGCGCTGATGATTCGCTCAGGTACCAAGGTGACTCAAGAGGTCATTGAAGCTGGCAAAAGCCTCAAAATTATTGGCCGAGCGGGTGTGGGGGTCGATAACGTTGATGTTGTTGCTGCGACTCGCCGTGGCATTGTGGTGGTGAATTCGCCGGAGGGCAATACTATTGCCGCTGCAGAGCATGCCCTGGCGATGATGCTTTCTATGTCGCGCTATATTCCAGCGGCGAATAAGTCGATGAAGGCTGGTGACTGGAACCGAAAGGCCTTCACTGGCGTAGAGGTGTACAAGAAAACGCTGGGCGTTGTTGGTCTGGGTAAGATTGGTTCTCATGTGGCGACGGTGGCGCGGGCGATGGGGATGAATTTGCTCGCGTTTGACCCATTTATTTCGAGCGATCGCGCTGAAGAACTCGGCTGTCGTCTGGTGGAGATGGACCTGCTCTTGAGTGAGTCGGACTACATTACGCTGCATATCCCTAAAACACCCGAAACTGCCAACCTCATCAACGCTGAGTCCTTGGCGAAGATGAAGCCTTCTGCACGTATTGTGAACTGTGCTCGCGGTGGCATTATCGACGAAGCCGCCTTGGCTCAGGCGCTAAACGATGGCGTCATTGCAGGTGCAGCGCTTGATGTTTACAGTCAAGAACCTTTGGGTGAGTCTCCGTTGAGAGATGTCGATAAGTCCTTGGTACTGACACCTCATTTGGGTGCTTCTACCGCAGAAGCACAGGTGAATGTAGCGGTAGACGTGGCTGAGCAAATTCGCGATGTGCTGCTTGAGTTACCCGCTCGTTCTGCGGTCAATATTCCTGGTTTGCGCCCCGACGTTCTCGAAAAGCTGCGCCCTTATCTACAGTTGGCTGAAACCCTCGGTAACTTTGTAGGTCAGCTAGCTGGCGGTCGCATTGAAGAGCTGAATATTCGTTTGCAGGGTGAGCTGGCGGAGAATGACACGAAGCCCATTGTGGTTGCTGCGCTGAAGGGTTTGCTTTCCAACGCTTTGCAGGAGCGTGTGAACTATGTGAATGCTTCGATTGAAGCGAAAGAGCGGGGGATCCGGGTGGTAGAGACTCGCGATACTACTGCTGAAGACTACACTGGGTCGCTGTATCTATCTGCCAAGGGCTCTTTGGGCGAGCACTCAGTAACGGGTGTGCTGCTCGGCGGTAGCGAAGTTCGCATTATTGATATGGATGAGTTTCCTATCAATGTGCCACCGACGAAGTACATGCTCTTCACTTTGCACCGTGATATGCCTGGCATTATCGGTAAAATCGGTTCTTTGCTCGGTAGCTTCAATGTGAATATTGCCAGCATGCAGGTGGGCCGCAAAATTGTGCGCGGTGACGCTGTTATGGTGCTCAGTATTGACGATCCATTGCCTGAAGGTATTTTGGATGAAATTAAAAAAGAGCCCGGCATTCGCGATGCATATACTGTGGCGCTGTAGCACTGCGAATTATGACTCAGCAAAACAGCCATACTCCTGAAAAATGGTGGGAAGTGACCGTCATTTGCCCAGCAACGCTAGAAGATAGTGTGTACTGGGCATTTGATGAGCTGGGCAGTAGGGGCACCGCTAGCCAAACGAAAGATGACCGCCGGATTGTGACGGCTTACTTTCCGCAGGTTCAGTTTCAGACTGCAGATTTTGAAGGTCTTAGATCTACCGTGCTCAACAGTGCGGCGAGTCAGGCGGATGTGTTGCTTACGAGTGCTGCTAGCCGAGCCGGTGGCATGACGACGCTGCCCTGTGTGGATGTTGACTGGCAGCTGATTGATGAAGAGGACTGGGCAAAGAGCTGGAAAAGTCACTGGAAGGCGGAGGAAATTGGCGATCGCTTGCTGATTAATCCTGCTTGGATGAGTGCGCCCACTACTGAGCGAACGGTGCTGACTCTTGATCCGGGCAGCGCTTTTGGTACGGGGGCACATGCCACAACTCAGCTGTGCCTAGAAGCGCTGGAAAAACAGTCCTTGGCTGGCGCTACTATTGCTGATATTGGCTGTGGGTCTGGCATTCTTTCAATTGTGGCGCTGCTGTATGGTGCGAGTAGTGCCTTTGCTGCTGATGTGGACCCGCTGGCGATTAGTTCTACTCAGTCGAATGCTGAGCTGAATGGTGTGGTGGCTGGCGCTGAAAATGCTCAGCTTTCTGTGCAGATAGGCAGCTTGCCTGAGGTGATTGCGATGGCGGAATCGACGAGTGCGTTGCCGGTTGACGGGATTGTTTGCTATATTTTGTCCGAAATTATTGTGGGGTTGATTATTCCTCGGCTGAGTGAGCTGGCAGGGCCTGACACTTGGGGAATTCTGAGCGGTATTCTGACGAGCAAAGCGCCTTGGGTTGAAGAGCATTTGGTGGCCTACGGCTGGCAGGTGACGGGGATTACACACCAAGATGAGTGGTGTGCCATGACGATTGCCTTGGCTGAGTGACCTGCTGCTGTGACTGCGGCTCCGTTTGCCGATCTTTAGTGAGAAATGCCTGCGTGAACGATACTGTTAGCTTTTTGCTTAAGGTGCTTTTGCTGTCTGCTGGATTGAGCTTTGCCATTAAGCTGGGTGGCCCAGTATTAGGGGTGGAGCGGCTGGAGGTGGTTGCGCTGGATTATATTGCGATCGCACTTATCACCTTCCCCAGCCTAATCGTCGGTGCTTTCCTCTTCACCCGATCTCGCACTTAGCCTGCCTATGCCCACCATTGCCGACATTAACGAAAAAATCCGCCAAGGCAAAGCAACGGCTTGGACGATTACAGAAGCCAAAGCCCGTATTGAAGAAATGGGCATTAGCGCTGCGGCTAAAGCGGTAGACGTGGTGACCACTGGTGCCTTTGAGCCTATGGAAGGTTCGGGCGCAATGCTGAACTTGGGCCATACTGATCCGCCTATCAAGATTGTGGAATGCCACTTAGATGGCGTGCTGGCCTATGCGGGCTTTGGCGCAGTTGATCTCTACATTGGTGCTGGGCAAATGGCTTCGCCGAATAGGGATGGTAGCCGCGATGGCGATGCGGAGGACCATGGAGGTGGCCATGTGATTGCCGATTTGATTGCAGATAAGCCTGTGAGCCTGACGGCAATTGGGCAAGCGACAGATTGCTACCCTCGAACGAATTTGGAGACGACGATTACGCGCGATCGCATCAATCAGTTCTATCTATTCAACCCGCGCAACCTCTACCAAAACTTCATCGTGGCCGTCAACGGCGGCGATCGTCCGCTCTTTACCTACATGGGGCCTCTACAGCCCAACCTAGGCAACGCTGTCTATGCCAACACGGGCGCGCTGTCTCCGTTTTTGAACGATCCAGACTTGCAGACTGTAGGCATCGGCACCCGAATATTGCTTGGCGGTGGTGAAGGCTACATCGCCTGGGAAGGGACTCAACACTTTCCTTTGCAGCGACGTTTGCCAAACCGAGCACCTGTAGGCCCTGCCGCGACCGTTGCCCTGATTGGTGATGCTAAAAGAATGGATGCCCACTGGGTACGCGGTTGCTACTTCAAGGGATACGGCCCTTCTCTGATGCTGGGCGTTGGCGTACCTATTCCCATCCTCAACGAAGACATTCTTGCCCGCTGCGCTATCCAAGACGATTCTTTGGTTGCCCCTGTTGTCGATTTTTCTATTCCTAGGCGAGTGCGTCCTACCTTTGGCCTCGTCAGCTATGCGCAGCTCAAGGCCGGACATCTGATGCTGGAGGGCAAAAAAGTGCGCACTGCACCACTTGCGAGCCTATATCTCTCTGGGCAGGTTGCGCTTGATCTTAAACAGCGCATCGAATCTGGCGAATTTGAACTGACCTCGCCCGTGGCTGCGCTCCCGACCGATACCCGGTTTATGCCGCAAGATAGCTTAGGCCCGCAGATTAATATGACGTAGTCGAGACATTTTTGATAAACAACAGATCACCCCGTTGGGACGTTGCATCCACCGTCCCAACGGGGTGATGGCCTATAAACGTAGCCGTTATCTTATGCGTCTGCTGTTTCTTTTGCTGCTTCAGCAGCAGTGGCTACAGGCGAAGCTTCGCTCACAGCTGCTGCCGTATCTGCTGACTTGGGCTTAGGTTTTGGCTTGGGTGCTCCTGCGCTGCGGGGCTTACTGCTACCGCCCATGGGCCGCCGCCTGGCGCCGCCGCCTTTTTTGCCTTTGTGCTTTTTCTTGGGGGGGACTACAGCAATTGACTTACCTTCCACCAGCGTGAGTTTGCCCGCCTGCCTTTCTACCTTGAGGTCCCAGAAGTAGCCAGTAGTTCTACCTTTAAGGCTGCCGTTTATCAATAGCTTGAAAGGACGCTTGGGCTTAACATTTTCCGATTTGCTCTTTTGGACAATATTGACCGTAATTTCGCCGTCTTCCTCAGAATATTTGGCAATTTCACCTCTTATAGAAAATTGATCGCACTGATCGTGCGCTTCCTCGCTAGAGAGAGGACGCTCCTCTTCACTTTCATATTCTGTGTCTGCATTGAGCGTTTCAGGCTCCCACACACCCACAATTTGCACATGAAGCGCAGGTACTTTTCCTTCTGTGTCGTTGCTACTGAGGTACTTTTCTTCGGTTTTTTCTTCAGCGTTTTCTTCTGTTGCTGTTTCTTCGGTTTTTTCCTCAGTGTTTTTTTCTTCGTCTTCTTTATCTTTGTACAGCGTACGAGGATACACGACCCAGAGATGGTCTTTTTCTAGGTCCAAATGCTTTTTGATGAGGCTAGTGACGCGACCGAGTAGAACAGCATCAATGAGTGTTTCGTCTTCTGCGACAATATCTCCTCTGTTGAACTGTTCTTCGGAGGGTTTGTACTTGCCTTTGAGTAGACCGATTGCTCTGTACTGCATGGGTTCGCTAGGCAGCGAGATAGGCCCCGGTCTTTGTGGCGTGGGGGGGGCTTCGGGCTCGGCTGCCGCTGGGGCGGCGGGAGGAGCAGGCGCGGGTGTCGGTGGTTTTGGCCGTGCAGGGGGCTTTAGCAGGGAGCGGTTAGGCGGTTTACTGAGGCCAGGCTTTGATGTGCCGGTTTGGGCATTATTTGCTGGGCTAGTGGGCGAGTTGGTCTTTGCACCTGTTTCTGTATGAGCACTCATGCTGCTATCCAATTTGCTTTCAGGGTTTGATGAATTGCTAGAAACCATTGCGGTTGATGCTGCTGATGGGGCATTTTGACGACTGAATTGACCCGTCGATAAGGTCGTAGATGGGCTGGCGATATTGGGGGGGCGACTAGCGGCAGAACTCATCAATCCTCAAACTCCTGAAACTGTACCTGCGACTCCGATGGTGAAAGCCATGTGTGCTCAACGTAAGCTTGCTGTATGCAGCTCGTTGTACACGTGTAGCTTTGTAGGCTGCTGTGGCAGCCAAAACCCGTAGGCTTGCTGTGGTAGCCAAACCCGTAAGCTGCTGTGGCAGCTAAACCCCAAACAGGCACTTTTCAAGATATAGGTTAGCATCAGCACCAAACTTGATTTGGGCTATCTCGATACGTTTTGCCAGATTATCTTGATTATGGTGTGCTGGGCTGGGTTGTGCTTCTAGGCTAGCGTAGACTACTAGCCCTTAGACCTGAGAGTTCACGGTTCTTGTCGAAAAGGGAACATCTCACCACAAAAACTATAAAAAAGGTTGATATGAGCAGAGCCTGTGCCACTTTATATAAGTCACACTTTGAGCGCTGCTCAGCCTTTTATCTCTCAAATCTCTTGACTAATAGTTCAGGGCAACAGCAGTAAATCCGTACTTTTTTGGGTAGTCCCATAGCGTTCTTTGGCTTCGTTCTGCCGCTTCTTTGACGTGTCTAGCGATGTTATGCCCTGACCAGCGGTAGCGTAGAGGTTAATATGGGCAATGTGTTTTAACCATCAAAATAAATTGATGGTTGCCCCAGTCGTCATTTAATTCATCAGAGGTAGGAGAATTCGCTATGGCATTTAAAAAAGATAGCTGGCTAGTCAGAGGCGTGCTAATCGTTGCTGTAGCAGCATTTCTGGCAGTGTCGGTATTAGGCGTCATCAGCAGTAATCGGGGTGGTGGTGGTGCCAGCACGGCTGCTAGCACTGCGCCAGGTGCTGACAGAACGACTCAGCTGCAGGGTGAAATTAATGGCTACACAGCAGTGCTAGGCAGAGAGCCCAATAATCAAACGGCGCTCCGCGGCATTATTGACGCAAAGGCCGAACTAGGCGATTTGGAGGGTACGGTTGAGCCTTTGGAGCGATTGGCTGAGCTGAATCCTACCGTGCCCGAGTATTCAATTATTTTGGCGCAGACTAAGCAGCAGCTAGGCGATGCAGAGGGTGCGGCCAATATATACCGCCGGGTGCTCACTCAGGTGCCGGGCGATGTACAAGCTTTAGAGGGATTGGTACAGCTGCTGGTTGCTCAAGAGCGTACGGAAGCAGCTGTGGGCTTATTGCGTGACACGTTGGCCACTGCTGATCAAAGCAATGAACTCAATCCTGGCAGCGTTGACAAGCTTTCGGTCAAGCTTTTGCTGGGTCAGGTATTTGTGTCTCAAAAGAAGTATGACGACGCGCTCAAGATTTATGACGAAACAATTGCTGAAGCCAAGGCTGCTACGCCTGCTCAGCCAGATTTTCGCCCAACGCTAGCTAAGGCACTTGTGCTGCAGGAGCAGGGCAATAGCGCCGATGCGCAGCCGCTATTCGACGAAGCGCTGGAGCTGGCCCCCGTGCAGTATAAAGACGCTGTACAGCAGCTGATTAGTGAAAACACCGCTCCGGAGGCGTCCGAAGCGGCGGTGGATGAGGTGGAAGGTGAAGCTGATAGCGCTGATGAAGCGGCGGAGTCACTGGATGAGGTGCCGGTTGCGCCGTAGTCAAATGCTATGCATCTTGGCTTGAGCTACGCACTTTGGCTTGACATGGTGCCGCCTGTAAATGATGCATTACCCGCAGCTTCTGCTACTGGCTCGACAGCGTCGAACTCAATATGGTTGAGCAAGGTGGTGACAAAGGCGAAGAGTAAAAAGGGTAGCGATAGGACCAAGATGAGGCCGACGGTGGCTAGGGCATAGATAGGACGGCTAGCACCCATGAGGCCAAGTGCGGTGGCTAGGCTGATAAATAGCACGATTAGCCAAACGATGATTTGGCTGTAGATGTCGCCGAAGGTGAGCGTGCACTTCATTCGATACTTTTTAGCGTTGTCCATTGCCTTTTGTTTTGTTAGTAGTAGAGGAGCAGTGTTTGTCTATATGTTTTAACAGGATATCGAGTGGTCTTTGATTTAGGCTGATTTATCAATAGAGTTCAAGAATTAATAAGATTGCTTACGTGGCCCATCGCTATCTCCTTTTCTATAAGCCTTTCAATGTGCTTTGCCAGTTTACGGATGAGGCTGGTCGCGCCACGCTTAAGGACTTTATTGATATTGATGGTGTGTATTCGGTGGGGCGGCTCGATCGCGATAGTGAGGGGTTGCTGCTGCTGACCGATGATGGGCCGATGAAGCATCGGTTGAGCCACCCTAAGTTTGGCCATCGTCGGCAGTATTGGGCTCAGGTAGAGCAGGGGGTGAATAGTCCACCTTTGGCAGAGTCGCTGGAGAAACTGAGTCGGGGAGTGGCTATTCGCGACTATGTGACGCGTCCGGCTGAGGTGAGGGCGATCGCACCGCCTACCCTTCCACCTAGAAATCCACCTATTCGCTATCGTAAGCAGATACCTACGCTATGGCTGGCGCTCGTTTTGCGCGAAGGCAAAAATCGTCAGGTGCGTCGAATGACTGCTGCTGTGGGTTTTCCAACGCTGCGCCTAGTGCGTAGTGCCATTTACTTGCCTGCACTGAAGGAGCCGCTGACTCTAGATGGATTACAACCTGGGGAATGGCGTGAGCTGACCGCTGAGGAAATTGGTGGGCTCCCTCGGCGTTAATTGTTTTTTTTGAGTCGCTTTTACAGGGGTTTGCAGGGGTGCTTTCTGCCTTGCTCTAAATGTGCCATTATCAGGCATGATTCATGCTGAGAGCCCAATTATTTAGTCGTCTGATAGTCGTTTGTGCGGCCATCTTTTTATTAACATCCGTGCCTAACCTAAAAATCTAACAATGAAACTTCGATATGCTCACCTGTGGTAACTGTCAGTTCGTCAATCCTGCCGATCATAAGTTTTGCCAGCGCTGTGGTGAGCCGCTGAGTTCCCAAGTTGCTGTCGCAACGTCACCGCTGCTCCAAGTTAGAGTGATGCCGCCGGGCGGATTTAAGCTGACACCTGCTACTTATTTAGCGTCTGATGCTGCAAAGGCTGATGCTGTGCAAGTGTCTGCTGCAGAATCGGGTATGGACCCAGCGCCTACTGGTCATTCGTGGCGGTATCAGGTGCTGACGTTGCTAAGCCAAGACAGAGCCCACGTGAGCGATACTACGCCAGAGGTGCGATCTCCTATTCAGCATCGATTGGCCCAGTTCACTACCCCTGGTTCTACGCCGCCCAGTCTTGATGCGCTAAAGTCCACACCCAACCTTCCGGCTGCGGCCTATCCTTATTTGTTTCTCTCAGACGCGGCTCCTGTCCTATACGATGCCTGGGAATGGGACGGAACGGCGCTGCTGGTGGTTGCTGAGCGGACGGCAGTTTCCTCTATTGTGAAGGCTTTTTCTACGGCGGTTGATCCACTGCAGCATGTGTATTGGATGTATCGGCTAACGGAGCTGTGGGAAGCGTTAACACCTTTGCCTCAGTGGCGTTCTAGTTTGCTGCTGGCAGATAATTTGGGCATTGATACCGATCAGTCTTTGCGTATTCAGCGATTTGTGCCGCCTGCCACCGGAGAGCCCGCTCAGCTGTCAGATTTTAAGATGTTTTTGCAGTCGCTGCTGGCCCAGCCCCATCGAGGTGCGATCGCATCTCTAAGACAAATTAGACAGCTAATTCTAGCGGTATCTTCAGCCAAAACGCTGGAACAGCTCAGCAGTGAACTGGCCGATATTGGGAAGGCGCTTTTATCAACGCCTGCTGCAATTACGCCTGCTGCTGTGGCAACATCTTCTGTAAACGCGGGGGGAAAGGCTGAAGTGGCTATTCCTACCACAACTAACAGCCCAACTGATAGCCCAACCGAAACTGCTGTGACTGATTCCAACCTCCCCGCTGATGCATTTTCAGCCCTGCCTGTACCCATTACACTGCCGCCAAAAATCCATTCCTCTGTTGCTATGACTCAGTCAGATGCTATGACCCAATCAGAAGATGCGCCGAACGATCCGCTAGAGGCCGCGCTGGAGAAAGATAGGCTAGAAGATACGGTGCTACAGGATATTAGCGATTCATTGGATATGTCTGAAGGCAGTGACTCTACGATGGTGTTGCCGATGAAGCTGGTGTCGCTGATGGACGCTGGGCAAACCGATGTTGGCCGTCAGCGAGATCACAATGAGGATTGCTTTTTTATTGCGAGGAGCAGTCAAAAAACTTCGGACAATAGCGGCCAGTCAGTGGCGGTTCACGGGCTGTATATTTTGTGCGATGGTATGGGTGGTCACGACGGGGGCGAGGTGGCTAGCCAGCTAGCGGCGCAAACCCTGACTGAATACTTTAAAGCACATTGGCCAGCGCCTTTGCCGGGTAAAGCGCCTGCCCCTTTGCCAGATGAAAGCACGATAGTAGAGGCGGTGAAGCTGGCGAATCAGGCTATTTACACTGTGAATGAGAAGGAGAACCGGGCGGGCCATGAACGGATGGGCACTACGCTGGTGGTGGTGCTCTTGCAGGGCACATCGGCTGTGGTGGCACATGTTGGCGATAGCCGCCTGTACAAGCACTCGCGTCGGCTGGGGCTGATGCAAATGACGACGGATCACGAGGTTGGCCAGCGAGAAATTCAGCGAGGGATTGATCCCGAAACGGCCTATGCTCGGCCAGATGCTTATCAGCTGACGCAAGCTTTAGGCCCACGGGATTCGGATGATTTGGAGCCTAGTGTGAGCTATCTCTCTTTTTCTGAAGATACGCTGCTGCTGCTGTGCTCTGATGGCTTGAGTGACAACGATTTGGTGGAAGACTATTTGGATAGCCATATCGATCCGCTGCTGAGGGGGAAGATTGAGCTAGAGCGTGGGCTGGAAGAGTTGGTGGATTTGGCCAATGAGGTGAATGGGCATGACAATATTAGTGCGATCGCAATCTCCCTTAAGGTTCGTCCTGACATGGCACAAGGTGCACTATGAGGTGCACTATGACGCGTCAGCGTGATTTTTTGCTTTTTCTAGCGAAATTTGGCGTTTAGCTGCCTGCCAAAAGGCTTCTAGTTCTTCTACGGAGTAGTCTGTAAGGGCTTTTGAGGCTTGCGCCTCGACTTGGGCGAACCGATGAACAAATCGATGGTTGGTGCCTTGTAGCGCTGCGGTTGGGTCGAGAGACTGCCAGCGGGCGACTTGAATTAAAGAGAAGAAGACGTTGCCAAGTTCGCTTTCCTGATTGGCTTTGGGCTCGTGTGCGATCGCGCTTTTTAGTTCTTCAATCTCTTCTTCTACCTTCTGCCACACGTCTTCTATATTCTTCCATTCAAAACCAGCCTTAGCTGCTTTCCTAGAGATCTTCATCGCGCCTAATAGCGGCGGCATAGAGCTTGCATAGCCTTGTAGCTTGGGTGATAGCTGAGTGGTATCTTCTCCTTTTTCAGCGGCTTTAATCTGATCCCAGTTGGCATTTACTGCTGCGGGTGTCTCG
>ERZ1740070.2109-NODE-2109-length-11689-cov-3.828692_pt1 | contig 11689 bp, 10 predicted proteins | sample MGYA00581734_ERZ1740070 | MGnify/ENA primary metagenome ERZ1740070 (study PRJEB43018, sample SAMN04849744) | marine metagenome | isolation source: floating plastic debris | place: Pacific Ocean | collected 2008-09-01 | study: EMG produced TPA metagenomics... | reverse complement strand
AGGTCGATGGTGATAAAAGGCAAGCGATCGCACACAAAATCGCCCGCCAAGCCGATCTCATCCTCTTCGTTATCGCTGGAGACCTCACCCAGCTAGAACACGACGCACTTAGCGAACTCTGCGAAGCCGGCAAACCCGTCCTCCTCGTCTTCAACAAAATCGACCAGTACCCCAGCGCCGACCAAGCGCAAATCCTGTCCAAAATTCGAGAAGAGCACCTCGCGGGTCTGCTGCCACCCGAAAACATCGTCACCACGGCAGCGGCTCCCCTCGTCACCCAAGCCATCCGCCAGGCAGACGGCACTATCAAAGCGCATCGGGAAAGAGGCGCTGCTGATATCAGCACACTTAAGCTCAAAATTTTAGAAATTCTGCATCGGGAGGGAAAAGCTCTTGTTGCGCTCAATACGCTGCTATATGCGGATGATGTGAATCAAAAGGTGGTGGAGCAGAAATTGGCTTTGCGCGATCGCGCTGCCGATGACACCATCTGGAAAACCGTCATCACCAAATCCATCGCCGTCGCCCTCAATCCCGTCACCGTTGTGGATTTAGTCAGCGGCGCAGCCATTGACGTGGCGCTTATCGTGGCACTCGCCAAGCTCTATGGATTGGAGATGACCCAGCACGGGGCCACCAAGCTTTTGAAGAAAATAGCGGTTTCTTTGGGTGGGCTGACGCTGAGCGAATTGGCGATTACCTTTGGACTCAGCGGATTGAAAAGTGTACTGGCGGCAGCGGCGATTCCGACTGGGGGGCTGAGTGCAACGCCTTATGTGTCAGTGGCGCTAGCGCAGGCGACGGTGTCGGGGGTGTCTACCTATGCGATCGCACAGGTCACCAAAACCTACCTCGCCAACGGAGCCACGTGGGGCAAAGGCGGACCAAAGGCCGTCGTCAGCGAAATCCTGCAAGATTTAGACGAAGCATCCATCATGCGTCAGATTCGGGCGGAGCTATCGAATAAATTGGACCTAAAAGCGCACTGGAAGCAGTAGAGGTGTTATACAAATCCGAATCAAGCACCCCCGATTCAACCCAGCAACTCGTAGGGGCACTAGCACTGCTATGCCCTCCAATGATTCAGGTATAAACGATCAGGATTTGGCATTGGAATCAGCCCAATCGCGAAAAGGCAGCAGCAAAAAGGCCACCCACCCCGAAGGAATAGATAGCCTTAGCCATATTCAAAATTAAATTCTAAAGCTAGCCCACTTAGGCTTAGCCGCCCTCAGACGTGCCACCTGTCGCGCCACCAGAGTTTACAAAATCAGTCGGCCCTTCATAGCCAGAAGCAGCGGCCAATGCCTGCAAACTTTGCGTCCCCGAAACAAACTCACCGTTGATTTCCCAAGTGGGGAAACCGGTACCTTCAGGCAGCGCAGCCTGACAAACAGCAGTTTGAGACTTATAACCACCTGGATCGCACTCTACGTAAGGCATTTGCCTGTAGGCATCTTTGCCAAACAGCTGCTTTTGGTCAAAGCAGTGAGGGCACCAGTAAAGGCCATACATTGTCGCGCCAACATCTGTGAGGTGCTTAGCCAACGCCACTTCAGCTTCGCCAGAGGGGTTGGTAATCGTTCTACCCGCATTAGAAGGCAAAGCTTGGTCAGCACTGCGCAGCGGTCCATCGATAGGCACCGCGTACACACCCAACGTGCCAACCAGCGAAACCATCGCAATGATGGCACCAGAGAATAGCAGCTTGCCAGGGTCATCCCAGCGACGGCCAAACAGCGTTAGCAGGAACATGGCCACGGTGAAGGTAGCGGAGGTGATGCAGTAAGGACATACCGCCTTAATATCGGTAGCCAGCACGTACATTAAAAACGCACTGAAAATCATCATGCCTGTGGCACCCACAAAAAGTAGAGGCCATGTCGTACCTTCTAGCTTCATGCGTAGATTTTTATCTTTTTCTGGGCTTACAAACAGGGGAGCGACCGCAAGCGCCAGCATCGAAAGATAGGCTAAGCAGCCAAACAGCGTGAGGGGCTGTCCTAATATTTCGGCCCAGGCGCTGGAGAGCACTTTACCGCAGCCGCCCGTGCAGGCTGTTCCAGTGTCTGTCAGTGTTCCAAAGGTGAGGTAGCCTGTACCCGCAGCACCAACGGCTGCGATCGCGCCAATAATGGGCCGCGACCACTTTTGAATCAAGGTTGTTTCTTGGCGACGACGTCTCATAACTAAAGATGCCTAACAAAAAGTGAAGTGCAATGAGCGGATATCGATAATACTTGAAGAGCGGCTATGTAAAAAACCGTTAAAACCGCACTAGACCAAAGTACCCTCAAATCAAGAAAAATCTTTCAGAGGCGCAACAGGCCTCCATCGTCTGCCATCTTAGCGAACTTATTAGCAAACTAAGATGAGAAGACCCTTAGATAAATAACTTTAGGTAAATAACTTGTTTATGCCCGACTACTTAGCAGCCATTGAATGACTGCCCTCAACCCTCACCGCAGGTTCAGCAGCAAGACCTTGAGCCATTGCAGTCACAAACTGCCGAGCGCGAATGGGGTCAATAGGCTGCTGAATGTCGCCCTTACGCTTGAGCGAACTCGACACAATCACACCGTCTGCCGCCCGAATTAACCGGGGAATATTATCCCAGTCGGCACCGCTGCCAATCAGCACGGGCGTATCACCTGCCACCGCCTGCGCACACTGTAAATCTTCTAGGCTAGGCGGACGGCCCGTCATCGTTCCAGACAAAATCACACCGTCTGCTAGGCCGCGCTGAATGGTTTCTTGCACTGCCGTTTTCATATCTGATTCACCCAAAGGCTGAGCATGCTTCACCAGCACATCGGCAAAAATTTTCACCTCTGAGCCTAGCTCCCGGCGGTAGCGCAGCAGCTCGTGAGCTTGGCCTTCTATCAAGCCTTGGTCGGTCGCCATGATGCCCGTAAGGACGTTGACGCGGATAAACTTTGCGCCTGTGCAGGTTGCGATCGCTATCGCACTTCTCGCATCGTTACGCAGCACATTTATCCCAATCGGCAGCGGCACCAGCTGCGATAGTCGCTGCACGACCACCGTCATGGCACTCACCACCACTGGGTCTACCTGAGATTTTGGGAAGGGCGCATCAAAAAAGTTTTCGACAACAATGCCGTGAATGCCGCCAGCGGCCAGCGCAGTAGCCTCCTGCTCGGCGCGAGCAATCACAGCGTTAAGATCGCCCTGCCAACGGGGTGATGTTGGCAAAGGCAGTAAGTGGATGACGCCAATCGCAGGGTTGGCGGTTTTGAAAATTTGGGTTAAGTCCACGGGGGGATTATCTCGGACTCGTCACGATGAAGGGAGCTGTCTCGATCTACCTTAACAGCCGATGTTGAGTGTTTGAGTGGCTAATTGCTTGGGATGCGATCGCTCGTTTTCGACAAAAGACGGCCAAAATCGCAGTCTTTTCTTTTTCTCTTGCCAATTGTGTAGTTATGTTATGATTAATGTGTAGAAGATTTAATTTCTGCCCTGAGTTCGCTCCCTACATGCATTAGGCCACACGGCCTCTGAAACTCATCGAAAGAAAACCTGTCGAAAGGGTTGTGGTAGGGACACAAAGGCGTATTTGGGTTGGTCGCAAGATTGAGTCATCTCAAGTTTTGATATTGGCATCGCCAGTATTAGCAGCGCATCCTCTAAAATTGAGGGTTCAAAATTGCATTCTCGATTGTCTTTTCGTATGCAGTTTTGATAGTCGGGTTACCCGAGTCTGCGCTGAAATTTACTAGAGAGAGTTTTATGGGACACAAGCCCACGATCGCCATTTCACACCTCGGCTGCGAAAAGAATCGAGTCGACAGTGAGCACATGCTCGGCCTGTTGGCTAAAGCTGGCTACGGTGTGGGTGCCAATGAGGAGCTGGCAGACTACGTCATTGTCAACACATGCAGCTTTATTCAAGCCGCACGCGAGGAGTCTGTACGCACCCTCGTTGAACTGGCTGAAGCTGACAAAAAGATTGTAATTACTGGGTGCTTGGCTCAGCACTTTCAAGACGAGCTACTCGAAGAAATCCCAGAAGCCGTTGCCCTAGTTGGCACGGGTGACTATCACAAAATTGTGAACGTGATTGAGCGGGCAGAAGCTGGGGAGCGGGTTAAGGCCGTTTCTGCTGAGCCTACTTACATTGCTGATGAAACAGTGCCTCGCTATCGCACCACGTCTGAAGGTGTGGCCTATGTGCGGATTGCAGAGGGCTGCGACTATAAGTGCGCTTTTTGCATTATTCCTCATTTGAGAGGGAAGCAGCGATCGCGCCCCATCGAATCTATCGTTGCCGAAGCCAAGCAGCTCGCCGCTCAAGGCGTTCAAGAACTCGTCCTCATTTCACAAATCACCACTAACTACGGCGTCGACATCTACGGCAAGCCGCAACTGGCCGAACTCATTCGTGCCCTAGGCGAAGTGGACGTACCCTGGGTGCGCATGCACTACGCCTACCCCACCGGACTCACACCTAAAGTTATAGAGGCCATCCAGGATACAGATAATTTCCTCCCCTATCTCGACTTGCCCCTCCAGCACTCGCACCCGCAAATGCTGCGTTCTATGAACCGTCCATGGCAGGGACAGGTCAACGACGACATTATCCAAAACCTTAAAACGCTCCTACCAGAAGCCGTCCTCCGCACAACCTTCATCGTGGGCTTTCCCGGCGAAACAGAGGAGCAGTTTGAGCATCTCAAATCCTTTGTGCAGCGTCACGAGTTTGACCATGTCGGCGTCTTCACGTTTTCCCCAGAGGAAGGCACAGCCGCTCACACTCTGCCAAATCAGATAGAAGAATCGGTCAAGGAAGCGCGCCGTGAAGAGCTCATGCTGACACAGCAAGAAATCTCCTTCCGCCGCAACCAAGCCGAAGTGGGCCGCACCGTAAACGTACTCATCGAGCAGGAGAATCCGTCCACGGGCGAACTCGTTGGCCGTAGTGCTCGCTTTGCCCCAGATGTAGACGGCTTAGTTTACGTCACAGGCAGTGCGCCGCTTGGGCAACTCGTGGCCGTGCGCATTGATGCCGCAGATACCTACGATTTGTTTGGCACCATTGCCCCCCAGGCAGACTCAAGCAACTCTCAAGATGAGTCCCAGAGCACAACTCAAGGTGCAGCCCAAGGTTCAGCCCAAAGCGCATCTGCAGAAGTACCCGAATCGCCCCTATCGTCAAATAAAGCGCCTGCCGCCGATTCACTGCCAGCAGCTGTTCCATAACGGTCTGGTTCCAACGGTCTGGTTTCCATAGCGTTGGAATGCCTGGTTTTATTTGATTTCATCTAGTTTTCAAATTTCATCTGATTTTCAAACTAGTTTTCAAAACGGCTAGCTCATGCCCCTTTGCTAGCTCCCTTTTTACAAACACCGTTTTTTCTAAAAAAACCACTAAAACGCTCACTAATTTAGCCCTTTTTCACCCTAATACCCTGTAATGACCTCTTCTTTTGCCGACCTAGGACTGTCTACCCAGCGAGTTGACCATCTTACCGAGATGGGCTTTGCCGAGCCCACTGCGATTCAGACTCAGGCAATTCCTCAGCTCCTCTCTGGCCACGATGTCGTCGGCCTCGCACAAACTGGCACCGGTAAAACCGCAGCGTTTTCACTGCCGATTTTGGAGCAGGTTAATGCGGGAAATCGCTATGTGCAGGCCTTGGTTCTCACACCGACTCGTGAACTGGCTATGCAAGTTAGCCAGGCGATGGAAAGCTTCAATACAGATGGCAGAGTCTATGTCACAGCGGTCTACGGTGGACAGTCCATCGACCGGCAACTGCAGCGGCTGCGCCGAGGGTCTCAGATTGTAGTTGGCACACCGGGGCGTGTCATTGACCTCATTGGTCGTGGTGGCCTTGTGCTCGACAGGCTCAGCGTTATGGTGCTCGATGAAGCCGATGAAATGCTCAACATGGGCTTCATTCAAGACGTAGAGAAAATTTTGTCTCACACGCCAGATGAAAGGCAGACGGCCTTTTTCTCGGCCACGATGGAACCGGCTATTCAAAAGCTGTCGACGCGCTTCTTGAAGTCGCCCGTTACGGTCAGTGTTGAGCCGCAGCAAGCTTCTACCGCACGCATTAAGCAAATTGCTTACGTTGTGCCAGCAGGCTGGAGCAAGCCCAGAGCGCTCGTGCCCATTTTGGAAATGGAAGATCCTGAGACAGCGATTATTTTTGTACGCACTCGCCGCACGGCTGCAGAACTTACCCGCCAGCTACAGTCCGCCGGACACAGCGCAGATGAGTACCATGGCGACCTGACTCAGTCACAAAGAGAGCGTTTGCTACAGCGATTCCGTCAGCGCCAAGTGCGTTGGGTTGTGGCCACAGATATTGCCGCTAGGGGCATCCACGTTGACGACCTCAGTCACGTCATTAACTACGAACTGCCCGACAACTTAGATAGCTATGTTCACCGCATCGGCAGAACAGGGCGCGCTGGCAAAGAAGGCCGAGCCGTCTCCATTGTGATGCCGCTCGAAAAGTATAAGCTCACCAGAATTGAAAAGCGGTTCAAAAAGCCTGTTGAGTATGAAAAAGTACCGACTCAGGCCCAAATCGCCGCACGCCATCTTGAAAAGCTGCAGACCCGCGTCCGTGAAGCTGTCACTAGCGAGCGAGTGGCCTCTTTCCTTCCCATCGTTTCTCAGCTGGGCGAAGAGTATGATATTCGCACCATTGCTGCTGCCGCACTGCAAATGGCCTACGACCAGGCACGCCCTGCTCACCTCAGAAGTGACGACTACGCCGGGAAAAAGTCGAAGCCAACGCCCAAGCCTCGTTTGCTCCCTTCCAAAGTGAAGCAGGAGACGAAGCAGGAGCAAGCAGTCGAAGCAGACGCAGAGAAAACCTCTCAACCTGTAAGTAAGTAGGCTGTAAGTAAGTAGGCAGTGTAGGCATGTAACGTCTCATACAGATTCTTTTGATGGGTAGATTACTATAGAGCTACCAGAGAATTGTGTTCGAGATGGAGCGGTGACCTATGTTAGTCATCCTGATAGATAATCAACGGGTGAAACCTGAGACTGTCTGCCAAACCTGCCCAATGGCGAGCCAGAAAGGAGAGCCCAGATGGCAGCAAGGGCGGTTGCGGTGCGGCCGACCTGTAGCCTCAAAGCTGGCTGAGGGTCCGGCGCAGTACGAGTGCACGATGGGTTTTCGAGTGACTGAGCTGGTGGATTAGTACAGCGTCAGCACTTAAGGGTTGACCTAAGCTATGCTGACTGAACAAGACAGCGTTGCCTTTTGATGGCAACGGGCTTTCAAAACGCCGCACATTCAATCGCACTATTCAGGAGTCTGTTATGAACAGTTCCGCAACGGGTCTCGATAGAGCCTTTGCAGCCTTAACTTACGTTATGCCGTTAACATCGGCACTTACGGCCTACGAAATTACTTTTCGGTGGTTCTTAGTGGAGCAAGCCCCTGCGGTGGCCAGAGTCTTCGAAACCCTGCTTATTCCTTTTTCGCCGCTGATCGCAATTGAGCGCAGTCAGGTTTTGGTGCTGGCCGTTTTCATTGCGCTATTTGCATTCGTGGTACGCAATACCGATATTAGTCGGTTTATTCGCTATAACGTCTTGCAGGCGATTTTAGTCAGCTTTGTGCTTTCGGTGTGCATACGACTCATTGGTTTTCTCAATCCTGTCTTGCCCGTCGTTATGTTCGATGCGCTGATCAATGTCCTCTTTCTGGGTGGCATGGGCATCGTTATTTATGGCGTTTTTCAATCAATCACGGGGCGCTACGCGGAGATCCCGACAGTTTCCGATGCTATTAATATGCAGCTGCCTTACTAAAACTTGATGACAACCATGGCAAATACCATGCCAAACCCTGATCGCCTATCCCTGAATCGTTGAAGGGCATAGCAGTGCTAGTGCCCCTACAGTGCCCCTACGGTGCCCCTACGCGGATTGCTGGTTAGAATCTGGGATGGTTCATTCGGATTTGATATCACAAATCTACTGAAGCGCTAGCTCTTTTGAGACTGGCGCTTTGTTATTGTTTTTAGGCTGTACTGTGTTTTCCAAGCAGCCGATGCCTTCAATTTCTATGCGAATGCGCTCGCCCACTTCAACCGGCCCTACCCCTTCCGGCGTCCCTGTCAGCACCACATCCCCTGGCAATAGCGTAATCGCCTGACTGATGTAAGCCACTAAGTACTCTGGCGAAAAAATCATATCGGCAATCGTCGCCGACTGGCTGGGCGTCTCCGCATCATTCACAAAGGTGCGCAAGTGAGCCCCCGCCGGAATCTCCCGCACAATCCACGGCCCCAGCGGACAAAACGAATCAAAGCCCTTGGCCCGCGTCCACTGACCGTCTTGCCGCTGCAGATCGCGAGCAGTGACATCGTTGGCAATGGTGTAGCCCCAAATTTTATTCCTGGCCTCAGCGGGCTCACAATTGCAGCAACGATCGCCAATCACCACCGCCAGCTCCCCCTCAAAATCAACCCGCTGAGACTGAGACGGATAGCGAATCGCCGCATCGGCGGCAATCACCGCTGTCGAGGGCTTCATGAATAGCAATGGCTCCTTTGGCAGTTCGTTGTCGAACTCGGCGGCATGCTTGGCATAATTGCGACCAACGGCAATCACTTTAGAAGGAGCGCAGGGGGCAAGCAGGGTGTAGCTATCTACCGATAGGCTTTGTTCCGTTCTCTGACCGTTACGCCAGGGTGGTGCGTCGAGTACCTGAACCTCTCGCCCTGCCTGCAGCAAACCGTAGAGAACTTGCCCAGACGAAGATTGAACTCGAACATAGCGGTGCGCCATAGGCTTTGATAACTAGCGTGTGACTAGCGCTAAATGGGTCAGTGAAACGGGTCAGTTGTTGGTATGATTGTAGGCCCTTGCTTTTATCTGCGCTATGGCTAGGCATTGTTTCTGTGATGGAACGTGCTAAAGCTACAGACAAATAAAGGCCACAATGACCACAAGGATCTCAATTTTAGAGTTATGAGTACGCTTTACGAAACCATGTACATTTTGCGTCCTGACCTCGGTGATGAAGCCGTTGATCAGGCGATTAGCACTTATCAGGATATGCTGACAGAAGCCGGTGCTACCGAGCTTGAAACCCAGCACCGTGGCAAGCGCCGCCTCGCTTACGAAATCAATCGTCATCGCGAAGGCATTTACATTCAAATGAACTACGCTGCGCCAGGGACTGCGATCGCACCCATGGAACGCGCCATGCGCCTAAATGAAGAAGTCATCCGCTACCTCACTATCCTCTTTGAAGAACCTTCAGAAGACAGTGAAGAAGGTATGGATGCTGAACCCGCTGAGTCCGCTGCACCCCTAGGCTCCTAGAAGCCAACTTCATACAGGCAGGTTCTAAGGGCCAAGTTCCAAGGGCTAAATCGTAAGTACGTACGCAACGTCTTAACATCAGCAAGTCAGCCGATTTACTCAAAAACAGCCCTCAGAACTAACAAACACCAGCAAACACAGTGCTTTTAAGGCAATGCTACGCGCATCTACCTTAGAAGCACTGTTTGTTTTAATACATAGCATCTCCGTCTTCGCTGGGTTTCGAATCAGGTTTTGTGCGTGATATAGATCGAGAACGGTCTAATCAATCGGCCTTGTTACGACAGCTTGACCGCACCGACCTCACCCTCACGAATTGGAGAACCTTTCACAGTGGCTCAATCTTCTAGCAGCATCGGTCACAGCGTACAGTTGAGCAGCCCAGTCCCCATTCAAGGCAGCACCCAGTCAGAAATTGCGCGGCTCAAGGAAGAGCTAGAAATGCGCGATCAGCTGGTACAGCAGCTATCGCAAGAGCTGTTTCGGCTGGTGAAAGGCAATCAAGATTTTTTACCTACGCCTGAAGTGTCTGAGCAGCATGAAGAAGAGGTGCGATCGCTCCGCGACCAAATGCTCAAGCTAGAGCAGCAGGTCACCTTCTACCAAGGCGAAATTGAGGAGCGCGATGCCGAAGCTCACCAGCTACGCCAAACCACTCAAGAACTCACCGACCGCACGCGCATGCTAGAGCAAGTGGTGCAAGAGCTACCCAGAATTTACAAAGAAAAATTCGCAGAGCGCATGAGCGCCGTCAAAGACAGAGTTGCCCGCATCCAGCAGGAAAATCGCGAACTCCAGGCCGAACTGCAAAGCACTAGCTATCGCCTCGCCGTTCGCAGCCGCAAAGGCACCACCAGCTCAGCGGGCCATCTGGATCTGCCAACTTTCCCCAGCGAAATGCTAGGCAAAAATTCTATGGCCAGCTTCGCAAAGGGTCAGTAAGGCCAGCAACAAGGGAACAATTAATCTTGAAGCGAGGGAATGTTCACGCTTCAGTCAATACTTTCCACGCATTCTACATGGATGAGCTGATCCCGCTAGATCTGGTGCAAGATATTGCCCGTGAGTATGGCTACTGGGCAATCTTCTGCGGAATTTTGCTAGAAAACATGGGCATCCCTATGCCAGGAGAGACCGTCACCCTCGTGGGCGGATTCTTGGCAGGCAGCCAAGAACTCAACGTTTGGTACGTTCTTGGCGCAGCCACCGCAGGGGCGATTATTGGCGACAGCGGCGGCTATGCCCTTGGCTATTACGGCGGCTGGCCGCTGTTGGTTCGCATTGGCCAGTGGCTAAATATTTCTGAAGAGACGTTGGAAAGTGTGCGCGATCGCTTTAGCCAAAACGCAGACAAAGCCGTGCTCTTTGGGCGCTTTGTCGCCTTGCTGCGCGTATTTGCCGGGCCACTCGCAGGCATTAGCCGCATGCCCTATCCCAAATTTCTCCTCTGTAATGCCATTGGCGCGGCAACTTGGGCCTCAGCCATGGTAAGCCTTAGCTATTTCCTCGGCAGGCTTGTTCCCCTCACACTTCTTATGAAGTGGGTGGCTCAGTTCACAGGCATTGCCCTGGCAGTCGTTGCGACTTGGGTGCTTGTCACTTGGTGGATAGAGTCCCGCCAAGCACCTATGGCTTAACGACATAAGTAGACTCAATGGGGTCCACAACACCTTCTCTAACCAACGCCTGATAGATCATGGCAGATAGTTCGGCGCGAGTTGTTGCCCCTGTAGGGTTGAGCTGAGTAATTTCTGGATGATTTACAACTAGGCTACCGGTGGTTGCCGCCGCCATCTTCTCATTCGCCCAGTTTGGAATTTCGTTGGCATCTGTATAGCGATCTAAAGACGCCTGGATATTGGTAGGCGATTCTATGCCCAAGCCCGTCACCAGCGTGGTCAGCGCCTGCGCCCGAGTCACTGCCGCGCCAGGGTCAAAGGTATCGTCGGGGAAGCCCGTCAAAAATCCGCCTCTAACCACATCACCAATCGAATATCTAGCCCAGTAGTCCGAAGAAACATAGGAAAAGTCTAGATTTTCCTTATCTGCAGTTAAGTCAATCGTTCTAGATATGATGTTAGCCGTCTGGGCCCTAGTGATTTCTGCATCTGGCTTGAATGAGCCGTCTTCAAAACCAGTAATCAGCCCTCGGCTGCTCAAAGCATCGATATATGGCTTCGCCCAGTAGTCATCGGCAACGTCATTAAAGGCAAGCGCTTCTTTTGGGGCATCGGTTGCCGCTTTTGAAGGGATAGCCGCCGCAATGTCGGGCACTTCACCTTCTTCAGCGGCCTCTGAACTTTCAGCCGTATCTGAAGCTGCAGCTATGGGCTCTTCTACATCCGTATCAGCGGCATCCGCATCGGC
>ERZ1740070.2108-NODE-2108-length-11689-cov-7.349407_pt1 | contig 11689 bp, 8 predicted proteins | sample MGYA00581734_ERZ1740070 | MGnify/ENA primary metagenome ERZ1740070 (study PRJEB43018, sample SAMN04849744) | marine metagenome | isolation source: floating plastic debris | place: Pacific Ocean | collected 2008-09-01 | study: EMG produced TPA metagenomics... | reverse complement strand
TTAACTCCTAACTCCTAACTCTTAACTCCTAACTCCTAACTCCTAACTCCTAACTTCTAACTCCTAACTCCTAACTAATTAATATCCGCTTAAAATTCCTCTTTTTTTCGCTTGTTTTTCTGCAACTTTAAAGAAAGAGATTCCAATATAAAAATAGACAATGCCATTGATAAAAGCAATAGTCAAAGTTATTAAGTCTAAACTATCACCTCGTGCCATCAAGCTACGCAATAAACCAGCACCAGGGGTCATTGGGATTAAAAGTGCTAAAAACTTAGGAGTACCAGTCCAAGTTTCTGTAGGAATGGTTAATAAAAATAATAATGGAAATAAAAGCAAAGGGATTAATTGCTGTACCCGTTTTAAAAGTAAAGAGATAGAACCGATAATAAAAGCAAAACCGTATGCTCCTAATAAAACTGAAATAAAAGGTAAAATTAATAATGGTGGAAAATACAGACTACTACCCGTGAGTAGAATAATAATAAAAAGAATAATGACTATTTTTAATACTTCTAGAGTTAAATACGCTAATCCACGCATTAAAAATACTTGAACAGCACCATACCGCGAGAGAAATAATTGTTCCAAAGTGCCAGTTTGTGCTTCACTTTGTAATCCTCCGGCTATATTTGCCATCACAAAATTTACTAAAACCCAAAGCATGTAGCCGACTACAAGTGAATCCAGCCTATCTCCTAACTGAAAACTAGAACCAGCAACATAACCAGCCCCTACGAAAAGTCCATAAAAAATTGCGCTGGTAAAGATTATTTGTGAAATTGATTCCACCGGATAACGGCGAAACTGTATCCAGCTACAACGAAGTTCTGCGAAAAATAATTCAAGCATTATTAGTAGTTAGTAGTTAGTAGTTAGTAGTTAGTTATTAGCTATTAGTTAATTAATCATTTATTTATCATTTCTTATATTACCTATTACCCATTACCCATTACCTATTCCCTTCCTTCACCAATTTCAAAAATATTTGTGTTAAATCAGCTTCTAATTTTTCAACTATTTTTATCTGCAAAGGTTCGAGGATATTAAATACTTGATAAATTAATTCAGGCTGGCTTATATAAATAATTCTGTTTCCTTCAACTTCCACATTGATTTTATCTAACTTAGCAATTCTTTCTTTATCTAGTACAGATTCTATTTCAATTTTATAAGTCTTACCAGAAAACTTACGAATCAATTCATCAGTTGGTAGCTCCGTTACAATTTCACCCTTCTGAATAATTGCTATTTTATCAGCAAGTTGCTCGGCAATATTGAGTTGATGAGTTGTTAATAAAATCGCGCAACCGGATGCAGCAATTTCTTTTACCAAAACTTTGACATCTTCCGTTGCTTCTACATCAAGTCCCAAAGTTGGTTCGTCTAATAATAATATTTTTGGTTGATGAACTAATGCAACAGCAAAAGCTAACTTCTGCTGCATTCCTCGGGAAAGCTGCTGTACAGGGGTACGACGTTTATTTTGTAAACTAAACCTTTCCAAAAGCGCAATTCCCGATTTACGAGCTTGATTGTGAGTAAGTCCTTTTAATACTCCAAAATATTCTAAATTCTCTTGAGGATTTAATCGCCAATAAACATTTCGATTACCCTCTAGAACAGCACCAATATTTTCCAATGCACTAGGATTTTTATGAGGATTGATTCCAGATATCTTTGTCCACCCAAAATCGGGTTTAATTAATCCTGCCATCATTTTAATACTTGTAGTTTTCCCCGCACCATTAGGGCCTAAAAAAGCTACTACTTCTCCAGATTTTATATTCAAAGAAACGTTTTTAACTGCTTCTACTATTTGATTGTTCAAACGGTAAGTTTTTTTAAGGCTGTAGGCTTCGAGAGCAATCATAATTAATTATCGATTATGTTGATAATTAGAAATACAAGTATAAATATAAATATAAAACTAAAAGGGCTAAAGTCCCTAACAAAAAATTATTTTGTCTAATTAGTTTAATTAGTTTAATTATCAAACTTTAATCATTAACAACTTTTATCTCCAAACCTGCTGCTGAAGTATTTACTTTCATCACTGTATCAGTTGCCTCTGTATCCATTTCATTTTCTAAATTGTTCGTAAACAAACTTCGCTACAGGTTTGCTCATTCTACCTTGACGATTAGTATTAAGGATAACTGGTATAAAAATTTTACTCATCTTAACTATTGTGATTAAAATACATTAAAAAAATATACTTAAATAAATTAAATAGAAATATTTGTTGATTTATTTTCATGTTTAAATACCCGTTTTGCTGCAATCATAAATATGATTACTTGCCACCTGAATTTTTTATGTCTGTATAAAATAGAGAGGATTGCAATATCTTAAGATCAAGTATAAGTAAATTTTTTTTAACTTTCGACTCACCTTTATGCCCAACCTGTTTTATATTTTGATTTTTAAGATTGAACATATAGCTTGATTGACACGAGAGCGTAAATTCTAAGAAGGTTTATACAGAATGAATTCTTATCTAGCATCTGCTATTCAAATGACCAGCGTGCCCGATTTAGCATCAAACTTAGCTCAGGCTGAGGAACTGATTGATGTAGCAGTGCGTAAAGGTGCCCAACTGGTGGGTTTACCAGAAAATTTTTCGTTTATGGGGGAAGAAAAAGATAAGCTTGCACAAGCTGAAGTTATTGGTAAGGAAACTCAAATTTTCCTCAAAAAAATGGCTCAGCGCTATCAAGTTAATATTATTGGTGGTGGTTTCCCCGTACCTTCAGATAACATTGATAAAGTCTACAACACAGCAGTGCTGATAGATTCCAACGGTGAGGAATTATCATGCTATCGCAAAGCACATTTATTTGATGTCAATGTTCCTGATGGTAACACTTACCGAGAATCTAGTACCGTAATGGCTGGTAAAGAACTCCCCAACGTGTACTTATCAAAACAACTCGGACATATCGGACTTTCAGTTTGTTATGATGTTCGATTCCCCGAACTTTACAGACACATGTCACAACAGGGTGCTGATGTAATGTTTGTTCCCGCAGCTTTTACCGCTTTTACAGGTAAAGACCATTGGCAAGTCTTGTTACAAGCTCGTGCAATTGAAAATACTTGTTACATCATTGCTCCAGCCCAAACAGGTGTACATTACGACCGTCGTCAAACCCACGGACATGCAATGATTATTGACCCTTGGGGGATGATTTTAGATGACGCTGGAGAAAAACCTGGAGTGGCGATCGCCGAAATAAATCCAGCCAGAATTGAACAAGTTCGTCGTCAAATGCCAAGTTTAGAACATCGAGTATTTTAAGCAGTTGTTAAAGCAGACAAAAAACTTTTAAATCAATTTCCAGTCTTCAATAAACCCGGTATCTTCGAGATACCGGGTTTTTGTCTTTTAATTTAGATTAATTAAAATATATTTCTCTTTTACTCCTAGTATTTTGCTCCATTCTTAAAACCAGCTAGGAATTAATTCCTAGACTCAAAAATAAAATCTGATAAATCATGATATGGCCTTTTTCTAATAACTGAGGTACATCTAAATTTTTCCCTGTTCCCTAAAACCAGACACTTTGTATCTCACCAAGTTGAGAACCGCTATAAATCAGATTGAAAATGGCTTTTAGTGCGTTTTAAAGCACTTTGTTTTGTATATAAACCTTGAAATTGATTCCAGTGTTATTCGACCTTAATGTCAATGATGCAAGATGTCATTTACTGCCCAATCCCTAAAAACTGTATCAAAAAAACAATATTTAAAGCCACGTTTCTTTAGCCTTAACTCTAGAATTTTATTGTATTAATGCTACGTATTTTCATCAGGGTAATTGCGGAAAAGAGTCCGAATTCTTCTGAGAAAAAGAACTGATAGGTTAATGCCTAAAAATCCCATACTCGACTACAAATTCATTACTAAGCCACTGCCAGTAATGATTTACATATGTAGCTTTCTAAGTTTTCTACAATTATTTCCGATTACACAAACCGCTGCTCGAACCACTAATAAAAGCAACGCTTGTATTCAAGATTCTGGTTTAAATAGTCAAATCTCTAATTTGCTAAAAACCACTATTAATGTATCTAAATTGGCAAGCAACTCACATCAGGGAACTAAAGTTGCAATGCAAACATTTACTTCACCTTTATCAAGTTATTTCAATGGTAATAACTTTGATACATCTACATTGGATTTGTTGGCTAGCATACCATCACCTTTACAGGCAGTGGTTCCTCTTGGTAAAGCAGTAGTATTCTCGCTGCAACCGGGATTCAACTTTAGCAGTCCAATTCAACGTGTTGACACTACAGTTAATAACATTCCTTTAACTTTAATTTCTGGTGGTAAACCCATAACAATTCATGCTGATAGTCGCTATCAATTAGAAGAAGTTATCGCTAAGAGTGGAATTAATGTTGTAGCAGCAGTAGACGGGGGTTTCTTTTCCCTGAAATTTCTCAACTCCAACGTGATGATTGGCCCGGTTTATAGTTATTCAAGCAAAAAATTCATTCCTGGAAACAAAGAGGAAAATAAAAAACTGTCAGGACGTCCGTTAGATCAAATTAGACAAGTTACAATCAAGTATATTCCTTTTGAACCCGACAAACATAATACGTTAAAAGGTATCCAAGCAGAAATGCCAGGAGTTACCGATGCATTTGTCGGTGCAGCTTGGTTGGTGGAAAAAGGTCAACCAAAACCCGCAAATTACTTTGATTTTCTTCAAGGAGCAGATGGAGTTCGCTTCCGAGCTTTTTGGGGAATGAATAAAGAAGGGATTCCCGTTATTGGTGTTTCTAATAAAAAACTTGATTCAGCAAATCTGGCTAAAGTCTTGACAGAAACAGGAATTCAAGATGCTGTAATGCTCGATTCCGGTGCGAGTACCTCTTTAGTTTACAAAGGAAAATCTTTAGTGGGTTATACACCTCGTCCGGTACCCCATGCAGTTGCGCTGGTTGGTAGCGAATCTGCTTGTAATTGAGTATTTTAGCTAACTTATTTTTGTGAGACAGATTTTTCAATCTGTCTTTATTGATTTTGATTCTTCTACAGCCCCTAAACCTCTTAAAGAAGCTTTCTCGGGTTCTGTTAAACCTGAAATGTTAGTGATTTTCATTCCTTCATAAAAGCGACGGGAATTTAGTTGCTTAAAACTCTGGTAAGTATCGATATCCCAAAGCTGAATTTTCTCATCTTCTCCACCACTAGCAATTAATTTACCATCTGGACTGAAGGCTACACAGCGAATTGGCAATGTATGTCCATCTGCTAATGTATGTGATAATTTACCTGTTTCTACTTGCCATAGATTAATCGTAGTGTCACCGCTTCCGCTAGCAAGCATTTTACCATCGGGACTAAAGGCTACTGAGTAGACTTGTTGATTGTGTTGTCTTAAAGTGTGCAAACACTCTCCAGTAATCGGATTCCATAATTTAATAGTCTTATCTTCGCTACCAGTTGCAAGAATTTTACCATCTGGGCTAAATGCTACAGAATAAACTACATCTGTGTGTTCATCCAGGGTTCGTATACATTTTCCTGTATTTACATCCCACAATTTCACTGTACTGTCTGCACTACCGCTAGCGATGGTAATATCTCTAGGATTAAACGCAATGGCGCACACCCATTGAGAATGTCCCATAATGACTCGGGTACAAGCACCCGTCTTAACATTCCAAATACGAATAGTGTTATCTTCACCACCGCTAGCCAAGGTTTGACCATCAGGGCTAAAAACTACACTCCATACCCAATTTTCATGTTTTTTGAGGCGTAAAATCTCTTTACCATCATGAATATTTTGGATATCCCAAAGCTTAATTTGACGGTCTGCGCTACCACTCGCTAAGGTACGACCATCTGAACTAAAGTCCACCGAGCGAATTAACCCTTTATGTCCCTGTAGCTGATAACAACATTCAGGGTTTTCTAATTCTCGCAGGTGTATTTGACCATTTTGAGCGCTAACGAGAATTTTACTGTCTGGACTAAATGCTAAAGAAAAAACGCCACGAGTATAGCCTTTCAAAATATTCCAGCAAGTTTCGTCTTCTATATTCCCAATTGTTGCTATATTCCAAATTCTTACTGTTTGGTCATCGCTACCACTAATAAGCGTGCGTCCCGAGGGATGGAAAGCAATATCCCATACTTGGCTTGTATGACCGGATAATGTTTGCTTACATTCACCACTATCAGTATCCCATAATTTTATTGTTCTATCTTCACTACAACTAGCAATTATCTTGCCATCAGGACTGAAGCGCACCTTATATACCTTCCCTTCATGACCGAAAAGAGGAGGTTTGTCATTCCCCGTTGCTAAGTCCCAAAGTCTAACAGTTTTATCTGCACCACAGCTAACTAGTAGTTCACCATCTGGATGAAAATGTATTGCATGAATAATTTTATCTTCTTCTTTAATCAAAGAATCTTTGTATTGTACGTAAAAAGTTTTTAAACACTCTTCTGTACGAATATTCCAAAGCTTAATTTTACCCTTAGTATCACTACTGGCAATAATATCTTTCTGTTTAGGATGAAAGTCTACAGACAAAACCGGGGCATCATGACCACTCAAGGTTTTTTCACGCTCTCCTGTGTTAATATCCCAAATTTTGACGCTTTTGTCTTCACTAGCACTAGCAAGCCACTTGCCATCACTATTAAACGCTAGCGAATATACTTTACTATCATGCTTCAAGGTCTCAGTACATTCACCACTATCAATATCCCATAATTTAATTTTGTAATCGGCACTACCACTAGCAATGGTTTTATTGTTAGGACTAAATGTAAATGCCCATACCCAAGCGGTATGTCCTTTCAAAATACTAAATAGTTTTATCTCATCTGTTCGCCATAGTCGCACTTCCCCATTAATTACACCTGCGGCGAAATATCTAGCATCATGGCTAAAACCTACCGATACGAGACTCGACATTGTATCGCTAAATACTGAATTCTTTAAATCACTATTTGTAAATTCGGTATCTTGTAATCTCACATCTTTAAAATAAGCCTGCCGGATCGTTAAATTGGAAAAATTCTCTCCACTTAGATCAATTTGCGGTTTATTAATTTGAAGATGACGCATTAAATTAATGATATTACCTGCTGCGTATCCTTTCTCCGCAGGTGGTTTATCCCGAAGCAAATCTAATATGCTTTTTAAATGAGATTTTAGTTCTTCCTTGTTGTTATCAAAAAACTCAAGCAGATGGTTATTCAACGGTTCCAAAATTGAACGCTCTTGTCTCTGACGAAAATAATCTAACGAACGCGCTTTAATTAAAGGATATGTGTTGATAATTTTAAAATCGTTAAAAATTTTCGAGTCGCTAGTACGAATAATTTCCTCTGCTGCTTGTACAACCAATCTTTTTGTGATAAATTCAGCGACCACTGACTGTAGGCTAAATCTTCCAACACCATAATCCACCGCTTTTTCAATTAGCGATCGCCATAATAAAGACTCTACAGTTTCTAAAATTCTTATATTATCTTGTATAATCAAATCTTTCTTCATATGCACCAAAGAGACAGAATCACGATTGATTGCAAGCCAATACATGAGTTGTGTCTCTAATTTAGATAAACGATTAAAGTGTTCTTCTAAAAGCGTGCGAATATCTCCATAAACAGCCGTTTTTTGACCAATTTGCTTCAAAAATTCACTAACGTTATTGTCAAATAAATCATATATTGTCGTAGCAACCATTTTTAGTGCTAATGGATTACCCGAGTAAAGGTCTACTAACTGCTTCAATTGCTTTGTTGAACAAGTCGAATTAGTAAATCCCTTATCCTTGAGAATGGCATTAGCATCTTCTAACTTCAATCCTTGAAGTTGCAATACCTTAACAGGTAGATTTTTACCTTCAAGCATTGCTACCTGCAATGGTTTTTCCCGACTTGTTAGCAACAAACAACTTTTATGGGATGTTTCTCCAATTTTTTGAAATAAATCACCATAATTTTGATACCCATCTTGATATTTTCCAGCTAATTCATGTACTTTCCCTTCACTGCTACCTAATATTGATTCAACATTATCTAAAACTATCAAGCAGCGATGTTTACGCAATACGTCAACTAGATGCAGAATTTTTTTATTGTGGTTATCATTGTCCGAGTCAAAATCGCTGTGGTTTTCCTTAGATAAAAACTGCAAAATTTCAGTCAAAATATGATTTAATTGGGGAGAATTGCTCAGACTACGCCAAATTATGTAATCAAAATCGTCACGTACCTGTTTGACTATTTTGGCCGCAAGCATAGTTTTACCAATACCTCCGAATCCCAACACCGCAATCAAACGACATTTCCGATTCACAATCCACCGGGTTAATTCTGAAATTTCCTCTGCTCTACCCTTAAAACCTTCAACATCAACCGCTTCACTCCAATTTTCACTGACTTTTGTTTTTTTTGATTCCGAAGCTTGGTAATCTTCCAATAAATGCTGCTTAAGCTCGTAAATTTTTTTATTTTTCTTGCCTTCGATTTTAAATTTTTTGTAACTTTCTCCTAACCTTTTCCTTACTGCTGCTTGAGTTATGCTTAATTTCTCGGCAATCTCTGACCCAGAAAAGCCCTGCAATGCTAGTAGCAAAGCATCAAGCTCTGTTTGAGTTACACCTTTTTGAGTCGCTATTTCTTGAATAAACTGATTTGGTAACTGAGGTTTATTAACAATAATATCCATGTCACATTAGCTCCATGTCACATATCTATATGTGATATTTATTTCTTGTACTAGGTGTTGCATAAATGCGGAATGAGGTAGTGCCTGAAACTATTAATAATTAGTTAAAAATATAGCTAAACCATCCCACGACCCAGCAACGCCTTCTCCTACACTAAATATCTCGGACTAAACATTGTATTGACTAATCAATGGTAATACAAGAACCTTGATAATCTTATCAGCCATCCCTGACAAATCTAAAATTAAAACATAGCTCTTTTTATCACATTTGTGAGATAAATAATATAAGTAAAAGTACTTGCCTTAATCTACTAATTACAACAATTAATTAAGTTTTTCCAAGCTAGCAATAATTAGCATCTAAAAAGACACTAAGCCACAATGATATTTGCAAAAGCAGTAGTATAAAATAATAGACAAAATATGTGTTGATTTTGCCCTATTTTTTTCATAGGGTACGCCCATGTGTCACAATCTAATCAAAACTGGCAGAGATATTTCAACATCAATTTATGACTAAAAGTCTTTCCTAATAAAGAATACAAGAAAAATAATTAAATGTGATACTTGAATAAAGTCTGTGCCAGCTAAGTGAATCAGACTTTTTAACAATTTTAGCATTTTATTTTTATCTGATTAAATAATAACTTTTACAAGTATAAAATAAACTACTTATTGCTCTAAATTCAGTAGTTAGAAGAAAACTATAAGCGTCAAGTAGTTGTAATAGTTAAAAGATAGTAAAAATTGCAGTCTTAAAATATAGGCTATAATCTACGTATATATATGTGAGCTTATGTGAGAGTACACTGCTAAATAATCAATTTGTTCTCGTGCTATCACGCTCGCATCGGACTTATGTTTAGCACCATGGAGAAAAGCAAATGGTTGTACCCCGATTCCAGAAATGTTTACCAACCTCGAAGCAGCAGAGGCACAGTTTGATTTTGGAAATACACCTAATTAAGAGAGAAGTTTATAAGCCGGTAAGTGATAAAACACTGCCGGTTTTTCTTGTCTAGATAGATTTGGGTATCTATAATTCAATCATTTTAGGAATATCAATCATGATTCGTAACAAATACAGTCGATTGTTCCAATTTACCTGCCGATTCGTCAAGTACTTTTTTCTAGTACTAATTGGTTTTTCTATGACTTTTGTTTTAGCAATAGGGGTAGGTTATTTTGATATAGCAATTCAATTGTTTACTTTCATTTTCGCCGGAATTAGGTTGATGGCGATAATTATGCTTTGTCTAATCGCTATAACGATGATTGCTGAATCGTTACGATAGTCTTTAATAAGAATTGTCGAATAGTTTAAAGGATGTTTTAAAAGGCTTTTACGTCTTGATGGTTAGCGTGGCGAAGTAAACATCTCAATTAATAGTGAAAACATTAATTGGGATGTTTCACTACAGCTGAATCGCAAGGTATAACCTATATTTTCAGACTTTTAAAACATCTTCTTTATCAACGAAAATTCAGCGATTAGCTTTTGTTTCTAATTTACTCAGGAAAAAGCCTGGAATTACTCCAGGCAGTGTTTTTAATTAATTCAATTCCATCATAACTATGAAACGCAAAAAAAATAAGTTTTCTGGCAAAATTTGTTATACTTTTGCTCGCATATCTACATTGACGGGATACATTATTGGCTTATTAGCCGTTTTTTCACTTTCAGTAAACCAAGATCCACAAGGGGTTGAGCTTGTACCCCTAGCAAAATTATTTTTTGAAGCCGCAAAAATTACTGTAGAGTTAGAAAAAAATACGGCGAAATGCAATAAACCTCAAAACCAGAAGTAATTTGTTAGTCCTCTTTTAGAGGACTTTTCGCTCCACCCTTTGAGGTTCGCAACCTGAAGCAAGTTAAATCTCACTAACAACTAACCAAACAAAAAAACCGGGGAACAATGCTCACCCGGTTTAGTCATGCTTTACAGAATCCTCAGTAACCTAGGGACACGCTCATAAGGTGCCCCTATTTACTTGTTGATTAAAAAGATTTTAGACTAAAGATTTTAGATTCTTGATTTTCTAAACTATACCTTCGCAGTAGACTTTGTTTTAGCAGAAAGGTCACCACTAGCATACTTAGCAGCAAACTCATCTAAAGGAATTTGCTTGATTTTGCTAGCATGACCAGCAGTACCAAATGCTTCATATCTATCCAAGCAAACCTGCTTCATGTACTTGATAGAAGGCTTGAGGAAGTGACGGGGGTCAAAGTTAGCTGGATCTTTCGCAGCAGCTTCGCGGAAAGCAGCGGTGATAGCCAAACGGTTGTCGGTGTCAATGTTCACCTTACGTACACCACTCTTGATACCCTTTTGGATTTCCTCAACAGGTACACCGTAGGTTTCAGGAATCTTACCACCGTACTGGTTAATCATATCTAACCACTCTTGAGGTACGGAAGAAGAACCGTGCATTACAAGGTGAGTGTTGGGTAAACGGTTGTGGATTTCTTCAATTCGGCTGATTGCCAAAACTTCACCAGTAGGCTTACGAGTAAATTTGTAAGCACCGTGGCTGGTTCCAATCGCAACTGCTAGAGCATCAACTTGAGTTCTTTCAACAAATTCAACAGCCTCATCAGGATCTGTTAAAAGTTGATCTCTGCTGAGTTTTCCTTCAGCACCGTGTCCATCTTCAGCTTCACCCATTCCTGTTTCCAAAGAACCCAAGCAACCTAGTTCTCCTTCTACAGAAGCACCAACTGAGTGAGCAACCTTCACGACTTCAGCGGTAACATTCACGTTGTACTCAAAGCTAGCTGGAGTCTTCGCATCAGCTTCCAAGGAACCATCCATCATTACGCTGGTGAAGCCATTACGAATTGCAGAATAGCAAGTAGCAGGGCTATTACCGTGGTCTTGGTGCATAGCAATAGGAATATTTGGGTGGGTTTCCACTGCTGCCAAAATCTAGTGACGTCGGGAGTTCTCCACTGCATACTTACGCGCCCCGCG
>ERZ1740070.2105-NODE-2105-length-11698-cov-13.173667_pt1 | contig 11698 bp, 14 predicted proteins | sample MGYA00581734_ERZ1740070 | MGnify/ENA primary metagenome ERZ1740070 (study PRJEB43018, sample SAMN04849744) | marine metagenome | isolation source: floating plastic debris | place: Pacific Ocean | collected 2008-09-01 | study: EMG produced TPA metagenomics... | reverse complement strand
AGAATTAGCAATAATGCTTAGGTGATAACCAACTCTCAATTCATAATTCTTAATTACTAATTGATAATTGTCTAACTCCTCTTCGGTAGATACTCATAACATTTGCTCTCAACACGTCAAAGAACATGGCATGCAGGTTATGATCTCCTTTTATTGGTGATCTTTTGCACTTTGCCAAAGCCAATGGTGGCGCCTTGTCCAAGGCCTATTTCGCCCGGAAGGTTGAGATTGGTACAGAAAGAAATGTCAAGCGCCAGCTTTTTGATGTTGTAGCAGTCTTTGAAGGTTTGCATGTCTATGGTGCTCACGTACACTTGCAGGACTTCTTTATTCAGGTGTATATTCAGGCCTTCGGCCAAATGAAAAAGGTGCCCCCAAATCAGTTTGTCAAGTATCTTGACTTTTTCCGTGAGTCGAGTAGTACTCCTCCATAGATCGTAGTTTTTGGGGTTAAAGGGCAGCCATTTATTGATACGGTAGGTGGTAACCTCATCCAAAAGGGTGGGTGTCCAATGCGAGTGTTGGTGTTCGTGAACCGTTAGAGATAGTGTTTTGCCATCAGCGGTAATTTCATCACCTACCAGTGACAGCCAAAGTTGTAATGCTTGTGCACCCCTTTCTATACCGGTTATCCCTGCTTTTTTATGCCTCACCTGGTACTGGATCAAGGGATAATGGTAATACCGGTCGGCGCCGGTTTGGGGAGTCTCCACCTCTTCGGGCAAAGCAGGTACGGCTACTTTCTCTAGATGGTTGTGAAATACTTCGGTGGCCACATTGGCGGTTTCGAAAATGGGCTTAAAACTCATCACACTTTCTATAATGGCTCCTCTTATTTTTCTAAGCTGGCCGGGATGAATAGGTTGGTCAAAAGTAACCGTAGTAATGGGGATGGATTTCTGTGTCATTTGTTCGTTAGTTTTACACTGCAATTCAATATTTCTCCGTATAAATAATCTCTATTCACGGTGATTTTTACCTGATCATCCGCTACCAGTTCTTCCAGTGAGGTCACTTTGCTCTTATCCATTTTCTTAATGGATTTATGGTTCTTTCTGATCACGCACTCTCCATCATTGGCTTTAAAAGTTATGATGGCATAGTCTTCTTCAAAATCTACGATCTCCCCCGGAAAGCTATTTCCAGACTTCAGCACTTCTCTGGAATTTGGATGGATTTTTTCTTCGTACGCTCTTCGAGGCCTTACCGGTCTTTGAGGTTCTAAAATATCTTCATCAGTCCTATTTGACACCTCCTTAATTTCTAGTTCAGAAGTAAACTGACCATAGCCCACATTGGTTTTAGCACCAATTCCAAATTCCATTAAGATCTCCTTGAATAGTTGCAGTTTTTTTTCGGCAGTCAGTTCGGGAATGACCTTACTATCCTGCAGTAAAAAGTGAAATTTAAAAATGACCTCAGGCCGTACCTTAAGAAACATCAGAGGAATGGGATTTTCCAAAGGTTTCTTATGCGGGGTCACATAATCACTCGCCAATATCGGGCGTTGTTCGGTTTGATGGTTACGTTCAGATAGTAAGCCCTCATAAAATTTATCTCTCTGATAAGGACTGATTCTTGCAGGCTCCTCACCCGAGTGGTCCACTCCTTCAAAAATTTCTTCTTCCAGCTTCCTGATCGCTTCAGTTCCCGGTGTGGTTCCTGTTATTTTTTCCAATAAACTTTGCAGGAACTGGATACGGGGTGTGGTGAAATTTTCTCCAAAATCCTTTTTATGAAATGGGAATACACTTCGCAAGGTCCCTTTAACCGAAGATCCGGGTAGCTGGGGTAAACCCGTGGTATAGTCAAAAAAGAATCCAATTTTAAACTCACCATCACCGCCCGTTTCATGCTGATAGCCGCTGCCTAATAGTAATCCCGGATAGGTGGTTTTTAATTCAAAGCTATGAGTTATGTCAAGCTGTGCAATAGCTCCTTCAGATAAACCTTGCCTGGCAATTCGTTGACTCTTAACCTCATAATTGAGTTTATCACTTTGTTCCAGTCCTTCGAAGTAATCCCGATAGAATAGCCAGCCTATGTTTGGTGTTTTCATAGTCAGTTGGAGTTAGTACTTACCGTGGATTCTTCTACTAACTTAAAAGTGCGTATTACCAGTTTAATGGCGGCAGCGGCATCCATTATATTGAGCTTTAGCCTGCGTTTGTCAGTGAGCTTGTTCCTGTAAAAATCTAACAAGCTATGCTCGACTACTTGATGCTCTTCTAATGACTTGATGACTTCAAATATAGCATCCATCAAAGCCTTTCGGTCTTGTTCCGACCTGCTCTCCTCCCGGTGATTGAAGACCAGTGCGGCCATCATTCCCGATTGCACTACGGAAGCTCCAAAAGAGGCAATGTATCCGTTGTATTGCCGACTTACCTGTCCATTGGTTGCCAGCTTATCTTCTACCGCCCTGAAAGCAATAGGTATGAGATTGTCAATTTTCTGATTCATAGCTTAGGCCGTTGTGACTAAAGAAGAGGTATTGGTCAATTGGCACAGTCCGTAACCAATGGAGGCATTAGCGCCAATCTGAACATGACGTTCAAGCGCTTTGTCAAACGCTTGTGCATGATCTTCCGATTGTAGAATAAAAACTCCAAAGCGCGCGTCGTAAGGTACCACCTCTTCATACCAGAGATTCTTGCTCTCTCCGTTTTCCAAATAGTTTCTGGCTATCACTGGAAGCTCCAGCTTTCTGAAATCACTGTCATGAACTAATACTAGGTTTTCACCCAATACATTGTTAATCCAGTCCATTGAAGCGTCTGTCGACATATGTTTAGCCTGCCAATCGAGCTCTTCAATAATCGCTTCTTCATAAGCAGACTCGAATACCACTGGCTTGTTCCTGGCTACTTCGATTTGAGCTAATTCCAAAAGCCCCGGAGGCACTTTAAGTCCCATATTTTTAAACTTTTGCGCCAGTCCACTGAGCACTTCCGGCGATGTGGCATGGAAGTAAGGGGTTTTATCACTTCGTAATGGCCTTGATAGCAGATCTGCCGAAAGAAACTGCCACTGCCCTGCGTTGTCACTATCACCGAAAACGGTGGAGATAATGGAGCTGTCTATGTAGGCAAAAAACTCTTTCAAAGCCCCTTTTAAACTGGAAGAGTGAATGGTGGGTAATGTTGTGTTGACATCCCGTTGCACCAGGTTATCCACAACGCCGTAGTTATTATCTCCACTTCCAACGTGCAGGTTAGTGAGCGCTCGAATGCTATAGAAATTAATGGTCTTGATCATGACTTAAAGATTTGATTTGAAATAATGGTTAAAGCCTATGTTCCGGAAGTTTTGGTTTTGCTGAAGGGCAGATTCAAGATCTCCCATCTGACCAGCTTTAGGAATTAGAATACTTCCTCTTTTTAGGAGATTATGCTTAACGCTGTCCTTCCTGAATTTTGCTCCCTCAAAACCTATTTGAACCGTTCGGAAATCGACCGTGTCAGAAAGAGAAAAACGACAATGCTCGTAGATGGAGCCGTCGACTAGTGCATCGCTCAATAAAGTAAGTTTATCAGACCCTTCTCCCGGCTTTAAAAAAGAAGGCAGATCCTGACTTTTGATGGATTTTACTTGTACAAAGAATTGCTTCTGTTCGGCCCCAAAGCTCACCTTAGCCTCTTCCGGCAAAACAAAGCTGCCCTCCAGATGCACGTAAAAACTGAAATACCAGCCTTTTGATAAATGATAGGATGCCTGCTTGAAAAAACCGTCTTTTTCAGACTGTTTTAGAATGCCAATCTGCTCCTTTTTGAGGAAGACATCTGAATAAACACTACGGTCACCCTGATCACCGATCAGCAGTTCAGGATAATAGGTTTTGGAGTTAAACCCCTCCGGTTTTACCAAAGGCCCCGTTTGTCCGTTAGCGCCAAGCGCTTCCACCTTTTCTTCCAGACTTAGCCGCAACTGATCAAGCGGATGAGTAAAACGAAAGACCTCCTCGGCCCTTTTCATAAAGAGTGGAGAGAGTGATTGGATCACACCAAAGTCCTGTGTTGCTTCCATCTTAACATCAAAGGACCGATCACCAATAGCCTTACTAGCCTCCGTTTTATGGTCTTTCAGGGGTAACCATTGATTATGCTCCAACAATAAATACCTGAGCAATCCGAGCAATGCAGTTTGTTGAGGATATTTATTGGAGACAGCAAAGTAGTTACTCTGCTCGTCTTGAGCTTGTCCGAAAGTACGCTCCCCGCCAAAAAAGTAATTTTCAACAGGTCGCAAGCATATCTCATAGTTATAATTACTCATTGTCATCGCGGTTTAGAAATTTGACAAGCCTTAGTCCACCGTAAAGCGCTACGGCGCGTTGATCCTGTTCGGTATCTTTAATAGGAGCAGTATAAGCCTGATATACTCTTGGAATAAAATCTTTAAGACCTTTCAAAAAGACACTAAAGGGCGGGACATCATGAACCGGTTCATTAAATTGGTTATTGATAAAATTGCCAATCTTTAAAAGGTCGGCGCCCGCCACATTAAGCAATACCTGGTGTCGCTGCATCTGTTGAATCACCGAATTCAGGAAAATGCCATCATCAATATGCGCGGTAAGCATAGCCTTAAACTGGTGGTAGGGTGAATCCTGTGCTTTTGACTTACTAAAAACAGCGTTGAACTTCAAACCGCTGTGCTTTTGTACCTCGATGGCGATGGCATTTTTTCGTTCACCTTCCTGGGTCTTGAAGTCTTTTGCCACCTCAAAGAGTAATTCCCGCGACCTTTCCAGTGTCTCCGTAAGCGGATGTTTATAATAGTGAATAGCAACGCCGGCAGAAAGCGTAGGGATTGATCTGCCCTCAGTTTTAAAAGCTTCGAACTCTTCTTTGAAAACATGATCTATCTCGTCCAATAGAGAAAAAATGTTCTGATTTCCATTTCTAACCGGGGCAAAGAATAAAGCATCATCACCGCCCAAATAGACAGGCTGACCTCCGTATTCCTGAATAAGCTTATTGGCTTTTAATGAAAAGCGGGCTAATGATTTAGTAAATGCCGTGTACGTGTCGTTATCCAGTGATTTTATAAACGCTCCAAAATTGTCACCATCTACATGTACTATGGCTATGTATTTGTGATGCGTGCGATAGTCGTCTTTGTTTTCTTCTTTTAAATTGTCAATGAGACTTTCTTCTGTATTGTCGTCATTGATTTTCATTGTTTTGTAGAATTCCTCTTTTCTTTCTTCTTTGATCAGTTCTTTAGCGGCAATCTCAATTACCGACTCAAACCGCTCAGCGCTAAGTCCGGCGTCCTTCTTTAGAAATGAAAGCCGCCCTCCGGCCCTAAAACTGGATATGGTCATAAATTGGTAAATGTAAGACTGGGTTTCTTTGGGGATGACCTTAGATTGAAGCTCCAGTACATCAAGCGCATCGAACAGCTTTTTTACTATATCACGAAAAAGAACTTCCTCATCAAAAGACTCACTTACAGCATATACTTGTAGGTAGTTGTTAAAGTAGTCTTGGGCCTCACTTTTGAAAACGGTGACTTTTCCGGTGTTGTCCAAATGCCGGATCATTTTTGCAATGAGTTCTTCAATCACGGATTCGATAAGTGGCTTTAGGTCTTCCAGTGATTGTCCGTTTTGCATTTTGATCACACAACGATCGGGAAAAAGCCCCGCTTCCAGTGGATCGTGAAGCAGGTTGACTTTTTTATCTCCCGTAGCAATGACACCAGCATAGGGAAGAATAATATCATCCTGACTATTGGTCAACTGCATTAAAAGTTGCTTCATGAGATAAGAAAACAGGTAGCTACCCGACCATAACTCGCGGGTCTTGCGGGCCATGCTCAGTGTTTTATAGATCGGGCCAATGGTCATTGCGTAGTAGGTTTTCATGATTTGATAATTTTGACTTGATAGGAAGGTTGGCCTGTGTAAATGGAGGCTTTAAATGTACTCCCTAAATGATTGTGATAAGCCGCTATCAAATCATCGATATCCAGTGTTTCGGAAGGAGTGTTTAAATAATGAGCATTACCGTGACCATCTGAAAACTTAAACCTTCTATTCTTGATTTCATCCGAAACCGATTCGGAGAAAATGTAGATCTTCCAATGTGTTTTGTATGCGATAGGCTTGAACGTAATAGGTGATTTGAACCTGGCGATCTCTTCATGAGTCGATTCTACGGTAACGTCAACATTTTGTCTGGGGTAAACTTGTCCAGGTCTCCTATCCCTGTTTTTGGGCTTAAAAGAAAATGATCCGCCAAGCCCTAACATGGCGCGGGCAAATCGCTCTTCGTCATCCGAAGTTTCCAAACCGCCAACGAACTTCTCCTTAAGCCAGCGCTTTTCCCACCTGTATCCCTTATCTTCCAAGTACATCTTCAGGAAAGCGTGTTGATACTCATGTCTATAGTTAATGCCCGATTTCAGCCGTTGATAATAGTAGTTGATGATGTTTGTCACATCGATAAAATCTCTTATTTCCCGTTTGTCTATGATCAAGTGGGGAACTTCCCTGAATGGCCTATCGTCCGATGGTTGTTCAAGGTAGTAAGACCCATACCCTTTTGATTGACGCGTTCCAAAATTGGTGCGAGCTATAAAATCAGGGAAATGCTTTTTAATGGTGATCAAAAGCTCGTGGTTGAAGGATGAAAATTGTAAAGTGACCGGAACTTTTGTCATGGACAAGTATTTAGGGCTACTATCATAATCAGCCCCCATGTTGCCAAAAAAGCAAGGTACCTGATCCCCCTTTTTTATCGGTTTCAACTGCACTTCGTAGGAGGAGATTTTAAGTTTATAGTCAAGCGCGATGTCCTGCCCATTGATTTTCCACTTTTTTTCGACCTCAGTGTTGGCATGAAGGAAATTATCCAACTTGGGTTTCAATTCGGTAGCTCTCAGGCTGGCATCCACTTCGCTATGAAAGTGAATAAGCGGAGTATGCTGTTTGAGTGTAAAGGTGAGTTTGTGCATGGGTCAGGTGTTTTGAAGTTCTTCGTCGGTGTAAGACAAGTTTCCATTTTGGATCTTCTTTTTGGCATCTAGATAGTCTTCATATTCCATCGGTAAGGGATTGGTATACAAGATCTTAGATTTGTTCTCAATCTCATCCAAATAAGTACCCAGATCACAATCGTTTTCTATACAACCATCAGCGATCCTCGCCTCAAGTGTTTTTATATGCTTGTATAAAATGAGAAATCCCTCTGCTCTTTCCAGATACGCAGAAGGTTCTTTCAGCTCTGGGAGTGTCGACAAATAGATGCTCAGAACAATAGTAGTTATCGAAAAAAATGTAGATAACATCAGAGCGGCTTTCGTATCATTATCCGTCAAATGAACCAACAGTCCGGATAAGGTGACAATACCTATAGCAATGGATACATTAAATAATACCCTTCTTTGCCGGAGCTTCTTTTTATAAGACTTTAAAAGACGGTAATAGGCGTTGAAATATTGTTCTTTCGTGTAAGCAATATTTACCCTGTGTTCGTGTATTCTCTTAAGGATATTTGATGCTCCCATGTTATTGAATTGTGGTTATTTAAATTGCTTCTAGTAAACTGTGGTTTTAAAAATTTCTCAATTTCGGAATTGATCAATCAGCAAGATCATGATCTAAATATTCCATGATCTCCTCATATATGGCACTGATCCGATACCCCTGATTTCTGTACCAACTGCCCTTAGCGTTGGGGTCCTCCACTCTTCTGCTATGGATTGCGATCAAGTTGAAATGATCATCCAACACAGGAGATCCGGAACTGCCATAATCAGTATCGGTTAAATACTGAATGACAGTGGGTTCTATAGCCATTAATTGGTTATCTCTGAACACGATCTCTTGCCGCCTGCCAGCAGGGTGCTGAATAATATTTACATGTTGATTATCTATTAAATGCGGTTCCGCACTAAGGTCGAAGTATCCCCATTTTTGTCCTGGTTTTAGCCCTGACTGAGGTTTTAACCTGACAATCGCATAGTCTAAGGACTTGTCGGATTTGAACAGGCTTGTAGCATCGCAAACCCATTCATCCGGTTTGTTCGCTGAACCGTCTTTATTGGCCTTAAAGTGGAATTGAATTTTAGCCGAAAAAGTATCTTCTTTTTCCCTGAAAACATGATGGTTGGTCATAAACAGATCCTCCGATATCATAAAGCCGGTAGCAGTCCCTCCATTTTTTTTAATTCTAGCCACTTTCTTTGCTGCCTTTAAGGCCTCCTCTAACCACCAGATTTCTGCAAAATTTTCTTGACCTATAATGGCTTCATAGGGAGTATTTGTTTTTGGGTTTATCGTTTTTCCACCTTTCCAACTAAACTTTCTTGGAAAACCAGAGACTAAATCATCCATACCTACAGACTTTAATTACGCTTACTATTCAGAAATTCTATTTCAACAAAATTTGAAAAGGTAAGACGGAGTAAAAACCTATTTGGCATAGGAAAAAACCTGAGCTGTTAATAGCAATAGAAGATTATTCCTGTATTGAATATTGCCACTAGAAAGAATGTAAGATTTTACCTTGGTTTGTTGTCAATGATTTAAGAAAACCCGTCGCCCGGGTTTGTGACAACTTGGAAACCAAAATTTTATAAAAATGGAAAGCAGAAAAAATATTAAGGCCTTGCCCTACTTCTACGTAGGTAAAAAACTCACCGATGAGCGGATAGCCAGATTTCTAAAAAGAAGATATCCGGCGCTCTGTCAGGAACTGGGAAGAGACGACACCCGCAGCATCTGGTATACCCGCGAACACATCGCTCAGTTATTAGAAGAGATAGATAATGCCAATGGCAACGGAATAAGGATGCATTTTGGAGTTTATGAAGAAGGTCACCGCTATGAAGGACAACTATGCATTGTGTCCAACGTCACTCGCGAAGTAACAAAAAACGGCGCTGACTATAACCTGAACGTAAAGGTAGAAGACGAGCCCGACTTCATTGAACGTCATGCTCTTTGGGAGGAAAAGCAAGCCTTTGAAGATTTCAACTTCGGCGCCCCCTGCCCTCCAAGGTGTGACGAATCCGATGACGCTGATTAATCCGGGAGAATAGGACAATAAATTTATAAAGATGAAGTAATTTGATTTTATGATCAAACTACTACGTCTCGAATACTTATATCTGATACCGTTGATCATAAGTACTTGGTTGAGTTTAGGCAGTTTTAGATCTAGTTGGCCATTGCCCTTTAAGGGTTTTTCGCTATTGCTGCTACTCACATGCATTGTGGAGTTTTTCTCCATCCTTTGGAAATATTATTTTCATGTAACAGCGTATTGGGCGTATAGCCCATCGAATTTATGGGTTTATAATGCCTTCCTCAGTGTGAGACACCTATTGCTATTGTCTTATTTCTATGGTTTTATGATGACCCAACAAGGGAGAAGAGGGTTAGCATGGTCCATACCTCCTTTCATGCTTTTCGCAGTGGTCAACTACTTTTTTATTCAAACGCCACATATGGTAAACACCTATACGTTAACCATCGCCAATTCAATGACGGTACTGCTGGCCATCTATTTTTTCAGGATGGTTATGCTTCATAAAGAAATAATCGATCTTACTCGCTCGACCGAAGTGTGGATTGCCTTGGGAACGTTTTTGTACTATACCGGCACACTGCCATTTTTTGTAACCTTTAATTATTTGATCATCGAAAAGCCGGGTATTGCCTCTTCCTACTTAGTGATCAACGACGTGCTCAATTTCATTATGTACACCTCTTATGCTGTAGCTTTCCTATGCAAACCTCATTTTCTGAAATAACCACCCAAGTGCTGCTCATTTCCACCGGCCTTCTTTTGTTGTTCGGTGCATGTATCATCTATTTCCTGTTTTTCTATCAGCGTAAGCGATTTCGGCATCAAAACGAAGTGTCAGAATTGAAAGCCAACTTTAGTAAAATGTTATTGCAATCCAAGCTTGAGATCCAGGAACAAACGCTCGATCATATCGGAAAAGAACTTCACGCCAATATCGGCCAGATCGCTTCACTCATCAATATCAATTTACAAGAGATTTTGCATGATGATACGGAAATGAACAGGGGTAATATTATGGAAACAAAGTCTTTGACCAAGCAATTGCTGGCTGAATTGAAAGCGCTAAGCACGAGTCTCAATACCGACCATATCATGAAAATAGGGTTTGTTAAAGCGCTGGAAAATGAACTGGGTAGGCTAGCTAAAGTCAACTACGAGGTTAAATTCACTAAATCCGGAGAGACCTTTGCCCTGGGTTCGGATAAGGAGATCATCCTGTTTCGGCTATGCCAGGAGGTACTCAACAACATCATCAAACATGCCATGGCGAAATCCGTGAATGTGACATTACGCTATAATGACGATAATCTCAATTTGACCATTGAGGATGACGGTAAAGGTTTTGTTATGGACGAAATTGGAAATTCTGATGGCACCCGGCAAAGTACCGGATTACTGAATATGAAAAAGAGAATTAAACTGATCAACGGTGAAATTGACATTAAGAGTGAATTAGAAGCAGGTACCAAAGTGTCAGTCACTATTCCTAAACAGCCAGCATAATGAGCGACACTACTCAAATAAACATCGCCGTAGTAGATGATCACAATCTTTTCAGAAAGGGGATGATCAAATTGATTAAAATGGGGGATACCAAAAGTCGGTATAATATTTTGTTTGAAGTAGATGGTGGCCTGTCACTCCAAAAGGCTATCCGGAAAGATCAGCTTCCCGATATTGTATTGATGGATATTGACATGCCCAATATGGACGGTTTTGACACCGTGGAATGGCTCAAAACAAATTACCCGGATGTAAAAGTTCTGGTGGTTTCCATGTTAGCAACAGACGATGCCATTCTTAAAATGCTGCGCAAAGGGGTGAAGGGATACCTGTCTAAAGATATCGAGGTAGAAGATGTACATAGGGCCTTAGAGGCTATTGCCGGTGGCGGGCTTTATTATTCGGGTTTTGTGTCTGAAGTATTTGATAAAATGACCACGATGGATGCCGCACCCACTGCCCTCAACGCATTTTCAGAGATAGATCAACAGTTCTTTAAACTCATATGCACGGACTTAACGTATGAGCAGATTGCCGATGAGATGTGTCTGAGCCCTAAAACCATTGACGGTTACCGGGCTAAGTTTTTTCAACGCTTCCATGTTAAAAGCAGGCAAGCCCTGGTGTATAATCTTTTAAAAGACCGTATTATCTCCTTTGATGAATGAAAGTACCATAGCAAAAATAAGATTTTAGCCTGCAAGAGTCCGGAGCCATTAGTTGTTACTAAAACTTTTCTGGGCCTCGTATATCAAGTCGTATACCATACTTCGGGATGCCGGATCAAGCCCGGCAATGCTTTTCTTAATGTTTTTGTTAGGACCTTACTTACTATAAGACATTTCCCGCACTTGATGCGGGATCCCGTATTTGTAATAACCAACGATTATTCACCTGAACTCAAATTATAGCAAACACTTAGCTTGCTCGCCGCAGTAAAATGCACGCGGATCACTTCTTCCATTTTCGCCAGCGGTCGGACAGGGATACTCAGCTTCGTCAATAAACAATTAAGAATGAAGAATTAGCAATAATGCTAAGTAATAACCAACTCTCAATTCATAATTCTTAATTGATAATTGTCTGTCACCTCTTCGGTAGATACTCACCTTCTTCAATAAACAATTAAGAATGAAGAATTAGCAATAATGCTA
>ERZ1740070.2104-NODE-2104-length-11706-cov-5.793237_pt1 | contig 11706 bp, 18 predicted proteins | sample MGYA00581734_ERZ1740070 | MGnify/ENA primary metagenome ERZ1740070 (study PRJEB43018, sample SAMN04849744) | marine metagenome | isolation source: floating plastic debris | place: Pacific Ocean | collected 2008-09-01 | study: EMG produced TPA metagenomics... | reverse complement strand
TCATGTTGACCGTCCAGTTATTCGTGTCGCAGTCGTTCGCCCAATCGACCACAGCCGCCCAATCAATGGTGTCCGAGGGCTGGCCTAGACCGAAGACCCGCTTTCCGTTTTCGAAGCGCCCGTAGATATACATCGCGGCTTCAATGGCCGGGTTGCCGCCGCTATAGACATAAGTGCTTTCGTCACCGAGGCGGCAAGAGCCGCTGCCACCGGGGAACGTCGAATCCAGCCTTGGGTCGTAAGACTTCTCGCCCTGACAAAGCGCTGTGTAGACCGGCAAGCCCGCCGCAAAGACCTCACCGTCTTTGTCGAAAAGGTAGTTTTGCCCGATGTGCGCGCAGCCCGATAGGCGGCTCGTACTGTCCCAACCCGGAGCCGCGCCATAAGGAGGAACAAGCGCTGCCGATTGCGGGCGGTCGCCTAGGTTTTGAACAAAAGCGATGTTGGGGCCGTAAAAACTAGTGTCAATCGGCTCGAAGTCGAAATGCTCGCTGACAATGCCTTGGATCGGGCCGACGCCAGAAAGGACGCGCACCTGCCAACGGTAAGGATTCGGAACGCCTGAGACTTCGTTACCGTAAGCGACATCGTGCCGCAGGACGCCGCCTGTCATGACTTGGCCAACGATATAGGGGCGCGCGGGCTCAACCTCGATCACCAGTCTTGCTGGCGAGCCTCTGGCTCTTTGTTTGGGGGCAGTTAGTTCTGCGCCGATGTTTGCGACAGCGGAGATTCCGCCTGCGATCGCTGCGATTGGCTGAAGCCCCGGAACAACCGATGTTACCAAGGCAACAGCACCAGCAATTTGCCCGACAACGCGGAAGGCTTTTGCCATTTGCAAAACTCCTGTATGCCCTCCGGCATGAAACGTTGCTGGATACTGGCCATAGTGGCCTTGGCGGGGTGTGCGACAAGCGCTCAAGGGCTGCTCGAAAGCCCCATCGAAGCAGAAGTCACTTCAACAAAAACCGCGCAGGTCTTTGCTACCTGTGTGGTCGAAACACTGTCGTTTGGCGGTCAATTACGTTCGGACGGCACAAAGTATTGGGTGATCCGAAACAATGTCTACGGCGCGCCAATCAGCCGGTGGGACTTCATTCCTACCGACAGCGGCAGTCGCGCAGAACTTCGCACTTCAATCAACATCAACACAGGCAAGGGCAAAGTTGAAGCATGCGCTTAAAGCCTCCAAGCACCTGAACAAAGGCCGTAGCCTTGCCCTGAGAGGCGGATAATCTGGCAATCGTCAGCGTCTTGGTGCCAACCAATCACTGCGCGAAGTTGTCCGTACACAAACAAGGCCTCATGGCCTTCGGTGTCGCTCGGCACCGCCATTACATCCCCCGTCAGCATCTGCGCAGCCGGGATGCGCGGGAAATACTTGTCCATCAATTCTGGCAGTGTCTCGACACCCTCTGCTTTCAGCGCCCTCTTAGCCCCCAAAGCCGACCGAAACCTTGGCACGATAGGCAGCTTGTGCCCCATCTGCGCCGCGTGAAACCGCACAAGGCGAATGCAAGTCGCGTGCTTGGACCAATCAAACACCCGCCCTTCGAAGCGCTTCTGTGTCTTCTGTGTGGCCGCAACGCGGCGCTCGATCTCAGTCATAGTCAAAAGGCGTGCCGCCAGGCGCGAAAGGCCCACCACCCCCACCAGCGCCGCCAACGTTGCTGCGGCGCGCGCTTTCCGCACCCCACGTTACCGTTTTCACAAGGCCAGTTGCTTGATCATGGCCCGTCTCGCCAGCGTAAAGGCTCTTATGAAACTCAGCCGATAGCCCGTTGCCTTCATCTGAAAACAAAAGCACTTCGACCTCTGGAGCGCACGAAATTGTAATCGCCAATTGCCGCAAGCCAAACGGTTGGCGCACGCGGTCCATGCGACCAGCAAATTCAAGGTGAGGGTCGCCAACGACCGCGCCGGTGTCCACGTCAAATTCCGCCGTACAATATCGAACCACGCTGCGAGCAAAAGCACCCGCCTGCAAAGGTGTCAGCGCGGCATTGCTAGGAGGTGCAAACACCAGATCCCACTGCGGCAACACGCTTGAAAAGCCGAACGAAGTTCGTCCGTATTGAGCGATCGAACCAAGTGTCGCGTCTGTCGCCCGATAGGTGTTGCCACCCCACACCGTCACGCCGCCGTCGCTCAAGTAAACCGTGCCTGATGGAAGCGCGAGGCTGACAAGCTTCGTGATGCCGTTCATCACGCGCGCTCTTTGATCGTGAATTGAATGCCCGTCAGTCGATTGACTGGCGTAGTCCAAGACGCTTCATTGCCTTGCACCAATCCCTCAACTTGGGGCTCCGCGAGATTGACCACCGTGTTGTCCGCAAAGTCTGTACGCAGAAGCTCGTTTAGCTCAATCGTCGCGTTACCGGACCCGTCCGCAGTCGTGCCCACACCAACACTGTGAAGGTAATGCTGCCCGCTTTTGACAAGAGACAGCCAAAAACCCTCTTTGATCTCGTAGCTGGCTGTCAGGCCGTCTAACACCAGCGTGCGCCCCGTAGTCACCGCTCCGTTAAGAAGCGGCGTCCCCGGTGAGCCCTGGTCGTGCAGCACGGGCAGCTTGACGCGTATTCCGCCCTGCTTGCCCGCCACAAGGCGCGCGATCATCAAACGCGCGTTCTCAGGTGTGTACGGGCCGAACGTAAATCCGACTTGGTAGCGGCCACCCTTGCGCGGAATATAGTCATCCACCTGTGCACCCTCTTGGGTAACGCCGGTATCCATAAAGCTTGGAGACATGCTGCCAGGAACCGCAAAGCTAGGCAGATCAATCGCAGCCATTAGCGTATTCTCCGCGCAGCGCGCTGGGCAATTTCGCCCTGAGCCAAAGCAGAGCCAGCACTAGCCGCCAAAGGCATAGACGCCGCAACCCGGCCATCGACCATCGCCACGATGTTTTCAGCGCTTTGGTCAAAGCCAATCCGCACGCTTACGTCATTGGCGGGCGTGCGCGTGTGATCAAAAACGGTTTCCTGCGGATGCAGCATGGCCAAGAACCCGCCTTTGCCATCCAAGCCGCCCGAGCGAGCGCCAGAACCGGTGTATCCTCCACCGTCAAAGCTGCGTGGGCGGTTCAAGTTATCAGCGATGCTCTGACCAAACAAGCCTGTGGAACCAAGCGAACCAAAGAGGCCGATCAGTCCGCCCAGAATGTCCAAAACGCCGCCGTTCCGAATGCCGTTACTCAATTGCTGCATCGAAAACGTTACGTCTCGCGCCATATCAGCAAACGATCGCGCAACCGCGACTGTTTGCGTTTCGGCAGTGTCAGCCATTTCACGCAGAGTCGCATCGAAGCTCGCGTTTGGATTACCAAAGCTGGCGTCGAACAATCCAAACGAGCCCTCTTGCAGCGTAGCGTTGAAGCCCTGCGTAAGGCCGGAAAGAGGGTTGAGGCCGCCCAAAAGCCCAGATTGGCTGGCGACCACCTGCAAGCGCTCGAAGCCGGTCGTCAGTTCTTTTACATTGTCGTTTGCGGCAGCGGTGCGTTTAACGACGCCTTCAATCGCTTTTTCAGTACTTTTCAGCACTGGCAGAGTCGTTTGCGCTGATGCCGTAAACTCTAGATAGCGGCCTGCAAAGTTGCCGGTTTGATCAGCCGCCTCTTCAGCACTCTCCGCTGTGCCGCCATACAAGCGCCCCACCAAGCGCAGGAGCTTAACGGCACGGTCCAAGGGATTGATGATTAGGTTTACGCGCTCAGTCAGATACTCAACCCGTTCAACGGTCACACCAAGGCCTGACGCAAATTCGCCAACAGCGCCGCTGGCGTCGCGAATCCATGTGCCAGCAACACGCAGGCCTTCTGTAAACTCAGCCATTTCAGTTTTACTCAAACTAATTTGCTGCGCGGCGTCTGCAAGTACCGTCACAAACTCGGCTGTGAGGGTGATCAACGGAGTGAGTTGCGGCAGAAGCTCTTGGCCGATGGCCACCTGCAACTCTTCAACCGCTGCGTTCATGGCCTTTATCTGGTTTGCCGCGCTGTCGCTCGTGCGCAACACATCGCCCTGCGCGTCGGCTAGTTGCTCATTGATGATTGCGGCCCGGACTACGATTTTATCTTGATCTGTTAGAGCGCCGTTTACGCCGCCAATCCCAAGCTCCAGCGCCTTTGCCTCAACTGCCGCTTCGCTTAAAAACACGCCCACAGCCCGCAGCGGCTCAGCTTCGCCCACAAGGCCAGAGAAAAGCTTTTGCTGTGCGACTTCGTTAGAAAGGTTTTTGAAGCTGGCGAGGTCTTGTGTGAGAACCGCGAATTGCTTGGAAAGCTCTGCCGCTTGCTCTGGGTCTAGCGCCTTGCCGAACAATTCCTGAAACGCCAGCGCTCCGCGTTGGATTTCTTGGGTCGAGCGGCCCAAGGCGTTACCGGTTTCCTCGGCCCAAGCCCGCACATCATCGGCCATATTGCCGAAGACGACACCAAAAGCCGCGTCCATTTCCTCGGCATCAATCGCAGCTTGAACGGAGGCCCTGCCAAAGTCTGCTAGAATCAAAGCGACACCAGCAGAAGCCGCCGCAGCGCCGATTTTCTTAAACGCTCCTGCCATGTCGTTGGACGAGCGATCAACCGTCCGCGCAGTTGAGTTTGCTTGGCGACTAAAGTCTTTTAGATCGCGCTCGCCACGCTTTAGTCCACGCGTATCTGCATCAAGCTGAAGGCGGGCAAAATCAGTCATGCGCTGCGCTCCATTGGTGCAATTCTAAAGGGGCTTCGTTCGCCAATTTCACTTGAGAAAGCACGGGACATTTCCACGAGGCAAATCGCTTCGACGGGTACTAGAGAGCGCCCGCTAGCGCGATTGAAGGCGTCAATCTCGATCCAGTCTTGCTTGCCGGGGCCTAGCTCTCGCCAAACATCGACCAGCCGCTCGCTTGCGGGCAGGTCAGGGATTTCTTCGCCATATAGTTCGGCGCGGGTTTCCTCCCGCCCTTCAGGCTTCGCCATAAGCCACCCGACTTGCGCGGCGTAGGTGACTAATCGCTGTCGGGCTTCGTAAAAAGGCGATGGTTCTTAATGATCTCGCCTTGCACCTGACCGAAAAACAAAGTGCCTGGGCCGCAGATTTTCAGGACGTTTTCGCTTGTGGGCTCAAGCTTTTCACCGTTCCACTCCACACCTTCCCATTCGCTGACCGCCGAGACGATCAACGCGCCCATGGCTTGCTCCAGGTCTTTCTGGAACTGCGCCAAGATGCCCTCAGCTTCATCGTCTTTAGCGCGGGCAAGCCGCTCAGCCTTCACCGCCTGCATTCGCTCCACCTTGCGGAAAGCGGCCATCACACCTTCCGCGCCAATGCCGCGAACCTTGATGCGCGGGGTTTCCCCATCAGGGATGAGCGGATGGCTTAGCGTGATCCAAGAACCGCGCTCGGAGGCGGTCTTAAGGTCGAGTTGCGCGAAGTCCATTAGACGGTCGGATGCGCTGCTTTGATGGTCAGCGCGTTTTGCTTGAAGTTGGCGCTAAAGCCTTCATGCGTGGTGTCGGTGCCCTGGTTGTCAATGTAGCTGTGCGCGTAGCCTTGGGCATACTCGGTCGGATCGCCAGTTGCCGGGGCGTTGTCGGTGCCAGAGCCCAAGACAATCTTGATCGCCAGTGCGCCCGCGTCACCACCCGCGTCAGCCGCCGTGCGAAGGGCCGTTTGCCCAGCGTCGCCATCAACTTGGCGGAAAGTCATCGGGCTGTCGTTGCCGGTGCCCGCGCCCTTAACGCCAGCGGTAAAGCCGCTTTGCAAATCGGGAACGTCAATATTTGAGTGCGACACACCAAGCTGCGGGAGCGTTTGAACGCCGTTAGCTTTGGTCCAAGAAAGCGCCTCAAAACCAGCAGCGTCGTTCGTCGCAGGCAGGGCCGTCGAGATGTAAATAGTCTTACCGATATTCGAGCCGGACATTATTCAGCTTCCTTCTTTTTAGATTTTGGTTTGTCGGCAACCCAGCCCTTGGCTTCCCAGGTCGCCACGTCTTTAGGCAACACGTTGGCATCCCCCGAGTACAGGGGGTGCGTCATGTGAACTCGCATGGATATTACTCCGTGATGTAGGAAACGCGGACGGGTTGCCGCCAATAAACCCCGTCCTGAAACGGCACCCCAAATGAAGGCGGTGCGTTGATCACTACGCTACCGCCACCTGCGGCCAATCTGGTGGCTTTCTTGAAGCGCGCCCGTACTTGACCTGCCAATTGGCTTGCAGCGCCTGTAAACTCTCCTGCGGGCGCTACAGCCGTGATCAAAAACAGCCCTTGCTGGTACTCGTAGCCGCCAGCGATCACCGGATCGTCAACCGAAACCGGCGAATGGCGAAACTCAAGGTAAATGCCGTCAGGCGTGAAGTTCGCGTTAGGCCATGCAATTGGTGTCGAGCCCATGCCTTCAAGATGTTGGCCCACGGCGGTTTCGAGCTCGTCTAGCGTCATTGAGCCCGCCTCGCGTTCTTAGCGACTGTTGCCTGCCACTTCTGCGCAGCGTTGTCGCGCCACAATCCGCCGCCTTGGCCAACGCCCACCATGTAATGACGCGGGATGGCGTACTTAGCAGTCCAAGCGACTGTGAAAACATCACCAATTTCAAGGGCCGAAAGCGCCAGCGTGTAGCTATTCGCCCCGTCACCAGCGGGCCGCGTGTTGATTTCCGAAACGAGGCTGTTGCGCAAAAACCCGGTATCAACAGGCATTGAGCCGCCCTGCGCGACTGGCGTCTGTGCATCCCTCACAACATCTTGAATGGATTGCCTTGCCACCCGTATCATTTGATCAGCAGTTTTATCGGCAAACGCTTCAACGTCCGCGACAAACTTTCGATTATCCACGCAGCCAGTCCACTACGTATTCGTCATAGCAGCGGCAATTGATCGTTTGGCTTGCCGCCGCACCCAGCGACGTATCACCAGGAAATAGCATTCGAGAACCATCGGGCAGCGCAAACGGCGCATCCATTCCAGCAACCTCTTGGCCGTGCATCGTCGCGTGGTCCTCTCGTGTTCGGCTATCGAGCGTGGCGCTCCAAACGCGCTTTACCGCGCCCGCTCGGATTGCCCCGGCCTCGATACCCTGTTGAATGCCCTCTCTGCGGCCCGCCCGTAGGGCTGTGATGCTTTCGGTGCGCGCTATTGTGTCAGCGCGGTGCTTAAGTAGCCTGTCGCTGTAACGGCGCGCTATGCGCTCTACATCGGTCTTGATAAGCGGCTTTCCGCTCGCGATGGCCTTGCGAACCAACCCGTCAAAGCGGCGATCCCTTAACTTTCGCCCAAAATAGCGCCCGTCGAGCGCTTCCAGTTCTGCCCGCGCACCACTCAGGTATCGCTCTTGCGATCGGCTAAGCCCGATAATGCCGCCTTTGCGCGTTCCATTTTCCATCTGCCCCGCAATGCGAACCGCAACCGAACGCGGCGCTTCACCTGCCGCCATCTGGTTGCCGATAGTCTCGCGCAGCATATCAAGCTGTTCGTCCACGATCCCCGCAACGAGCCCACCGACATGATTGCGCGCCCACGCCTCGGCGCGGGTCGCTCGACCGTCAAACCCAAACGCTGCGGCAAATGCCGGGGCGGCGGCGGGCACTGTCTGCCCTCCCGCTACGTATGCGCTGGTTATCGACGTATCGAACGGAAACAAATCCGATCTTGCAAGGCCCGCCAAACGCAAGGCCTGGTTAAAGTCTCGCGCTTCAATAGCGTTGGCCAATTCGCGCAGGTTGATACTTTGCGCCTTGTCTCGAATGGCGTTCAAGAACGCGCGCTCAATTTCCCTATCGTACTGGTTTAGGAGCCGCTCAATTCTGTTTTGCAGGCGACGGCGGCTCACTAGGCCCTCGCTTGCACCGTGTAGTAAAGCGCGACGCCCTGAGGCGAAAGCTCGTCCACGCTGACAATCTGATGCGTCTTGTCGTCGATGCGCAGGTTGTCCGAGGCTAGAGGTCGCTCCCCACTGGCTGAAACCATAACCTTGCGATCACCGGCTTGGATTAGGGTGCCATCAATCTCGCTTTTGGCATACATCTGCACATTACCGACCAGCTCGAAAGTGTTTTCTGCTCCCGCAGCGCCCCATGGGTTTGCCCGTTCGGCAGGCCGTACAAGCGTAATTGAAAAAGCCCCGCTACCAAGTTCGGCTGCGAGACTTCCTAGCGCGGCGTGAACTTCACCCGCAATCTGCGCGCCGCTCACTCCAAATGATCCCGAGCCGCCATTGTGACGGTCATAAGGTCGTGTTCCATAACCCGAGCCTGGCCAATCATAATCGAACCTCCAACCTTACCGGCCACCAATTGAGAGGCCGTCATATCCGCGTGCATTGAAACACACGCCACGCCGATAATCTCGCCAGCCTTGGCCTGTTCCAGCACACGCTCAAGATGGGTGATCAAATCCGCGTTTGGCTCGCGTCCGCGTAAGGGCTCAACCCCGCAAAAGGAATTTCGTTGATCCGGTTCCACTGAGATAGTCTTCTAGCAGATCCATCGCCATTGTCACCGTAGTACGTTGCGCATCGACGCCGGTTTGCCCTGTTGGGGTCCAACCAAGCTCGCCAACACGCGTTAAAATCTTTTGCTGCCCCGCCACGACAGAAGGCGCAAGCGCCCCAGGTGCAGCCAATTCAGCGCGGGCAAAAAGTCCCTGCGCTGTCTTAATATCGGCCGGGATGGTGCCGCCAAATGTGGGGTATACGCTGTCTGCGTCGCTCGCATCCCAAGAAAGCGACCGCATGAACAGCCAAGAGCGGCGCAAGGCCCCCTCTTTAGCCGCGTCCGCTTCCGCCGATGTTTCGTTGAAATAGTCGAGCAGGGTTGCGTTGAACTCCACCAAGCTGGCGAAGCTGTCTGCGCCCGTTACGCCCGTACCGTCTTCAATCGTTAGGGCCATCAACCTTCACCTTCCGAGGGCGTCCGCGCTTTTTGGGTGGCTCCCATCCCTCGGGCGCAAAGCGAGTGTCGATAATCTTCAGCCCTTGCTTGAGCAATTCTGCCTTGCGCTCCGAGGTAACGGGGTGTGGCTCGTAGTGAATTCTCATACCATCGCCACAATGTCGGTTGCTGTGGTGCCCGTTGCGTTAACCCGAGACACGCAGACGGGAATTAGGCCTTGAACGCCCACGTAGGTCACTTGGCTGCCATCGATGTGGAGTACAGACAAATTGCCCGTAGTCCCCACCCATAGCCCCCGAGCGAGCTTGGTCAGTTTGACCGTATCGCTCGGGGTAACTGAGTAACCACCCTGCGCCGTCGCAGTGGAAAGGTGGCCCGCGCTCATGGCTTACAGATCCGCGTCGGCCACGGCGATGACACCAGCGGTCATCTTGTCGAATTGAGCGTACTTATCCCAATTCGTGCCTGTAGCAATCTCAGCGTCCGTAGGCGACTTGCCGCCGTTGGCCTCATCCCAACCGTAGCCCTTAAGGCCGAGTGTGAAGGTGTAATCAGCCTGAAAAGTAGTCGTGATGCGCTGGTTGCCGTTATTGGTTTCGACATTGGTGATAATGTCGTTCGCGCCTTCAACCGCACCAGCACCCGGCACAAGACCAAGAACCTTAGACTTGTTCGGTGTGCCCGCTTCGTAGAGAGCCGGGGCGTCGGTCACGACAACACGCTTGCCGAGAATGTCGATCACGTTGACGTTCTGCGCTTCAAAGAGGCGCTGCGTATTCGTGAGGTTGTCACCCACCAGCTTGTGCGCAACGGTGCCCGTCATCACGTTGGTGGCAATCTGACCAGACATATCACCAAACTTAGCATGAGCGCCGTTGATGGCACCGTAGGTCATGCCAGCGGAGCCCGAAACGTCATTGGTCACAGCCGCGTTGTTTTCGAGAGCAGCCACGAGAGCCGCAATCACGCTGTTAAGCTGGTCCTGCACCAGAAGTTCGGCAAAAGCCGAAGACGCCGCCTCTACGCCTTGCTGTGTAGGGCGCTGGAGCCAACTAAGCTGCGAGGGCTCATACTCAACTGGACCGAATCCACCAGCGACCTTGACCTTCGAGCCCTGAAGTTCCGCCAGCGGAGTAGGCGAAACAGCATCGTTGGAGGCGTAGCGATCCACACGGCGGCGCGCAGCCGCGAGCGAGGCAAAAAAGCTTTCACGCATGAAGTCGCCGGTCATGCCTTCGGTTGAAAGCGCAATAGCGCCGCCCGATGCTTGGTTGAACGCGGTGATTTGCTGATCCAGCGACACAATAGTCGCGGGCATGATGTACTCGTTAAAGACCTGCATATTAGACAGAGCCATAATTCAATTCCTTATTTTTCAGGAAGGTCCGCTAGTGCGGGAACCTTCGATAGGAGAGGGTTGGTTGATTTACCGCCGCCTTCACCACCCTTGCCGCCGCCGCCTTTCGGGGCGGTCACAAAGTCTTTTCCATCGCCAGCAGCCCAGCGCTTGACATGCTCGCCGAGCCGGAGCGGCCCCATGTCCGTTTCAACATAGGGGCTACCATCTTCCGAGACTTTCACGCCATCAGAGAGCATTGTGCGCGCGGCCTTCGCAAAAGCCGGATTTGTCACACCTGCCTCTGTGAGGGCATCTGTCAAATCGCGATCTAGCGCGTTCTTGAGCGCCTTTTCCTGCGTTGCTGTGAGTTGCCCCTGGAGGTCTTCGATTTTCGCTTCGTATTCTTGGCGTAGCTGGATTTGCGCGGCTTCATCGGCTTTGCCATCCTTTAGCTTGGCCCACTTATCGGCGTCGAAGTCCTCAGGGATGTCATCTGCGAGTGCCTTGAGCTTGTCGCGATCAGCCTTCACGGCCTCCCGATCGGCTTTGACGCGCTCATAAGCGTTGACGAGGTTAAGAACGTCTGGATGCTCTCGCACACCCTCAATTTGAAGGTGAAACTTACCATCCTGCTCTTTATAGAAGGGAACAAGCGCCTCGTTGAGGCCCTCTGTCGTTTCAATGACGGTCTTGAGCATTGCTCATTAGTCCTTTGGTTGTGGGAGGCGCATTGCGCCGGTGGTGTCAGGCAACGCCCGCTTCTGCGGTGATACCGTCCAAATTCCGCTGTTCGTCTTCGGCCGTCGTCTCAGTCGAGAAAATCCCGCCGCGCTGGCCATTAGCAAAGAAGGTTTCCCAACTCATGCCACCCTCCGCGTACACGCCGAACAGGGCTGCAAAGTCTTGCGGGCTCATAGTGTGATCCATCAAATCTTTTGGTGGGGTTACGATTATGCCGTCTTGCGCATCGATCCCCATAATCATGGCAACGTCACGCAAAGCGCGTTCAAGCAACTGGCAAGAGCTTTGCGCAATGCTTGTGAGCGTAGCCGTTTCAGAAGCGTAACGAAGGCGCTTCGCCTCCCCGCTCTCAGCACCCGCCGCAGTTTGCTCAAAAAGCCTGGCCCCAGCCATAACAGCCGCCTCGCGGTCGGCCTGCATTTCCGTGCGACGCTCTTTCACACCTGCATTGCTGGCCTCTACGTACTTCAGATCCGGTATTAGACCTTCTGAGCCGCGCATTTCGTGAACGACACCAGCGCCTACCGCCTCAGGCGCATCACCGTTAATTGCGACCAACGTTGGGTTGGCCCCCATATAAAGCGACTGTTCTTGGTCAGCTGACTTACGGTAAATAGACATAGCCCGGTTCGCCACGCCGATTAGGGGTGGTGCTTCAACCTTGGGGCTTAGGTCCATCGCGAAGACCACAGAGAACGAAATAAGAGAAAAAACATGACCACCGAGCCACCAAACAACAAAAACTACACCT
>ERZ1740070.2103-NODE-2103-length-11706-cov-5.905158_pt1 | contig 11706 bp, 13 predicted proteins | sample MGYA00581734_ERZ1740070 | MGnify/ENA primary metagenome ERZ1740070 (study PRJEB43018, sample SAMN04849744) | marine metagenome | isolation source: floating plastic debris | place: Pacific Ocean | collected 2008-09-01 | study: EMG produced TPA metagenomics... | reverse complement strand
GACGACTACCTGAATCTCCTCCAATTCTTCTTAAACAGCCGGTGTTTCATGCGCTCACTGAAGCCTGAAAAAGTCGGTAAAAGTCCGAAGCAGTTGCTGACGGATGAGGCGCCTCCACATTGGCTGGAGTTGCTGGGGTTTAAGCGGTTCCAGAGAGCGTAGAGACCGACGCAATCAGTGGGCTGGACGTCTAGATGACGGTCTATTTTGTGCTGCGAGTGTTACCTAAAATCAGTGCTAGTCAGGACTCAACTTGACAATCCCCTTCTGGCAAGAGCTGTCTGGTTAAGATCAGCTAGACGAATCAGCAATCTGATCTTCTATGGCAATTACTCTCTGATTGATCTCTATCACCAGCGTTGCCAAATTATCGAACTGCGCATTTAGAGGTAAATCACCTGGCAGGGCGGAAGGAATATCTAAGCGCTCGGCGGGGCGACTTTGGGGTGCGGTATTTGGGCTACGGTCTATCTGGCTGCGGAGCTGAGCAACTTGGTTTTGTAACGCGCTTACCTCAAACTCTAGCTGTATTAGCCGAGGATCTGAGCCGGAGGCATTCACCGGCTGTAGCCAACCGCTCAGGCCAATCATCACAACAAGCAAAAGCCAGAATAAGCGTTTAGAAAAAACTTTCATTTTTCACTGGGTGCATTCTCAACAATGCGAGCAACGTGCACTTCAATTCTAAAATCAGCACTGGAGATTCAACAATAAAAAGATTGGCTCACTAAACACGACTACATGTAAGCAACACAAATACAATACGCACTCTTTATCTTACAAACAGTACTGAAGACATTCCATCAAACGACTTTGGTAGTAAGATTCTGATAAGAAGAGAGCTGGCGAGCCAGATATGCCAAATTTAGCGGGGTTTACACAGATTTCTTCCTCTATAAGACACCAATCTTAGAGAACTATTATTATGAATCGCCTTGAGTCGGACTCATCGTCATGGACGAAGTATTCTAACGTCCTCAAAACTATTGGCCGCTGCAGCGTAGGTGCAGTTCTCCTGGCTGGATTGGCACCCTTTGCAGCGATCGCAAAAGACTACAGCAGTATTAATATTTTTGGTGATAGCCTGGTCGACGGTGGCAATTTTTTCAATATTTCAAGTGAGCTAATAGGCATTGGATTGCCACCCACGCCCCCCTATGCTCAACAATTTTCCAATGGAGATGTGTGGTCGGAGCAACTAGCTCAATCGTTGGACCTAGCACCTGCGCAGTCATCAGTCGTACTCCCAAGCATCTTGAGCGGAACCGCGCCCGTACCCAGTGAGGGCATAAACTTCGCAATAGGCGGTAGCTTGAGCGATGACACAAATGGAATACCGGGGTTTGCAGGGTTGCGATCGCAAATCGCCACATTCAGCACCCTAAGCACTGTCGCCCCGCCCGCTCCAGCCACCCTAAACGTCATACAAGCAGGCGGCAACGACTACAACAACGCAATTATAAATCCGGACCAGTCACCTGCAACGCTAGCAACATTGCCCGAGCAGGTGACCAACAATTTAGTCGAGGCGATCGCAGGCCTGATCGACGCAGGTGCCGCAGACATTTTAGTTGCCAACCTACCAGACCTAGGCAACCAGCCCTACGCCCAAGCGCTCAATAGTTTCAATCCTTTGAGTAGCGCTGGCCTATCTGCGCTCTCGACTCAGCACAACCTGCTACTGGCCAATAAGCTAACGGCCCTAGAAGCAACCTCGGGTGCAAACATCATTCAGCTAGACGTGGGTAGTCTGATCGATGGAGCTATCGGCAGTCCTGACGAATTTGGATTCACAAATGTCACCGATAGCTGCCTCTCCGACTTTGTTTCTATCACTGAATTTGGCGCGCCTTGCAGCAACCCTGACGAATTTCTGTTTTGGGATGACGTTCATCCTACCGCTCAAACCCACAGCTTAATTGCACAGCTAGCCGTTGACACGCTAGGCAAAGGCGAGCCGCAGAGCGTACCAGAGCCAGTCAGTACTGCGGCCATTTTGCTAGTGGGAAATGGCCTTCTTCTGCGACAAAAACAACGCATTGGCTAAAGCTATCTCCGTAGCGAAGACTACAGCAACCCGCAACTATTCGCGGTGAGATGAGGGATAGCGCACACGGTCTGCTATCGTGACACACTCCGCAGAGACTCAGCTGACGTCTCCAAAGCTCAAGGTTTCAAGGCTTTTGTTTGACCTGAAAAAGTGTGCTGCTCTGATCCATCAGTTTTCGGGAGAGCTGAGTACTCAAACCATCGCAAAGCAAACAACCGATGGCTTAATTGAACAGTTTGACTGTGCCTTTGTCCGTCTTTGGCTAGTAGAACCCGACCGCACTGCGCTAAAGCTCATGGCCTCTTCGGGGCTGTATACCCACACCACAGGCTCGTTTGCTCTTGTGCCCATGGGTGCCTTTAAAGTTGGAAAAATCGCTCAGCACTGTATTCCTTTTTTGAGTAACTATTTGCCAGAGGAACCCTGGGTAAAAGACCGGCAGTGGGCGGTTGAAAATGGCATTCAGGGGTTTGCCGGACTACCGCTGATGCAGGAAGATCGGGCCATTGGGGTACTGGCTATCTTCAGCTACACGCCAATGGCCGCTGAGTTTTTGGAAGTGCTACAGGTTTTGAGCGTGTCGGTGGCAAGCGCGCTGGCCAGTGCGATTAACCATCAGGAGAGCATCGCTCACTTAAAGGCAGCGAGCAACTCTCATGCCACGCTCTACCAGCAGAGTCTGTCTGAAATGCTTGCTGGGCAATTGGGCACGCAAAAGCTGAGCTTAATTGGCACAGAACAATCGCTTTCTCCGGCGATCTCTCAGCTGCTAATTCAGCTCGCCGAACAAATCACTGAAAAATCTTGTCAGTACTGCCGACTCGTGTATGAACCAGACAGCGTAGCGCTAGAGGCAATGCTGGCGACCGACTGGCAATCAGCGACGGATAGCACCGAAATCAAAGAAGACATTCATCGAGAGCTTGCAGCCGAATTTGCAGGCATAGAATGTATCGCAGTTCGGCTAGGAGGCCACTTGCGAATAGAAAAAGGAGAGAGTCAGATTGTGATTAACGTTCAACTTCCTAGACAAGTTGACTCGCTGAACACACCCATCACAGCCTCTCCACTGTCTGCTAGGGAGCAAGATGTGATTGTGCGGCTAGCCCATGGACTGCGCGATCGCGAGATTTCCGAGCAGCTGTTTATTAGCGATCGCACCGTAAAATTCCACGTCAAAAACATCCTAAAAAAGCTGGACGTTCGCACCCGATCTCAGGCCGTCTTTGAGGCCACAAAACAAGGCTGGCTCAGCTAAGCATAGATCTACACTACTGAAACTCCAATACCTTCACCGATTCCTCTGGCTTCTCTAGATAGGGCTTTGCCGCTGCCTCGATTTGGCGAATTTGGCCTAGCGCTCGGCTACAGGGGAAGCCGTATTTGGCCTGTACCCGGTCGCTGGCAATGGTGAGAGATTCACGCGATCGCGCTAAAAAATCTGTCACTGTATATGTCTGTCCCGGCTCAAAATAATCTTTCACCACTAAAGAAGGTGAATAGCAAACCGCCTGCTTCCCATCAGGCCATTGAATTTTGAAGTTAATTTCAGGCATAGTTCTGTGTAGATAGTATTTTCTCGGATTGTGCGTCAGGCTGTGAAAGCTGTTGATAAAGATTCAAATGCATTTGAGCAGAGGCTGGCCAGCTGTAGTTGCGCGTAATGTTGAAAGAGCGCTGACTATCTACAGAGCCAGTTGATTTTTGGCTAGTCATTTGAAGCATGGCTGAGGCGATCGCATCGACATCCTCAGGATGGACCAAATAGGCATCATCCCCAGTCAAAAACTCCGTAAAGGGCGGTTGATCTGAAGTTACGACCGGGAGTCCTGAGGCGATCGCTTCCAACACAACCAATCCCCAACCCTCTTTCACTGACGGAAACACAAACCCATCCGCCAGCCGATACAGCGCAGGCATTTGCGCATCGGGAATGACGCCTGGCAGCACCAAAGAATCTTTCAAATCATAGTCCTCAGCTAGCACCATAAACTGTTCACGATAATCCTGATAGTCAAACAGCGTTGCGCCGCCCGCGATTACGAGCTGCGCTGTTGGCTGTTGGCGATGGACCTGGGAGAATGCCTTCAGCAAGTTAATCGAATTCTTACGCGGCTCAATTCCACCCACCGTCAAATAGATGGGCCCATCCTGAAGATTTAGCAACTGTTTGAGCGCTACTTCCAAGCCGTCAGATTGAGATGAAAACCGCTTACTCACACCGTTGATAACGCGATGCGCATCGACACCGTAATCTGCTTGCAAAGCCTGTTGCCACTGCTGGCTGACACAGCAGCAGCGATCGGGAAGATAGATAGATTTCTCTTGGCAATCTTGAAGATAGGGACTGCGAAAGCTTTCAATATGGTGCACCGTTCGAACAAAATGAGGAATGCGGTTTTGCGATCGCAAAATAGCCAGCGCATTGGCACTCAAACAGTCCTGCGCATGGTAGATGTCATAGGGTTGACTGTGCTGCTGAAAGAATCTTACAAATTCATTGATTCGCTGCTTAATCAGCTGGTCAATCCCTGCATCGCAAGCGTTAGCAGGAACTGCATAGGTGTCGAATTCTGCTGAGCGATGGAAACCCTTACCGTCTTTATCGAGCGCAAAAACGCAGGGGCTATGGCCGAGGTCATGTAGCGCTTGGGCGAGTTCTAGCGTGTGGATAACGCTGCCGCGTGGCTTGGTTGCGTAGGTGAGCAGAGCGATTTTGAGAGGCACTGAGGATGGCTCCAGTAGTGTGAGAAGTAGGAACGGCGGGGGAGTTGGTGTGTGGCAGACTTGTTGGAGCCACCTCCCTTACGGTTCCCCTATGTCCTACGGACAGGCTAACGCCAAGGTAAGAGAAATCTGTTCCTTAGAAGCCAGTCAGGGCATTTGATAAGTCCCATAGCTGTTGCTTTTCTTCGCCAGCTTGTAAATAAACATACTTATCTGAGATAGTCTCACCTACTGGCTCGCAAACTAATCCTTCAGGCTGAAAAACAGATTGAACAGCGGCAACATTATCTGGCGGTACACTTAGCAAAAAACCGAAGCTCGGAAAGCTAGTTAACCACTTTTCCCAAGACACACTAGAAGGGCGAGGCACCTTCTCTAAGTCGAGTATCGCACCACAGCCAGAGGCCTCTGTTAGCATCAAAAGGGTTCCTGCCAAACCGCCCATACTAATGTCTTTTCCGGCATTGACTAGTCCTGACTGTGCGAGCTTAGGAAGGAGTTTTATGTGCGATCGCAACATCACCGGTTCTGCCTCAGTCGCCGCATTCCAAAAAGAATAGTCCTTGTAATAGGCCCCCGCCATATTCATCACCATCACCAGCGCATCCCCCGGCTGCGCATCGAAGCTGGTAATCAGCCACTCTGCCCGCCCCAAAATAGAAACCGCCAGCCCCGCATAGGGACTATGGCAATTCGTATGGCCGCCTACAATCGGCACGCCGTACGCCTGCGCTGCTGCCTTCATTCCTGCCCACAAAGGCTCACTTTCCGCAATAGAGAGACTCCACAGCGCATCAACCACCGCGACTGGTTCACCGCCCATCGCCGCCACATCAGAGACATTCACCATCACCGCGCACCATCCGGCAAACCATGGATCTTGTTCCACGAGCTGCGGCCAGATACCTTCAGCCGCTAAAAGTAAATAGCCATTGCCATCAGCGATCGCCGCACAGTCATCACCTAAACGAATCGACTCATCCGTTCCCTGCACATACTGGCCCAGCGTACTAGCCGCCGTTTGAATATCTCTCTTATTCAGAATACTAAGAGAAGACTGTAACTTTGTAATGAGTTCGGTGAGTTCCAAACCCCTACGCAACCTCTCTCAACGGCAGCACCGGACGCACCTGATCGCCCGCTGGATAAAAATTTAAATCTGCCTGCATCAGATGATGGGGCTTTCCCAAAACCTCTATCTCTTTCAAACTCTCCCAGTGAAGGCGAGTGAAGAAACGCACATTTTGCTCTTGAACAGTGGCAAGAAAGCGATCGCATCCCCAAGTATTCGCTGTCGTCACCGCCTTCTGGATCAATCCTTTACCAATTCGCCAGCCACGTCGAAAGTCGGGATGGGTACCTAAACGGCCACCATACCAAACGCGAGGAGATTTCTCATAAATTCGCACCACACCAACAACTTGATCTAGCTGGTTTGACTGATGGGCAATCGCCACAATCGGATAGGCATAGTCATCCACCGCATCGCGATCATGTCCTTCAAACAGTCCTTGCTCCTGGCAAAAAATCTGTTGTCGTAAATCAAAGTAGTCTGCAATTCCAGTATCGCTTAGCGCCAGCTCAAAGCTATAGGTCATTTTCATCACATCACCCCTCAAAAGTAGACAACGCCGAACAGGCACCACACTTACCGCAACCTGCTTTCATATCTGCAGAACGCAGATTCGCTTGCTTGAGCCGTGAACCAATTGCCTGATAGAGCTGGAACATAAAGTCGCTATCTGGAGGCGATTGTCCAGCTAACGGCGTACCCACAATGGGAACGAAAGGCACCACAAACGGATAAACGCCCAGAGCAATGAGGCGATCGCACATCTCCAGCAAAGTCTCCTTGCTATCGCCTAGCCCCGCCAACAAATACGTACTCACCTGCCCCCGGCCAAACACCTTCACCGCTGCCTCGAAAGCTCGGTAGTAATAGGTCAGCGGCACTCGCGCCTTCCCCGGCATAATTCGCGATCGCACCATCGGGTCTGCGGCTTCTAAATGCATTCCCAAGCTGTCAACACCCGCTGCGCGTAACCGATCAAACCAAACAAAGTCGTCTGGTGGCTCGCACTGAGCCTGAATGGGGAGAAAGACACGATTGCGAATTGCCTGCGCACATTCCATAAGATACGCCGCCCCTCGATCTGTTACGTTCGGCGTCCCCGTCGTCATAATCATGTGTTCTACACCATCTAACCGAACAGCGGCTTCAGCAACTTCCGCAAGCTGCGCAGGTGTCTTCTTTGCAATCGTTCGCCCCGCTTCTAGCGATTGGCTAATCGCACAAAACTGACAGGCTGTTTTGCGATTGTCATAGCGAATGCAGTTTTGTAAAACCGTAGTCGCCAAGACATTTCGGCTATGAAGCAGGGCAATCTTCCAATAAGGAACACCTTCTGCAGTTTCCAATCCATAAAACTTTGGCTGCGTAGGAAAAGAGATGGGCGCAATCACCTCTTTTTCCTTGAGGAGAACAGAACTGCCTGTGTTGCGATCGCGCTTCACCACAAAAGGAGACTGCGCGGCCCCTTCTGTAAATACCGGCACCATCACCGTTGTACCGCCTACCGTCACCGCCTTATGGTCTGAAGGGCCTGCCCCGCCCTTACGTCCAGAAGCACCCACTCCATCGCTAACAAGATTGAGCCCTCGCGACTGAAGTTCTGTAATAACCTGCTGTTGATTCATGAGTCAAAGAATTGATTGTCGAGAACGGGCAATGGCATTTCAGTAGACTGAAGCGGTCGTTCTAGCGGACCAGAGGCCTCTGCAAAGGCTGCTGAACTATTAGCGGCACCATTGCTGGTCTGTTCACTTGGCATCCCATTTGGGCTTGCAGAAGACGTCACTGCATAAGCAGATCGATTCGTTCGCAGCTGAAACAAATCAGGCCGCGCATAGTGACCCACCGAGTCCATCATGCGCTTGCGCTTAATGATTAGAGAAAAGTCAAGATCTGCGATCGCCATCCCTTCTCCTTCCCTGACCGGTTCACACAAATGCACACCCTCTGGACTAATAATCGATGTGTAGCAGCCGCCTTTCAGCACCTTCTGCAAGCCTTCATTCGGCGCAATTTCTACCACTTGCTCCGGCGTCAGCCAGCCCGTAGAATTCACCACAAAGCAGCCCGACTCCAAGGCATGATGCCGCAAACTCATCTCCGTCTGCGTCGCGAAAATCTCTCCCACCATAGAGCCCGGAAACTGCCCACAGTGAATCTGTTCATGCTGTGTCATCAGGCTATAGCGAGCCAGCGGATTGTAATGCTCCCAGCAAGCCAGCGCCCCAATTCGTCCCACCGCACTTTCACACACCTTCAGCCCCGAGCCATCGCCCTGACCCCACACCATTCGCTCATGATAAGTGGGCGTCACCTTGCGCCGCTTGAGCAGGCAGCTTCCATCTGCGTCAAAAACAAGTTGAGTATTGTAGAGAGAGCCCTTGTCCTTCTCGTTTACACCCAGCACAATCACCATTTGGTGTGCTTTCGCCGCTTGACTCACCGCTACTGTCACTGGCCCCGGCACCTCCACAGCCTCTTCATACAGCCTCAGGTGCTCCTTGCCCATTAGTACGGGCGGCAGCACAAAAGAGAAATAGGGGTAATAAGGTACAAAGGTCTCTGGAAAGACCAGCAGCTGTGCACCCTCTTTCGCCGCATCCTCAATTGCTTTGAGCACCTTCTCCATCGTGCCCGATTGACTGTGGAGCACAGGCGAGATTTGCACCGCTGCCGCACGAACCGTTCGAGAATAATCGGAGGTGGGATTGTTCATAACGCCCTCCTCCTCTACATTGTCCAAGTATCCAAAACAAATGCACCATCCTTACGGTGCATCAGCGTAATATCCAACACATCCAACGGACTAATCGGCTGAATGCCGGGAATCAATGAAGGTTCGCCGTGACCATACAGCGCCTGCAAAGCAAAGCGACAGGCATAGACTTTACCGCCCTCTTCCATAATCTTCACCAGCTGGTTGTTCATCGCCAAGTGGCCTGGAAATGCCTCGTCGCCTAGCTTTGGAAAACCACGCTGAATTCCCAACGTTACACCGGGGCCATAGAGCAAAACAGAAGTCTCAAACCCCTTACGAATCAGCCGAGTCGCCTGCAACAGATTCACCAAACCAATAGAACCTTCAAACGCAACCGTATGGAAAGCCACTAGCGCTTTCTCTCCAGGTTCAGCCTGGACATCGGGAAAAACCTTATCCTCGTAATCGACAAAAAAGTCACCGGCTTTGTGCGCAGGGGCTGTTACTTCAGGCATGTGAATATCTCTCGTTGTAAGACTTAATCGCAGCTTAAAAGGTCCATGCGCCCTCTTCCCGTATCTGTTGTTACAAAGCGGAAAAGCCTGACAATTCGTACAGCAGCATTCAATAGAAGGCCGTCAAAAAGAGATTTTTTAGACAGCACCCCTGTCTAAAAAGACAGGCATCCTCTGTTACGGCCTGTCTATAAAAAGGGATTAAAGCTTTCTGTAGTCGGCGATACAGGACACCTCAAAACGCACGATTATTGTTGGAAAGAGTGATGTTATTGGCTGAAAATTTTGTTTGGAACCTGGCTCATGCAGTCTCATCTCCCAGTGGTAATCGTTGGCGGTGGCCAGGCAGGGCTATCGGTTAGCTACTGCTTACAGCAGAGGGGAATCGATAATATTATTTTTGAAAAACACAAGATTGCGCATGCTTGGCGTACAAAGCGATGGGACTCTTTTTGCCTGGTAACACCCAACTGGCAGTGCACGCTACCGGGCTATCACTATCCTGGTAGCGACAAAGAAGGCTTTATGCAGCGCGATGAAATCGTGCGATACATAGAAGACTACGCTAGGTCTTTTGGTCCCTGTATTAAAGAAGGCGTTTCGGTGCTCAGCGTCCGTCAGCACGAAACGCGCAACGTATTCGAGGTTGTCACGTCTATTGGCACCTACACCGCTGACCAAGTGGTAGTGGCAACAGGTGGCTATCATACGCCGAAGATTCCTCGTATGGCAGAGCAACTGCCCAAGAGCATAGTTCAGCTTCACTCTTCGGAATATCAGAATGCGCGATCGCTGCCAGAAGGCGAGGTAATGGTAGTAGGAACAGGACAATCCGGCTGCCAAATTGCGGAAGATTTGCTTTTGGCAGAGAGGAAGGTGCATTTGTGCGTGGGAGGTGCGCCGCGATCGCCCCGAGAGTATCGCGGCAAAGACGTCGTCGACTGGCTCGACCAAATGGGCTACTACGACATTCCTATTGATGAACATCCACAAAAAGAAACGGTCAGAACAAAAACCAACCACTACGTCACTGGACGCGGCGGCGGACGAGAGATAGACCTGCGCCAGTTTGCCACCGAAGGCATGCGCTTACACGGCAGACTAAACACTATTCAAGACAACAAATTTACCTTTAAGGCCGATCTTAAAGAAAATCTTGACTATGCCGATAGCGTCGCTGAAAGCATTAAAGGAACAATCGATCAGCACATTGAAAAGGCCAAAATAGATGCCCCGATAGAGCCTGCATACAAACCTCTATGGGAGCCTGAAGAAACCTCTACAAATTTAGAATTAGAGGCGGATAAGATCTCTACCATCATTTGGTCAACCGGATACCATACAGACTTTAGCTGGATAGAAGTCCCTGCCTTTAACGGCAAAGGCTACCCCGGTCATGAGCGCGGCGTCAGCACAACGGTAGAAAACCTATACTTTGTAGGGTTACCTTGGCTCTATACTTGGGGCTCCGCCCGGTTTTCGGGCATTGCACGCGATGCAACATATTTGGCAGACTGCATCGCATTGAAAAGTAAAGTACTGCCTCGACAGTCGATGAAGTCAGTCAACGCAATGGCATTGGGATCTTGAGCGTATAATAATATGGCTACGCTAATTGGGAGCCCAGCAATAACAATGCAATACCAAATTTTGTTACAGAAGCCTTCAGAGCAGCGCTTTGTAGCGTCCGTATTTGGGCTACCGAATGTTATCGCCGATGGGAGGACTGAGAAAGAAGTGATTGCAAAAGTCAAAGCAGCCTTAAGATCCCAACTAGCAATCACTAAGGTTGTGACCGTTGAGATAGAAGATAAGGAAGAGCAAAAGGAAGAGACAGACCCTTGGACAAAACGTGCAGGTATCTTTGCTGACGATCCAACATGGGACGATTATCAAGCCGAGATTGCAGCGTACCGCAAGCAGGTAGATGAAGAAGCAATGACATGATTTTATACGCATTGGATACTGATCATCTGAGTCTTTTTGATAGAAACCATCCAATCGTCGTCAGTCGTGTTCTGGCTATTAGGAAGAGAAAATTAAATAACCTATCTACTACAGTCGTTAGCTTGGAAGAGCAAATTAGAGGAAGGTTAGCTCAAATTCGTAAGGCAGCTACGAGTCCCGAGCATTTAACTTTAGCTTACAAACGGCTGGCAACAACTTTTGAGCTATTTGCCGGGCTAGATATTCTTGATTACAACATTGAAGCCGATGTGTACTTCCGAGAATTTAGAAAAGCAAGCATTCGTATAGGCACACAAGATCTAAGGATTGCTTCGATTGTGCTAGCGCACGGTGGTGTTTTGCTCACCAGAAATCTGCGTGATTTTGAACAGGTACCAGGGTTAATGATTCAAGATTGGTCAATTGAAAGGTGAGCTTCTTGGTCAATTTCCCCGGTCTCTCGCCCGCTCCAAAATAGAACGAGGATTTCTTTCTGGCTCTGTTTCTTCCATGGGTTGTGGAACTTCAGGCATCGTCTCCACCTCAACCGCTTCCTCTTCAACCTCTACGGGTATCTCCACTGGCTCGTTTGTCACATCGCAGCAGGGAAAGACCACCGCTTCTGCCAATTCAGGCAAATCTAGCGCAGTAAGAAACTGACGCCAAGACTGTGCGATCGACTCATCTTCCGGAGCCA
>ERZ1740070.2102-NODE-2102-length-11723-cov-4.664467_pt1 | contig 11723 bp, 18 predicted proteins | sample MGYA00581734_ERZ1740070 | MGnify/ENA primary metagenome ERZ1740070 (study PRJEB43018, sample SAMN04849744) | marine metagenome | isolation source: floating plastic debris | place: Pacific Ocean | collected 2008-09-01 | study: EMG produced TPA metagenomics... | reverse complement strand
CTTTGCCAAGGATGTGCTTAAAGAGCTTCCGATGGAATTCGCCGTCGAAGCGCAGAAGCTATTGGCGATCTCGCTCGAAGGGAGCGTGGGGTGACCTCCACCAAATTCCAGGTCGGCGATGTTGTGCGCCTCAAATCGGGCGGTCCTTTGATGACCGTCCAGCAGGCGACCTATGCAGATAACATCATGTGCACCTGGTTTGGCGAGAACAACAAACGCATGACCGAGGGTTTCCACCCGCGGACCCTGCAAAACGTCGCTCCGGAGGGCGCCAATGACTGACCCCGAAACACAGCCTAACGCCCAGCCGTATCCAGAGTCGAACGGCCAGCCCACATCTGAGCCCAACGCTCAGCGTGTCAAATTGGGGCTGAAGGACACATCCGATACCGCGCCCACCCTCAACAAGAAGGGCCGCGGCTGGAAGATCTCGGACAAGCGCTTGGATGAGCTGCACGATCGCGCGCGCGAAATGCGCCGCTTTGCGAGCCCTGCGAACAAGGCGCTCGCCGCGAAATTCGCGGGCGCCGACCTTGGCCGCTACACTTTCAAACGCTTTGCCGTCGTTGGCTCCGCGATTGTTGACTTCAACTGCCACAATCTGGGCATGGCGATCATGATCGACGAAGAAGACCAAGACGAAGCCCTCGCCAAACGCCGCGACAAGAGCCTGGAATCGGTGGGCATCCGCGTGATGCGCATCAAGGCCAGCGATATCCTCGAAAACATGGACGCCGTGCTGCAACGCATCACCGCCGGCATGCGCCTGCGCATCGCCGACAAGCAGCAAGCGCGCCGCGACCATTTCAACAAAGCCTGATTGACCGACGAAAGACGCCTTTTTTCTATGCTTCTTACCTCACTCGCCTTCTTGCCCCTCAGTTTGCAGGTGCTTGAGGATGTCGTTGTGAAGAACGACAATCCGGAAACCTGGGTTCTGGAATACCCTTTGCGCCTCAAGCCTTACGTGTCGGACTATCGCGCGTGCCTTAATCGCGCGAACCGAACGACGACGGGCAAACCCGACTTCGAAATGTGGCATCGCGGCGATCTAAAGCGCTGCGAGAAGCAGCGTGCCAAACTGGTGGCCCAATCCAAGGAAGCCTCAAGCCGCTCGGAAGAGGGCCTGAGCGCAGGCGAAGTGGAAGAGCTGTTTCGCAAGATAGAGACAATCCATATCGCGCGCGGGCGCGATCTCGACGATCAACTCAAAGAGCGTTTCGCCTCCGCCGCCGCGTCGACCGAACAATACGAAAAGAAGCGCCCAGAAGGCCTTATTATCGAATTGGTTGACGCCCCCGGCTTTAACTCCCCCCCCCACCCGCACGGGCCCTAACCCCCACCGCCCCGAAATTAAACCCACAATGCTGGCGCCACCCCCCAAAAGGTCATCGATTGATGCTCAAAATTGAAAATCTCCACGCCGAGGTGGCCGACAAGCCGATCCTCAAAGGCCTCACCCTCGAAGTCGCTGCGGGCGAAATCCACGCGATCATGGGACCCAATGGCGCGGGAAAGTCGACGCTTTCCAACGTGCTGGGCGGCAAGCCCGGATACGAAGTCACGGCGGGGTCGGTGACGTTCATGGGCCAGGATCTGTTTGATCTCGATCCGCACGAACGCGCCGCGACCGGGCTGTTGCTGGGCTTTCAGTATCCGGTGGAAATACCCGGCGTCTCGAACGTCCAGTTCCTTCGCGAAGCGCTGAATTCGCAGCGCAAGTATCGCGGGGAAGAGCCGCTTTCGGGCGGCGACTTCCTCAAGCTTGCCAAGGAAAAGGCCGGCCTGCTCAAGATGGACATGGATATGCTCAAGCGGCAGGTGAATGTCGGCTTTTCCGGCGGCGAGAAAAAGCGCGCCGAGATGGTTCAAATGGGCATTCTCGCTCCGCATTTTGCCGTGCTCGATGAAACCGACAGCGGCCTTGATATCGATGCGCTGCGGATTGTCGGCGAAGGTATCAATTCGATCATGCGAAGCGCGGACAAGGGCGTGCTGCTGATCACCCACTATCAGCGTCTGCTCGACGTGGTGAAGCCCGACAAGGTCAGCGTGCTGGCCGATGGCCGCATTGTTCAAACGGGCGGCCCGGATCTGGCGCTGCGCCTCGAAGACGAAGGCTATGACGCGGTCATGGCCGAGGCCGCCGCTTAACCGATGATCCTTGCCTCCACCCTTCTGGCCTTGGCCCCTATGACCGCCGCTCAAGCCGCCAGCGACCCTGTGCCCGAGATCGTGGTGCTTGGCCGCTTGCGCTCGCTTCAAGCGCGCGTCGGGCAGGATGCAGAGGGCCGCTGGCATTGCTCTTTGAGCGCATCGACCGGCCGACCCTCGCTTGATGATCGCTTCTGCCGCGCTGTGACCAAATGCGTGCAAAAAGGCGCAAGCGATAACGAGGCGGTCGACGCCTGCATCCGCACCAGCCGTGCACGGCTGGTCAAGCGGGTCGAAAAAGAACTGAAGAAAGAATCCTGATGACGGACGCTGCAACCCTTCCCACCCGCCGAGACGAAGCCTGGCGTTACGCCGATATCCCGGCGCTCGAACGCCTGGGCGTTGCCGCGCTGGATTCGTGGGAAGAACTGACTCTCAAAGCGGGCGAGACACGGCGCGAGTGCATGGTGGTGGGCTCAGACGCGCCCGAACTGCGCCGCATCCGACTGACGCTGGGCGAGGGCGCGCGCGCTGAGCTTTTCGTCAGCAATATCGGGCGCGATTATACTCGCATCGAAGTGGAAGTGACGCTGGCCAAGGGCGCGCATTTCGAATTTGGCGGTGTGACAATTGGCGGCGGGGACGCGGTGCGCGAGTTCGTCACCACCACGATCCACGCTGAACCCGAAGCGACCAGCAACCAGACCGTGCGGAGCGTCCACTGGGGCACGGGCACCGGCAATTTCCTCGGCGAAATCAAAGTGGTGCGCGATGCGCAGAAAACCGACGCCGCGCAGGATTTCAAAGGCCTTCTGCTCGAAGCGGGCGCCAGCGCGAATGCCGTGCCGCAACTGGAAATCTTCGCCGACGACGTGAAATGCGCGCACGGCGCAACCGTCGGCCAGCTTGATGAAGCGGCGCGCTTCTACATGGCCGCGCGCGGCCTTTCGCCAGAGGTAGCGCAGCGTCTGCTGGTGCAAGCCTTTATCGGCGACGCCTTTGTGGAACTGGACGACGAGGCTGAACGGAAAACGCTGCTCGATGCGGCTTTGGCGGTTCTGGAGGGTGCGACGCTGTGAACGCCCCCACTACCCTCGAACGCGATCTGCGCGCGGACTTTCCGGGTCTCGTGACCCGCGACGGCGCGCCGTGGCACTATCTTGATACCGCCGCGACCGCGCAAAAGCCGCAAGCCGTGATCGACGCGATGGTGCGCGCTATGGGCGAAGACTACGCGACGGTGCATCGAGGCGTCTATGCGCGTTCGGCGGATATGACGCTGGCCTACGAGGCGGCGCGTCGGCGGATTGCAGCCTTTATCGGCGGGCGTGAAGAAGAGCTGGTCTTCACGCGCGGGGCCACCGAGGCGATCAATCTGGTCGCCAACACCTGGGGCCGCGCGAACCTGAAGGCGGGCGATCGCATCCTGCTCAGCCAGATCGAGCATCACTCGAACATCGTCCCCTGGCAGCTTTAGGCTGAGGTGACGGGCGCTGAGATTGATGTCTGCCCGCTGACCGATGATCACCAGATCGACCTTGACGCAGCCGAGCGGATGCTGACCCCTGCGCACAAATTGGTCTCGCTGGTTCATGTCTCGAACGTCACCGGCGGTGTGCTGGACGCTGAACGCGCGGTGGATATGGCGCACAGCGTGGGAGCTAAGCTCTTGCTTGATGGCTGCCAGGCCGCGCCGCGTGTCGCCATCGATGTCGCCGCGCTGGATTGCGACTTCTACGTCTTCTCAGCGCACAAGCTTTACGGGCCCACCGGGATCGGAGCGCTTTGGGCGAAGGCCGATATCCTTGATGCGATGCCCCCCTGGGAAGGCGGCGGCGCGATGATCGACCGCGTTTCCTTCGAGAAAACCACCTTCGCGGGCCCACCCCAGCGCTTTGACGCCGGCCCGCCCGCGATTACCGACGCGCTCACCTTTGCGGCGGCGGCTGACTATGTGGAGGGCATCGGCCTTGGTCGCATCCACGAGATCGAGGCCGCGCTGGTCGCCAAACTGCGGCGCGAGCTTGGCGCGATGAACGATGTGACGCTCTACGGGCCGGCGGACAGCGCCGGGATCGTCAGCTTTACGATCGACGATATTCACCCGCATGATTTGGGCACGATCCTCGACGAATCCGATGTTGCGATCCGCGCAGGGCATCACTGCGCTCAGCCGATGATGGATTATCTGGGCATCTCCGCGACCGCGCGCGCCAGCTTTGGTCTTTATTCGACCGAAGCGGACGTCGACGCGCTGATCGCCGGGATCGCCCGCACCCGCACAATCTTTGGAAAAGGATGAGGCTATGAGCGAGCCAACCAACCCGGCGCAGACCGCTGTTCCTGATTTGCCCGATCACATCGCGGCCCAAGCCGATCAGATGCCGCCCGAGAAACCGAAGCGCGCGCGCGTATCGGATGCGGTGGATGAGGATGAAGAACCAGAGGCTCCGCGTCGGCGCGATTATCTCGACGGTTTTCTGGCCGCCACCCCGGCTGAGACGCCCATGGCGGGCGACGGCGGCGAGTTGCAAAGCGCGGTGATCGCTGCGCTGCAGGAAATCTATGATCCCGAGATTCCGGTAAACATTTACGATTTGGGTCTTATCTATGGTGTGGACGTGGACGCGGAGAAGGATGTCACCATCACCATGACGCTAACCACGCCACATTGCCCGGTGGCCGAAACCATGCCGGGCGAGGTTGAGCTGCGCGCGTCGTCGGTGCCCGGTATCCGCGACGCCGAGGTTGAGCTGGTTTGGGATCCGCCGTGGTCGCCGGAAAAGATGTCCGACGAAGCGCGGCTTGAATTGGGAATGCTGTGATGACGACGCTGAAGGAACGCCCCGCCGCGGTCACGCTGACGCAAACAGCGCAGGACCGCGTCGCGCATCTGATGTCCAACGCCCCGGAAGACGCGATCGGCGTCAAGCTTTCGACCCCGCGCCGTGGGTGTTCAGGGCTCGCCTATTCGGTCGATTACGTGACTGAGGAAGCCAAGTTTGACGAAAAGATCGAGACGCCGGGCGGTGTTCTCTACATCGACGGTGCGTCGGTACTCTATCTTGTCGGATCGGTCATGAACTGGGTCGAAGATGATTTCACCGCGGGCTTCGTGTTCGACAACCCCAACGCCAAGGGCGCGTGCGGGTGTGGTGAGAGCTTTATGGTCTAAGGCCGATGGCCAAGACGGTTGAGCTTACCTCGACACTGAATTGCTCGGCCGACCTCGCATGGGATTGGGTCGGGACCTCGGCCTTGCTCGACCACATTACAGCCCCGCTTATCCGATTCACTTCGAAAGGCGCGCCTTTTCCTGCGCGCTGGACGGTTGGCGAGCATCGCGCATGGATGTGGCTTTTCGGCGTGGCCCCGGTGGGCTGGCAAGCGATTGTGATCTCGTTTCCCGAGCCTGAGGGCAACACCCGCTTTGTGCGCGATAACGGCTATGGACCGCTCATCGCGCGCTGGGATCACTGGATCGAAATCGCCCCTGGCGCTGAGCCCGACACAACGCGTTACACCGATAGGGTGATCATCGAGGCAGGGCTTCTGACCCCCATTATCACCGCGTTTGCGCGCTTCTTTTACGGGCATCGCCAAAAGCGCTGGCGGGCGCTGGCAAAAGACGGTTTTTCGGCCTTGGACTAAACCGGCCTAAGGCCGTCAGTCCCCGGCGGCGATGCGCGCGATCAGGCGGCTTTCCAGCTCGTCCACCTCGCCATCGGCGTCGATCATCGCTTCGAGCCACTTCTGCTCTTCATCGGTCACGACTTCGCCTTGGGCCTCCAGCGCGGTGTAGTACGACGACGTAGAAGAAACCTTCTTATTACCGAAAACGACCCCCATCGAATTGGCGGCCTTGGGCGCTTCCTTCACCATGCGGCCAAAGAACCGGCCGACATTGGCCTTGTTGTCCGCGATGAAGGTTTCGAGTTCGAGCTTGCGCTCATGGCTGACCTGCGCGTTCTGCAGCGTGAAGCCTTTCAGATAGTTCGACACGCCATCAAGGAACAGATCGTCCCATTCGGGCGCGTTCTCTTCGGCCAGCGTTTCGTCCTTCAGGCGGAACAGCGCTTCCGCGTCATAGCGGGATACCGCGGCGGGCCCGTGTCCACCGCTGGCAAAGATCACGCGGCGCAGAATGCAGCACTCCGCGCTGGTGATGTGCGCGCTCGACAGCTCGCCGCCGCAGCGGGTGGGGCCAACGCCGGGCAGAACCTCGTTCTCAACCTGGCGCAGAACGTAATTCTTGAGCGATACGGGCGTGTTTTCGGCGCGCTCCAGAATGCGCACGATGGCTTCCAGTTCGGCAAAGCTCTCAACCTTTCCGTCGCGATCAACCTGAGCGATCAGCCACGAGGCTTCGTCTTCGCTGCATTGCAGGCGCGGGTCGGTGCCGTTCAGCACGTATTCGCCGATCGCCTCGACAAAGAAGTCGCTCCATTCCTCGCTGCGCTCCTCCAGCGCATCGTTGAGCGCAAACAGGGCTTCGGCTTCATCGCGATGGATAACGCCGTCGCCCCAGCCCTGACGGCGCAGCGCCAGCACCTCTTCGGACGAGACCGAGCCGTCTTCTGCAGCGCGCTGAGCGAGATCGATAAAATGCGTGGTCATGCCTTGGGATTCCCCCTGAAACTCTTTCGAGAAAGGCTATGCCACGCACGTGCTTAAAACGGGGTTACCAACCTTAGCGCTCGCCTTCGATATCGCGAATGCAGCGCCCGCGGTCGGTGTCCGATCCATCGGTGCGGGTGCGCGCTTCGACATGGGTGGCGACTGGCTGAGCGCCGCGTTCGGGCGGGTAGAGGAAAATGTCGAGCACGCACGACCCGCTGACGAATTGCAGCTTGCGCGCGTCGCCTTCGGTGAGGTCAATGCGCGCTTGCCCAAAGCGCCGGGTCAGCGCGCCCGCTCGCGCGCCGATGACGCCGCTAAGGCCTGCCGCGTTCTGGACGGGGGCTTGCCGAAAGCCGGCTGCGGACGCCGCCGTCGGCGCCGGGGTCCGAGCCGATTGAGACGGCGCGTTCACTGCGGGCAGTCCGCTAATCCCGGTGGAGCATCCTGAGACGCTGATCGCCGCGAGCAAGGTAAAGGCTCTACGCAAGGTCCAATCCTCCCGTGTCGCGCCGCGTCAGGCGGCTTTGCGTCAAATGGGTTCCGGCCGCAGCCCCGATAACCGGTGCAAGCAAATTCACAAATGGCACCGCCATCAGCCCAGCAATGGCGCCGCCCAACGCCAGGCGCTCAAACTTCGAGACCGGATTGCCCTCCACATTCCCCTCGCAATGCCGCAGCCACGCCATATCCGTCAGCTCGCGGCCCAGCAGCTCCGCGTTGACAGTCAGGAACACGATTGCGGGCCCAATCGCAGTGAAGAACAGGGCGATCGCAAGCGGCAGCGCCAAGGCGTTGAACAGGAGCGCTCTGCCCACACCGCGCAGCGAATGCCCGACCTCTTGCGCAAGTGGCAGGCCTTTGGCGGTGCTCGCCGCGTCGGGATAGTGCTTGGCTTCCACCGCTGCGACGATCTCGTCGGCGAAGAATTGCAGCACCGCCATGGCGATAACGCGAAACAGCAGCCACCCCGCCACAAGGGCTATCAGCGCAGCAGCGGTCGCTTCGGCAAAGCCGCCACCCGACCAGCCCAGCCAATCGAACAGCAAGACCAAGGCAAAATACAGCCCCACGCCCAGCGCCACGAAAGCGAGCGCCGTGATCGCAACCGTCTTGATCAAAACGCGCAGCACCGCCGGGTCAAGCAATTGGCCAATCGCTTTGGCAAGAGCGGCGATCACGACGGTCATGGTCTGTGCGGAATGCGCGAAGGGCCGCGCCCGTGTCAAACCGCTTGGCGTTAAGCAGTGAGGTCGCTAGGCGCTTGCCCACAAGTAATCCCTTTCACGAATTCAGGAACCCGCCCGTGTCAGAGCCCCGTTACGACGTCATCGCCATTGGAAACGCTGTGGTGGATGTGATTGCCTCTTGCGAGGAGGAGCTGATCGAAGAGCTTCAGCTGAACCGCGGCGGGATGACTCTGATCGACGAAGCGCGAGCGGATGAACTCTACGAAGCGATGCCGCCCGCGCGCGAGCTTTCAGGCGGATCAGCGGCAAACACGCTGGCGGGCCTGTCGACGCTGGGCCTGCAATGCGCCTTTATCGGGCAGGTCGCCGATGATCAGCTGGGCAAGGTGTTCCGCCACGATATGCGCGCCACCGGCATCGATTTCGACACCGCCGCGCGCGATGGCGAGCCCGCGACGGGCCGCGTCCTTATCTTCGTGACGCCCGACGGCGAGCGGACGATGAACACCTTCCTTGGCGCGGGGCAGTTTCTCCCCGCCAGCGCGCTGGACGAAGATCTGATCGCCAGCGGCGCCATCCTCTATCTCGAAGGCTATCTGTGGGACCCCGAAGAGCCGCGTAGCGCCATGCGCCGCGCCATCGAAGTGGCGCGCGAGGCGGGCCGCAAGATCGCCTTCACCGCCAGCGAAAGCTTTGTGATCGAACGCCATGGTGATGATTTTCGCGATCTGATCGAGAATGGCATGATCGACATTTTGTTTGTCAACGAGAGCGAGCTTGCCACGCTGACGGGTGAAAGTGATTTCGATACCGGCTTCGAAGCGGTCGCTGGCAAAGTGCCGGTTCTGGTCGCCACCCGCAGCGAAAAGGGCGCGGTCGCCCAAGCTCATGGTGAGCGCGCTGTGGTCAGCGCCGAGACGGTCGAGCAGGTTATCGACACAACCGGCGCAGGCGACCAGTTCGCCGCCGGCTTTCTCTCCGGCTACGCCAAGGGGGCGCCCCTGCAAGAATGCCTCAAACGCGGCGCGATTGCGGCGGCTGAGGTGATCTCGCATTATGGCCCGCGCCCTGAAGCCGACATGAAAGCGCTGATGGTGGACAAGCTTTAAGGCGCAATATTCCGCCTGCGCGGCGAACGATACTTTCCAACTTTGGGTGACGAAGGTGACACCCTGTCAACTTTGCCCAAAGAGATATTAGCGAGTGTTTTCAAAAGTTAACGCCGCTTCCTACGAGCGGACGGACACGATAGCGTGCCGCGTGTTTGGCACCACTCGCCGTGAAAGAGCGCGCTGTGATGCGGGTTTCAACGATGGAAAAGAGCCGCGCGCCATTTAGCGGCTGGCCGCGTTGTAGGAAAATCGCCTTTTTGCTTTCTCATCGTCATCCCGGACTTGATCCGTGACCCAGAGCGCGAGGGCGCAGCGCCCAGCGGCTCTAGATCCCAGCCTTCGCTGGGACGACAGTACTAGAGAAGTTAGGGCGGGACTTAAGGTGCGGGTTCGTAATCCTCACGCTGGAGGGTCACCATATAGGCGGCGACCGACCGCGCTTCGCCTTCGCTCAACTCAAACTCCATTAATTCGGGATAATTGTGCGCGTCGATCAGCCACTGCGTGAGGCTTTCGCCCGTCAGTCCTGCGCTGTTGGCTATCGCCTCAAAATCGGGCGCGTCCGGATTGGGCGAAAGAAACGGCGGCTCCACCCCGTGGCAATCCCCACACGCGCCCTGAACAAGATTGGGCACGAGATTGGGCACCTGTGGGGGCGGCGAAGTGGACACCGGCGAGGTGGGCGCAGGGGGCGGCGTGGTCTGGCACGCGGCTAAGGCTAGAGCGGCGAGCGAAAATGGGGCTATAATGCGCATAATGGCCGTTCTAGGTGAGTTTCAGCCTCAGTCTTTGACGGATGTCAAATTTTGCATGCGGGTTCACCCCTCGTTGCAAGTGGGCACCTATATGCGTCCCACTAGTCTTCGATGCCTTGGTACGCCAACACCGCGCTCATCTGCGCCACCGCTTCTTTCCTCACTCTACGAATGCAGGCGCGCGTCTGCGTGGGCGATCGGACCGAGCGCGAGAAGGGTTGGCGGCACACGCTGCGTATCGAGCGCTCCACGCGCCGTTCAAGCTCCCTTCGCCCCTTGGGATCGGAGAGGTCGAGATCAGCGTACGCCACCTCAATGCGCCTCACGCGCTGCTCGGCCTGAACAGCTTCGACGAGCGCGCTCGACAGAAGGAGCAACGGTAGCGCTATCGCGCCGATTCTAGTCATCGGCAGGCAAGAAACGGGATCAATCATATTGGCTCCTCTTATTAAGAGAACCACTGATTGCTGATATTCCCGAGTGAAAACCAATCAAAGTCTCGCCAATACCATAAGTTTGGCTTATGTAGATTCCATGCACCGCTTGCCGCCGCTCTCTGCCGTCAGGGCCTTCGAGGCCGCCGCGCGCCATTTGAATTACACCCGTGCGGGCGAAGAGCTGGGTCTCACGCAGGCCGGAGTCAGCTACCAAATCCGTGCACTGGAAGAACGCCTGGGCGAGATCCTGTTTGTCCGAAACGGACGCAAAATGGAGTTGACCCCGGCGGGCATGACGCTTGCGCCGCGCATCACCGATGCTTTTGCCACAATGGACGGCGCGTTCACAGCGCTCCAGCGCGCGGAAGATTCGGTGCTGGCGATTGCCTGCTTTGAGACCTTCGCCACCAAGGTGCTGGCGCCGCGCTTAGGCGATTTTCAGATCGCGCACCCAGAATTCGCCGTGCGGCTTGTGGTCAGCGATGAATTCGTTGATCTGGAAGCGGGGTCTTGCGATGTGGCGATCCGTTTGTCGCAATCCGTGCCCAGCTCTTTGAGCTCGCACGATTTGATGCCGCTCACCATCGCCCCTTTTTCTAGCCCCGACGTGGCGGAAAGGGTCGAAAGCGGGCCCAATAGTTTGGCGATCCCTGTTGATGAGCGCATCTCTCCGACAACGCCCTGGTGGCGCGATTGGGACGAAGCGGTTGAGCCTAGCCAGTCGCAGGGGCTCCAGAACCCGTCCGTACGCGCGCTTGAGTTTGGTTCACAGATGCTTGACGCCGCCGCTGCGATCACCGGCAATGGGGTCGCGATCCTGGCCACCGCACTGTTTCATCACGAGGTGCAGGAAGGCAAACTTGTGAGAGTCGGAACAAGGGTGGCTCGCCCAGGGCGCATGTTTCGATTGATATACCCGGAATTGCGCCGCAACGCCCCGAAAATACGGGCGTTTCGCAGATGGTTTGCCAAGGAAATAGAACCGCTTAACGAAGTCTAACGGATCGCGTTTCGCGGCAGCGACTGGATCACTGGTCCGCTTCCCGCGCCACTTCTTTCCAGCCGATATCGCTGCGGTAGAACCCGCTGGGGAAATCCACATTCGCGACCGCTTCGTAGGCGGCGCCTTTGGCGGCGGTGACATTCGCGCCCGTCGCGGTGACATTGAGGACGCGGCCGCCGTTGGCGATCAAGGTCCCGTCCTCGGCGCGTTTGGTGCCCGCGTGGAACACCTTGGCGCCGGCGCTTTCGGCCTCTCCCAGATCTATCGCGCCGCCTTTCTCGGGCGTGCCGGGATAGCCCTTGGCGGCCATCACCACGGTCAGAGCGGTGTCGCTGGCAAAGTTCGCGTCAACGCTGTCCAATTCACCTTTGGTGCATTCCATCTTTATGGCGGCGAGTTCGCTTTCAAGTCGCGTCATCATCACCTGTCTTTCTGGGGCTCCAAAGCGGCTATTG
>ERZ1740070.2101-NODE-2101-length-11723-cov-17.106874_pt1 | contig 11723 bp, 10 predicted proteins | sample MGYA00581734_ERZ1740070 | MGnify/ENA primary metagenome ERZ1740070 (study PRJEB43018, sample SAMN04849744) | marine metagenome | isolation source: floating plastic debris | place: Pacific Ocean | collected 2008-09-01 | study: EMG produced TPA metagenomics... | reverse complement strand
TCCTACTCCTCACTTCCCCACAAAACCCCCTTTAACCGACCCGGACTATGACCATTCGTCATTTCTACCGCCGTCGCACTCACCACATACGGCATCCATAAGTACGTCTGCGCCTGCCCTCTTCCTTTGATCTCAATACAGCCCCGATCCTCAAACTGAAACTTGTCTTTGAGTAGCTCATAGCTGTCAGCACTCACCTGAATTCGCTCTACCACCCCATGGGACTCCATGCGGCTAGCAATATTTACCGCATCCCCCCACAGGTCATAGCTAAATTTCTTTTTGCCAATCACCCCGGCAACAACCGGTCCTGTATTAATCCCAATCCGTAACTTAAAAGGATGTTGTTTTACCGCCGCCTGCATATCTATCGCCATGGCCATTACCGCCTCAGCATGGTTCTCCATGGGTGCGGGCAGCCCACCCACCACCATGTAGGCATCGCCAATGGTTTTAATCTTCTCTAAACCGTGACGCTCTGCCAGCGTATCAAAAACAGAAAAAATATCGTTTAGCTGACAAACTAAATCCGTAGGAGCCGTGTGGGCAGCCAACTGGGTAAAGCCAACAATGTCCGCAAATAAGATAGTGACGTTTTCAAATCGAGAGGCAATGGCAGTACGGTTGGAGAGATCGTTTTTAAGGCGATTGGCAATGGCAACTGGCAACACATTTCGCAACAGCGCCTCGGTTTTCTCCTGTTCACTTCTCAAGGCTGCTTCTGCCTGTTCCCGTTCCTGCACCTCCTGGGAGATTTTGCCAAACATCGATGCAAATGCTCGGGTCACCTCCCCTAGCTCATCCTGCCGGGGCTGTTTTAGGCTGTTAAACTCCGCTAGCTGGGGCTGATGCACCGCATCGGCTGCCTGGCACAGATCGTCGCGCAGCAGCAACAGCGGATTGATTAACATGCGCTCCAACATAAATATAGTCACCAGGGTGACAAAGGCAGAAATCAGAATAACAATCAGAAAAATGCCAATGGAATATTGCAGCATATAGCGCTGAACAGAGGTGGCGTCGTGGCGAATCACCAATACATAGCGCTCTTGAAACTGACGGCTAGGCCAGGCCACATCGTAACGAGTTCCTGATACCGTTAACAGTCTCTCAATAGATCCTAGCCCACCCGCCGGAGCCGAGAGCGTGGGCGCATCCCCAAATGAATCTACGAGCTGTCCACGGATATCGTAAAGGGCTGCCCCCAAAATTATCGTGTCAGGGCTTAGGGTGCTTTGGGCCTCTGCCAATAGGCTAGTTGACAGCATATCGGCCATCACATTTGCCTTGAGGGTTAGCAGCACTTCTTCTGAAATTGCCTCTAGCTCTTTTAGTTTGTCGGTCCGTCGCTGGTGATAGGACGGAATAAATACTAAAAATTCAATCGCCGCTAGACTCAAAAAAATCGACGTGACAATTTTTCGGGACAGCTGAGATTTCAACAGTCCTAATGATGTCTGTAAAACACTAACCATGGTTACGGTCAACCACCACAACGTTCACTGTCTATTGTCTATATAGATGTAATTCCCACTGATGATGAAAGATGCACCTGATGTTGTGGCGGCCAAGTAATAGGCCAGCCCCCTTGTATTGAATTGTACAAAGACTCCCTGGGCACTTCCTGAAAATTGGGCAAGTATCCCCTGAGGGGAGGTTTAGCAAACCAAGAGCAGCCACCAGGCCCATGCGTTAGACTAATGTGAATTCACCCTCATTTATAAAGAGCTAGGCAACTGCTATGACCCTTGCTGTTCCGCCCCTAACCTCACTACGGCTGCAAGAAATTCCCAGCCTCACTTACCAGTCGGCCACCGATCGCTTTGATGCGTCCTGGGCTGCTCCACTATCCACACTGCTGGGTCTGGGGCGGGCAGCAGGTGCTGACTTTATTGAATTTTTCCTAGAGCGGCGCAACTACATTAGCTGCCTGGCCGAAGATGACGCCATCACTAGCATTTCCCCGACGCTGACCACCGGAGCGGGGGTACGGGTGTTTAAGGGCAAAGCCGACTGCTATGTCAGCACCAATGACGTTAGCTTCCATGGTCTTAAAGCCGCCCTTGAGAAGGGGCTATCGATTATGGGGCTGCTGCTACCCGCCACTTCGGCCTATGTGCCCGAGGTGACGCTAGAAATGTTTCGGGACTATGCCAGCACCAAGGAAAACTGGCTAGCCAACTGTAGCTCCATGCAGGTCATGGGGGATGTACTGCTGGGGGCCAACGCCTCGGTGGAAAAAGTAGCTAAGCACTTGCAAGCACGACGCACTGCCTACTTCAGGGACTGGCAGGAAGTGCTGGTGGCCAGCAGCGACGGCACGTTTGCTCGCGATATTCGTCTCACCCAGTCCGTTGGCGCAAATGTTCTCTGTGCCGATGGCGAGCACCGCTCTTCTATCGGTCAGCGGTTGGGTAACACCAGCGACCCCAGCTTCCTCACGGCCTGGGACTATGGCACCACGGCTGAGGAACTGGCCGAGTCTGCTGGCAAAATGCTCTACGCCGATTATGTGGAATCTGGCACCTATCCGATTATTATGGCCAACCACTTTGGTGGGGTAATTTTCCATGAGGCCTGTGGTCATCTGTTAGAAACTACTCAAATTGAACGGGGTACCACTCCCTTTATCGATAAGAAGGGCGAAAAAATTGCCCATGAGAGTCTCACGGCCTGGGATGAGGGTCGCTCTAATGAGTCTTTCGGCACCATTGATATGGATGATGAGGGTATGCCCGCCCAGCGTACATTGCTAATCGAAAACGGCGTGCTGAAAAACTTCCTATCTGATCGGGCCGGTTCTGTGCGCACCGGTCACCCCCGCACCGGCAGCGGTCGCCGTCAGAACTACACGTTCTCTGCGGCATCTCGTATGCGTAACACCTTTATTGATACGGGTGATCACAGCCTGGACGATCTCTTTGCTTCCATCGATAAGGGCATCTATTGCAAGAAGATGGGTGGCGGTAGCGTCGGGGCTACGGGCCAGTTTAACTTTGCGGTGGATGAAGCCTATCTGGTGGAAAACGGCAAAATCACGCGTCCTCTGAAGGGGGCAACGCTGATTGGTGAGGCGGTGGACATCATGCAAAAGATTTCTATGTGCTCCCAAGATTTGAGCCTGGCCCCTGGCTTTTGCGGCTCCATTAGCGGCAATGTGTATGTCACCGTTGGCCAGCCCCACCTGAAGGTGGACAGCATTACGGTTGGTGGTCGTTAATTAACAACATTCCCTCTCCTATTGCCCTTCAAATAACAATGTCTAGAGTTAACAATGTCTAAAGTCATCGAAATCTCTTCTAACGCCCAAACCATTGCCCAGCGTCTGGGCATTACTAAGTACGACATCTACGGCTCTACCACTGATAGCACCAGTGTCCAGGTGGATAAGGGCGAACCTAAACAGGTAAAGGCGTCGAACCGGGCCAGCGTTACGGTGCGGGTATGGAACGACCAGGGTCGTCTGGGGGTGACATCCACCACCGATGTGGATCAGCGCGGTTTGGAACTGGCGCTTAAAACAGCAGCGGAGGCTAGCGCCTTTGGGGCCACGGACAATATTCCTGACTTTAGCCCCGAGGCAACGGCTCCGCTGCCAAACGTGGAGGTGACCCTGGCGGACGCGGCTCCGGTGGGCACCTTAATTGAGCGGCTGGTGACGGCTGAGCAGGCGCTGTTAAAGGCCCATGATGCGATCGCAAGTGTCCCTTACAACGGTCTTGCCCAAAACGCCAGCGAGCATTTTTACGTCAACAGCGACGGTGCCCAGCGCAGTGAGGAACGCACCTCCGCCTCGGTTTATCTATATACCAAAACGGAGCAAGAGGGCCGCAAACCTCGCTCTGGTCACGCCGTTCGCATTGGTGTTGGCACTGACAACCTAGACATCGACGGCTGTTTGCAAGAAGCCACCGAGAAAACCCTTAGCCACCTGGACTACGAAAAAATTGAGTCTGGCAAGTATCGCGTTGTCTTCTCACCCAACGCCGTTTTAAGTCTGATCCGAGCCTTTGGCAACCTTTACAACGCCCAGAGCATTTTGGATAAGCGCAGTCTGTCCACCGCCGAGAGTCTCAATACCACCATTGCCTCTCCGCTGCTGTCGATTTATGACGACGCTCTGCATGAGGGCAATGTCAGTCCTGAAACCTTTGACGGCGAAGGCACCCCCACCCGACGGTTGCCCATCGTCGAAAATGGGGTGCTGACAAACTTTTTACACAGTGCCGGCACCGCCAAACGCATGGGGGCCAAACCCACGGGCCACGCCAGCATTGGGGCCAAGGTTAGTGTGGGCAGCAATTTTCTGCATGTGACCCAGGGCAAGCCCGCGGACACCAGCTATAGCCTGGACGAGGCGGACAACGTCATCCTGATTGATGAGTTACAGGCTCTCCATGCCGGGGTTAATGCCCTCCAGGGCTCTTTTTCGCTACCCTTTGATGGCTGGTTAGTCAAAAAGGGACAACGCACCAGCATTGAGTCAGCCACCGTTGCCGGAGATTTTCGCCAGCTACTGCAGTCAATTCTCTATGTCTCGCCAGAAGAAGAAATCACCCCCAGCGGTGTGGCTCCCCATGTGTGGGTTGACGATTTATCGATTACGGGAGAATAGAAACGAATAGGCAAGCGTTCAGAGCAGGCTATGGGCAGGGTTTCCATACTGGACAGGTATGCCTATACGGACATTTGGGCGGTATCTACACACCATTTTCCTAATTAGATGTTTTCACGTTAAAGATATGGTGTTTTAGGCCGATCAGGTGGAGGTTTCACGCTATCTGATAGTAAATACCCTGCTCTTACCACTGCAAGAATGACAAGCCCGACGGATCCGTCTCAGAGATTTGGCCTACCTGATTTTTCTAAACACGGCTTTCAAATAAAATCTGAGCTGGGGGCCAACCGAGCGGGCGGGCGTATTACCTATCTCGCCACCCACATTAAGACGCGACGTTCGGTGGTGATTAAGCAGTTTCAATTTGCTAACTCGTCTAACTGGGGAGGGTACGATGCTCTCCGCCAAGAAGGACAGGTACTAAAGAGCTTAAAACACCCAGGTATTCCTAGATACCTGGGTGTTTTTAAGTCAGATGACGGGTTTTGTATGGTGCAGGAATATAAGCGTGCCCATAGCTTGGCCAAACCCCGTAGCTTTGGTCCCGATGCCATTCGTGATATTGCGATCGCATGTCTCGAAATTCTGGTTTACCTACAAGATCGTATCCCCCCCGTCATCCATCGCGACTTTAAACCCGCCAATATCCTGGTCAGCAAAAAGCTAAAAGTCTACTTAGTGGACTTTGGCTTTGCCCGCATTGGCGACGGCGAAGTGGGCGTCAGCAGCGTCGTCAAAGGTACCCTGGGGTTTATGCCCCCAGAGCAAATCTTTAACCGACAGCTCACCGAAGCCTCTGACCTCTATGGGCTGGGGATGACCCTAATTTGTCTACTCACCAACACCCCCGCTGACCAGGTGGGAGATTTAGTCGATGTCACCTATCGTGTGGACTTTAGGCAGCTCAAATCTGACCTCAGCCCCCAATGGATCAAGTGGCTAGAAAAAATGGTCAACCCTCGCCTTAACGAACGATTTGAAAATGCTAAGGTCGCCCTAGAGCAGGTGCCAGACCATGGCCTCCGCCAACCCCAAACCCTGGCTAGTCACACCCAGTTCGATTTGACCGCCCGCAACCGAGGGGAACTATTAACCACCGCCATCACCCTAACCAATTCGGTACCGGGCACCACCCTGACGGGGAACTGGCAGGTGGCCCCCCACGACAGTGACCCCCCCCTAAGCGACGGCCGCCACAGCTGGGTTCACTTCTCACCGACTGAGTTTGCTAGCAACAATGTCACCACCCAGATTCAGATAGACACCAGTCAGCTAATGACGGGTCAGATTTACGAGCGCACCCTACAACTCAAAAGCAATGCCCACCAGGCCGTGCAATCATTTGCCCTCACGGTAGAAACCGCCCCCATGCCCATCCTACGCAACCGGGGCACCCCCTATCCACTGTTGGGTGGTCTGCTAATGGCCTGCTGGATAACGGTTTGGGGCTTAACCACCCTTCTACCCAACTACGGTCCCGGCAATACCCTGACGGTATTGACAATTTTTGGTAACGGTCTGGGGTGGCAGATCGGCAGCTGGTTACTGCATGAAGCCAAGCTCAACTCCCCAGCATCACGCATCACTATGATGGTGGGGGCCATCGCTGTCGCCTTGGTTGCCCCCCTATGTCTGGTGCTCAATGTCACCACCACCGATGCCGTCACCACAGCCGTTACCACGGGTTTGGGCATGATGGGGGGGAGCGTGCTGAGCACCATTAGTGGCCTAACGATCAATCGCTTTTGGCAGCAAGACATTAAACCCAAATTTGCCATTGGTCTATCCCTACTGACCTGTCTGTTAGGTCTCGGTCTCGGTCTGCGCTGGGGCTTGGCCCTCAGCAATCCTTGGATCACCTTTGGCCTAATTGCCAATGCCTTCGGTATCGGCACCATGCTGACCTATTTACCCATTCAACAGGCCCAGACCATTGCCCTCTATCGCCACAATGTTGAACAGCATCGAATTCGTCCCTAGGTCTCTACAGAATCCAGATTCTCACTCCGTCAGTGCGCAGCAGCCCTTAGATTCAAAATCACCAGCACATTTTGAATTTAACGGGGTAGCATGATGATGTTCTAAAGGATTTGTGCGATGACTCTTCGACGACTCACACCGTTCGTAGTGTTCGGAATGCTCGCGGCCACAGGCAGTGCCTCAGCCCACATGATTGAGACTAACTACGTTCTCGATCGGCTTTCTAATGCTGAGTCTCAGTCGGTGTTAAATATGCAGAGCACCTATAGCAATGGCGCTCCCCTCAAGGGCGCCAAGGTGAATGTATATTCCCCCAATAATCCTGTCACCCCTTGGACCCAAGGCGTCACCGACAGCGAAGGTCGCTTTAGCTTTAGCCCCAATCAGGCCCTCCCAGGCGATTGGGAAGTCACTATCGAGCAGCAGGGCCACGGCGATATTCTGACGGTACCGGTGGATGAAGCTGGCGTTATGCCTGAATTAATTAGCGATGTCAGCGATACCGATATCCACTACGGCAATACCGCTTATCTAGGCTGGGCCCTATCCCTTGGTTCCTTGCTCACCCTAGGCCTCTGGCGTCGGTTTAAGGCTTAGGGCTTGCTGCTGGGTTTTGCCCAGAGGACCGGACCACATCAGGCCCTGGCCCAGTCGCTCCTTCCCTTAGCGCACCTTACAAATACACTCCTGTAATGCGGCCAAATCGGTGTACTGGTCTGCCAAATTAATTAACGAGTCGCTGGTCATGGACTGCAGGCTCACTAGCTCCACCCTTACCCCGCGATAGCTCAGGGCATCCACCGCATAGGTCAAATGACCGTCGCCGCTTAGTAGGGTGATGGTGTCGCAATGGTCCGCCAGACGCATCATGTCCACCGCAATCTCCACATGCAAATTTGCCCGCCGCGCCCCATCGGGAACCTGGGCCAGATCCTTACTGATGACCCGATAGCCATGGCGGCTTAGCCACAGCAAAAAGCCCCGCTGCTTTTCATTTTTGGGGTCCACACCGGTATAAAAATAGGACCGCAGCAGTCGTCGGTCACCCACCAGGGTCTTTAGCAACCGAGCATAATCAACCTCTATACCCAAGGAAGAGGCCGAATAAAACAAGTTCGCCCCATCAATCAAAACAGCGATGCGATCGCGACTGCTTGGAACATCGCGACTGGCATGGGGAGTGAATAATGCCCCTGCCACAGGCGACAGCTTTAGATCTCCCCTGACACGGCTATTTGAACCGTTAGATGCCCCGTTAAGAGCAGCCTCGTTGCGTTCGAGATTACTGACCATAAGGATTATGCTGGCTGAACGTCTGCAAAATACAGGGATGCAATAGATAGTATTGGTCACATTGGTTAAGACAAGTCTTAGTTGAGACAAGTCTTAGGCCCTGAAAGCGATAAGTTACAACGCCAATGTGACGCACAATGCTATATCGAGAATAGTATGAAATATTAATTATTTCTTAAGATTTTATCTATAGTCATCTAAAGTTTAACTGTAATGTCAAAACATCGGTCATAGTTCACCCCTGACAGATGCCATAGCACCTTTACCAGAAATGACCTAAGCTCTCGGCAGCGGCCAAGATTCACCTTGCTTCATGAAACGATTTACCCAGCTTTTTCAAGCCGTGGACGGCACTACCTCCACCAATGCAAAAGTGGCGGCTCTACAGCAATATTTCCACGATGAGTCGGCAGCCAATGCGGTTTGGGCCCTGTATTTATTTCTAGGTAAAACCCGCAAGCGATTGATTACATCTCGGGTACTGCGGGATATTTTCTTGCACCTATCCGACATTCCTGAATGGCTCTTCGCCGCTAGCTATGCCCATGTGGGCGACTCCGCCGAAACCATTGCCCTGCTCTTGGCCGATACGCCCCTGCCGGCCCCCAGTCCAGAATTCCAGGGGCAGCCTCTCCACACCTGGTTAGAAACCATCATTCCCCAGGTAAAAACCTGTAGTCCCGAAGACCAGCAGCAGCTAATTGTGTCCTGGTGGGCCAGCCTAGAGGGCTATGAGGTTTTTGTACTGAACAAAGTCTTGACCGGAGCCTTTCGAGTCGGAGCTTCCACCAAACTAGTCATCAAAGCCTTGGCCGCTGAATATGACCTGCCCGCCGATGTCCTCACCCATCGGCTGATGGGTGACTTTACACCGTCGGTCGAGTTTTACCAACAGCTGATCCATACCGATACCACCCAATCAGCCCCCAGCCGCCCCTATCCATTTTTTCTCGCCTCCCCCATAGATGTGGATAAATTTGCCGAGGAACCCATGGCTAACTGGCAAGCCGAGTGGAAATGGGACGGTATTCGGGCTCAGCTGATCCATCGAGCCGGGCAGCATTTTATTTGGTCACGGGGGGAAGACCTGATCACCCATCAGTTTCCTGAGTTTGCAGAGCCGCTACAGCAGCTGCCCGATGGCACTGTGTTAGATGGTGAAATTGTCTGCTGGGATGGTCAGCGACCTTTAAACTTCAACTATCTCCAAAAGCGTCTGGGGCGTAAACGCGTCGGCCCCAAGCTCATGGCAGAAAACCCGGTGCATTTTTTAGCCTATGACCTGTTAGAACACCAGGGACAGGATATTCGCAAGACACCGCTGCACCATCGGCGGCAGCTCCTGACCACCCTGCTAGCCACCCACAAACCTCCCTATATCAGCTATTCTCAGCCCACGGACTTTGACACATTTGAGCAACTTCAAACCCTGAGGGCCCAAGCCCGTGACCACCAAGCCGAGGGATTAATGCTCAAAGCCCTAGACAGTGAATATTTGGTGGGTCGCAAGCGGGGTTCTTGGTGGAAATATAAGGTCGACCCCATGACCTTAGATGGCGTATTGATCTACGCCCAGGCAGGCAGCGGTAAGCGGGCCAATCTATTTACGGATTACACCTTTGCCCTTTGGCATGGCGAAGAGCTGGTCCCCTTTGCCAAAGCCTACTCCGGGCTAGACAATCAGGAAATTACCACCCTTGATAAATGGATTCGTCGCCACACCCGTGAACGCTTTGGTCCCGTGCGCTCCGTCGAACCCACCCATGTGTTTGAAATCGGGTTTGAAGGCATTGCCCAGTCCAAACGTCACAAATCAGGAATTTCTGTACGCTTTCCTCGCATTTTGCGTTGGCGGCATGATAAGCCCATTGCTGAAGCAGATTCCCTAGAAGCAGCCTTTGCGCTACTCTCAGCCAATGACAGTTCAGCCCTTCCCGCCCAAAGTACGTCTTGAAATTTCCTGTAGGATGCCCATACTGAGGCAAAAGATCGGTAACAAAAGAGCAGCATTTACAGCTATGAGCGACTCTCCTGACAACACCGTCGACCCGGCAGCCGAAAATGACACCGTCGAAGATCCTAAACCAGAGAAAACTGAGGTTGCTCAGCTGGTAGATCGACTCATTCGGGCCAAACGTATTACCTATACCCAATACCAAACCCTATCCAAGATGGTGCTAGCCGATGGCACCGTCGATGAGCAGGAACGTCGTCAGATCAACCGTCTATTTGACGCCATTCAAGCCGGAGCGATCCGCATCATGGAATAGGCGGGACCAGAGCTAACCAAAGATAGCCACATCAGAGTCCTGCTGGAAAATATGGGCATAGTCAAACTGCAACGCATTTTGATTGCGCATTACCATTTCCCCCAAATGACTAATTTGCCTGGGGGAAAACGTAGCCATAATCAGCGCCACCGTCTGCCCTGACTTGAGGTTAGGAACACGAACAAAGTAGTCGCGACGGGCAAAAAAGCGGTTCTCATCCTTAGGAACAATCACACCATTGAGACGATGGGCTCGCTGAACGGGACGAATGTAGAGGTTAAAAAAGTCTTCTTGATTGGGCTGTAAGCAATAAAACCGCTCGTGCTGCTCCCAACTCATCTTAAACAGCAGTACCAGTAGCTCAAACCCAAGAATATAGCCCAGGACCCGGTTGTACTCCTGGCCATTAACCCTCAGCCGCATGGCAGACTCCAAATAGGCCTTGGCCTGCTGCTGGCGGGTCTGGGCAGAATGCACATAAAACTGACGAATATACCGCCGGAGAACCTTTTCGGTTACCTGGGTATCAATTCGAAAACGGCGCAGGTGCGAGGAAATACGCTGCTGGGTGTCCTGATCGTGGATGATGCGTGACACCATGCCATCGGCCGTATAGTCATCTAAAAATTGTGCCTGCTCCTCTGGGGAAGTGGCACACATCACATGACACAGCGACAGCACATAGCGCCGTTGCACCCAGGGCAATGCCATGAGCCACTGTTGGGCCTCTGGGGGTAGGGCGTCAATTATTTCTTTATCTTGGGAGCCATTAATCGCAGACATGCGACCTGTCATTTGCCGATTTGCATCGCAATGTGCATCGAGTTCTCAGGAAACCTGGTCTGTAAAACAATGTTCAAGACATGTTCAAGACTACAGATAGCTAAGGAGACGATCAGGAAGCCTAAGTGTTCCTACCGATCGCTATAGCGTTCTTCCGCCCAGGGTTCACCACGCTTGTGGTAGCCGTTACGTTCCCAAAACCCCAGCACTGGCTCGGCAGAAAACTCCAGACCGCTCAGCCACTTAGCACTTTTCCAGGCATACAGATGGGGAACCACTAACCGCAGGGGACCACCATGCTCTGCCGATAAAGGTTGGCCCTCTAAGGTATGGGCCAGAAAATTTTCAGGACGGGCAAAATCTTCCATGGCCACATTGGTGGTGTAGCCGCCGTAGCAGTGGGCCATCACATGGGCCGCTTGCCCATCCACCTCCATCGTGGCCAATAGATCCGTCACCGTCACCCCGGTCCAGGTGACATCCAATTTGCTCCAAGTCGTCACACAGTGAAAATCTGCGGTGAACTGATGCTGAGGCAGCGCCATCAGGTCTGCCCAGCTTAAGGTTTTGGGCGTTACCAGACCCGATAGGGTCAGTTGCCAATCGTCCTGGGTCACCTGGGGTGTCGGCCCATAGGTCAGCACAGGAAATCCTTTGGCTAAATGCTGACCTGGGGGGACGCGATCAGCAAGGTCAGGGCTGGGTTTTTCAAAGAATTTCATGGGGCATGTCATCGTTGGCTGCCTTCATTCTAAGGCTATGGGGTGGGGCCCATCATT
>ERZ1740070.2098-NODE-2098-length-11740-cov-50.603081_pt1 | contig 11740 bp, 7 predicted proteins | sample MGYA00581734_ERZ1740070 | MGnify/ENA primary metagenome ERZ1740070 (study PRJEB43018, sample SAMN04849744) | marine metagenome | isolation source: floating plastic debris | place: Pacific Ocean | collected 2008-09-01 | study: EMG produced TPA metagenomics... | reverse complement strand
TCATTGGTCAGATTCACTGCCAGCCATGCTCTTTCTCTCACATAGCTGCCTGCCTGTTTGCCAATGGTTGTTTATACATTGAATAATAATAATTGTTTCTGCTTTGCAGTCCACTTGAAGATCAGTTGTTCCATGTGTGAGGGAGTCCTTGCCAGTGTATTAATAAGACAGGGTGATATCGTTCTGACACAGAAATCAACCAGAGTGGTAAGAGGTGTAAAAATTCCCAAGATACGTACCTCTTAATTCTTTAGCTAGCACATCTTTAATCTTGTCCCGTTTCCATTTCTCAGGAACCTCATAGCCCCTCTCCTCCAACTCTTGCTTCATCTGTCGTTTCTAATAGATATAGATATACAGCTTACCACCTGAACACTGTAATGCTACCCTAGCTCCAAACCCTGTGTAGAGCAGACTTAGGCCAAATCCTTGCTTTGGCATCAATCATATTGTTTTGAAAATATAGTACAACAGTAGTGTGTGAACAAAATCGTAAAACACCACATCATGAACTTTCAAGCGATTCATTCCCTCTAGACCTTGTTTTCTGATATTAGGAGATTGTATGTAGCCATTCATTCAAGAATTGGCTGAGTAAGACTTTTTTATAAGAGATTTTTGCCCCTATGCTTCATACCTGCTACAGCAGAAGTTTACCTTGGTCAAAGTTTTGTAGCAGAAATTTGGCTCTTTGTTTCCAAAGTGATCTATCCTATCCTGTATGTTGGTCATGTATGGGCACACGAAAGCAGTTTCAGGGTTGCTAAACGTTATCACGTGTAATCCACACCAGCATGGGTAATTACTCCGACCGCTTGAATTGCCAACCTCAAATGCTCTGGCTGGTATGTCACCTTTAATATACCGTTATGAAGCAATGATGGCAGCAAAGTAGAATCAAGAAGTTCGTTTTACTACAGTGCTTAAATATATTAATGTATATTAATGTATATATTAATGTTAATGTACCAGCGACATTATTCTATTTGCAATATGATCAAACTGTGATTTTTCCACCTTTGTATGGAGGTTAAGCTGCACCGAAAATACTCAAAAATACTTCGGAATTATAAAATTACTTCTGTCAATTGCAACGGACCAACAATGAAACCATATACAATACTGCGGGACTGCGTAGATGGATCTTTTGTAAAAATTGTTGTCAACACTGTATATTATAGCTGTAAGCCTACCTGAAAATAGTCTAGCTGTGGCATAGTATGTCCTGCCCTGAAACTCCAGTCCCGTCATCATAGTTATGATCTCGTCTACCCTTTCACTAGTATACTTAGCCTGATCTTCGTAGGAGGCTGTGGAGCGCCCTATCATATGCAGATAGGGCCTCTCCACTTTTGACTGGACGTTCTCCCTATAAAAAGATATTACCCTATACGGTACACGAAAAGTATTCAGCAGCATTAATTTTCACGATATTCGCTATTGGACGTAGCTAATGTTAAATTAAGCTAATTCCCCAAAATTTCTATAAATTCGGCCGATATGTGTGAAATTTAAATTGCTAATTATTTTTTGTCTAGGGTACTTGAATGCAAAATGGTTCACTTTTACTTTGGATGGGTATTAATAAGTATTGACAATCCTCATTGTGTCATGCCAGTGTCATTTTAGGTGTAAGCAATAACTTCATAAGTTAATTAGTGTAAGGCTGTGAAGTTTAGGATAGAAATTAATTTTTAGGCAAATGACACTATTGAGAGCTACCGAAGACTTATAAACGTAGTTATATTGAGTCATGTATTTTTCCATGTGTCTTTTCCCATGTCTATATTCACTCATACAGTAATTCAACTTGAATTTAATCAAGGACAATACTTACATTCCTAGTTCTTTTTCTGATAGGTATACGGCTGTATCATAGATGAAAGCTATACTGATGAGGAATGTCGAGTGACCATTCACAGAGCTATGGTCATGCCATATTTTTATCCGGTTTCCTGTCTCCAGGTCAACAATCCTCTGTTGAAGTTCACACAATGCGCTGCCGTCCTGTATTTTCTCTGTAAGTTACCACATGTTTTGAGGCATTTCGAAATTATCATATGGCTTTCATCAACTTTCAACAGAGATTTAACTCAAACCCTTTTCATGGTAAATAACTATTCAATAAGATAATTGTGTAATTATATTCGCAGATAGTATTTTGCACCATTTTATGAAGAACGTAGTACAAAGCAATCGCAGCTCATGTTACTGTCAGTGCGTGATTGCAACAGCACTCAAGTCAGATCAATATAGACAGGAAGTTATATCCACATGAATATCCTTGGTTTGATTTAAGTTGGCCACAAACAGTCCACATAAGGGTTTTGAAATTTGTTTGGCCAATCATTGCTGGCAAGGCCAACTGTGTTGCTTCAAGTGCTCTCATGGTGGTTTTTCTGGTTTATTTGCCGTTAATTGTCACTAACCAGGACACATGGACATACTGGTTGATAAAAATAGTGCACATTCAGGTACATATCCAGTTTGGAGCTAACCCCTTACCTCCTCTTTTTCGCAGCAAGCTTCTGCACTCCTCAGCAGTCATTCCGTTGACATCTGTTTTCCTGAGAATCCCGAGCTTTGCCATCTGCCTCAGATGTGTTTGCCGTATGACATCCATAGGAATTACACGGCCAAACACCTCGTACTCCTCAATTTGCCCATTTTTAAACCTTTGTACGGTCAATGGACAAATTGCCCTGCCAATACAGATCTCCCCAGACGCTATACGTCGGTCTCTCTCTTCAACTACAAAGAACGCGGATATGTTGTTCGAGATACATGGTTGGTACATTTGCTAAAGTTTAGAGAGCCATATCCACCTATATTTTTAGAGTCATCAACAAAAAACGAACTGACTATGCAATTACAATAATGAATTTGCTCATGATATTAATTGTATGGGATATGCTGATGTTTATAGACTTTCTTTTGAAGCACCTCCTCTGAGGGATCACTGATGACTCTTCAAGAGAAGAACTGTACCTTAACGAAGTTGTACTCAAACAAATACAGATACACAAGCGATAAACTATATGACAAAGATTCAATGGGTATGCGGTGTACATTTTTTGATTTTCCATAGTATTACTAATTACTACCGCAAGTCCCAGCAAAAAACAGCGCGGCTAGTATTCGAGCGTGGCTAGTAGAATGGGTTTATAAGCCATGGCTTCTATTCGGAATATATTTTCCAGATGAAAGGCTGGGGTGGCTTGTATATGAAATAACAGCATCTCCCTATCTATATTAATTTACGGCTTGTAAACGAGGGTGGCTTAAATATGAGAGTGGCTTATCCAATGAAATTTTTTTCCAAACAAATATAAGCCTCGCTCAAACATAAGCCGCGCGGCTTCTGGTCGGGGACTTACGGTACTAGTGAACCACACATCACCTGTCCCATGATATTTGATAAATAAAGGTTTTCGCGAGTTATGGTGGATGAAATCATGTTTGAAGAAGATGTACCAAGACACGCATTCATTTATCCACATTTATTGCATCTTCATTTATGTCATTGCAAGTTGAGGATACATTATCCTACGTAATCTAGTGATTGCAGCGATCACGATATCAAAGTCTCATATGAAACTTTGATATTGTGACCAAAATCGCTGGAATTGCGTATCCGTAGTAAAGCAACACCTTATTGCTCCACCATAATATGAAATGCTAGATATAAAGGATTCAATTGAGCTAAAATTTACCTCTTTAGTAAGTGATGCTCTGTTGTTGGGGACTTGAGGTATTTATCAAAACAGACCCGGGACAGGTGATGAGTGGAAGGACTGCTTCAGTTAATCTATACCTTAAAAATGTCATAATGTTATAAAGTAGTTGCTTCCAGTAGTGTGTCTAATCATGTAGAGTAAATACTTGGGAAGTTCATAACATGTTTTCACCAGTGTTATTATCTCTTATTCAAGACCATTTTTTGGTCAAGTTATGTCTGCAGCTTGCACTAACCTAAAGCCTTTGGACATGGTGTGCATCTTACTGCCACTCCATCTACTCTGCGGTATGTCGCCCGTGCCTGCTTTCTTGTAAAGAATGAGTACCCTTGTGCTCTGGCATATTCCTGCATCACCTAAAATTACATATCAATACGTTCCATAATATCACACAAAATTAAGCAAATTTGCATGTTTTATCGAATGTACTCATCCTTTGCATTGCTGGGGTATTTCAAAATCATGTACTTCTTACTCTCGTTGATGTTTGAATTCTAACCTAACAGTGTTGGTGGAGCATCAGTTTGAATACTCAGATTGCCTATGAAGTATGGGCACTTTGACTTTGCTTACTTGTTCACCGTTTTTGGTGCCAGTCAGATTGGTTTTTCTTGCCATATCAGCCCATTTTCCGATCATACGTTCGCCCAGATCCATTGATCCTTCTGAGATACTTTCTAGATAATTTTCAGCCACATCTCTATCGAAGATGTAGCTTGCTAGTTTCCCTGTGTGTTTTTTTACAGGATGTTTTTTGTACTCAGTGTTCTGTCTCATCCTGAGCTTTGCATACTGGTTCATAGATATGTTGGAGCTATATAAAGCAGTAGTATGGTTTTTAACAGATTCTTCTCGTAGTCGTTTATTATAATCCCTTTCAATTTGTCTTCTAACTTTAACAGGAACGTGAGTCGGGTTTACTGGATTGGTGTGGTGATGCTGGTGGATGTGCTGTATTACGATTTGAGGAGGTGGAATGTTTGGAGTGTTAGCTGAAATAAAGGTTTGATTGCTTTTTAAAAGTCCATATTCATCTATTTTCACACAAGCCTTACAATCGAGAGCGCTATGTCCTAGCTTTTCCTCCTCTGATATGTTAGCCCAGTTTTCCAAGCTAAATCGGTCTTTGAATGTCCGCTGGCCCCTGTCTCTATGTAGAAATTTAGTCCGTCCATTTCTGAAAAACAAATTTACTTCTGTAAAAAATATTCAATTCGGTGATAATTCTTCATGTGTATAGATCTTCAATAATAAAGATCTTCATGTATATAGATATTTGCAAACCAAATTGGGATGACATGGATTCTGAGTTGACAGTAGTATGAATAATGAAGTTTGCTTTCATGACCAAATCCACCCTAGATTTCAATTAATTGTGTATTGTGTAAAAATATTTGCCAGGCTGTAGTTAGGTTTGATTCTGAGACATTATCGAATTGGGCTTTCTACACAACAATAGAACGTTCATTCGCACATGAATGTATATTTTCTGAGTGGGAAGCCCAATTTGATCTACCCTCTCTGACACATTCAATGATCCAGCTTTAGACTCATGCAGACCATGCAGATGTTGATATCTAAAACTATATTTTGGAGGGAAAGTTTACGGTGATTTTGTTAGCAATTAGCATGATTACAATCCAATGCAGTAGCTTCAATCTTTGTATATATTCAGACATGTCAGCTGGCTGAAGAAGATGAGAGACATATCTTGTGATCCTAACTACAGAAGAGTGGTGAACGTAGGGTGTGACTGACATCAATGATAGAAAGTAAAGGTAGGTTGTTCCCTGTTAAATAGTAAAGCCATAAGCTGGGGCGTTTTTGAGGCCTGACCAAAGAGTTCTTCATCAGGCTAGTTATGCTGTCACACCAACATAATTTCGTATGCATTGGTGGTAACGTGTGATGCGAATTAAGCAAACAGCATGTTGAAAGAATCATTTGGTTGAAAAAAGTGTGTGTCATGGGCCGGAATTCATCAACTGTGTGCATGATAGCTGTCATCTTAAGGTTCCAAGTTGAAAACAGCATTTGAAACCTAAGTTGAGGGTCACTAAATTTGGATACTAGTAATATGCCTACCACCTTCACTGACAAGAAATTCAAATACCCTAGGGTATAAACGGAAAGATTAGCTAGCATAAAATTTGAAGCTTTGAGACTTGGGAATTTATAACATATATATAAATCAAAATATTAAGCTACTTTCAGTAATAGCTACCTGAGGTTGCAAAAATGGCGAATTTTTCTGCTGATGAATACTTAGTGAGTATATGGTTATGGTATGTACTTCAGCATCAGGTAAAAATATAAATGAGTGCAGTAGATGGAACGATATGAAGCTAATCTAGTTCTTTGTTGGCAACAAAAACTACCCTCAGATCGGATTGGAGTAAATAACGATCTTTGATAACTGATCACTATGGACTGTTTGCGAGCGTGTCGGCCTACTGAGAACAATGGTCTGAAAACCGCGTCAAGGTACTGGGCTGGGGAATAACCCCTCCATTATGCCGATTTCTAAAGTGGCCCCTGCAGAACCATGATACCGTATTCCCAAAAAATTGAATGTGCTGCCAAAGACACCATGTGTCTTTATATAGTACAAATAGGATAATTTATAGTACTTACTCTTTGAATAGAGACTTTATTATGTGTTTCTGTTTGGTGAAGAAGAGTTGACTGATCTGCATTTTTTGAATGTTCTCCATAACCTCATTGTACCACTGCAGGCCCTGGTTGTTCACTCTCAGGTATCTGCTCTCAGTGAACAGTATCACTGTGGTAAAACCACATATAAATGTTTGTTTTGTCCTGCCCCTTCCTCTCATGTTCACTTCCAACTTACAAGTGCCTGCTCCCAATCAATTTCCCTCACAAAAATGCTGCACAGGTATGATTGGTTCAATTTTCCCTCTCTTATGTGTACATGTGACTTTTATTGGGTTGAGGTGGGGTTTCCAAGAAGCTGACACAACCTTTAGACTTTTTATTGGTCAGACTCTCCCTCTCTTTCCAACCTGTATATCAATATAATTGTGGCACATGTGACCTTAGGAGTTTTCTCAATCACAACAAAAACATGCACAATCCAGGATATGACAACTTCAGCGTTTTTTGGGGCTATGTGTACTGTTAATGACAAAATTATCTGTTGCTAAATAGCTAAGCTATGTTCTGGAAAGTTGGACTATGAAGCTTTGGTATGGCTCCTTTGTAATGACATTCCAGGAGTTAGGGTTACAAACAAACATCAATACAAAAGTTCATAAAAGGTCCCAAAAGGTGTAGGTTCCATGTGTATCCTAGGCCAAAAACATTTAGATGTGTGTCACCTTCACTTAGGGCTGCAAACTTTTACTGCATTTATAAGTGTTTGGAAACAATTAGCATGTGTTTCTATGAGGAATTTAAGATTCTATTCCGCTATAAATTTGATAGTGATCGGCCAAGCCGGTTTGACTCAAACATGGCCCCGCTCGACCCATTTTGACGTAGCTTGTTGCTCAAGACTGAGGTTGTTGACCGACCAAGCTTGAAAGCTTCATTGGTGCTGTCAATTTCTGTGCTCAAAATTATTACTAGTGTTGGTCCATCACTACTGAGCCAAATACACGTAATTCTCATTGGTTTTCCATAAGTAGCCTCATCCACACAAATTTCATCTCAAAACTGCCATGTGAAGTCCAAATACATCAAAACAAAGCAGGATTTAACTGATTCACACAAAACTCACCCAGGCTCTACTTGCCTCTACATTTTTTGACTGGCTCGACTAAACTTGGCTCACAAGTTTCATCATTTTCCCCATCACTTCTTGCAGGTATATCCCAGACCAGAATTTGTGTACCCTCTGCAGAGTTTGCTCTGTGTAATGCCAGTGTTACTTGACGTCTTCAGAAAGTATCTATCATACTGTGTTCAACATCAAGAGTAAGTAATAGGGGAATATGAAGGTAAACAGAGGATTGTTCTGAGTTGTATATTGAAGCAGGGGCAAATTTTTTGGGTTATTATCCAGATTATTTGTATTTCCATGGCCATCTATCATTAATTGTGGTTGTTTTACGACTTCAGGGGTATTTGCCCTACCCGTTGTTTCACATCAAACTACCAGTTCTAGCCCTAACTAGCTCAATCAAGTCTATGGGATATCAAGAGTAGGCTCCACAGACTGAGCCTGAATACATCCAAGTTTGATGTAACTGCATTAGTTGCAGGAGTCCATAACTACATATCAGTGTAGGTGCCAAAGCTGTAGAAACCAAAAAAGATAGTCGGCCTTAAAGTATGGTTTTACCCCCAGTTTAATACCAAATTTATTTTTCTTATCTGTATAGTTCTTTTAATTGATAAGTTGTGACCAGGGTGTGAAGCCTTCGGTAGATGTGATCAGATGTCCCACCATCATGATGATTGAGCAATTGTGTGATTGAACGTAAATCTTCCATAGGTAACAAATAAGCGTTAGATTGTTGAAATAGGGTAAATCTGCACACAATATGTAAATCTCCAGTCTTGTCTCGCTCCATAAATTTTGTGTCGCCAACAAATCTTCCTGTCAGGGTTGGAGATGAGATAGTCGCAAACAGTTTGTGATACATCGCCTGTCACAAACCGTCCCAAACTGGTAAAAGTCTGCACGACCTGGCGCATTCTGTCACAAACCTTTGGCTGCCCATTTATCGTTGTCGCTGTCACAAATTACATGCATGAATCACTGCTTAAACTTGTACATATGTGGTTTAGAGTATATATTGAAACTGATTATCAAATGAGTTGAGCTGTTTGAAGATAGAACCCACCTACGTGCTATATATTTTCAGACAAATTCTGATTCTTGATTTGATGAAGCATGATTGGCTTGCCAGACTTCGGAATGAAAGGTACATGAAGGAGAACTCAACTATGTCAACTATGTCAGTCTTGCTATGGTACAACTTGAAATGTTGCTGTCTAATAAAGGTGAGTGGTTGGGTTTCATCAGATTTAACCATCACAAAACTAATTCGGTGTTGTAGAAGTGCTCATATACAAAACATAGCATAAAATGTCCGGTTGTACCTGGGGTTGAACCCAGGAGTTCGCGTTTGTTAAACGACGCCTTATACCTCTCGGCCATGAAATTGACAAAAATTTTGATGCTCGCAGGAGAAGACAATCCCTAAACATCAAGTTTCAACCTATGATTTTTGTACTGGTACACTACAATATAAAACACTTACAGTTTTCCTGCTCATTATCCTGTATTTTAGCGCTTCTAAGAAAAGTGCTGACTGGATCTTCAAATGAAACGTGAATTTTCCATTTCGCAGCAGGTATTGCCGGCTGGCTCCTTCACAAAACCGGCCAACCTTTTTTCCAGTGGTATCACACCAACTTCATTGCTCACACTTATGAAACATTGCTGGGTACATGTTAGAGTATCTGATGTTTTAAAATCTAATCGTTATACTTTTAGCTTTTATCTGGTATAAATAAGGACAAGCAGTTGAGGTTGATTGGTTGGTTAATTGCTATAAAGTTATTCTTTGATCATAGAGCCCATCGTAGTTGTTCAGAGTCTTGGTTGAACTACCTTTGGATGCGCAACGTCAATCTCCTCAGAATGTCAAACTTGAAATATTCTGAAATAATCATTATTGCTTTGAAAAACTCAAAATAGGGGCTGTTTAAGCAATATCACGTCAGCAACATATTTTGTTGTTGCCTCATATAGTTGGTGAAAAGCTGGTTTGATGCGCAAGTCTATAAGGATTTCAAATCTTTTTTTCATATTTGAGATAGCTGTATTCTAAGCAGAGTTATGTCCCTGCTTTCATAAACCCACCTAATTGTTTACAAATAAACACTGCCCTGCTGAATGACACTGTAGTGCAGTCTACTTCTAATTTAGAGGCCAATGTATAGCATACTCTGGGCAGTATTACAGCTGTGTGATCATTGGTAACATTTTGTTGAGCATGCTTTGTGTGGGTGTTTGTTGCGACCATATTGCAGCCCCAGTCTGTTTTGGTGGCTAAGTGTGTAGTGTGGTTGACTTCTAACTATAAGCTCTTAGTTCACTACGGGACTCAAGAATCTTTTTCAATTGCATGTGGCGGCTGCTATAATAGACGCTTAGGCTAATCTACTTTATTGGGCAGGCGGGTTTGTCAATTAGAAAGTTATGAGGATTTTCAGGCCATTTTTGCAATTGTTACGCAAAAAATCCTTGCAAATTTGGTGTTTCAATTAGGTCATTTCGCTCCCAAATCGTTCGCTCAAATTGTATAAAACATCATCATAAAAGTTGCGAAGTTGGAACAAGACCTCTGGTAGCTCTCACTTTTTTGTGAAAGTGTGAAGTGAGAATGAATTGGACAAATTTGTAATTGACAGACCTCCCAGGAGGACTTTTTTTACTATAAAAAGTAGCTCAGAGTGTTATGAAAACAGATTTGGCTTCATCAAAGACAATTACATGTGTCAAGCACATTTTATTATCGGTTGCTGACACAATATTGTGCTTTTTATATAGCACTGATAAAAAAAATCATGCTTTTCAGTCAACTATCAGCCGATAGTGAAAGTTTCAATTTGGTTACTTTATGAGTTGTGCAATGGCTCTGGAGCCTCTGGTTTTGGTCACACAGACCCAAATAATACATTGTTAGGACCATTAAGACAATCTGCCTTAGGATCAGGCCTCATTTTTTGACTGAAAAATAGCATTTTCTTACGAATTCAAGAAAAAGTTATAATAATTAGGTGTTTAAACTTTATCAGGGCAGCAGAGATCTAAATATTGACCGTAGCCCCTCAAAAACATATTGGTGGAATGGTGAAACATTAACGATTAAGATGCAATTAAGATCTTTTCTCTAGCTCAACAAAGTGTGGAGATATCTCTATTGTTATACACCCAACTCTTCATTTTTGATCAAAAAATAGTGGTATGCCTGCACAAAAAGTTTATGCTATCAGTGGTTCATCTGCTCTGTGAGAGCCTTTGCGTCATCTGCTAAAAACAGTGCTACCATGTGACCTGTACTTTTATTATAGTTATTGTATGAAACTGTACTGCATTCTGCTTTTGAATCGAGCAGGCAATGTTATGCTCCAATGCATGTGCAATTAGCTTGTCATATATAAATAATGTAGTAACAGCAATGAAAGTGTGTATGACCAGATAGCTCAGATAGTAGTGCTGTTGATCTTGGTGTCAGGGCTCCAGGTTCAAGACACACTGCTGGTTGGTTTTACATCTGGTCATGACTGCTTCCCATATTGACCTTTTGTCCTCACACTATATTGTCTCACATCGGGTGGCAACAATAATCTTCTTTACCCCTCAGGACTTTTTTGTACAAAATTTAGAGAGATGGGTTTACAACACAAGGCATAAGTCAGCTGAAAAAGAAGCTAACAGTGTAATGAAAAACAGATTTGGAATCACCAAGGATTATTGCTTGTGTCGATCATATTTTTATCAGGATGAGGGATTCTGAAAAGTTTTTGCTGACACAATGTTGTGATTTCAATATAACTTTGGGAGGAAAGAGATCACTGTTTTCAGGTCAACTATTTACTTAGGTACATGTACCTTTACCAATCTGCAATAATAGTCTCCCACAATTAACATTTCTCACAAAAATGGACAGAAAGTTGGATAACATTAGAAAGTTTATATTATAGGTATGCCCAGGAGGTGGACCTTCCCCTAGATTTCCCATTAATATGATTGAACCACCTGGTTTGATGTGCAACATAAATATCCCCAGAGTGTTAGATTTAAATTATTGTAATGAAATAATACTTTCATCATTATCAAACAACTAAAAATCTCACGATACTAACTTGATTGATGCCGGATGTGAAGAGTGACACCCCACACCTCACCTTCTGAGGTTAGTCGAATAAATGTCAACAACAACTTTTCACATGGCCTCTGTTCCTCCCAAAGTTAGGCAAGCAAAACTGAAACATTAGATCTGTGTCAGCTCCCTCATCCCCCTTAT
>ERZ1740070.2097-NODE-2097-length-11749-cov-11.895160_pt1 | contig 11749 bp, 9 predicted proteins | sample MGYA00581734_ERZ1740070 | MGnify/ENA primary metagenome ERZ1740070 (study PRJEB43018, sample SAMN04849744) | marine metagenome | isolation source: floating plastic debris | place: Pacific Ocean | collected 2008-09-01 | study: EMG produced TPA metagenomics... | reverse complement strand
ACGCTGGCCGTAATGATTGGGGATAGACAGGCCATATTGCTCCAGCAGATTCAATACTGGCTAGATATTAACGAAAAAACCAAAAGCAACTACCGTGATGGTCGCTGGTGGACTTATAACACCTACGAGGCATGGATAGAGGAAAGCTTCCCATTTTGGAACATTCGCATGCTGCGACGACTGATGAAAGATCTGGAAGAAAGGGGGTTGGTAATAGCCAGAAAATTTGAAAGCGCGGACTGGAAACAGAGGAAGTGGTACACGATTGACTACGATGCGGTGGCTGCACTAGAAACGCCTGAAAGTACTGAAAAATCCGATGTGGCCAAATTGGCCACATCGAGTTGGCCACCAGAGGCGCATCATCTATATACAGAGACTACTACAGAGACTACTAATCCTAGAACAGCATCTTCTTCGAAGAGTGCTAGCTACCCATATGGTTTTTTTAATGGAGGTGAAAGCCAGAAGCTAAAAATAGACCCCGATGGATGGGTCAAACTTCCTAAACCCAATGAATGCGTACCTGGCTTAAAGGAGTTGATGGGTCAGGTCATTGCGTCGGCCATGACTTCAACCAAACAGTCGCTAGTGGATGCGTACTGCAACGAATTAGATCTGGAAATCGAGAATGATTTTACGGAGCAACCTTATTCAGTTACTGGCAAGGATTTCACCAATGAACGCTGGGAAACGTTTATGGGGCCTGGTGGGTCTATGCCGGTAAAAATGATGTTTTCTATTCTCGCTAAGCGAGAAGTGCCGAAGCTGTACTTGAACCAGATACTGACCAATGCGTTCTATGAGGCACTGAACTTGCTTTGGGACACAAAAAATAGCCGTCCCCTCTAGTTAGGAACGGCTAAGCCATGTAGTAAGAAGAAAACACGTCTGTTTGACGTATGTCCTGGTTTTGAGTATAGCAATAATCGCATTTTGCGATAGTATGGATTTGCCTCGGGGACCCCAGGGAAACCTTCGACGGGAGGTAGGGAGATCTGAGTATGTCCTGGCTTTGCTAGGTGTCGGAATTGGGTTCGTTGCCCATGAACGATGCATAGAATTTTGCCTGGTAAGGTCAGGAATTTATTTCGGAGTCTGTAGATGCTAAGACTGCTGGTTGGCCTAAGGAGTTACGAATTAGTCGAGGATGCATTGCTTAAGAAAATGCATATCCTGACAAAATTCAACTTCTACCTAAGTACTCAAAGCTTCCCTGATTTTTGGACTACCAAGGGGTTCGAGGAAAACTATGGGATCAACCTAGAGAGCGTGGGCTTTGATTTCGAGCATCGTTGTATAACGTTTTGGGTCGATCATCTACCTACGGGCAGCTCCTGGAAGCTGGCATTTAAGCGAAATGCTCCTATGCCTTTGTTGGCCAGTATTAAATCACCGGAGCCAATAGTTGAGTCGTAGCCAGCTTGCCTCTGCTCATCCTCAAGATCCGCCTACTGTCGTCGTCCAGACCGGTGGCGGCAATCTTTCTGGTGGAACCATTTATTTTTCGCTACAGGCCAGGACAAGAGCGGGTTGGACAGTACCAACTAGCCTGGTAGCCACGACCTACGCCGCAGGTGATGCAATATCGATTTCTATTCCTGTTTCCGCCAGGGCTGATGGTGATGACATTCGGAGGTGGGATGTCTCGGCAAGTCTCACCAATGATGCGACCACGCTACAGGTTATTGGCAGTGTTGATGGTTATGCGCTGGATGAGGAAACACTGAGCGCTCTGCCATTGGTCATTAGCTTTACCGAGAATGACCATCTGGGCTTAGGGGTCATTGTTGCTGATGAGGCATCGTTACCAACGGGTGCAAACATCCTGAACGGGATGATCCGTTTCGTGACGGATAAGTCAAAGTTTTATCGCTATGACCCTAGATCCACCAGGGTTGTTGACGGCGATGAAGTATTGACAGCTGCAACAGGGCGATGGGTCAGAGCGTTCAGCTTTAGCACCTACATCGCCAGCACTCTCGATCCAGCTGGGGGACTAGACCGGGACATACGGTCCATCAATGACGGTGACATTATTTTCCCGTCGTATCCTGCTGACGGTAGCGCAGGGATATCGACCACTTTCATGTGGTACCACGATGAGGGTACGTCTGCCGCCCTGGCCCAGGGGACCCGGTTCACGTTTTCCGTGGTCGCTGGAGACCAAAATAAGGCCAGACTATTCACCAATAAGCTCAAGCTGACATTCCTTGGCTTTGTTGACCTGGCAACGGGGGTCTTGGACAAGACGGGTGACGGTGGCGTTGGCCTGATGGATGGAGTTGATGAGGAAATCAACTTTGTATCCGGAAAGACGGGGCTCATTCTACAGAAGAATCTGCCGGTCGGTAGTGGTTACCTGGTCCGTGTGCGCCCTCAGTTCAGTTTGGGTGACCTGCGGGATGAAATTGGGGTTAATACGCCCCTGAGGATGTTCCTGTACCCATTCTCGCAAGCAGGCAGTTACTCAGAGGCAGGGGCTTTCTTGGGTGACATCATCTATGCAGAGGATGATCGGCTGAAGGTCGTTCCCGCAAGTGGCCTGAGTGTCAACATGCTTCAGGGTGGTGCCATGGTCGATTCCTTAAGCTTTTTGGGGAATCCAGTCACCGCCATTTCTGGTTTGGCTTTAAACTCAAGCGACCAGATCGTTGCGATAAACGGTAACGGTGCAGCCTTCTTGCGGTCAGCCGTAAATCAGGTAGGAGCAACCGAGGCTATCAGAGCTTTTGTTTCTACGGAGCAGGGCCAAGGGCAGCTAACCGCGGAATCGAATAGTGCTGTCGTAACCACTGCGACCGGTTCTATCACGATCAATGTTCCCTACCCCAGCGATGCCAATGGCGTAGGAGATATTCGCTCCAGTTACCCAGACACCCAGATAGCTGGATTAGCAGGTAAGTCAACCTTTAATCCTCCGACGATATACCTGTTCCTCACGAGAGCCAGTGATGGCTTTACCTATCAGTACACTCAGTCTGTTGTTCCTGGGGCCAGCCAAAGTTTCACCATAAGCGCTTTCTCTGCTGGAACATTTCTTACCGCTGGTACATTTCAGGCTGCTCTTCCTGCGCCTGCCACCGCCGATCAGGGGCTGTTTGTCCCTGGTACTCCGACCGTGGTCGCATCAGACACGGGAGGGTTTCTTTCGGCGGATACTTACACGGTTTACGCCGCTTTCTATCATGACGGTAATCAAGTATCTCGAATTGATAACGGCGCGACCGGGACTATCGCAGTTTTAGAGACAACGATAGCTGAGGTAGTAGAGGCGTTAAATTCTGTCAGCAATGTTGGCGCACCGTTCGATGTGTTCACGGGGGACGTGTCGGCCTACATTCCCACGACGATCAACAAGTTCTACCTAAAAGTTGATGTTGTTCCGATGCTTCTTTATTATTCGACAGCTTTGACCGCTGGGGGGCTCACTTTGGTAGGCGGTGGAAGCACGGCAAGTTCTGTTAGTTGGTTAGGAATGACTGAGGCTCAATGGCTCGGCCTGACCGAAGCTGAGTGGTTAGCGTTAGTGGAGAGTTGATATGAGTGCAGCAGCGATTAAAAACACGGTGGCTGACCTTCAGGCTGTTGACATGAGCAGCACTGACGATGCCTTCTTTTTTGTCAAAGAGAATTGGAATTTTTATATATACGACTCTACCTACAGTGGTGCGGAGAATCTTCCATATACCGCTCTTGCGACTGGAGGAGGCGCATGGATACTCCATACTGGTGGTCTTTATACCAGCAGCCCGCAAGTAAGCAGCTCTGACACTCCGGTCAGGCCAGTGATGGTGGTGAACGTTGACACGAATTCAGCGGGGAATGGGTTTGTAGACATTCTGTACTTCAACGCAGGTGATAGTAGTCCACTTTGGGCTTTGTTGTTTATTTAGGCAGCCTTATGGAAGTAGGTAGACGTTGGAACCCAAGACTTGAGCTAGAGGATTTACAGCCCGATGAGTTGGCAGTTTTACCCATCTTTCGGTTTAAACAGCCTGGTGGTGATTCTCAGGATCTGTTGTCTCAGGTGCAGTCCCTAAAAGACGATGGTGTCAAGCTGCATGGTCATGCACTAATCAGTAAGCGTGAGCACCCTAGGGTTGAGTATGCCAAAGACTTTAGGGCTTACATTGAAGGTATTACCGCAGGCTACGAGGGCCTGATCGATAGCTGGGACGTCTGCAATGAACCCGCTGGTTATCGGTATCAACTTTGGGGGGACGACTGGCCAGTCAAAATCTTTGCGATCGCACGAGAGCTATTCCCTGACGCTGAGCTATGGCTAAATGAATATGCCGTAACCAACGATGCCCACTGGACTCAGGTCATGACCTTGATTGAGAAGTTAACTGCTGAGGGACTCGTTGATGGGGTTGGGCTTCAGTGCAATACCGATTTACGTGATCGAGTACCGCAGGTTCTCAACTACGGGACAGAATTCATACTGAAGGTTCGTCCGGCATTTAAACTGAAGCGTTGCATCTCTGACGTAAAAGCCGCTGGCCTTAGAGTGGCTCTAACCGAGGTGTCCTGTGTGGTTGACCCTGGCCAAGAGAATTTAGCTTCAGCGACTATCCAGGGATATGAACAGGTCGCATCGGAGGCTGAAGTCGATAGGATCACTTACTGGTAGGGACTAGCAATCGTCGGTGTAGTCGAGAAGCACTGTGCCGGTGGCTGTTATCAGGCCCAGTCTAATGCAAGATAGGCCTTCGCCAGCGGTGCCACCAGTGCCCTCTGAGATGATAACTGCATCGCCTACTTCGGAGTTTTCTCTTTGGGCTGTATGTATCAGGGTCCATTGCCCTGCATCATCGTACCCATAATCTCTGCCTGCGCTTTGGTCTGTAAAGCTGGCTCCAGGTGCTGCCTCTGCATAATCTTGCCCTCTCCCAAAAGTGAAAGTAGTGGGAGGCGCGTCACCATAAAAATTGTCTTCGCACTCGTTAGGCATGGTGTTCCATCAATCAGTAAACATAGCGGTGCTGTAGATGAACGTGGCACTCGGGTAGTATTCGGTAACCAAGTAATCGGCTAAGCCACTGGCTAGTTGAGTCCGCCGAACGTGTCTGACCACTGTAGGTATTGTGGGAATTTCTGGATAGGGTGCTGCAATTGAGTATATGACGCCCCTTCCGCTATCGATGGGTATTTGTGCGGTTGTGTCGCTGAAGTTTGCGAATAGAGCTGTGACCGATAGCCGCTCCCAGAGAGTTCCATCAGGTTCGTTGACAAACCTGTATTGAGCGGTGGCTGAACTCAGAAAGGTGAAGTCAGGATCTGCGGCTTCAATTGGTTTTAGGATTGGCTTTGATACGTCGGGTAACGCATCTAGGCCAAACACTGTCTCAATGACTGTCAGATTTTCTGGCAATGGGCCTGAGATTGCCGAAAAAGGAACACCGCTGAATGATCCCTGGACAACGCTATAGCGTATCTGGCGAATATCTGTTGGTGGAGTAAACCAAGAGAAACCACCGGTCTGGAAGCCGTCATCTTCCTTTCCGTAAAAATAGTATGTATAGGTTTGTCCGCTGACCCCCGGAGGTGTTATCCCTTGATTTGGATCGTCATCACCGCAACCTGGGCTTAGATCGTAGGTCAATCTTTCGAAGCCTATGGGGCCGAAAGAACTAAGAAGCTGGCAGCCACCTGTGCTTCTGTAGGTCATGAGGTCACCTACCTCAAAGTCTTCGAAAAAGTTGGTGTCAACATCTTTGTCAAAATGTTGTCTGCCGTCTGGCACCCAGATAGTGCCGTTGTTTGTATAGGCCCGATTTTTTGCGCGAGTGTTGATGTACCGATCTTTCCGTTTCCCCGGTACATTTTGCAGGTTTGGATTGCCTTCGCCTGATCTTAGTTTTTCGCAGAAAGCCATGGATTATGCGTTACAAGCGGATGCGTAGTCGTAGTTGACAGCAACAGTCCCATCCCACCGCTGGAGGTGCTGGCAGGTACTACCATTGCCCGACTCCTGAACAAATATTAGGTCGCCCAACTCTATGTCAAGTGGGTCTGGGTTGATAGCGTAAGACTCAGGATTCCAAACATCATCATAGTAGGTGTAAAACCGTGGGGTTCTGGTATCGAGGAAGCGATAGCCTACTCTGGGAAGTGGGTAGTCGCCGCCAACACCAAAGGTAAAGTTTCTAGGAGCACCCAGCCCAACAAAATTTGGTGTGCATGTGCATGGGTTTTCTCTCCTACCCCTTCTATGCCGTGCCCTGACACGCTGAACTGTTTGATTTTCTTGCTGCCCATAAGCAAACCATTTATCACCTGATTTGATCAGTAATGCTGCTGTTCCTGCGGATACCTTTGTCCTGACTTCTGCATTGATACCATTCACCTGGATTGATTGCCCAGGGCTCCCGCCAGATCCGGAGGTACCAATCTGATAGGTTGTCCCCTGGCCAACGGTTTTCCTGAAAAGAGTGGCTATCTCTGCTGTTGTATAGGTTCTAACCATTTGGGCGTCTCCTTGTCAGCTTACCCGTGAGCAGTGAGCCCATGGCCAATGTTGTGTTGCTACCGCTACTGATGCTCGTAAATGACAACGTTTCAGCAGCGCTATCTACATCGTCGTCCTGGGCCACAAATCGTCTGGTAAAGGTAATTTGTGGGGTCCTGTCTGGAGATAGTTCAAGTGATGTGCTGCCGGTTATCTCCAGCACATCTTCAGCTATTCCGGCTGCATTTGGGATAGAGACCAGCCCTGATATATCCGCCTGGTGACTGACTGTGTTTACCCGGCATTTATAGACGATGCCCGCCAGTGTCACAGTTACTCGGTCACCTGGCCTGATCTGTAGATTGATCGGGACCAGTATGGATACAGACCGGGCAGGATTGGTTATCTCTGCTGCGATCGCATAGGTATTCACTGCGATTTCTGCCTCACCCACCGTTTCTGCGTAAGGGAAAGACAGTGTTGTTCTGACAGGATCTGTGGGGTCATAGCCAGGGGATGTGGCAATGTACTCATAGTCTGTTTGGTCTACCGGCAGTTCATTGCCTGATTGCCCACTCTCGGGCTCAACCTGGGTAAAGTTGCTCGGCTTTCGATTCGCTTCACCTGGTCTGCCCAAGCTGTCGGCAAATGTTGTCCGAGCAGCAAAGTCTGAGTATTCTGGGCCCTCGGCAGACATTTCTTGGGTGGTCGTTACATACGCATCGGGCGGAGCCCCACGAACAACTCTTGTCCTCGTTAATGGAGGTGCAGCACCTGTAGTTGCTGGGACTATAGAGCTGGACCGAATTACTCGCCTAGTGGCAGCGCTGGGCTTCACCTTAATGTCATTGCGATTGAACGATTCTCGGCCAGTGGTTAGATTTGGCTTTCTGCGTGGGACCGTCCCGATGGTTTCTGGTGGCTCGGGGTTCGGGGTTTGAGCAAAGCTGTTGGCATGAGTAATTTCGGTCTCCACATAATATGGTTCAACGAATGATGGATCTCGCTTTCGTCGGGTTATCGTTTCACCATTGGGTCCCGTTTGCTCAAAATAGACGTACTTGCCTTCATTTGGGCTGACGTCGTTGTAAACGCTGGACAGTCGGCGCAACCGTTTGCCGCTGGCTTCATCTACAGATCGCCATTTGAATTCATAGGTAGCTAAATCTGCTATGGATTCAGGGTCTGTCTCGAAACTTAGATCGTAGGTCTCAAGCTCATCGCTCTCAGACTTGAACGAAAATAGCTCTCGGCCAGTCGTCACAGTACCTAATTCGTACCCTGTGTCATCGTCATACAGCCAGGTGGTGGTGACATCTCTGATTAGCTCCCATACAGACCCTGGGTTACTAATTCGAAGGATATCTTCCCCATCCACTGAAGCTATGTGGTCCTTGCTAAGGAAAACAAAGCCATAGGTTCTGGACCGAACACTAACAGGGACACCATCCTCAGAGGTTTCTTCTTCCTGAGTCTTGGTTACGCCACTATTAACGAAGCATAGGGAGGTCGTTTCAATGGTCTGAGTGTCTTCGGGAGGAGACTCTAAATCCTCATCTCCTTTGACTAAGGTCACTCGCTCGGGGGAACGCCGGACCCAGTTTGGCTCAGCTACATTATTCCCCAAGACATCTTCGTCTTCGTCATCAAACCCGTTGTCTAGAAATACTCCGTCAACTTTCGTTACCGGGAATTCGTTAGTGATGCCTATCAGGTTCTCGTCCTCAGCCTCGATAGTGATGACTGGGGCGTCTACTGTGGCAGTCGGTAGTACCGTGGCCTGAAGCAATGGTGGGGAAAGGTCAATCTCTCCGTCCAATGCTTTTTTGTTCTGGCGGCCCAGGTAGGTTACCTGCGGATCGTCCAGACAATCTCTGTCATCAAACGCCCAGGTAGCGACCGTATCTATTGGTCTTGCTAGCAGCATGTCAGCGTTATAGTCGGCGAAAAGCCCTTGGTGCCTTAACCGGTCGGTGAACTCGGTCTCAAGGTCAAAAATATCGTCAGAATTTAGATCGTCAAGGCTTACCTCCATCTCTGGAGCTTCGACTGTGACTCCGGCTACCTGGCCTATTTGCTGAACGGTTGTTTCGGTAATGGGAGATTCTACCGTGGAGCCAGCCAGCTCTAGTATGTCGCGCACCGTGATCGGTTCTGCAATTTCTCGCTCATTGGCCCCAGATAGGCTTACGTTTAGGATGAATCTTCCTTGTGGCTGAGTAGCGAGGCTAGATTGAGTAATGGAGACCTGGGTAACACGAAATGCATAGCCATACATATCTATCCGCGTGTCCGGCTTAAATGCATTGGTTAGCGCAACGACTTGACTCCTTTGACATTCGAGTTCAAGACTGCCGGTCGGCTGCTGCTCGAATGAAAGCCCAATACTGAAGCCTCCGGCCACTGGGTAACGGGTAAACCATTCTGGATGAGGACCTGGGATGAGGTCGTTTCTTGGAACCCCTGCGATCGCACTTTTTAAGACTGTCACCGAGAGGGTTTCAAGTGGTGCCTCTGAGACAAGTTGGATTTGGCTTGAGTATGGATCGTAGACAAATTCACCTGGCTGTGGGTCGGCCACATTAACTGCGGGTGTGGCTACCACCGTGGGGGTGTTCACTGCTAGTACGTCTCTGGCATCCTGAATCTCTAGCGTGTAAACATTGCCAGCAGAGGGGTTTACAATTTCAACTACTTCATTTTGTGGCTCACCGGCGGAGGCAATTCCTGGCAAAACGACCAATGGATTTACCTGAGCCGTCGCCGGAAGACTCACTTCATTTATCAAAAAACCGATACCCCCTGTACTTGTTACCGGGGTTGCAGGTAGGTTGGGGTTATCGATTATGAACATCGCATTATGCGTCAGTATTTACCGATTGAGATAGCCAGACTGTTTAAGTCTGCCACAACCAAGTATCAGGGAACAGTGCAAGTATCTGGGAACGGCTTGCAGGTTTCTTTTCAAGGTAAAACCCAGTCTTTGCCAAGAGGGGCCACTGAAACTGTCCGGCGAGTCGTCAGAAGTCGGTAGCTAGTATTCGCAAAATGCGATAATATGATTTTGCCCTAAACGGGATGCCAAACGGAAGTTCTCTACACTGCTCCTCCCTGGCATCATATAGATGGGCATATATGAAGATATTAGAAAAATCAGAGTTTGTATTGACCAATTAGGGCAAATAACCCTAGGCAATATAAACATTGACGCAACTAGTTTTATAGAGAGAACGGCTAGCGCATCAGGTCCTGGCTATGCTGCTGGTAACCAGATAGTTATTTCGCTTTCTAGCACTGGTGCCCCTGATTCTGCCTACAACCTAAATACAGGGCAAGCGATAGCAGTACCTGTATTTGACAATCTCGTAAATGAGGATTCAACTCCAGCATTTACCGAAAGAGTTGCAGCTGCCCCAGGTGCTAATTATGTGGTCGGAGATCGCATAATTCTAATTTTGGACGAAACGGGAAATACAGCAGCAGCGTACAACTCTACGCGGAATGTTGTCCTGTCACCAGTTCCCCCAGAGGACGATCTTTCTTATCCAACCGGAGTCATCTATACTCCGGTCTCTCTGTCTGGGCTTCAATTAGAGCTGCCTAAGCCTGGTGATGGTAGTGTTGCCATTGCCGCTGTGGACAACACTCCTACAGGGCTTTATCGTCCTGCCGAGTCGGGAAGTGAAGCGTTTCTTTTGAGTAGCACTCCAGCGGATGACAACGGCATCCCTGTTGAGGTGACTTGGGGAATAGTTCAATTTCAGGCACCTCCGTCTGCTCTCACTGCCGGAAATTCTCGCTACCTCAGGGACTTGGTTGGTTTCAGTTTAGATGGCAGCAATGTTGATTTCTCGACATCCACAGGAGTAAGCGCTTTCACCCTCAGTCATTTAGGGTACCTAGTGCTTAGCCGAGCGCAGCTGTTGTTGCTTAAGGCTACCTCTAACGCAGACGGAGAAGACGGGGCTCTTGCTTCTGTTTCCCTGTACACAGGAAGCGCACCTCCATTCCAAATGGTTCACGGACCATTGATGGATGACAACGGTTCAGTAGTGGCTGACGAAATCACAACAACTTTTGAGGTTTACGACATTATTGGGAGCCTCAACGGCATCACCGCAACTCCTTATGGGGGTAGCGGGGTTAACGGCGTTCCTGGTGATAGCGTGACGATCCTTCCTCCCTGGAGACATATCGAGTGGGAGTTCACCAGAGCTGCCGCTCCCGACCCAGGGGACGGTTCAGTTTCAGTTTTTGCGGTCAATGGCCTGGGGTATTTACCTGGAGCTGGCACTGCTTATGGATCAGAAGGCGGCTCTTTTGGGGTTAACGACCTTCAAAACACAACTCAATCAGTAGATTTTGTCGCCTATGGCGGCGCAGCAGTTCAAATCAAGGTGGTGAGATAAATGGCATTAGTTGGCACTTTCAATGGTTCACTAGCAACCCAATCTTCTTCAACATCTGATGCGATTTCAGAGCTGGCTAGTGCGACTAGGTACCTAGTCGAAGGCCAGGTAGATATGGTCAACTCGCCACCAGCGCTAGTTGAGGGCAAGGGCTATGTGTCTACCGCCACTGGGGGAGGCTTCACTCAGAATCGCATTTATTTCGCTCAGAATGGCGGCTGGGTAGAGATCATCCCAACCGAAGGAATCGAAGTCTACGACCGGGCAACCGATACTGAGTTTGTTATTGGAGCTGATGGCAGCCTTGGCGCAGGTGGTGGTGGCACAACCACTACTGTTACAGATAATTTGACAAGCACGTCTCCAACGGAGGCTTTGTCTGCCAATCAGGGGCGATTGCTGGCAGATGCTGTTGCGGCAGCTGGTGATCTAAAGGCCGATGGCTCGGTCGCGATGACAGCTGATCTTAACTTGGATGGCAACAAATCAACCAATTTAGCTGATGGTACTGACGACAGCGATGCAGCTACTTTTGGCCAGGTAAAAGCTGTTGATAATCGCTACGTTGCCGAACTAAGTCTACCGGCTGGAGCCAGCAATTACACTCAGGTTCGGGTCACTATTCCCGATGCTGCCGGTGAATGGTTTGGCCCAATGCTGATAGCTGTTGGCCTGAATGATAGTCGGGTCTATTCGTTAAATCTCGATAGAGACGGACTTAATAACAACACTTATAGTCTCCCCTCTTTATCTACAAGCGCTGATGGGTCCAGTGGAACCGATAACTTTGATATCGTTGTCAACAACATTAACCAAAGACTTGATATCAGAGTTCGGAATGGCTCGGCAGCTGCTCAGACACTAGACTTTGCGATCACATTTCTTG
>ERZ1740070.2096-NODE-2096-length-11750-cov-3.699786_pt1 | contig 11750 bp, 10 predicted proteins | sample MGYA00581734_ERZ1740070 | MGnify/ENA primary metagenome ERZ1740070 (study PRJEB43018, sample SAMN04849744) | marine metagenome | isolation source: floating plastic debris | place: Pacific Ocean | collected 2008-09-01 | study: EMG produced TPA metagenomics... | reverse complement strand
TTTTCCTTAGCTGTTTTCAGCGCATTGCCCACGCTAAAGCCCGCCTCTGCCGTATCAAACTCACCCACGACTTCGCCGCCACTGCTCAGTAGCTCGGTCGCAAATTCAGACTTTACAGAGCGACTGTAGGTGCTTTCGCTATTGTAAAAAACCGCTGCTTTTTTCTTTTTCAGGGTGCTAAGGGTATATCGAGCAAGCGTAGCGGCGGCTAAGCGATCGCTCGGCACCGTGCGAAAGATATAGTCACCCGCTCCCGCAATGCTGACTGCCGTACTGGTGGGCGAAATCACCGGCAGGCCACTAGCCTCATAGACTTCGGCGGCAGCGAGCGTGGTGTCGCTAGAGTAATGGCCAACGACGCCGAGTACCTCTGGGTTGCCCGCTAGGTCACGAGCGATTATCTGCGCTTGCTCGGCCTCGCCTTTGTCGTTGAAGAGCAGTACTCTGAGCGGCCTACCGCTGATACCCACAGATTGATTGAGCGTGTTTTGAGCATGGGCTACCCCACGCATAATTTCTAGTGACGGATTGGCGAATTTGCTAGCGGGGACTGAAAGCGCAATGGTGTAGGCCGGATTGTTGCCAATTTTGGCGTTGTTGAGATAAATCAGCGTTTCGGGATCGTTTCGCTTTTCGGCTAGGGCCGCTGCAAACTCTACTTTGGCGGAGGCAAAGTCGCCTGAGGCCATCGCATCGAGCCCTTTTTGCTTAGCGGCAGATACGCCACCGGGCAGCATAGACAGCCCAGAAGACCCGTCGCTACCCGCGGTTGGGCCGAGGCCGTCGGCTTCGGCGGTGGAAGAGCCTAATCCTAGGAAACCGCCCTCGGCCTCGCCAAAAAAGGCGCTTTTGATCGTCCACGCGCCAGCGAGTGCGATCGCAGCCGTAATCACCACCGAAATCGCAAGAGCCGGTCCATGATTAGTTTTTGGGGGAGTTTTCTTTGCCGCTTCTGGCGTGCTTCCGGGAGGCTGCGTATTGCTCACTTTATATCACTGGTTCACTTCACTGGTTCACTTCACTGGTTCACTTCACTGGTTCGTAGTCATAACCTGTTCCTGAGCGAGTGCCAGGAACCACCTCTACTAGCTGAGAGGCTTGGTTGCGGTCGCCTGTTGGCAAAAACCGAATCGCATCCGTCGCCCCTTCCACCGTCAACCCAGACCCAGCGAGAGCAGTAGCCAGCCCTTCTCGACTCTGATCATCTTCTAGCCCTGCTGCCAGCGCCTTCACCGCATCGTAGGCCGTCGCCGTTCGCCAATTCACATCGCCCCCCCATAGCTGCCGCGACTCCGCCACAAAAGGCGTCTGTACATGACTCAAAATATGCCAGGGCACTGCCACCACTAGGCCCAATGCATCGGCCTCACTGTCTTTTAAAATAATAGGGTTGTACAAACTGTCACCCCCCACCATCGGCAAGTCCTGCGCGTTCTCTCGAATTACATCATTCGCGATATCAATAGTCGCGGTGTTGAGTGCCAGCATCAGCACAGTAGCCCCGTTTTCCTTGGCTTCTGCCAAAGCTTGCCGCTCATCAAATCCAGATGCGCTGACATCAAAATTAGCAACAACCTCGCCACCGTTACTCAGCAGCTCAGTAGTAAATTCAGACTTTACTGATTTGCTGTAGGCGCTTTCTTCTGTGTAAAAAACGACTGCTTTGTTTTCGTTAAGTTCGCCCAGTACGTAGCGTGAGAGCGTTGCTGCCGCTAAGCGATCGCTCGGCACCGTGCGAAAAATGTAGTCGCCAGCGCTAGAAATATCCACGGCGGTACTCGTTGGCGAAATCATCGGCAGTTGGCCAGCTTCGTACACTTCGGCAGCGGCAAGAGTAGTGCCGCTAGAGTAGTGACCAATCACACCCAGCACATCTTTGTCGTCGACTAGCTCACTGGCAATTTCGCTGGCCGTTTCTTTGTCGTCATCGTCATTGATGAGCCGCAGCTTAATCGGCGTGCCGTCAATGCCGCCTGCGTTGTTAATATCCACCTGTGCCTGTGCCGCACCCCGCATCAGTTCTGCCGCTGCGCTCTGGGAAGAGCCTGCGGGCACAATCATCGCCAGCGTGTAGGCGTTACCTTCACCAATTTCAGCATTATTGAGATAAATCAGCGATTCAGGATCGTTCTTCCTTTCGGCGAGGGCCGCAGTGAACTCCGCCTTTGCCGTGTCGTAATCATTGTCGGCTAAGGCGTCAAGGCCTTTTTGCTTAGTGGCAGAGACGTCTTCCGACAGGAGGGCTTGGCCATTGCTGCCACTGCCAGTACTCTGGACAGACGAGCTAGAGTCAGTGCTTGCGGCAGGTTGGCCGTTGTTGCCAACCGCTGAAGTATCGCCTAAGAGGCTGTTTTTGAGCCACCAAGCGCCACCACCGAGCAGCGCAAAGGTAACGAGTAACGCAGCCATCAGAGCGGGCAGCTCATTCTTCTTTGCCATGGATATTGCAGCCTAAGCGTAGGTCTTAAATGACGTTTGATTTATCACATAATACGGGAAGCTTGGCAGGCACGTCCAAGGATAACGCCGTTTTTTATCCGGTCAGCACATAATCAATAATTTTTTGGCCAAATCTTCTCAGGCAATGCCATTACATAATTTCAGAAATAAGCCGAAAGATGAGTCGAAAGACAATGGCTATCATCACCATGCCGCAGCCAGCCATTAGCGCAATTACCAGAATCATAGGCTGAGCGCTCGCTGCACTGATCACAGTGTGCAGTGGCCGAAAAAAGATCACGATCCCCATGGTGACCCCAGCAATAATCACCAGATCAAAACCTTCGATCACCCGACGAAACTGAAGGAATCCCAGGCCCAGCAGCGCCACGAATGCAGCGCCAAGGCCTACGGTGGGGCTGAGTACGCTGGTAAGCGCGATCGCAAGCAATCCTCCTTGCACGCCCGAAAACGCCGCATTGCCCAAAAAACGAACCATCGATAGCGGCTGCGTAGAGGGCTGAACGACAGGAATAGCAGGGGGAGGCGTCGGGTTAGAAATCGCTGTCTTTGGCGCGCGCTTTTTCTTTTTTGGAGGGATTGGGGGAGCAGGCGGTGTGGGTGGCGTAGGCGGCGTAACAGCACGTGTCGCCTGCGTTGTGAGGTTCAGCGCAGCAATAACTTCGGAGGCAGTGGAGAAGCGATCGCGCGGATTCGGTTGCAGCATGCGCTCCAAAATATCTGTCAGCGCAGGCGAAACCCGCGCATGTTGCTGCCACTTCCACCGGTTGGAAACACCGTCGCGCAGCTCATTAGAGCCTTTATCGGTCAACAGCACCACACAGCTCGCCGCCAGTGCATACAAATCAGAGGTTTGATCCACCGTCCCATTCATAATTTGCTCAGGCGGTGCGTACTCAGGAGAGCAAATCGTCGTGGGCCCTCGCTGAACGCCCGTGGGCGTAGTGACTTCCTTAACCGCACCAAAGTCGAGCAGAGACAGCTTGCCATCTTTGCCCTGCATAATATTCGAAGGCTTCACATCTCGGTGAATTGCCCCATTGCGATGCACAAACCCCAGCACATCTAGCATCGCCCTAAGCACCTTCACCACATCCGACTCAGTGAACTTGCCCTGCCGATCTAGAATCTTTTCTAGGTCTTCACCATCAATAAATTCCTGAACCAAATAAAATAACTCTTCAGACTGATTGTTCAGCGGATTGGTCACCAGCAGCGGAAAATAGGCGTACAGATTGGGAATTTGCGGATGCTGCAAACCCAAGCGCTCTAGCACAATCGCTTCCTTGGCAAACAACCGCTGAGCGGTGGCCATTTGCTGTGGTGTCAGCGTCACAGGTGGCTGAAACAGCTTAACAACACACTTCCGCTTTGTCGGTGAGTCAAAGTCACGGGCCAAAAAAGCAGTGCCAAAGCCGCCTTTCCCCAGGACCTCGACAGGCAAATAGCGACCCCGCAAAATTAGCTCCATGCGGCAGGCACTGCAGTACTTCTGCTTTAGGGGGTAAGGAATATTTTGGTCGTCAAGGTCTGAAAAGTGATTGACCGGAGAGGGGCAGTTTGGTCGGGTGCAGTGCAGTTGCATAGGGGATTTAACAGTAAGCTCAACCGCTAATGGCTACTATTCAGCCATTTATCTGCCAGGGTCAGCGTCAATGGCTGCTTTGGCCTTATCAGGCACTTTAGCAGATGTATCTTGATTCGCGGCGAGTTTTGTGGTGGCAGATTTTCCTTCACTGCTCTCTTTGTCACTAGTCTTCCCGTTTGCTTTTCCATTCGCTTTGGCGTTGGCCTTGCGAAATTCTATTACTTTATTGGTTAACTGCGGCTAAATTTCCTTGGAAACGGCTTCTACCGCCTTAGATCGGTAGCGGTTGGGATTGAAGATTTCCGAGAGCGTGCGCTTGACTTCTACAGATTCAATGCGGGCCCGGTGAATTACGCCCATTTGTAGCTCTTTTTCAATGGAAGAGGTAGACGCAAACGCAACACCCAAGCCCGACTGAACGGCATTCTTGATGGCCTCAATGGAGTTGAGCTCCATTTCTATGCGTAACCTGCGGGTTTCAATACCGCCTCTGGTAAGAACTTGGTCAATCACTTTGCGAATGGTGGACTGAGAGTCGAGCGTGATGAATTTGAGTTTGTACAGGTCGCTGCGGGCGATGGTTTCTTGACTGGCCAGTGGATGAAACACCGGCATAATCAGCGCCAGTTCGTCCTCAGCGTAGGGGGCTACTTCTAAAGAGTCTTGCAGCTCTGGGGGAATCTCGCCGCCGATGATGGCCAGATCAATTTGGCCATTAGCAACGCTCCAAGAGGTACGGCGCGTGGAGTGTACATGTAGCTGTACGGCAACTTCTGGATAGCGCTGGCGAAACTGGCCAATCATGCGGGGTAGTAGATAGGTGCCCGTCGTTTGGCTGGCGCCTACTATTAGGGTGCCGCCCTGGAGGTTTTGTAAATCTTCTACGGCGCGGCAGGTATCCTGGCACAGGCTAAGGATGCGATCACCATACTCCAGCAGCAAATGCCCGGCTTCTGTAAGCTGAGCCCGTCGCCCACCCCGGTCAAACAGCGGTACATCCAGCTGCCTTTCTAGGTTTTGCACCTGCAAGCTGACGGCAGGCTGTGAAACATAAAGACTGTCAGCGGCGCGCTTAAAGCTACCCTCGGCGGCAATCGCCTTCAAAATGCGCAGTTGATCAAGGGTGAAAGGAAGATCAGACATGGTGGCTTAACCTGACTGTCAGGAATCCAATAAGAAGAGAAAGTTCAGCCATTACAAATGGACCGATACAGATATCCCAGCCATAAAACCAGCTTGTCTGTCTAGTTTTTAAGAGCGAGGATTTTCAACATATAACTACAGCCTCTCTGTCATAGCGCCAACTATACAGAAAAATGTAAAGCGTCACCCCTACGCTGAAAGTCGAGTTGCTAATGGCTACAGATCAGCTTAAGTCGATATGTGTTTTTAAACAGCTCGACAAAAGTTACAGCAGCGGTAGCTACAGTGTCTCTCTCGAATTAACCAGTATATTGAGACGAATGCTGAAGATTACGATGCTTTGGGGATCAAACCCGGTGGAAAACGCACCTGAGAGTGCATCCGACAGTACATCTGAGAGTACATTTGGGTTTCCATTTTGGTTTCGCATAAACCTGTCTGTCCAGCTACGGGCAAGCCTCTATGCTTGACATCCTCTATGATTAACTTAGAGAGATTGTATGGCGTGCAACATTTTGAGTACGTTCTAAGCGATACGGTCAGTTTATATGGCGTATTCAATGAAGCTCACTCCTCGGCAGCAAAACATCCTTCGAGCCACTGTGCGTCACTATGTGAACACAGCAGAGCCGGTGGGTTCTAAGTCTTTGGCCAATGCCTACAACTTGCAGGTGAGTTCTGCGACCATTCGCAACGTTATGAGCGCGCTAGAAGATTCGGGCCTGCTCTATCAGCCGCATACTTCCGCTGGCCGCATCCCTTCAGACTCGGGCTATCGCACCTATGTGAATGAGCTAATGCCGCCCTCTGGTCCGCTAACGCAGCAAATGCGCTCTGCCCTGACGCTATCGCTTGACTGGGAAGGGCAAGCGATTGAGGCGCTTTTGCAGGAGTCGGCTCAAATTTTGTCACGGCTGAGCGGCTACATTGCGCTGGTGACGCTGCCACAGATGGATGCGTCTTTGATTAAGCATTTGCAGCTCGTACGCGTGAGCGACCAGCAAATTTTGCTGGTGGTGCTCGATATTTATGACAATCATTCTGTGCTGCTGCGCTTACCGAGTGAGCTACTGAGCCAGAGCAGTGATGAGGTGATTGACCGTGAATTGCAGATTTTATCCAATTTTTTGTCTGCTCAGTTGAAGGGGCGATCGCTCCATGAAGCCAACCTGGATTGGTCTGAGCTAGATCAGGTGTTTCAGCGATATGTGGGAAGTATTCAGAGTGCGATCGCAGAGCTTTCCCGCAAGTCTCGAACTGCCTCATCCACCCAAATCCTCGTCAGTGGCGTAGCCGACGCCCTCGACCAGCCAGAATTTGCTGAACGCGAAAAAATTCGCAGCATCGTCCAACTCCTAGAAGACGGTCGAGAACAGCTATGGCCACTCATTGCAGAGCCTACGCTAGCGGCTACCGACGAAGCGCCTTCACCTTTCACGCAGCCTATCCGCATCTGGATCGGTGCCGAAAACCCAGTAGAGCCCATGCAGTCTTGCGCGCTGGTCACTGCTCGCTATGGCCAAAAGCCAGGTCCTGTAGGCAGTCTAGGTGTCTTAGGCCCGACTCGAATGCTGTATGAAAATGCAGTTGCAGCTGTAGAAGCTGCCGCTAACTGCCTGACGGATGCTGTGGCGGAAACCTTAGACTTTAGCAATCGGCTCACACTCGAAGGCTGAGTACTTACCAGTCAAGCGATCTAGTCAATCGAGCCATAAGTTCTAAAGCGTCAGACCTAGCGCTATATCTCGAAGTCATTGGACTTTTTACGCGGGGGTGAGAGCCACTTAGCCGCTGCAATCCCGCCAATAAACCCAAAGAGATGTCCCTCCCACGAAATCCCAGGCTGGCCGGGCAGCACACCAAAAATCAAACCGCCATACATGAGGGCAACCAGTACAGAAAACGCAATGGATATAAAACTACGCTCGTAGTAGCCCCGTGCCAGCAAAAAGCCAAAATAGCCAAAGACCACACCGCTAGCGCCAATATGCACAGAGCCCGTTTGGCCAAACAGCCAAGTACCCAGTCCACCAAGCAGGCCAACAATCAGCGTCACCACCAGCCAGTCAGCCGTCTCTCGCAGCATGATCAGCCAGCTAAGCACCACAAACGGCACCGTATTCGACAGCAGATGCAGTAAATCGCCATGGAGGAAAGGCGCAAATACAATTCCCCGAAGGCCAACAACCTCTCTAGGCTGAATTCCAAATCTGTTGAGACTCCCCCCCAGCGGAATATCGATGAGTTCAATCACCCACAGCACAGCAACAACTGTGAGCAGCGTCTTGAACTGAAGCCCAAATTCACGGGTGATAGAGCGTTTTGGCGTCATAGCAAATTTCTCTTATTGCAGCTGGCAAATAAAATGCTGAAATTAAAGATACAGTCTAGCAATTACGCTTTCCGCCATGTGGCTCTGCTCAGGGCTCAGCCACCGATCACAGCAACCCAATCAAATGCAGCGGCCCATGCCCGGTAAATATTTCTGCCAACAGCGCCAAGAAACCTAGCATCGCCAGGCGACCATTCCACACTTCCGCGACCGGCGTCATGCCCCAAGCAGACTTATCTTGCGGATAAATCCTCACCTTTTTCTCTGGCTTTGCCAAGTCAGAAAACCGAACGGGTTCTTGTCCCATCGCTTCTGTCACCATGTCGGCCATGTCGGCAATGAAGCGAGGATACGTATCTAGTGCAGGCACCCGATGAAAGCCTTCAATCCCTTCTTCTTCTGCAATTTCACGATATTCAATATCAATTTCTAGCAGCGTTTCAATATGCTCAGACACAAAGCTGATAGGAACAACAACGAGGTCTTCGACGCCTTTTTCGGCTAATTGTGCGATCGCATCTTCTGTATAAGGCTGCAGCCACTCAATCGGCCCCACCCGGCTCTGATACGCCAAAGTGTGCTCATTTGGCCGACCCAGCGCCTGCATAATCAAATCCGTACAGTGCTCAATTTCCTTTTGGTAAGGATCGCCAAACTCTTCTACATAGCTAACCGGAACACCGTGGGCGCTAAAGAAAATATGCGCACTATCTGGCGAAGACAACTTATCTAATTCGGTGCGAATCAAGTCAGCCATGGAATTCACATAGCCAGGACGTGCATACCAAGACTCAATCAGCGTGTAGTCAACGGGGCTCAGCTGCGAATCTTCCTGCCAAATTTGTTCTAGCAGGCGAAAGCTAGAACCGCTGGTACTGATGGAATACTGAGGATAAAGCGGTAGCACAACAAGCTTTTCAATGCCGTCATTTTTAATGCTTGCGATCGCCTCTTCAGTAAACGGATGCCAATAGCGCATCCCCACATACACCTCAGCGTCTTCACCCTTCTCTTTCAGGGCAGTTTTCAGCGCCGAACCTTGCTCTTCGGTAATGCGCCGCAGTGGAGAGCCCCCGCCAATTTGCTGATAGTTTTCCTGAGACGTTTTCGCCCGGCGACTAGAAATAAACCAAGCCAGCGGCTTTTGTAAAATGGGAAACGGAATACGAATAATTTCAGGATCTGAAAACAGATTAAACAGAAAAGGCTGCACATCTTCCGGCTTTTCTGGTCCACCCAAATTTAGTAGTAAAACTCCCACACGGGCCATAGCAAATCGCGCACTAATACGCTTAATATTTTTCTTATCTTCGCCTATCGTAACAACTAACGCTATGCCTGAAACATTTGCTTTCGGCGAAATCAACCTCAAAACGCAAGAGATATCACCACAGACATAGTCAGTAGGCAACAGTCAGCAGGCAAATGTAATAAACTATGGCGAGCTAATCGATTGGCAACTATCGCAGCGTTTTAGTGTGCTATGACCACTCACTCTCTCGACGACTCCATAGCCCAGGTTAACCAACGGCTCAAGGTTGCTAAGCTGGGCCTCAAGGTAGAACGCCGAGGCGAAAAGCTGAACCTACGCGGTGTGCTACCACCCCGACCAGATAGCCTCAAGCTCTCCGCTTCTCATCAGCGAATTCCGCTTGGCATCCCTGCCAATGACAATGGCCTAGCGCAGGTGGTAGAAACCGTTAAGCTCATCGCGGCCCAGCTGATTGCAGATACGTTTGACTGGCACGACTACATCAAAGCTACGCCAGATATAAACAGCTCTGGCGGCGCGGACCTATCAGCTCATATCGCAGCATTTGAGTCACACTTCTTTCAGCAGCGTCTAGAGTCAGGCCGCTCGAAGCCTTCATCTGTGAAAACGACTTGGCAGAAGGCCTATGTGCCGTACTTGCGAAAATTGCAGGCGATCGCATCCCAACACCCCGACCTCTCCCTCTCCGAATCCATCTACACCACCGTTCAAAGCACCAAAGCCAACTCCCGCAGCCGCCAAATCTGCTGCACCGCCCTAGACGCCTTCGCCACCTTCCTCTCCATTCCTCTTCCCACCGAGCTCAAATCCTTCTGGGGCAGCTATGGCAATAGCAAAACCCAGCTCCGCCAGCTCCCCACCGACGCCGAAATCCTCGCCGCCTACAAAGCCATACCCAATCCCAACTGGCAGTTCGTCTACGGCATCATGGCCACCTACGGTCTGCGCAACCACGAAGTCTTCTTCAGCGACTACGCCATGCTTGCGGGCGGCGACGACGAAGCCATCCTCGAAGTACTCGAATCTACCAAAACAGGCGCGCACGACGTTTGGCCCTTCCACCGCGCATGGAAAGCCACCTTCCACCTCCGCGACATCCGCTTACCCAAGGTCAACACCGATCTAAATACAACCACGCTCCAGCTAGTAGGCCAGCAGGTCTCCCGCCAGTTCAAACGCTACAAAGTCCCTTTTTCACCCTACGACCTGCGCCACGCCTGGGCTATCCGCACCATCGGCGTCGGCCTCCCAGACACCGTCTCCGCCCGCATGATGGGCCACTCCGTCGCCATCCATAACAACACTTACCAGCGCTGGATTACCCGCCGCGACCAAAGAGCAGCAGTAAAGGCTGCGATGGGTTAAGGGATAAACCGGTCTTTCTACTTGATTACTCCTTGGATTTGCTTCCTTATCTTAGTACTTGAGCACTCAGTGGTTTGATTTCGTGAGTAAGCCCAACTTCTTTGAGGACGTCAATTATTACCTCAAGTGTAAGATTTTCTCTTTCATTCAGTTTTTGATGAAGTCTTTGCCGCAGGGTGTCTGTCTCTACGGGTTCGCTTTGTCTGCGGCTGGAGGCTTCTACAACATTCTCTAGCGCTACTACAAAACCACCTACGAAGCCATCTTTCGAGGCTTCACTGAAAGATGTCTCTAAGTAGAGAGAAGCATATTCGGCATCCGAGGCTAATTTTTCTATCTGAGTTTCGCGATAGCTATATGAGGGCATTTCCACTCACTCCTTACTGCTTCGAGTTGTATTGATTCCAGTAGCTCTGTGCTTTCTTAATATCTTTAGTCTGACTCTTTTTGTCTCCACCTGCCAGGAGTAAGACAATTTGTGTGCCTACAATTGCATAGTAAACACGGTAGCCAGAGCCAAAGAATAGCCTCAGCTCATACACACCTTTGCCGACTGTTTTGTGATCGCCAAAATTGCCGTAGGTTAATCTATCAATTCGCTCTTCCACTCTTACGCGAGTGGTTTTGCTAAGGGTTAGTAGCCATTCCTCAAAAGGCCGTATCCCTCTTTCATTTTCATAGCCTCGAATTTCCCACTGCTTTCGTGTCACGTTCTCTTTTCTATTTCCATCAGATTGCAACCCCTTTTAATGCATCACCATCCCGCCATCAACGTTCATCACTTGACCCGTAATGTAGGCTGCAGCAGGGTCAGCGGCTAAAAAACGAATGAGTCCGGCGACTTCTTCGGGTTGTCCATAGCGGGCAAGGGGAATGAATTTGAGGATTTCTTCGGTGTTTTTCAAGTCGTCAGTCATGTCAGTGGCGATGAATCCAGGGGCAACCGCATTAGCTGTGACGCCGCGTGGTGCGAGTTCTTTTGCGATGGTCTTGGTGAAGCCGATGACACCTGCTTTGGCCGCGCTGTAGTTGGCTTGGCCAGGGTTACCCATGAGGCCCGCTACAGAGGAAATATTGATAATGCGACCAGAGCGCTGTTTCAGCATAATCTTGCTAACGGCGCGGGTACAGAGGAAAACGCCTGTGAGGTTGAGGTCGATGACGGCTTGCCATGCCTCGGGCTTCATTCGCAGTAGCAGCGTGTCGCGGGTGATACCTGCGTTGTTTACCAGTACGTCAATGCGACCGAACTTTTCCATGGTGGCTTTGACCATGGCGTCGACTTGGTCCTCTTTGGAGACATCGGCTTGGAGTGCGATCGCGTCTCCTCCCATGCCCTCAATCTCAGCGACCACCGCATCCGCCGCTCCGCTAGAGTTCGCATAGTTCACCACGACCTTGCCACCTTGCTTAGCCAGTGCGACCGCTGTCGCCTTCCCAATCCCTCTAGATGAGCCAGTAATAATAGCAACCTTTCCGTCTAGCGCCTTAGCCATGGTGGTTCTACGTCCTTAATTTGCGTCTTTCATATGCTTGCATTGGGCCCAATCACTGTAAGCCCTTCAGGGTAAGTGAAGCAATCGTTACCG
>ERZ1740070.2093-NODE-2093-length-11753-cov-3.977945_pt1 | contig 11753 bp, 10 predicted proteins | sample MGYA00581734_ERZ1740070 | MGnify/ENA primary metagenome ERZ1740070 (study PRJEB43018, sample SAMN04849744) | marine metagenome | isolation source: floating plastic debris | place: Pacific Ocean | collected 2008-09-01 | study: EMG produced TPA metagenomics... | reverse complement strand
CCGTCAAACGCAAAAATGCCGGGCACTGGCTGTGCCCGACATCGCAATTACGAACCGAATAGGTGTCGCTTACTCGAGCGCGGTTGTCGCCGTGGTCACGGTACCGTCGTCAGCAATTGCGACGATCACGGTTGCGACGACCACGCCAGCGATCACTGTGGTGGACGTGATTGTGCCCACTGCCAGTGCTTCACCCTGAGCGGCGGCGGACGTTGCGCTGATACCTGCGACGGACAGGGCCAGAGCGGAAGCTGCGATCATCTTTTTCATATCTGCGTTCTCTCAAATGACGAGCGACGGTACGCGCATTGACGTTGTGCCAGAGATAGCACCGCATGACGCATACGGCAAGAAGGGTGCATATTCTGTTACTTCTTTTTCAGGATACGTGTGTTCATGTAGCCGATTTTTTCACCGGCCCACTGCCGGGTCTGCCAGACGGTGCCATCCCGCGTGTCTACGAAATACTGGTTCTCGATCCGCGTACCGTTGCTGTCGGTGCAAATTTCACTCAGAGATTCAACGGGATAGGTCAGTTCGACGATTTCGAGGGTGACGCGCCCGTTGCGCTGCCCGGTGCAGTTGAAATCCTGACGTTCCACGCCATCGGTCGAGGTCTGGATGTCCAGTCGCAGTGGCCAATTTGCATCGCCGCCGCCAGTGACAAACGCGATGGAGCCGCGCCGGTCGGTTGATGTGACATCGTCGCCCAGCCCGCGGGTCGCCACCAGAATGCCCGACCGTAGCGTCAGCTGGGTGCCGTCCCCCGTCGTCCACGTGTCCAGCGGGCCAAGGCGGGCGTCGGTGCGCGAAATCAGCGGCACAAGATAGGCAAGCCCGTCGCGCTCGGGCACCGTGACCTCAAGCGAGGGCACGGTCAGCCCGTCCAGCAGGGCGCGGGTGACGTTGGGCAATTCCGGCTCGGGCTGGAACAGGCCATTCTGCAGCGTCTCGACCACGGTCAGGTAACGCCCGCCCTGGGTGCGCAATTCGTCCGATCCGCCGGAACAGGCAGTGATCAGCGCCGTGAGTGCAAGGGTCGCGGTCAGCCGTGCTTTCATCGTCATCACTCCCATACCCGGCCCCAGTCTTCGCGGAGCGCTCGGGCGTCCGCGTCACGCAGTTGCGGATAAAGGCGGTTCGGCACGAACAGCCGCGCGCCGCCGTCGCGTTGAATGGGCCGGATCGGGAATGACGCGGTTTGCGTCGTCGGTTGCCCGGTCAGCCACTCCAGCGGGATGGATACGCGGATACCCTTGTCGAACGACCCTTCGCCAAACTCCGCTGAGCTGACGTCCGTGAGGGTAAAGAAGCCGCCGACGCTCCACCCGTTCTTGAACGTGCGATCGACCGAGAATGTCGCGCCATAGTCCCCGGCGAGGTAGCGCCCGACATCGACCTGCCCGATATAGCCGCCGCCAAAGTCGTAATAGGCGGACACGTGTCCGGTAAAGATGTCGTAGTCCTGAAAGCCGAGCCGCTGGTCAAAGTCGCGCTGGCGGGCATAGTTCGCCTCGATCCCGAGGGCGAGGCGGCTTTCGGGCGGTTGCCACAGCAATTCCGCCGATACGCCGCCGAACATCTGTTCCAGGTAACCGGCTGTGAGGCGGGCATAGGTGTCCTTGCCTGCCTTCCACTGACGGTTCACATAAAGGTTTTCGATGGTCGTGTCGCCTTCCTGGGCGAACAGGGGTGCGCTGGTCCGGACGGCGGGCAGTTGCGAGGGCGAGGTCGCCGTGTCCTCCACATTGCCGACCAGCCGCTGGCGCAGCTCGCCCGCGATCAGCCAGCCCGGCGCGGGCCGGTAGGCCGCCGACAGGGCGATCCCGGCATCAAGGCGCACCGGCTCTTCGACGTCAAAGAAACTGGGACGGACAAAGGGGCCGATGGCCCAGCTGAACCGCGGATAGAGGCTGTCGGGGACAAACGTTTCGGCATCCGTGCCGCGCGGCGCGCTGTCCAGCGTGGTGCGTGCCAGCAGCAGGTCGGCGGCACCGGGCTGAAACTCCAGCTGTTCGAGGTCGTCGCGGCGGATGGTGACCTGCGTCACCGGCAGGCTGTTCTGGGTCAGGATGATGTCGAACGTGTCCACGGTGGCGGGCATCGTCGCTGTCAGCAGTCGTGCCGTGCGCCCGATCACGATGGCGTTGTTGCTGTAACGCAGCGATGTCACGCGCGCCTCGACCCGCGATGTCGACTGCAGCGTGAGGCTTTCCAGTCGGATGCCGTCCTCGCGCAGCAGCGGTTCGATGGCCGCACCCAGCTGTTGGGTCACGGTGCCCTTGGCCGGGGCCCAAGCGGTCGAATAGGCCTCCGGGTTGGCGTTGCGGTCGGGCCGGGTGATCACGGGCCGCGGCCCGGCCAGCGTAAAGGCGCGGGGCGGGGCGCTGGGGTTGGTCACCAGCTGTGCGTTTACGCCAATCTCGGACCCGTAGAGGTAATAGCCGCCGACCCGCAGGAACCGGCTCACCTGATATTCGGCACCAAAGTTAAAGCGGCTTTCGCGTTCGAACACACCGCGCGACGTTTCGGGCTGATAGGCGTCGCTGGAGTATTCCAGCTTGACCCCGAACTTGTCGTTCACCTGCCACTCGACACCGCCAAAGGGGGCGGCGGGCCCGCGGAACCACTGGTCGGTCGAGGGCGAGCCGCCGGTGTCACCGGGATCGAATGTCGGGCGGTTGCCGCCGAACGGCGTGCCGATGTCGCCCAGATTGCCCAGACGTCCCCAGCCCAGACCGGCCGTGACTTTGACCCGTCCCGGCAGACTGAACGGGCGGTCGAAATTCTTGGTCGCGACGACGTATTCGGAGGCATAGATGCCGGTGCCGGCGAGGTCCTGCAGACCCACAGTAATCGCCGGGCGAATGCGCCCCTCGCGGGTCAGCAAAAACCGCGCGTCAAAGCTGCGGTCGCGGTAGGTCTCGAACCCGTCGGAGTTCCAGTCCTGGATGCTGATGTATCGGAACGTGCCCGAGATGCGGGGCGAGAATTGAAAGGTCGCGTTGGTCCGTGTCTGGCCACCAAAGCTGGACACGCTCAGCGCCAGCGTCCCGTCGGGCAACGGCTCGCCACTGGGCATGTCGATCAGGCCCGGCACGCCGTAAAAGTTCAGCGTCGAGGTCACAGATGGTTGCTGGGATGTGGTGCCGGCGCCTTGGGCCAAAGACAGCGTCGGGGCAGCGACAAGGGCGAACGCGGCCCCCATCGTCCAGTTCCAGCGGCGTGCAGTATCCGTCACGTTCATGTCCCTTCGTCTTGGGGCCTGTTAGACCACGCCGCGCGGGTGCGCACAACGCTGTGTGCGTCGGTCGGGCGACGCCGTGCCGGAGCGCGGCATTCAGGATACAGGGGTGGCGCGTTCTGCCGCAGCATCGGCGTCTGAGGTCGGACGGCGGTAGCCATCGACCCAGCGGGTGACGACGGCGCGTGCCGCCACATCATCGCTGCTGGCAAGGGCGGCGCGCAGGGCACGCAGGACCGATGCGACCTCGATCTCGCTCAGCCCGTCTTCGACGGTGAAAAAGATCTTGCGGTGGCCGGTTCCGATCAGTGAGCCGCTGAGCGTCAGCTCTTCGGTCATCTTTTCGCCGGGGCGCAGGCCGGTGAACTCGATCTCGATATCGCCGTCGGGGTTTTGCGCGTCGCGCACGGTGTAGCCCGCGCTTTCGATCACCTGCCGGGCCAGCTGTTCGCTCCGCACGGGCTTGCCCATGTCCAGCACGAACACCTCGCCGCCCGTGGCCATCGCGCCGGCGCGCAGCACGAGGTGCACGGCCTCTTGCACGGTCATGAAAAAGCGGGACACATCCGGGTGCGTCACGGTCAGCGGACCACCCCGGCGCAGCTGATCCTGAAACAGCGGTACGACGGAACCCGAAGAGCCCAGCACATTGCCGAACCGGACGATGGAAAAGACCAGATTTTTCGGCTTGGCCAGCCGGATCGCGATGTCCTGCACGACCACCTCGGCCAGCCGTTTGGACGCGCCCATGATGTTGGTCGGCCGCACCGCCTTGTCGGACGAGATCAACACAAACCGTTCGATCCCGGCGGCGGCGGCCTCGGACACCAGCGTGTGAGTGCCCAGCACGTTGTTGGCCAGCCCGGCCAGCGGGTTTTCCTCTACCAGAGGTACGTGTTTGTAGGCGGCGGCGTGCAGGACGACCTGCACCTGATGTTCGTGCAGTGCGCGGCGCACCTGCCGTGGATCGGTGACAGAGCCGAGCAGGGGAACAATCGTGATGCCGCTGCCTTCGGCCATCTGCTTGATTTCCTGATGCACCTGATAGAGCGCCAGTTCACTCAGCTCATAGAGCACGATCTTGCGCGGCGCACAGTCGAGCACCTGACGGCACAGCTCCGAGCCGATGGAGCCGCCCGCACCGGACACCAGAACCGTCCGCCCGAAATAGGCCGCCGCGTCCGACCCCGGCGCGGTGCTGACCTCGTCACGGTTCAGGAACCGGCTGACATGGATCGGGGTCAGCTTGTTCACCAGCTCTTCCTCGCCGATCAGTTGCGAGAAGGAGGGAAGCGTTTGCACCTCAAGCCCCATCTTTTCCAACCTGCGGGCGATTTGTACCTGCTTGGGCTGGCTTTGCGACGGCATGGCGAGCAGCACGCGGTTGATCTGCTTTTCCGCGACAATCTCGGCGATGCGCACGGGGCTGCGCACGGGCAGCCGCAGCACGAACTGCCCCTGCAACGCCTGATTGTCATCGACAAAGGCGACCGGCTCGATGAACTCGTGATTGCGCAGCGCCGAGACAAGCTGCATACCTGTGGTCCCGGCCACGTAGATCAGCACCCGGCACCGGTCCGCGCCTCTGCGATAGAGCGCGAGCACAAGCTGCAACAGGATCGCCCGGCTGAGCGCAGAGAACACGAAATAGGTGATGCCGAACACGATCTGTGTGCTGAGCGGCAGGGTCGGTTTGATGAGTGTGGTCAGAATGACGGAAACGAGGGTCAGCAAGGCTGCAAATACTGCCGTCTGTCCGACCGAGCTGGACTCGTAGTCGTTCAGTGTCGTGGAACTGATGCCGAGCCACAGCGACAGACCCGCGGCGGCGGCCATCACAAACGGCAGTTCCGGCAGGTACGCCTGCAAGACGTAAAACGACCCGCCCAAGGGATTTTGCAGGGTCAGCGCAAACAGCAGCGAGATGGGCACGAGCAAACAGTCCAACGCGACAAAGACATTCCGTTTTTGCCGCCGTGACATTGATTTCAGTAGTTCCAGCATTCAGTCCCCTCGCCGGTCCCGTACGGCGCAGTACACTTACCGTTACACAGCATTAAGCATAATTTATAGTTGATTGTTGGTCGCAGCCCGATGTCGGCAAAAATCCGTTTGCGAGGCGTCCAAAATACCGGCAACGCGCCGCCTTGTGTTAACCTTTGCCCTTGGGCTTGCGGCGGAACAGGTTGCCAATTGTCTGAAACACAAGGTCAAAATCGTAGCATGTGGTCTGGTGGCGCTGATAGATCAGGTCCAGCCGGGCCTTGCGCGGCACGCAGATGCGGCAATAGACATCGTCGGTTTCCTCGGGCGTGGTGCAACGGGCAAGCAGCCGATCCTCGTGTTTGTGAAAGCGGATCGTGGCAAGGCCGGTCACCCCGGGACGTGATTGCAAGACGCGGGCGTAGATGTCGGGGAATCGCTCGACATATTCGCGCAGGGGCGGGCGCGGCCCGACAAAGCTCAGGTCCCCCCTCAGGATGTTCCAGAGCTGGGGAAACTCGTCCAGCCGCTTGGCCCGCAGACGTGCGCCCATCGGCGTGATGCGCGCCGTCTTGTGCGCGCCGGACACGCCCTGATCGTCATCGACGACTGTCATGGTCCGGAATTTGACAAGGCCAAAAGGGGTGTCGGGCCCCTTCATCCGTTCGGCGACATAAAAGATCGGCCGCCCCTGTTCGCGCCAGATGCGCCAGATCAGGTACAGGATCACCGGCCCAAGGATCACCACCAGCAGGCTGGCAAAGAACAGGTCAAAGATCCGTTTGCGCCAGGTCATGTGCGGCCCGTCAACCCTCTCCATTCCTGCACCATGGCGTGCGCGGTGCTGTCCTGCGGTTGCCAGTCAATGAATGTCGAAAGCAGGGCGGTGTCGAGGGTAACTATGGCAATCACGCCAGCGTCCGGGGTGCGGCGCGACCAGACAAGGCCCGCCGCATCCAGCAGCTCCCCCATTGCCACCGCGCCGGGAGCGGCGACATTCAGCACGGGCGGCAGATCATCCACAGTCGCCAGCGTATGCAACACGCGCACAAGGGTTTGCGGCCCGATATAGCTGCGTTCAGGTGTGCCGCCGCCGGGCAGGGCGTCAAGGGCATAGCCCGGTGTCCACCCACCAAGGATCGCGTCGGCCCCGGCCACATTGCCCAGCCGCAGCACCGTGTTGGGGTGACTGTGAACGGCGGCCATCTGCTCCATCCGCAGCTTGGACTGGCCGTAGTCGGTCAGAGGGGCGGGTGCGGTCGCCTCATGCAGCAGGCCTGACTGGCGGCCATAGATCGCTGCGGACGACATCAGGAAAACCCGGCCACATTGCGCGGCCGCTGCCGCGTCCAGCGTCAGTTGCGCCAGCGTTGCGTTCAGCGACATGGGCCTGTCGGCGCCGTGTGTGACGCCTGCCAGACACAGCACCACCCGCGCCCCGCGCAGGGCCGCAACCAGTGCAGTCCGGTCAAGGATATCGATGCCGTGCCGCGTATGCTGCACCACGTCGCCCGGCCACGCGGGCGCCAGCAAGCGGCCCAGCCTGCCCCCGGCACCCAGCACGACAAGCGGTGCACTCATGGCAGGGCGATCTGCTTGTCAGCGGGCACCAGCGCGTTGATCTGGCGCAGATGCTCGGGCAGGCAGACGGTGTGAAAGTCGTAGCTGTCGATCACGTGTTGCCGCGCGGCAGGCCCCAGATGCGCGTAGTCATCCGGGCGCGTCAGCACATCCACCACCTGCGCCGCAATCGCCTCAGCGTCGAAAAAGTCGACGAGCATCCCGGTCTCGCCATGTGTCATCGCCTCTCGCACCGGAGGCACGTCACTGGCCACGATGGTGGCCCCCATGGACATCGATTCCAGCAATGACCAGCTGAGCACGAACGGCATCGTCAGGTAGATGTGGCAGCTGCTGATCTGGATGATCTGCTGGTAGCTTTCGTAGGGCACCTGCCCCAGAAAATGCAGCCGGTCCCAATCCAGCAGATGGCCCACCTCTTTCTCCATCTCGCCGCGCAGACCGCCGGGATGTTTGGACTTGCCACCGTAGGATGCGTCATTGCCGCCGATCACGATCACCCGCGCGTTGGGCCGCGCCTTTTGGATATGCGGCAGGGCGCGCATGAACATGTGATAGCCGCGCGTCGTCTCAAGGTTGCGGGCCATGTAGGTCACCACCTCGTCCTTGCGGGTCAGGGGCCGCCCGATCCGGCCCAGGTTCGCCTTGGCCTTGGGGTTCGGCACCAGCTTGTCGGAGCGGATACAGTCGTGACAGACGTAAATCTTGTCGTGAAAGCTGTCGGGAAAGCGGTTGCGCTGCCACAGGGTCGGACTGTGGCCCAGCGTCACCTGTTCGATATTGAACAGCGGCACGACATTGTGACCCTGCATCAGATAGGGCGCGTGATCGCTGGGTGGTGCGGCGGGGTCGAACCCGACGGGTCCGCCGTGCACCGAATAGAAGTACTCAAAAAAGCCGATGCTTGGCGTGTGGGGCAGCACCTCGCGGAGAAAGCTCATCTCGCCCCAGCCGACATGCCCGATCACGATGTCGGGGACAAACCCGCCCGCAACCAGATCCTGCACGGCCTTGGCGGCGGCAAAGCCATTGCCGGCGGCGTTTTCCCACGTCTTCGAGAGGCCGTAGGCGGCGTCGGCGGCCTTGTGGTGCGGCTTGTACTGAACGGTGCGGACCCCGGCGAATTTGGGCGGCTTGGCGCGCTGGGTCAGGAACACGATCTCGTGCTGTTCGGTGGCCGCGAGCCATTGCACCAGCTCGCGATACTGGCCGGGCATGTTCTGGTAGATGAACAGCAGCTTCATCAGGCGGCCAGCGCGGTGTCCAGCAGGGCGCGGACGCGGCGGGCATAGGGTTCGTTTTCGAGCCGTGCGATTTCCGTGCCCCGTTTCATCACCAGCAGGGTCGAGCGGCGCTTGACCTTGAGGCGTTGGGTCAGCTGCGATTGCCCGAACGTGTCCCAGTCGATATCGACAAAGCCAAGGCGCTGATAGGCAGGGTTTTCAGCGATGGCATCGGCGATCAGGTCCGCCTTGATCTGGCAGGTCAGGGACCATGTGGCGCGGTAGTTGAAGATCACGACGCGGTCATCCTCGCGCAGGTCGCGCCACAGGGCTGGTGTGAACACCTCGGCAGGATAGGCCTGTGCGCCCAGGGGCAGGGTGGCAGCGGTAGCAGCGACAATAAAGGTACGGCGGTGCATATGCGTGCTCCGGAACGGGTTAAATCCGGCGCAGGATATGGCCGGGGCGGTCAGGCGCAAGGGGCCGGTCTCAGGTTTTGGCCTGTCGTGACACTTGTACCGCAAGAATGCCCGCCGCGATGATCGCCACGCCCGTGATGTCCAGCGGCCCCAATCGTTCGCCCAGGATAAGTGCGGCGATGGCGACCCCGAAGAACGGGTTGAGAAAGTGGAACGTGGCCGCCTTGGTCGCACCGATCCGTTCGACCAGTGCGAACCAGATGAATGTCGCCAGCAGCCCGGGCACAAAGATCGTATAGGTGAAGGCCGTGACAAAGGCGGGCGTGAAGGTGAAGGCAATGGTTTCGGTCAGGGCCGACGCGAGGCCAAGCACGATAGCGCCCACGAACATCTGCAACCCCACCACCATCATCAGGTTCCCGCCCGACGACATGGTGCGCATCATCAGTGTCGCGACCGTCAGTGCCGCAGCGGCAATGACACAGAGTGCCACGCCAAACGTGTCCACTCCGGTGCCAAGCCGGGCCCACATGATCAGCATCACGCCCCCGATGCCGAGGATCAGCCCGATGATCCCCAGCGGCGGCAGCCTGTCGCGAAAGACAACCCAGCCTGCCGCCGCCACCATCAGCGGCATGGTCGATGCGATGATCGAGGCCAGCGATGCCTCCACCGTCTGCATGGCGTAAAAGTTCAGACCCAGGTAAATCGCGTTCTGGCACAGGCCAAAGACCAGTGTCGCGCGCCACTGGTCCCGCGTCAGTCGCCAGCTTTGCCCCAGCGCCCAGGCGATGGCGACCCCGATGCACCCCGCAATCGCAAACCGTACCGCCGAGGCGGCAAAGGGCGGCGCGTGCGCGACGATGATGCGGGCAGAGGAAAAGGCGGACGACCAGATCAGCGCAAAGGTCAGCCCCATCGCGATGGCGCGTATATCCATGACTGTCCCTTGGCCGTTTCCCGACCGACCGTCCTGCAAATCATGTGCGGGTGCAACCCTCGTGGGCAGGCGTGCTGAATTGCGTGGCACCGGCCTGGGCTCAGCCTCCGGCAGGTGCGGATGTCATGGAACCTTCGCATGAAAGGGCGCGGCTTTGATGTACTGTCGTGGCCGTAAAAATGGGGAAAGGAGTCACCATGTTGAAGTATCTTGCACTTTGCGGCGGCCTCGCCTTGTCTGCGGCTGCCATGTCAGGGCAGGCCGCCACGTTCACGGCCGAGTTCTGGGATGTGGAGGTCGCGCAGCCTGTGAGCAATGAGTTCGGGTCATTTTCCGATCCGTTCGACTTTCAGACCGACGTCCTTGATGTGACGGAGACGCCGCCAGACCTTGTGTTCGAGGTCAGCCTGCTGGACTTTCCGAATTCCACGTCAATTCCTACGCCGGACACGATTGCGACTGCCGGAGCTTTCAACCCGCCAGGCCTGCGCGAGGAAACGGCGCGGCTGAACGAATTTCTCGGGTCGGAGGCGGGGTCGGTCGACAGCGATGACGACAACCCGATTTTCGTTGCCGGTTCGATCTTTCGCTTCACCGGGTTGGTTGAGGTGAACGAAGGTCTGAACACTTTTGCAATAGGGTCCGATGACGGATTTCAACTGTCGCTGGGTGGTGTTGTCCAGCCAGACAGCGCGACCGAGCCGCGCGGCTTCGGCACGACAGAGATCGCTTACTTAAGCCCGATGGCTGGGCTCACTGCGTTTGAGCTGATTTATTTTGATGCTCAAGTGACCGGTGCAGGTTTGTTCGTGACAAAGGAGGGTGAACTGTTGGAACCATCGGCGATTCCACTGCCCGCCGGGGCACTTCTGCTACTCAGCGGATTGCTCGGCGCCGGACTGCTGGCGCGGCGCCGGTCCTAGGGACGCAAGCCAAGGGCCGTGCGTCATGCGGCCCTTGGCCTCCTCCCGCAAAACGGCGTGATCACGGCTCTGTTTGATGCAAGTGATCCTGGGTGTCGCCACATTGCACCTGTCGCCACCCCGGGAGGATTCGATGACACTTAGCCGCCGCCAATTTGCCGGGCTCGCCATGGCCGGGGTCGCAGCGCCCACCACCGCCCTCGCCCAAGAGCGCGATATGCTGGAGGTGCACCGCGCCCCGCTCTTTGCGCCGACCTCCGAATATTTCGACGCGCTTGCGTTTATCCGCGACCGGCGGAACCCGGACATGGCGGCAGGGCTGATCCAGTCCCTGCGCTTTGCCCGCGACCGGCAGTTTGCCATTGCTGAGACGCTGCAGGCGATCACTGGTGAGGCGCATGGCGTCGACTGGTTCAAATGGATGCTGTGGCAGGAAAACACGCCCGAGGTTGTGCCGCACCCCGCGTTCATTCCGTTCAAGCGTGAAGTGCTGCTGCGCGTCGATGATAATTTCGACAACTTCCTGCGGCTCGAACACCTTGCCCGCGACCGGATGAAGATCCGGCTGGAAGAGATCACATGGGGCGGCGTGGTCAAGGACGGCATCCCGTCGCTCGACAACCCCGACCTGCTGAGCGTGGCGCAGGCCGATTACCTGCGCAGCGACGATCTGGTCTTTGGCGTGTCGATCAACGGTGACGCGCGGGCCTATCCGCTGCGCATCATGGGCTGGCACGAGATGTTCAATGATGTGATTGGCGGCGTTCCCCTCGCGCTGGCCTATTGCACGCTGTGCGGCTCGGGCATCCTGTTAGAGACGGACATTGGCGGGGGCGATCCATTGGTCTTTGGCTCTTCGGGGTTCCTGTACCGATCCAACAAGCTGATGTTCGACCGGGGCACGGACAGTCTGTGGAACCAGTACACCGGCAAGCCGGTGGTGGGCCCGCTGGTCGACAGCGGTATCGCCCTGCAACAGCGCCCGGTCGTGATCACCACATGGGACAGTTGGAAAGGCTCTAACCCGGGGACAAAGGTGCTGTCGCTTGATACGGGGCACCGGCGCGACTATGGCTCGGGCGTGGTCTACAACGACTACTTCGCCTCGCCCGATCTGCAAAAGGACTACATCTTCACCATCCGGCAGTTCGGGGCCGCGCGGGCCTGGCCGCTCAAGGCGTTCGAAAGCCGCGGTCTGGTCAATGACGGGATTGCGGACACGCCGCTGGTGCTGCTCGGCGATGCCGACAAACGCGCGGTGCGCGCCTATGAACGGGGCCAGCGCAGCTTTGCCCCCGAGGGCGGCAAGCTCAAGGATCAAAACGGCACCCTCTGGACCGTGACCGAAGAGGCGCTGATCGGCCCCGACGGCACCCAATTGCCGCGCGTGGCTGGCCATATCAGCTACTGGTTTGCGTGGGACAACTACATGGGTGACGC
>ERZ1740070.2092-NODE-2092-length-11769-cov-7.144443_pt1 | contig 11769 bp, 9 predicted proteins | sample MGYA00581734_ERZ1740070 | MGnify/ENA primary metagenome ERZ1740070 (study PRJEB43018, sample SAMN04849744) | marine metagenome | isolation source: floating plastic debris | place: Pacific Ocean | collected 2008-09-01 | study: EMG produced TPA metagenomics... | reverse complement strand
TAAGAGCTTACCTAAAATATGTCTTCTAGCGAAAGTAGTAGAACCGAACAACGATGTGGCGTTTTCCGTTTTCAGTTATCAGTGAGCAGTTATCAGTTATCAGTTATCAGTTATCAGTGAGCAGTTATCAGTTATCAGTGAATAGCTAATTAATAGTACTTCTAAAATCCCCAATTCCCAATTCCCAATCCCCAATCCCCAATTCCCCATTTTTTTATTACTAAATCTGATATCAAATATAAATTCTCTTTAATTAATAAAACTCTTTGATAGGAACTGCTTTGATGAAAAGCGAGTCTTATGTGAAATGATGAATGTAATTTTAGATTCATATTCACATAATTCGTAATTTATTTTTCTGCTTCTCAAAATAAATCAAAAGTGTCAAGAGTGAAAAGGGTGAAATTTTAATCCTTTTTACAACGAAAATATCTATAAATGACTATGCCTTTAGGATAAATCATTATGCTTATTGCAACTCAAGCAATATTGAGTTGTTAATTATTAATGATAAGTACAATCATTTATTAAGCTTTTATATATACTAGTACTGTTTGTTACTTAGTTTCAGGCAGTAATGCTTAACTAATAGCAAAAAAAGTTGCAAAAATTCACTTCAGTGTAAAGATAGATGAATTCTCTGTATTAGCGCTGTGTAAACTGTTTTGAAGTTTGATTCTCAATTAGATTTATCAAACTAATAGAAACTTAGAAAAAATGTGGCTTAATTTCTCAAATTTGCTAACATCAAATAGCTGCTGTCCGGTGGCATTGCATATACGCATTTAATAATTCTTGGCGAGTAAGTCAAGTAGGTATAAGTGCAGCTAATTATGTTATGTCGTATTTATTGGTAGTTAATTGTAGAAGCTTGAATGAAATGCTTTCGGAAAGAAAGTTATTTGATGTTCAAATTTCCTTTAGCTAATCTAGTGCCTTAATAATGGTGCTTACTCAAATTCAACCTCGATTGTTTTTTAAACATTCGCTCCTCAACACAACACACCGATTAATTAGTTTCTTAGAAGTGTCTATTAGGAGATTCCAATGAAAAAATTTATTCCTCTTCTCATCAGCGGTATTTTAGTAACTGGTGCAGTTGGTTGTGGTGAAGAATCAGCTAAGACTGGCTCAGAAAATCCTGGTGCTACTAATGAAGCTTTACAACCCTCTGCAAGAGAAGCTAGCGAAACAGAAGGTGTAAATCAGCCTTTAGGTCAGCCTGGAGCAGAAAACGCACCTACAGATCCAACTGCTGCAACCGAGGGTACAGACCCGTTAGCGAGCGATTTATCAAAAGAAGTTAGTAAAAAGTTAAAAGAAAACTTACCAACCAGCAACTTGGAAGTTAAAGAACAGGAAGGAGTTGTTACCGTTGGTGGTACAGTTTCTTCTCAAGAAGAGCTTCAGCAAGTTGAACCTTTGACCAAAGGAGTTAAAGGTGTGAAGGGTGTAAACGTCGAGGCAAATATTGACGGTGCTGCTCCCGCTCCTGAAGGTGTTGTTCCAGGTGCTGAGACCGTTCCTGGTGCTGCTCCTGAAGGTGGTGCTGTTCCTGCTGCTCCCGAAGGTGCAAATTAATTAACATTGAATTTTTACCTAAAAATTATTCAATAAAAATGTAGAGACGTAATATATATATTACGTCTCTTTTATTGTGGATTTGTAGTAAGGGAGTAGCGAGTAGTAAGTAATAAGTAGCAAGTAGTAAGTAATAAGTAGCAAGTAGCGAGTAAGAAACATTTTTTTATGACCCATTACTAATTACTAATTACCAATTAAGTAAGTCGGCACAAATAAACGGAGCTATGTAACAAAATATAAATCACTCTTAAACCCTTGCTGCTACTTGCTATTTGCTACTTGCTACTTGCTACTTCCTGGTCTTAACTACGATTTTCAAGGCCGACCTACTTACCCATTACCTATTACCTTCTCTATTTTCATAGTCCAAACTACAACAATTCCACTTGTACCGAGTAAAGCTAATGTTGAAGGAATTAAGGGAAACCAACCACCTTTTGTTAAAGCAAACCAGCAAACTATATATAAAATAATTGCAGCGCTACTAATTGCTATTATTTGATGTGTACGATTTTGCCAAATCCAAATTATTATTCCACCGGTACAAGAAAATAGGAAAACTAAAATAGTATCTCCCCACTGAGGTAGCCACCATGTTAAAGTTCGGTTATCTTCTACTGCACTTAAAATTTGGCTTATTGCATGAGCATGAATATATAAGCCTCTAATTTCTCCCTGTGGTGTATCATGAATATCGCGAATGCTTGTTGCTGTAATGCCAATTAATACGATTCTATCTTTTACCCAATCAGGATTAAATTTATTACTATTTTCTAAAATATCTCTAATCGTAACCTGTTGAGCAATTTTAGGAGTATTACGATAGTTAATCAGTAGTTGATTTCCGCTTGCATCTAAGTTTTGATACCCACTACTCTGGGACTGTAAGCGTTTGATAATAGTATCGCCGAATTGCCAATTACTATCTACTGTTGTAACCGGAATTCGTTTATTTCTAAAATATCTATATAATAATTGCCAAGCGAATGAATAAGATGTGTTACAGCGAGATGCATTTGTAATAGCATTGGGACTGCGGGATAATAAATATCTACGAATGGTGTCGTCTTGTTTCTGGGTTTGCGATTTATCATCAAATAAATCAGCGTAACCTACTTGTTTTTTGTCAACGTTTGGTGGTGGTGCAACACTATTCTTGAGATTATTACCCGCACAAATCGCAATTAAATTTTTATTTTCTTTCCACTGATTAATTAGATATTGTTTTTGACTGTTTTTATTATCCCTTCCAGATACGGGTTGGTCGCGAAATATATCTACTCCAATAGCTGCTGGTTGGTATGTTTGAATTTTTTCTAAAAGCTGACCTAAAGTTTTATCTGGTATAGGATAACCATATTTATCATTACTAATATCTTCTTCGTCAGCACCAACAATTAAAATTCGCTTGTCTGCTTTTTCAATAGGCATTTTTTGCATTAAAAAATCAAGGGCTTTTAATTCCCAGGGTTGCATTATTCCCAACCATCTCAAACCCATGAATAATGCTGTAATGAATATACTGCTCAAAACTACCGTAGAAATTTTTGGCTTAATATATGGTCGGACGGGTAAAGTTTTTGCAGCAGGAATAGAATCAACTTTATCTCGTAATTGCTGCCAAGTTGGTGGAATTTCTGCGGGATTTTGAAATATTACAGGTAGCCAAGATGCACCAGGAAATTCTCCTTCTATTCCCTGTAATCTTTCCCTTGCTTCTCTTACTGCTAGATAAAAAGATTCTCCCCCAGCAAAAATTGTGAGAAAATGCTTTAAAAATTGCTGCGCTACACTATCGGGAACGGGTTCACGCATCACAATTATTTGCGGTATGCGTAAATCAGTTAACTGAGCGGCTAATCCTAAACCTTCGCAGGAGTTGAAAATTGCTAGCTGCAAACCTCTTTCGATGGCTTTATTAAGAGCGTTTTTTAATTCATTAATTGTTAAACTGTTGGTTTTATTAATATAAATATTGCCGATATTATCATCGCATCCAGTATTACTGTGTCCTGCAAAAAATAGAATATCCCATCCACGTTTATCCCAAAGCAATTCGTCTAATTGTTGACGCTGGGGTTCTACTAAAAAAACTGTTTCTGCATCTGTTAAGCTAGCAATTAATCTTTTGTCTATTTCAACGTCAATCCCACTACTATCACCAATAATTGCTAAAATCCTCACTTTTTTACCAGAGGTATGTTTAATTTTTCCCGGTTCAAAATTTAGAGAACTTAAAGACATTTCAGTACGAGGATAATCTTCAAAAAACTGCCAGTTATACCAGGGAATTTTTCGTAATTGATTATCTTCAGTTTGGATAATAAAATGAATTTCGTCTTCAGGATGCAATTCTTTACGCAATTGACGTTCTATTGAGCGAAACTCTGGAGAATCCAACCAATTATTTAAGTTGATTTTTAATTGCTGGCAAACATTGTTAAAATCGGCATGACTAACGTGCGTTATATCTGATTCATCAATTATTATATCGTCGTCATCATCTTCGTCTTCATCCTGATTTTGGTTAATAGTTAAAGGCTGAATGCTGCGAATATTTGTTGAACGGGCTTTGTATAATAATTCGTAAAAAAGCTGCCAGCGGCGATAAATTTCTGCTAATTCTGGTATTGCTGGTAAACTACCAGTAAACTGCATTACTTTACCAGATAATTTTAGTTGAGCAGTGACGAAAGGAAAACCTGTTTGTACGCTTCCGTTTCCTAAATTTAATACGATTACTTTACTCATAATTTGGCATTTCAATCGTAAAATCTTCGATTATGCTGAAATTATCTAACGCAACTTCCACGCTAAATTTTTTACCTATGGGACAGGTAAATCGTTTTAGCTGAATTAAGTTATCTTGACTGCGCGATTCTAGCTCCTGCAACACTTTCCCCGAACGCGATCGCAGTCCTAATTTGATATTTTGCGGTAAGTAAGTTTCGCCAGCAGCGGGGTGTAACTGTATACGGACACCAATTTTGTTATCGTTTTCTCTTGTTAAACCGATTAATAATGCTACCGATTTATTACCAAGCTGCATTCCTAAATCAATTATTTTTGCAGCTTCAACAGTCAATTCCCTAGAAACATCATGTTGTCTAAAAGCAAAAGCTAAATCACCCGTATTGGAATTTATTAATGTATCTAAAGATTGCCAACCAGTTTCAAATGCTGATTCAAACCACTGTCCTAAATTGACAGCAGCTTTACTAATTGCTTGAGTAATTACGTCGCTTCTATTTTCAGTTTGTCGCTGTTGATATAGTTGTTTTCTGCGGGTATCATCATCAATAAATGCTCCCCATTTACGAAAAGGAACATCTAAACGTGGAGAAAAAAAATTTGATTGGTTGAAAGTTTTTACTAAACCTTCTATTTCAGTTTCGGATAAAACCGGTAATGCTTCGACAACGGGTTTTGTAATTGGGAAAAGTTCGATTCCCATCCACATTGCTGTTAAATCTTCGGTTAATTCTTCAACTGCAATAGAATATGTTTCATCGGTAAAGTCATGTTCGCCAATTTCTTTTAAATGCTGATGAGTTGTGTATCCGCATATTCTCAACCAGCACTCTTCTAAATTGATTTCTATTGATAGATAATAGTCACCTACCCACTGCGGTAAATCAACCCATTCACGAGGGACTTTCAAATCGGAAAAATCTGTGTCTTCGTGAGCTATTAATATCAGCTTTGTAGAATCTAATTCAATAGCTGTACCGTTGACTACGTTCCAAATACTAGATAAATCATTTTCTTGCCAAATCTGAAGATTTTGAGATATGTCTGTTTCGTTTTTAATATATTCCTGTAAATATTCTAAAACAGTGTTGACACAAATAGAATTGAGATAACCTCTCCAGCGTGCTGTTGCATTATAGTAATGATGCTTTTGCGTTTCTTCCCATATCTTTTCTCGTTGTTGTTGAGAAAATTCTATAAATATTTGTTCTGGATAAATTAATGCTAAATCATTAATAGTTAAATTCATTTCATGCCTCTACTGTTTGATTTTTGCTTAGATTTTGACATAATAAGGCTTGATTTGCTACAAGCCAATTTTCAATAAAGCTCTCTATTTTTTCAACAGCACAATTAAATTGTTGCAATTTAACTTCTAGCTGGCTTTCAACTTCTGCTGAAAATGGTTGCTGAATTTTAATAATGCTGTTCTTCGCTTGAATATAAGCATCAGCTACAGCGTCTCTAATCTCAATATCTTTAATTCTTTGCTGGTTGTATTCATTCAATTTATCCAGATAGGGAATTAAACATAATTTATCTGATTCATTAATTTGATGCTGCACCGTTTTCGCTAATATTTTGCGAAAAAAGTTTTTGCTATGAATAGTTAAATAACCTTTTATATCATTAAGTTTATCTTTACAAAGTTGGTCAACTTCTTTAGCACCGAGATTTTTACCCAATACACTATCGCTGTAGCGCTTAATAAATGATTTGAGTATAGTTTTGATATACCTTTGAAAGTTACGAGCAACCTGATATTGCTTTTCCAAATTCAAAAAACCTAAAAAATCATTCTGATTAATTTCTAAACCCAACCAAAGCAGTAATGATTGTTGAGCAGTTTTTTCTAATGCTCTAAATTCTTCTAAAATAATACTGCTTACCTCTTTTGATTGTTGCTGGGTTTCTTCTGCAATCATTTCCGTATCTTCTTCGGATGCTATTTCATTTATATAGTTATGTTCTTCTATCGATACTAATTTTCTGCTTTGTAAATTTCGCACCGATTGAACGCAGGTTGCTAGCATCTGTTTGATAGTTTGGCTATTGCTGTTAGATTCCTGAATTTCTAAACGTCGAACTTGTTTGTTATACCGGATTACAATTTGCAAAAGTTGTTCATCAGTTAAAGGTGTTGTTGGTGGTTTACGCTGATGGCTTCCATTGCTACTAGGTGGATAAAGCTCCAAAAATAATTCGTTAAAAGCCTGCCAAACTAGACAATATTTGATGATATTACTTTTAGAAATACCGAAGTTACTCAGAGCTTCTTCCAATTTCCTTTTAGTTGTATTTCGCAGTAAGCCATTATCCGATAATTTCAAAGACTTGGCTTTTAATTCCTTAACAATCTTATTTTTGATAGTCCGATTTAGAGCTACACTAGCATAAGTTTTTAAATGCGTTTTAGAATCAAAAGAATATCCTTTTAGTAAAGATGCTGGAGCTAAAGCAATCTCAATACCAATAATAAAGCAGTCTTCTAGAGCATAGTACGAACCGGAATTAGAAGTCTGTCTTAACTTTTGGCTAATGTCTCTAGCTTCATAAAAGCAAATTAACTGTAAATAGTTAAACAGAAATAATTTTGCAACTTTATAAAAAACGGTATAGCTGAAAGTTAAAGATATATTTGCTTGATTTCTCCACAAAAAATGATAATTATTGTGGGATTCTAATAAAAATTGTAAAAAATATTGTGCTAATTCATCTTCACTAGCTATCGAATTATCTTCAATCAGATTTTCTAAAAAAGGTCTTAGTCCTCGGTGAGTTTCCTGTCGAATTAGGCTTGCGGTACCATTGGAATTATCTTTTAAGGATATACCCGTTACAAGCCTGTCAATAATTTGTTGATATTTAGACATATTTCTTATTATTTTTTTGCAGTAAGCTCAATTGCACCCCAAAGGCTAATAAATCTAAAAATCGTTTACTTTTATCTATTGGTGCTGATGTATAACGATTATGCAGACAATAGATTTATATTTATCACTAATTTAATTTATCAGGAAAAATACTGACTAAATTTAAAAAAAACGTAAAAATATATTGTGTTTATATGGTTCATATGTAAGAAAATTGTTTTACATCAAAGTTATTTAAAGTAAACCTGGTGTCTTTATAAAGTTTTATAGATATCTAATTAACTATTTTTGCCTAAAATTACTACAGTCAAAGATTTTGCGTGATTTTGAATAAAAAATCTAATTTGATGTTTGTATAAATACCAGTGTAAAAACTAGCACATCCGCAAAAACACGTTTATTGTAATTGTTGTGGGCAGAGAAAAATACGATAAATCTTTACGATTTTGTTAAAAAGGGTCAACGTATCTTGTCATTGAGAAAGCAATATTTTCAGCAAAGTCTCAGACTGTCGCATTAAGTGATGCTTATTGACTCACGACTGAATTAGATTTTTAACTCTAGTTTCATAAGTAGATAAGACACTCTCTCAAAATATTCTACCCCTGCATACCGCTTCTACAAATAGACCAATTAATTGACAGACAGAAAAAACTGAGTTTTTAAAGTCAGAGGAATGATTATGTCTTGCATAAAATATGCATACAGAACATTACCTGATGGAAAAAATATCTTTCCTTATTAATCTAATGGAATAGCAAAATGAAAATATCTCGTAAAATTCGCAGAGAATTAATACTAATCGCTTTCGATTTAGTTGACGGTCAAGTAGATGATTTAGAAGCAATGTGCGAAGTTCTAGAAGCTATTGCAGCAGCAGGAAGAAAAGAACTAGAAGCAAATACATAATTATCAAATTAACTTTCCCTGTTGAAGTTTAAAAATTTAAATAGCCAAAAGTTTAAATAATCACAATAGGGAAAAGTTAAACCATGGAGTAGTAATTATTTCTTCTCCTAAAATAATGATTTGGCACTGATTATAAAGCCTCATTTTTTGTTAACTGAATTAAGCAACTAGAACAATGAAACTACAAGAATTCTACAGTCAAAAGCTAGAATACGGTTTAGAAGCAATAGCAGCCGACAAAGAATTAGCCGCACATATTCAAGAGATTCTGATTTGGCACAAACTTCTTGCACCTCCAGCAGATGGTATGTTTGGTCCGATTTCTGCATCAGCACTCCGAGAATTTCAAGAATTAATGAAGTGCGATGAATCGGGATTTTTGGGACCCGATACTGCGAAGAAATTAATTGAAACACACCCCGATGTTACTTCTGCCTTACTAGAAAAAGAACTAAATTTGAGTAACAATTTGGCTAGTCGCATTATTAAATATATGCTAGCAAAAGGCTATTACGTTGATAGAAAAGTTGGTGAATACAACATCATTTATATTGAAGGGATGAACCCAAACGGAACGCTTAATTCCGACAAACCTAATAGCTTCAACGACTTAAGATTAGTTATTCAAATTGTTGATAAAACTCCCAAAATTACCGATATTTGGGAAGCAACAACCGAACCGGGTAATCACTACACTGATAATCCCATGAATCCCAAGGGTGCTGCCAGAATCAAATTTGGACAATACAAAGCATGGAGAGTCGGAACCCACGGTACTGATAAACCTGAACCTCATGAAGGACTCGTTCAAGTTAGTAATGTCACCGTTCATAGAGACTTGAATGAAGACATGATTCGTACAGGTGACAAGCTAGATACAGGTATTTTTGGTATTAATCAGCATTACGGATATGACTATCCTCGTAATGATATTAAGTTAGCTGGTGCTGGCTGTTTAGTAGGACGTACTCGCAAGGGTCATCGCGATTTCATGAGACTGATTAAACAAGATTGGCGCTATCAAAGCAACCGTAACTATAGGTTTATGTCAACCATTATTGCGGGAGATGATTTGCTCAAACAGTTCTCTGCTTAAGTAGTTTTTTCACGAAATTCTGTGGAAACCTTATATATCAATATCTACAACAGAAAATTTTATTTTATCAGGGTAATCGAAACATGGTTTATTTTTTGATTGATTTTGTTACTTTATTGAGGAACATCAAATGTTTAATTGGAATGATTTCGTACAAGTTTTAGCTTCTGCAAATATAGAGTTTGAACATCTCAAGGTCGCTCAACTAGCTCAAGCTATCTTAGAATCGGGTTGGGGTAAATCAGATTTATTCAAGTTACACGCTAACCCATTCGGAATGAAGTATCGTCAAGAGGTTCACAATGCTGTACCAGTTGAATACGAAGCTCATGACGGAAAAGATATTTATTGCGAATTTGCAACACTCGAAGATGCAGTCAAAGGCTACTGGATTTTTATTGATAGACCAGTTAATCAAGGTTGGCGCGATAATAGTGCAACTCCTGAAGACTTCATTCGTTTCATTGCTTTTGCAGGTTATGTTGGTGGCCCTTTTGATGGAACAGTAGCTTCAAGACTCAGAAAAGAAAAATATATTAGCAAGGTTTTGAACTTGATTCCAGATGCTCGGAAACTTTTAGAAAACGCAGGTTCTTCACCTATAGAAACACCAATCTGGAAGAAAAAAGGTGTGATGCTAGAAGTGGGACATGGCCCAAACCCGAACGGACAAGAATCAGGAGCAGATGGGTTTAACGGTGTACATGAATATGATTTGAATTGGATAGCTGCTAAAGCTGCGAAAAAAGTCCTTGATGAAGCAGGAATACCTTGTGTAATTACAGATTTTGGTGGAGTTAACAACGGGGGTCTTTACGATATAGGCAAAACTGCTGCTGATTACGATGTCTTTTGCTCAATTCATCATAATAGTTTTGATGATGATGTTGAACAAGGAGCAGAAGTTCTCGTACACAAGACTAAAGGAGATGCTGAAGATTTAGATTTATCATCCATGATGAGCGCAGAAATTGCTGAAGAATTGGGAATTGTTGACCGGATTGCGAATGGTAGAGACCCTGGTTTAAAGTTAGGTGTCTTGAGTGGTGCTGAGGATACAAATGTCAGAGTTTCGGTACTAGCAGAATTGTATTTTATCCACATACCAGTTCCCGACACCAAAGATTGGAGTACTCGGGGAGGAGAAGCTGTTGCTAGAGCGATTATGAAGTGGCTGCGTAAGACATTGTAATTCTAATCCTACATTTATAGTCATTCCAATTAATTTCCGTATTAAAAAACCAAGAATGGGGGATTCTCCCCCAAACCCCCGATTGAGGGACGGTTGCGTCCCCCAAACCCCCTCCAAAATGACTTAAACTGTCGTATGTTTCTTTTTTGGAACCACTATAAAAACGTGTTTTGACATTGAGGGAGACGTAGCACTGCTACGTCTCTACATTTTTTATTGGTTATTTTTAAAAGAATTTCTTAAAAAAATAAAAAAATATTCTATCCCTGCATACAGCTTTTAATCTAGACCAACTGCTTAATACAAGGTTGAAGTTGATTGAGTTATCAGGGAAAGAAATAAACAATATCCTACCCCTGCATACTGCTTTTACTTTAGACCAACTGCTTAACAGATAACAAAATTTGAATTAGGAGACAATAGCATGACTATTAAATATGGATACGGAACCCAAGGTAGCGAGACTATATCCTATAGCGGATCTAACAGGTATGTTGCTTATGGTTACGGTGGCAATGATTACTTAATTGGTGGTAGTAATAATGATTCCTTATACGGTGGAAGTGGTGATGACTATTTCGTAGGTAATGGTGGACAAGACTATTTTAATGGTGGAAGCGGTTCGGATACCGTCTCTTATCATTACTATTCTGGGAATATTACTGCGAATTTGGCAACAAATACTGTCAGTACTTCTGGCTCATATTATTCGGAAACATTGTTTAGTATTGAAAATTTAACAGGAGGTACTGGAAACGATACTCTCTATGGTGATAGCGGCAAAAATAAGCTATTTGGTTATCATGGCAATGACTATCTGTATGGTGGATATGGTGATGACACTCTCACTGGAGGAAAAGGCAATGACACTCTCGTTGGTGGATATGGTCATGATACCCTCAGAGGTGGAACTGGAAGTGACAAAATTTATGGTGGTTCTGGAAATGACTTCATTGAAGGTGGAAGTTATTCGAGTAACGAATACGATACTCTCTATGGTGGAAGCGGTTATGATACTTTTGTCTTAGGTGATAATTATGGTGTGTTTTACCAAGGTCTAGGCTTTGCAACTATCAAGGACTGGGATGCTTCTTCAGATTATATTCAAGCTAAAGGTAGTTCGAGTCAGTATTCTTTGAGAACCGAAAACTGGGGTGGTACTAGCGCTTCAGATACCGTAATATATTCGGGTGGTGACATAATTGCTGTTGTTGAAGACACTACTAACGTTAGTTTCTCACGAGACTTCAAGTTTGTTTAAGTTGTTCAAATAGTCTGCTGAATTTCTTTTCGTGAATTGGTTTTCGTTGTAATTTACGGGAGACGTAGCAATGCTACGTCTTTACATTTTTATTGGTTATTTT
>ERZ1740070.2089-NODE-2089-length-11781-cov-8.844534_pt1 | contig 11781 bp, 14 predicted proteins | sample MGYA00581734_ERZ1740070 | MGnify/ENA primary metagenome ERZ1740070 (study PRJEB43018, sample SAMN04849744) | marine metagenome | isolation source: floating plastic debris | place: Pacific Ocean | collected 2008-09-01 | study: EMG produced TPA metagenomics... | reverse complement strand
CAAGAGATATTTCCGTGTTTTCTATCGGGGAGCTGTCAAAGCGCACAAAGGTCAAAGTTCCGACCATCCGCTACTATGAAGAAACGGGCTTGCTCGCGGCACCTGATCGAACGGAAGGCAATCAGCGGCGCTACGATGCAGCAGGATTGGCGCGCCTGAACTTTATCAAACATGCGCGTGATCTTGGCTTCTCAATTGACGCGATTTCAGAGCTAATCGGGCTTCAAGGATACCCGGATCGGTCGTGTCAGGCCGCGACAGATATTGCCGTCACACAGCTTTCGGATGTCAGAGCAAAGATCAAACGCCTCCGGGCGCTGGAGAAGGAACTGGTTCGGATTTCCAAGGGCTGCAACGGACAAGGCGTGTCCGAAGACTGTTATGTCCTTGCTTCCTTGTCGGATCATGGCCTGTGTGAGCATGATCACTGAGGGAGCAGAATGATCGCACAATAGCCAAGCGGACTTTGATCCTTGCTTCATTCACTTGCTCAGGTCGACATAGCCACGGTCGAAAGCAATTTTACAGTGCAGTTCACGTATCGCTCACAACCGTCTCAACCCATCCGTGGCTTAGGGCACTACGCTAGCATATCCAGGAAGCGATCAACTTCTTCCGCTGTATTGTAGAAATTCGGGCTCACACGAAGGCTATCGCCGCGATGTGATACCAGAATGCCCCTTGCTTCCAGCTTTTCCGCGCATTGCTTGTTTGCGTCCGAGGAACCCATTGTGAAACTGATAATAGCGGAGCGTTCGTCTGGGTGATCATGCGGCGACAGGATTCTGAAGTTCAGGGCATGGAGGCCAGATAGGATCTGGTCTGTAAGAGTAAGGTTGCGCTTCTGAATCTTTGGGACTCCGACCTCCTGTAGGAGGTCAAGACCCGCTTGCCATCCGTGGAACAAGGAGTAGGCGAGCGATCCCGTCTCATACTGACGCGCATCGTCATGATAGCTCAGATGCTTGAAGTCATGTTTGGCTGCAAACATCCCTGGTAATACGGGACTTATCCGGTCGCGCGCGCGTTCGTTGACATATAAGAACCCAGTGCCCGCCATTCCAAGCAACCACTTGAAGCCTCCACAGGCCAGAACGTCGATGCCGTCTTGTTCGACATTCGTACTGTGTGCGCCTGCACACTGGATGCCATCCAAAACAAATAGCGCGTCACAGTCGTTCGCAAGTTTTGAGATCGCCTTGAGATCGGCGCGAAACCCCGTGTCGAAGCGCACGGCCGTCGTTGCTATAACGCGGGTGTTTGCGTCTACTCGCTGAGCAATGGCTTCGCTTGAGACCCTGTTGTCAGCATCGGGCTCTACAAATCTGACCTCGATGCCCTGATCCTGTAGCCTGAGCCAGGGAAAGGTGTTGTTCCAGTGCTCTCCCGCTGGCAGAACGACATTCTCGCCTGGCGATAGGTTTAAACCCGCAGCGACTATGCTGATCCCGGCACCTGTGCTGGAAGTGAGGGCGTAGTCCTCAGGTTTTCCACCGAGCAGTGCCGATAAACTCTGTCGAATCGGCTCTCGCACAGACGGGCGTGCTTTGAGATCTGTTGCGGCCAGATGCAGGTAGCTCTGCAAGGCTTCTTCGCTCCGAGTATTCAACGGGGATTGGGCTGCATTCATCAAATAGGTGGAATGCTTGGTTACAGGAAACAGGTCTGAGTATTGCAAGTTAGGTCCAATCTTTACAGGATCGTGCGTGACTTGGTGTCAGACTTACGCGGGATTTAGCCTTGCAGCAAATGACACAACAAAGGTCTAGCAGAGGCCCACTCAAAGGATTGTCCGTGCGGCGAGTTTCAATCGGAGGAAAAGGACAGAATATGTCAGACGAGCGCATTGAGTTTCTGGGTCAGCCGGAAGCCGGATCGCCACGCCCCTTCAGCCGCGTGGTGCGAGCCGGTGGGTAGGTCTACGTGTCAGGGCATTCAGCACCCCATGATCCTGCAAACGGTATCCATCGCGGTGAGACACCGGCCGAGGAAGTGCGCAATGCACTGGCATTCATTGCCACCCTTCTGGAGGAGGCGAGCAGCCGATTGGACCTTGTGGTGCAAGCGACAATGCTCATCTCTGACCGCAAAGACTATGCCGCGCTGAATGCGGAGTACGTGAAGCACTTTCCAAACGGACTTCCGGCCCGCCATACAGCTGTGTTTGGGGTGCCAACTGATGCACGGGTTGGTTTTGCCTGTGTGGCTTTGCCAGCAGAGGACTAAAGCACTGACAGTCGTTCCATAAGATCAGAGCGACGCCAGTCCAAGGCCTTGGGGGCCCAACCAGCTTCTTGGCGCAGTCGTTCGCTGCCCATTTGTTGATCGATCGTACATCCGCTTGCCCAAGCGCCATAGCGCTCAATGACTTGGTCAACTGAGAGAACTCTGTGGTCTGCCGATGACCCAAGGGCACTGGCAATCACATCCGCGATCTCCGCAACCCGAACCCCAGTTTCAGTGGCGGCGTTGAAATGTCCGCTCAGATGCGGTCGTTCGATCAAATTGCAATAGGCATTGCTCAGATCATCCCGGTGGATCAGCGGCCATCGCACTTCTCCACTTTTCCAGATTTCGATGGGTCGGCCTGCTTGAGCAGGCTCAAGGAAACGTCGAAAGACACCGCCATCGCGATGATAGACCATGCCGGGTGTGAGGATGGCCGTAGACAGAGCGCGACAAGCTAAAAGCTTCTCTGCGCTGGTGATCATCCATTCAAAGGAAGGGTGCGGATCAAATGGCGGGCCTTCATGCGCGATCTGATCCCCAGTTTCTCCATAGAGCCAACAACTGCCTGTGTAGATGAGACGCGGTCTGTGCGTAGTTTTCTTCGCTGCGGCGATCAAGGCGTTGGTCACATCTCGGTCAACTGCTGGCATATCGTCAAATGGTACGGCCGCGGCATGAACGATTGCGGCGCACCCAACAGCCTTCTTGGCCCATGAAAAAGGATCTCTTAGATCTCCTTTGCATGGTGTGACGCCCCATTTTGTCAGAAGCGAATCCGATGTGTCTGATCGGCTCAGAGCAGTGACTTCGTAGCCTCGCGCCAGCATCTCATGGACCAGACCCTGGCCGATGGACCCGCTTGCCCCGAGAAGAAAGACACGCATGTGGTACTCCTAGCCAAATATTAGATGAGGTTTGATACGAGAAAATGCGCTGAAGATAAATGTGGTGCCTTCAAGTCAGTCATGCTTGGCTCTGTGCACCGCCCATACATGGAAACGCTGACCCAGCCCCCTGATCCGGGCCGTTTAGGTGTAGAATTCGTTCCTGTTTCTTTCTGTTGATAGCTTTAGGGTCAAGGCCTGCTGAGCGGAGCCTTTGCGGAGCTCGAGCGAGGCAGGCCGAGCGCTACGGTTGAGGTTGGCGTAAACGGCCGGAGCCAGCCCGCCAAGTGATGTGTGTGGTCTTTGTGTGTTGTAATCGATCCTCCAGTTTTCGATGATCTTCCTGGCCTCGGCGAGGTTGCCGAAGATGTGTTCATTCAAGCACTCGTCCCTGAGCCTGCCGTTGAATGACTCCACGAACGCATTCTGCATCGGCTTGCCCGGCGCGATGTAGTGCCACCCGACACCGGTATCCTGGCACCATCGGAGCACAGCATGCGATGTCATTTCTGTTCCGTTGTCGCTGACAATTTTGTCCGGCTGGCCGCGCCTGCGGATTAACTCATCCAGTTCACGCGTCATCCGAGCACCAGACAGGGAACGATCAACGACGGTTGCCAGCGCCTCGCGCGTACAGTCATCCACGATGCACAGCACCCGGAACCGCTGGCCATCTGCGAATGCGTCGGACACGAAGTCCAGTGACCAACGCTGGTTGGCGCGATCCGGCACCAGAATAGGCCTGCGCGTCCCTAAGGCCCTCTTGCGCGACCGTCTGCGACGGACTGCCAGCCCTTCTTCGCGATACAGCCGGAATAGCTTCTTGTGGTTCACCTCAAAACCTTCCCTGGCCAGCAAGATGCCCAAACGGCGATATCCGAACCGGCGACGTTCATTGGCCAGTTCGCGCTATCGTTTTCGCAGGGCCTCATCGCCCCGATCCTGCTTCCGATATTGGAAGACTGACCTGTGAAGGTCAGCCAGTTCGTACGCCCGACGTTCTGACAGGCCGTGCCGATCCATCACGTCCGACACGGCTCGCCTTTTGACATCGGGCGTCAGTAGTTTTTTGTCGCGAGATCTTTCAGCGCGGCGTTTTCCTGCATCGCATCCGCCAACATCCGCATCAGGCGATTGTTCTCGTCCTCAAGTGCCCGCAGCTTCTTCGCATCAGAGACGTTCATGCCCCCGAACTTCGCTTTGTATTTGTAGAACGTGGCATCGCTGATCCCGTACTTCCGGCACAGCTCTTGAGCTTTCACGCCTGCCTCGTATTCCTTGATCATCCCAATGATCTGTTCATCTGAAAATCTGCGTTTCATAGTCCATTCTTTGCTCGGACAGATTACTAACACCTCATTGGCCTGATTTCAGGGGGCTAAGACACGGGTTTGTCGGAGGCTGATTTGTCTTAGTTACGCGGCCATTTCCGATTCTTCCAGAACGCGACCTTCAGACAACAGGTCGATTCGCGACGCATCTGCTCGAAATTCAATCGACCCGATTGAGTTTAGCCCCGAAAAAACAAGCAAAAATTGGCATCAATGATCCAACGTTGGCATGCGGCCTGAGCGCGGTTAACCTTCATTAAACTGTTACAAAGCTGCTTGCCATGAACATCACTCACTACATCGCCGAAACCGACGGCAGAAACGCCATTGCTGCCATCTGGTTCAAACCGAAGGGGCGAAAGTCGCCCAGAGTGTTTGACGTAGCCAAGGATAGATTCGATCTGAACGAGGCCGCTGAGTTTTCGGGGGCCTCTGAAGCAGAGATTACCCGATGGCTGCTTGCGCGATCAAAACTGTTCTCTGGGTGAGGACACCCATTTCAGCCAATTTTTGTTCCTTGGCTCCACACCCCACGCAGAAGGGGCGCCGCTTCGGTTTGGCGAACCCGCAGGACATCACCCCGCATCCCGACGTGTAGCGCGCCACGGTCGTCAAGGCGCGCTGCCTGCGCCGGGTTACGTGTGACGGTTGCTATCGCACGCGGCAGGTCATCCCAGATCCGAGCGAGATGGAAGGCGGACAGTAGCAGCGCCGAAGGGACATAGTCAGACGAGACGATGTCCAGCATGTCCTTTTTCGCCAATTCCTCAGCCGCGACATTGCCGGAGTGCGACCCACCGCGGATCAGGTTCGGCGCGCCCATCATGATCGCGATACCCTGTTCCCGGCAGGCCAGGGCGGCCTCGGCCGTCGTTGGGAATTCCGCAAACCCAACGCCGTTGGTGGCTGATGTCGCGACATGCGCGGCGGTCGTGTCGTCATGGCTGGCCAGAACGGCGCCTAGACGGGTTGCCTCGGCCACCGCGCCCTTTTCGTGCTTGGCACCGAACCGCTCTTGGAGGCCAAGCAGGTTTTGGACATGCTCGGCAAATTCGGCATCATTCATACCCCGCTTCTTGGCGACGTAGGTCTTGAGCGCAGTGAGATCACGGAATTGTCGTTGTCCGGGCGTGTGGTCCATCAGGCTGACAATGCCGACGCGGTCTTCTGGGCCAAAGGCCGCCAATTCTTCAAGCAGGGTCTCAGAACAGATCTCGGCGCGCAGATGCAGGAAGTGGCTGATCTTGAACATGCCATCCGCACGCGCTGACAAAAGCTCATCAGCCAGTTTGCGGGCATAGTCGATGTAGCGGCCTTTGCCTGAATGGATGGACCCGACGCGCATGGCATCGAACACTGTGGTGATCCCGGTCGAGGCCAGTTCCGCATCGTGGGCGAGAAGAGCAGGCAGATGAGGCCAATCAACCTCGGGGCGCGGCTCGATGTGGCGCTCGACATTGTCGGTGTGCAATTCCACAAGACCCGGAAGAACCAGATCCCCGCCGCAATCCAAAGCCCCTCTTGGGATGCTGTCACCTTCCGCGATTTCGGAAATGACGCCCGCTTCGATCGTGATCGACCCAAGCGCTGTCCGATCTGGCAAAACAAGCTGAGCATTGGCAAGCCAAAGGTCTGCTGACATCGAAGTGTCACATGCGTTTGTCAAAGACGATGCAGGAAAAGGGGAATTCATGTCATACGCTCGTTTTGCAATTTACTATGTGCCGCCCGATGGCCCGCTGGCCGAATTCGGCGCAAAATGGTTGGGCTGGGATGTTGTGACGGGCCGTGAGGCTGTTCAATTCGATGTGCCCGATTTGCATGACATCACGATGACACCGCGCAAATATGGCTTTCACGGCACCCTGAAACCGCCATTCAGATTGAAAGAGGGTCAAACGCTTGAATCTCTTGAAGCGGCTGTGTCTGACTTGGCAGGTGTGCTTTCTCCTGCAGCTTGTGACGGACTGACATTGACGCAGTTGGGTCGATTTCTGGCGCTCACGCCTTTTGGGCCACTCGACGGCTTGCAACGTATTGCTGAGGCCTGCGTGCGCGATCTTGACGGGTTTCGCGCGCCTGCGTGCGAGGCAGAGCTCACACGGCGGCGCAAGGCGGGGTTGAGCGCTCGGCAAGAGGCGTTGCTCGTGCAGTGGGGCTATCCTTACGTTTTCGAGGAGTTTCGATTTCATCTGACGCTCTCGGGCCGTTTGCCCGATGGGGCGTTGGATGGTTGGACGGAGACGTTGCAGGGTCACCTGCCGGAATTGCCCACACCCTTCGTGATTGACCAGATCGCGCTTTGCGGCGAACGGCAGGACGGGCGTTTTGAGCTGATCCATCGCTATACGCTCACCGGCTGAAGCAGCTGAGCGGCACGCGCTATGGTCTGATCCAGCGGCCCGTCATTGGACAGCGTGATGACGTCCATACCGGTCGGTAGCGGCTTTGTCGCCTCGGCCAAACGTCTGGCGATATCGGCCTCGGACTCGCGACCGCGTGCTGCCAACCGGGCGGCCAAAGTCTCGGGCTCGGCAGTGATGTTTAGGACGACGAAGTTGGGGAATGCATCCGCACCGGCCTGAAGCGCTTTGCGCGAGAAGTTGGCAAGGCAGTCGGTGCCTCTGTTTAACTGGTATCTCACTGTTTGCGGAATGCCGTAGAATAGCCCATGCGCGCCCCAATGGACGGCGAATGCACCATCGCTGACGAGATCCTGAAACTGCGCCTCCGAGACAGCGTCGTAGTCCTCGCCGCCAAGACCCGGAGCGCGCGTGATGACACGCCGGACAAGATGTAGTTGCGGCATGACCTCGGCCACGCCTTGCATCACGCTGTCCTTGCCCACACCGGATGGGCCAACACCTGCGATGAGGCGGCCCTCGGTCATGCCGCGAGTTCCGGTGTGAACGCGCTGACGTCGATCTCACGGTCGCACACACGCGCGCGCGCGGCCTCGTCATGGAAAATGCCGATGATCGCCGCGCCGCGGGTCTTTGCGCCTTCAATCAGGGACAAAACGACTTCGCGGTTGGTCGCATCCAGACTCGCCGTGGGCTCGTCCAAGAGCATAGCGGGATATGCGTGGGCAAAACCGCGCGCGATGTTGACCCGTTGCTGCTCGCCACCCGAGAAGGTTGTCGGCGACAGAGACCACAACCGCTGAGGGATGTTGAGCTGCGCCAACAGGTCCTCCGCCCTTGCTTGCGCGTTCTCAGCAGGCACACCCAGGGCCCGCAAAGGGTCAGCGACAACGTCCAGCGTCGGGACGCGCGGAACGACCCGCAGGAACTGGCTGACATAGCCCAGCACCTCGCGGCGCAGCGCGATGATCTCGCGGGGCTCGGCCTGAACGATGTCCAGATCGCCGATCCGGATGGACCCGAATTGCGTCAGGTAATTGCCGTAGACCATCCGCATCAGGGTCGACTTGCCCGCACCCGAAGCCCCGGTCAGCGCCACGCACTCCCCGGGTGCCACGTGAAAGGACACATCGCTGATGACTTCAATCACCGCGCTGCCCTGATTGTGTAAAGTGAAGGTCTTCGAGACGTTTTTTAGCTCAATCATCGCTCACACCTGCAAAACGGAAGAGACAAGAAGTTGGGAATAGGCGTGCTGTGGATCATCCAGCACCTGATCGGTCAGACCCGCCTCGACCACACGGCCCGATTTCATCACCATCAGACGGTCAGCCAGCAGGCGCACCACGGCAAGGTCGTGGGTGACGATGCTCGCCGACAGGCCCATGTCGCGCACCAGCCCACGCAGCAGGTCCAGCAGTCGCGCCTGCACCGACACATCGAGCCCGCCAGTGGGTTCATCCATGAAGACCAGACGCGGCCCGGTTACCAGATTGCGGGCAATTTGCACGCGTTGCTGCATGCCGCCCGAAAAGGTTGTGGGGCGATCATCGACGCGGTCTGCATCAATCTCGACCCGCTCCAGCCAATCCGTCGCCTTGCCGCGAATATCGCCGTAATGCCTTTCGCCGACAGCCATCAGCCGCTCGCCGACATTGCCGCCCGCCGAGACGCCCATACGCAGTCCGTCACGGGCGTGCTGATGAACAAAAGCCCAGTCGGTCCGCCCCAGCATCCGCCGTTCGGGTTCGGACATGGTGACAGTATCCTTGGGGCCGTCGGCGCGCGTATCGAACACGACCTGCCCGGCATCTGGTGCCAGGTGCCCCGCCATGCAATTCAGCAGAGTCGACTTGCCCGAGCCGGATTCCCCCACGATGCCCATCACCTCTCCGGGATAAAGATCAAAGGACACGTCCGCGCAGCCGATATGTGCGCCGTAGCGTTTGGTGATACCTTGAACCGACAGCAAAGGTGTCATGCCGCGTCCTTTCCTTTGTGACCAGCAGCGCGCCGGGCTTCGCAGTAATCCGTGTCGGAGCAGACAAACATGCGCCCGCCCTGATCATCCATGATGACCTCGTCAAGATAGCTGTCCGTGGCGTTGCACAGCCCACAGGGGTGATCCGCCTTGCTGGCCTCGAAAGGGTGGTCCTCGAAGTCGAGGCTGACAACCTGCGTGTAGGGCGGCAGTGCGTATATCCGCTGCTCGCGCCCTGCACCAAACAGCTGGATGGCGGCCATGTCGCCCAGTTTAGGGTTGTCGAATTTCGGGATTGGGGAGGGATCCATGACGTAGCGCCCCTCCACTTTCACTGGATAGGCATAGGACGTGGCGATATGCCCGTGGCGGGAGATATCCTCGTAAAGCTTCACATGCATTAGCCCGTATTCTTCAAGGCTGTGCATCTTGCGGGTCTCGCTTTCACGCGGCTCAAGAAAGCGCAGAGGCTCGGGGATCGGCACCTGATAGACGAGGATCTGATCCTCGGTCAGCGGCTCTTCGGGAATGCGGTGGCGGGTCTGGATGACGCTGGCCTCTGAGGTCGCTGTCGTGGTTTTAACTCCGGCGGTGCGTTCAAAGAACGAGCGGATCGAAACGGCATTCGTGGTATCATCGGCCCCTTGGTCGATGACCTTGAACGTGTCATCTGGCGTCAGAACGGCGGCCGATACCTGCACCCCGCCGGTCCCCCACCCATAGGGCATCGGCATCTCGCGGCTGGCAAAGGGCACCTGATACCCCGGGATGGCGAGCCCTTTAAGGATCGCGCGGCGTATCATCCGCTTGGTCTGTTCGTCGAGATAGGCAAAGTTGTAATCGGTCATTCCGCAGCCTCCTGCACCTGACCCGCCCCGGCTTCGCGGCGCAGTTTTCGGACCAGTTCCAGTTCAGATTGGAAATCTACATAGTGGGGCAGTTTGATGTGCTCCAGAAAGCCCGTCGCCTGGATGTTATCGGCGTGGTAAAGAACAAACTCGGTGTCTTGTGCGGGTGCACCGACATTGTCTTCGCCTAACTCTTCCCAACGCAAAGCGCGGTCTACCAGCGCCATGGAGATCGCCTTGCGTTCGGATTGGCCGAAGACCAGCCCGAATCCACGGGTGAACTGAGGCGGTTCAGTCTTTGATCCCTTGAACTGGTTGACGGTTTCGCATTCGGTCAGGGTGACTTCGCCAATCTCGATCGAGAATCCAAGCTCGGGGATGTCCATTTCGACCGCAACCGCCCCGATGCGCAACTCTCCCACAAAGGCATGGTTGCGCGCATAGCCGCGCTGTGTGGAATAGGCGAGCCCAAGGGTGAAACCTTCATCGGCGCGGGTCAGCGCTTGCAGGCGCAGCGCGCGGTCTGCGGGCATTTCAAGCGGCTCGCGCGTCAGGTCGGGCGGTGGTGTGTCCTCAAATGGGGCTTCTTCGACAAGGCCCTCGCGGTTCAGAAACTCCGTCGCATGGGGCACATCGCCCGGAATGCTTTCACGCGTGGGTGCTTCGGCAACGTCGCCATCTGCGGCCAGTTTGAAATCGAGCAATCGGTGAGTGTAGTCGAAAGTCGGCCCCAGAACTTGCCCGCCTGGCAAATCCTTGAATGTGGCCGAGATGCGCCGGTCGCAGGCCATTGCGCCCGTGTCCACAGGTTCCGACGCACCAAAACGGGGAAGCGTGGTGCGGTAGGCCCTTATCAAGAAGATTGCTTCGATCAGATCACCGCGGGATTGCTTGATCGCCAACGCGGCAAGGTCAGGATCGTAGAGCGAGCCTTCGGCCATGACGCGATCCACGGACAGCTTCAACTGTTCACGGATTTGCGCAATGCTCAGTTCGGCGACATCCGTATTGCCACGGCGTTCCTCCGCAAGCCAGGCATGGGCGCTTTCAATTGCCCGCTCGCCACCTTTTACTGCCACATACATCAGAGGACCTCCGTGCTACGAGGCAGTGCTGCCAATCTGCTGTCACAGGTGAAAATGAAATCGAGCCCGAGCGGAAACAGTGCGCGGTTGCTTTGGAAGGCGCGGGTTTCCGGCAGGGACAAGGCAGCCTCAGATTCGATCCCGGGTCCGCGCAGCGTCGCGCCGGCCGCTTCGAGTTCCGCACATTCCACAATCAGGGTTGTCGAGCGGTCAGGGTACTCTGGCGTCCCGACGGGATAGCTGTCCAGCGGCATCAAGGCATCCCAGTCGCCAAAGGCAAACATCGCATGGGATGGGCCTGTCAGCGGGGCGCCTGTGTGAAAGGCCAGCCATGTGCGGACATCATCTGTGTCAGCCTTGCCAGCTAGATAGACAGGCGTGTCGGTGTCGCACAGGGTTAACAGAACGGTACCGGCCGCGACGGACAGCGGCGCGGGCGGTGCGGCACCCTGAATATCCCGAACCGTGCCGGGGCGCGCCATAGCTTCCATGACGCACCGGAACGCGTGGGCGGACCCTATGGCGGGAGTGTCGAACCCACCTGCCAGTGCGGTTGCCTGCATCAGTCCTCTCCTCTTGCCATGGTAAAGAACTCGACCTTCGTTGCGGCTGCTTTTTCAGCGCGGGCGGCCTTTGCGGCGGATTGCTCCGCCTCAAGCGGCACAAGAACGGCCTTACGGATCGCCCCGGCACGCGCGCCCTGCATCAACGCATCAACAAGGGCTGCGGCTTCCGCATCAGACTTGCGGCGGCCCTGGATATAGGCGTGGCCGACTTCACCGGTTGCGAGTGTCAGCGCGCAACGCGTGACAGTCACTTCTCCGATATTGAAGGGCGCGCCCGTTCCACCGGCGCGGCCGCGGACCATTGTGCTGCCAATCTCAGGCGCGCGCAGCCATGTGAATTCCGGACGCGTCATAGCGGCATCCAACAGGGCTGCAACGCGGCCTTCCGGAGCCTTGGCAAGCAGTCCCATCCAGGCTTTTCGCTCGGCGTTTTCGTTGGAAGTGTCTTTCATCTCGACAACTTTTCCATATACTATACAACTATACACATCATA
>ERZ1740070.2088-NODE-2088-length-11783-cov-4.126108_pt1 | contig 11783 bp, 11 predicted proteins | sample MGYA00581734_ERZ1740070 | MGnify/ENA primary metagenome ERZ1740070 (study PRJEB43018, sample SAMN04849744) | marine metagenome | isolation source: floating plastic debris | place: Pacific Ocean | collected 2008-09-01 | study: EMG produced TPA metagenomics... | reverse complement strand
CGGTGGGCAACGTCCCCGAAAGCTCCATCGCGCGGGAAAGCGAGCTGGCGTTGCCGATCCATGCCGGCGTCGAGATCGGCGTGGCCTCCACCAAGGCGTTCACCTGCCAGCTGACCGTGCTGATGATGCTGGTGCTCAAGGCCGCCGCGGAACGGGGTGAGTTGAGCGCCGCGGCGCTGGCCGCGCATATCGGCGACCTGCGCAACCTGCCCGGCCTGATCAATCAGGCCATCGCCCAGAACGAGGATATCCAGCGCACCGCCCGCCGCCTGTCGGAGGCGCAGGACGTGCTGTTCCTTGGGCGCGGGCAGATGTTCCCACTTGCCCTCGAAGGAGCGCTGAAGCTCAAGGAAATCAGTTATATACATGCCGAAGCTTATGCGAGCGGCGAGCTGAAACACGGGCCCATCGCGCTGATCGACAAGAACGTACCGGTGGTGGTCATGGCCCCGCGCGACGCGCTCTTTGACAAGACGGTGTCGAACATGCAGGAGGTCATGGCGCGCAAGGGCAAGGTGGTGCTGATCTCGGACAGCGCCGGCATCGCGGAAGCGGGTGACGGCACCTGGTCAACGCTCACCATGCCGACCTGCCCCGACCTGCTGGCCCCCATCCTTTATGCTGTGCCCGCTCAACTGCTCGCCTATCAGACGGCGGTGGCCAAGGGCACGGATGTCGACCAGCCCCGTAACCTCGCGAAATCGGTAACGGTGGAATAGATGGCCAAGCAATTCGACAGCATCAGCGACGACCACAAGGGCTTTATCAAGGCGCAACACATGTTCTTTGTCGGCAGTGCGGCGGCGACGGGACGCGTCAACATCTCGCCCAAGGGGATGGATTCGCTGCGCGTTCTGGGCCCCAACCGGATCATCTGGCGCAACCTGACCGGCTCGGGCAATGAGACGGCCGGGCATCTGGCGCAGGTCAACCGCATGACGCTGATGTGGTGCGGGTTCGAGACCCGGCCCATGATCCTGCGCTGCTACGGCACGGCCCGGACGCTGCATCCGCGCGACGACGCTTTTGCCGCGCTCAACGCGCAGTTTCCCGCCAGTGACGGGGCGCGCCAGATCTATGATGTGGCGGTCGATCTGGTGCAGACCTCCTGCGGGTACGCGGTGCCCTTCTACGACTATGCAGGTGAGCGTGAGGTGCTGGCGGATTGGGCCGCCGACAAGGGTCCCGAGGGCATCGACACCTATTGGCGCACCCGCAATCAGGCGACGATTGACGGCGCGCCCACCCATATCCTGGCAGATCCCGAATGACACCCGAAGACGCGCTGGCGCAGATCGGCGCGCACGGGGACGCGGAACGGGCAGCGGGCGCCAAGGCCTATCACAAGTCGCCGCGCGTGCATCTGGGCGTGCCGAACCCGGTGCTGAACGACCTAACCAAGGGCTGGCGGCAAACGCTCGATGTGCCTGCGCGCGTGGCACTGGCGCGTGGTCTCTGGGACAGTGACATTTTCGAAGGGCGGCTGGCTGCGGCCAAGCTGCTGACGCAGGCGCGTACCCGCCCGGACGGCGACGTATGGAAGCTGATCTGCGAATGGGTTCCGCAATTCGACGGCTGGGCGGTGGCCGACCACGCCTGCATGGCAGGGCAACGGCGGTTGCTGGCGGACCCTGCCCGGCTGGACGATGTCGAGCAATGGACCGGCTCGGACCATATGTGGACTCGCCGTGCCGCGCTGGTCATGACCTTGCCCTGGCCCAAGCAGCACCACCCCAAACCGGACGAGGAAGCCGCGCGCGAGCGCATTCTGGGCTGGGCGGCGGGCTATGTGCCCGACCGAGACTGGTTCATCCAAAAGGCCATCGGCTGGTGGCTCCGGGACCTGAGCAAGCACGACCCTGACCGCGTGACGACGTTTCTGGCGCAGCACAGTGGGGCGATGAAGCCCTTCGCCGCACGCGAGGCCGCCCGGTATTTAAAGACCGAGTGAAACCACCGGGTGCGGAAACCGACACGGTTTCCGGCAGTTTTCCGTGTCGGAAAACGGCTAGCCCGACAGCACGTCCACTTCCGGCAACCCGGTGAGCGGGGCGCCGAGCGCTTGCATCGCCTCCAGCGACAGGCGGCTGCCCGCCGTTGCGGGACCTTCGATGGGGATCAGCGTGACCTGCACGCTTTTGTTCGTCTCGGGGTAATAGACCGTGCCGGAACGCTCCGACTGCACCAGCGGCGTCTTCATCCACAGACCGGGCTCGGCCGCGTTGCCCAATGAGGCGACGGTGCGGCCCTACGTCCCGATGGACACCTCCGGCGCGTCCTCCACAGGGGCTGCATCGGGCCGGGCCTGCGGGCGCAGGGGCGCATCTGTGTCCTCGACCGCTTCCTGCACTGCGACAGAGGCCTGCGGACCCTGCACCCGCTCCAGCACCGCGCAGCCCGACAGCGCGACGCAAAACACCAGCCCAAAACCCCTTACCATGTCCGCTCTCCTGTCGATTGCCTGCACGTGCCTCTTGCGGACAGCGTGTCGCGCACATACCACTTAACGTATGACAGCCCCATTGATCGACCCTTTCCAGCGGGCCATCCGCTATTTGCGCGTCTCCGTCACCGACCGCTGCGACTTTCGCTGCGTCTACTGCATGTCGGAAAACATGACGTTTCTGCCGAAAAAAGAGTTGCTGACCCTCGAAGAGCTGGATCGCATGTGCTCGGCCTTTGTCCGCCTCGGCGTGGACAAGCTGCGCATTACCGGCGGTGAGCCGCTGGTGCGCCGGGACATCATGACGTTTTTCCAGAACATGAGCCGCCACCTCGACAGCGGCGCGCTGCGCGAAGTGACGCTGACCACCAATGGCAGCCAGCTGGAGCGGTTTGCCGCCGACCTCTATGCCGCCGGTGTGCGCCGTGTGAACGTGTCGCTGGACACGCTGGACGAGGACAAGTTCGCCGCCATCACCCGTTGGGGCCGCCTGCCTCAGGTGCTGCGCGGCATCGATGCGGCACTGGCCGCGGGCCTGCGGGTCAAAATCAACGCGGTTGCCCTCAAGGGCTTCAACGAGGACGAGCTTGAGACGATCACCGCATGGTGCGCCGCGCGCGACATGGACCTGACCTGGATCGAGGTCATGCCGATGGGCGATCTGGGCAACGAAGACCGGTTGGGCCAGTACTGGTCGCTCAAGGACGTGCGCGCCCGCTACCGCCAAAGCTATTCGCTCACCGCCCTGGCCGAGCGCACCGGCGGGCCGGCGCGCTATGTCCGGCTGGAAGAGACGGGGCAAAAGATCGGGTTCATCACCCCGCTCAGCCACAATTTCTGCGAAAGCTGCAACCGCGTGCGCATCACCTGCACCGGCGAGATCTACATGTGTCTCGGTCAGGAGGACATGGCCGATCTGCGCGCACCTTTGCGGGCGCATCCGGACGATGACGCCCCGCTTGAGGATGCCATTCGCGCCGCCATTGCGCTGAAACCCAAGGGCCACGATTTCGACTATTCGCGCCAGCGTCTGGACGGGCAGATGCCCCGCCACATGAGCCATACCGGCGGCTGATATGCCGCGTCCCACCGCGCTATTTCGCCTGTATCAGGCGGTCACGGCGCTGACCGTCCCGTTCTTTGCCCGTTCCGCCATCAACAAGCTGCGGCGCAGCGGCGTGCCTGTGGCGCGCGCCCATGAACGGCTGGGGCATGCCACGCAGGACCGACGGCTGGGCCCGCTGATCTGGTGCCATGGCGCGTCGGTGGGCGAGGCGAAATCGGTTCTGCCGCTGCTGCATCACATCGCACAGACGGCACCGCATGTGCGACTGCTGCTCACCTCCGGCACGGCCACCTCCGCCGAGGCGATAGTACCCCGCCTGCCGGCCAATTGCGTGCACCAGTTCAGCCCGCTGGATGCGACCGGTCCGCTGGACCGCTTCCTCGCCCATTGGCGGCCCGACCTGTGCGTGCTGGTGGAATCCGAGCTGTGGCCCAACCTGCTCGACCGTTGTGCGCGGCGCGCACTGCCGGTGGCGCTGCTGAATGCGCGGCTGTCGGACAGCAGTGCGGCGGGCTGGCGCAAGTTTCCGGGCACGACCGATTACGTGTTGCGCGGCATCCACCATGCCCATTGTCAGGACCAGCGCACCCGCGACCACCTGCGCGCCATGGGTCTCGCCTTTGCCAGATCGGGGGCGAACCTCAAGTCGCTGGTGGCCGCGCCCAAAGTGGCCCGGAACGTGCTGGATGCCGCGCATGCCGCGCTGGCGGGCCGCCCCGTCTGGGTCGCGGCGTCCACCCATACGGGCGAGGAAGGCCCGGTGCTCGCCGCGCACAAGGCGCTGTTGCGCGATCACCCCAACCTGTGCCTGATCCTCGCGCCCCGTCACCCCGAACGCGCGGGCGAGGTGGCCGCGCTTGTCCGGGCGGGAGGCCTCAGCCTCGCGCAACGCAGCACCGGCGGCACGCTGGCGGATGGCGCGCAGGTCTACCTGGCCGACACGATGGGCGAGATGGATATGTGGTACACGCTCAGCGCAATCGTGTTTCTGGGCGGGTCGTTTTCCGACGTTGGCGGGCACACCCCGTTTGAGCCCGCCGCCGCGCACACCGCGATCCTGCACGGACCCCGCTATGCCAATTTCCGCGAAGCCTATGCCGCCTTCCAACTGGCCGATGCGAGCGTCGAGGTGGCGGACGGCCCTGCCCTTGCAACAGCTGTGCACGATCTGCTGACCCATCCGAGCCGTGCAGCGCAATTGGCAGCGAATGCGCGCCCGCTCGCCCGTGACGGCGCTGATGTGCTGCCCGAGATCACGCGCGACCTCTTTGCGCTGGCCGGGAGCGAGGAGGCGTCGGCCCGTGCCTGACCTCACCCAGATCGACGTGATCGCGCCGAACTTCAAACGGCGCCTGTCCGGGGTGACGTCGACCGTGGTGCGCCTTGTCCCGTTGCAAGCAACGGACATCGCTATCAGCGCCTGTGCGCCCGTCATGCCGGATCACGTGCCCAATGTGCCCTGGACCCGGTTGCTGACCATGTCGCGGCGTGGCCCGCACGGCCCCCGTGTCTGGCACGCCCGCCGCAATATCGAGATGATCGCAGGGCTCGCCCTGCGCGCTATCGGCAAGGACCTGCGGCTGCTCTTTACCTCAGCCAGCCAGCGCCACCATACGGGCCTGTCCCGGGCGTTGATCCGGCGCATGGACGCGGTCGTTTCGACCTCCGCCAAGACGGCAGCGTATCTGGAACGCCCCTCGACCGTGATCCATCACGGCATCGACACCGAGGTGTTCCGCCCCGCCGACGACCGCGTCGCGCTGCGCCGTGACCTTGGCCTGCCGGACGGGCCGCTGCTGGGCTGTTTCGGTCGCATCCGCGCATCAAAGGGCACGGATGTCTTTGTCGATGCAATGATCGGCTTGCTGCCGGGCCACCCTGACGCCTCCGCCATTGTCATGGGCCGCGCTGTGCAAAAGGATGCCGCGTTCCTGCAGGACCTGCAGGATCGTGTGGCAACGGCAGGGTTGCAGGATCGCATCCTGTTCCTGCCAGAAGTGCCGGTGTGGGAGACACCCAAATACTACCAGGCGCTCGACATCTACGTGGCCCCGCAGCGGTGGGAGGGGTTCGGCCTGACCCCGCTCGAAGCCATGGCTTGCGGCGCACCTGTTGTCGCCACGCGCGTCGGCGCGTTCGAGGAACTGGTGTCCGACGGCCAGACCGGGACGCTGGTCGCACCCGACGCCGTGGAAGAGTTGCAGACAGCGGTCACGACGCTGCTCGATGCACCCGAGACGCTGGCCGACTGGTCACAGGCCGCGCGCGCCCACGCGGTCGCGCATTTCCAGCTCCAGCAGGAAGCCGACGCCATCACAGCGATCTACCGCCAGTTGCTGAGCGCCTGAAGGGACGGCGGGTGGGGCGACCCGCGCATGCGGGAGCGTCACCCGACGTCCTTGCATCAGGACGCGATGGGCATCCGTTGCTCCACGATCTCGGCCCACCACGAACAGCCCGCCGGGATGGCGGCGTCGTTGAAGTCATATTCCGGGTGGTGCACCATCGCGGTGTCGCCATTGCCGATCAGGATGTAGGCGCCGGGCCGCTCTTCGAGCATGAAGGCAAAATCCTCGCCCCCCATCACCAATGGCGCATCGTCGCATTGGCCCGACACGGTGCGGGCCACATCGGCGGCAAACTCTGTCTGTGCGTCATGGTTCACCATCACCGGATAATTCCGCTGATAATCCACCCGCGCCACACCGCCAAAGGTCTTGGCGATGCCGTCGCAAATCTCGTTTACCCGCTGTTCGGCGAGGTCGCGCATCTCTGCGCTCATGGTGCGGACGGTGCCCATGATGCTGACCTTTTGCGGGATCACGTTGAACGCGTGCGACGAGGTCTCGAACGAGGTGATAGACACCACCACCCGGTCAATCGGGTCCGCGTTGCGGCTCACGATGCTTTGCAGGGCGGTCACTGCATGCGACGCCATCAGCGTGGTGTCGACCGTGTCCTGCGGTTTGGCGGCGTGCCCGCCCCGCCCCTCGAATTCGATATTGAGCAGGTCCGTGGCGGCAAAAACCGCGCCGGGGCGGATCGCAGACTCCCCCACGGGCCGGCCCGGCCAGTTATGCATGCCGTAAACCTCGTCGATGCTCCAACGCTCCATCATGCCGTCTTCGCACATCTCGCGACCGCCGCCGCCGCCCTCTTCGGCGGGTTGAAAGATCACGATCGTGGTGCCGTCGAAATTGCGCGTCTCGGCCAGATATTGCGCCGCACCCAGCAGCATCGCCGTGTGCCCGTCATGGCCGCAGGCATGCATCGCACCGTCCGTCTTTGAGGCGTATTCGACCCCGGTCTGTTCCGGGATCGGCAGCGCATCCATGTCGGCGCGCAGCCCAATCACCTTGCCCGAGCCACTGGCGCGGCCCTTGATCACGCCGACCACACCGGTGCGCCCGATCCCCTCGACCACCTCGTCGCAGCCAAAGGCGCGCAGCTTTTCCGCCACCAGCGCACTCGTGCGGTGGGTTTCAAACAGGATTTCCGGATGCGCATGGATATCCCGCCGCCAGGCGGTGATGTCGTCGTGCAGGTCGGCAAATCGGTTCTTGGTCGGCATGGAATGCTCCTGTTGTCAAAGCGCAGGGCCAAGGCGCATGGGCGTTCCGTCGGTGAAACGGTCAAAGCGGAAACGCCTCAGATCATGACCCGGATCGCGTCCGGTGACCAGAGCGGAAAGGACGCGGCCCACCCCCGGACCTATCCCAAATCCGTGACCGCTCATGCCGGTGCCAAGGGTGAGGCCGGGTATCGCAGGCACATGGTCGATGACGGGGACCACATCCGGCATCGTATCGATCATGCCGGCCCAGGCGGCCTTGACACGCGGGGTGCCCAGATCGGGGAACATGTCGCTAAAATCGGCCTGCAACTTGCGGACTTTGGCCATATTGGGCGCAGGATTGAGAACGCGCTGACGCTCAAACGGGCTGGTCGCGTCCTCGGCCCAATGGCGCGGGGTGCGCCAGGCATCGGGAAAGCCGCGCGGGGCGCGGGGCAGAAAACGCGTGCCAAACGGGTCGGCGCGCAGCTGAGTAAGGTATTTGGGCAAGGCACGGAACGCATCCGGCCCGACGAAAAGCTCGTGAAACCCACCTGCGGCAACCGAATAGCCGCCGTCGGCGCGGGGGCGAAAGGCGATGCGGCTGTCGGCGGCACCTCCAGTGTATGCCATCGGTGCAGCGTCCAGTGCCGCCACGGTCGCGCGCACTGACAGCTGTGGCAGTGCCACACCGTGGCGACGCAGAAACAGGGCCGACCACGCACCGCCTGCCAGCACCACCTGCGGGGCCGCGATCCGCCCCTGTTCGGTCACAACGCCCGCAACGCGCCCCGCCTCGATATCGAGCGCGCGCACCGCGCAGTGTTCGACAAGTGTCGCCCCCGCCCGCGCGGCAATGCCGGCGAGCGCGGGCACAGCCACCCAGGGCTCGGCGCGCATGTCGGTGCGCGTGTGCATCGCGCCCTTGTAGCGGCGCGACATGCCGGGGATCAGCGCATCCGCCTTGGCGCGGGACAGGAGTGCTGTGTCAACGCCATACGCCTGCGCATGGGTGAGCCAGCGCGCGTAACGGTCCATGTCGGCATCGGTTTCGGCCAGATAGGTCACGCCACCCTGCGTCAGGCCGATATCCACGTTGGTTTCGGTGGCCAGTTGCCGCCAGAGCGTGTTCGCCTCGATCATGATGGGCAGCTCATCCGGGTCGCGGCCCTGTTGGCGGATCCAGCCCCAGTTGCGGCTGGACTGCTCGCCCGCGATCCGGCCCTTTTCCAGCAGGACGACCCGCAGACCGTCACGGGCGAGGAACAGGGCCGTGGTCACGCCAATGACACCGCCACCGATCACCACGACATCCGCGCTGTCAGGGGCCGGGCCAGGCCACGTCACGGGCGAAGTTTCAGAGATCGGGAACCCGGTCATCGGAAACCGACGCGGTTTCCGGCAACTTTCCGACGCGGAAAGCCGCGCTGAGCCGGAAAGCGTGTCGCTTTCCAACCGTTTTCCGCATCGGAAAACGGCCCCCTAGCCAAGGTGGTGCAGCAGGTCGCGCATGAACGCGTGCCCCGCCTCGAACTGGGCGATGGTGATGAACTCGTTGGGCTGGTGCGCCTGCGCGATGTCTCCCGGGCCGCAGACCACAGCCGAATAGCCCGCCGCCTGAAATTGCCCCGCCTCGGTGCCGTAGCTGACCACATGAGTGCCGTTGTCACCGGTGATCCGGCGCACCAGCATTTCCGCCGCGCCGTCCTCTTCGGGCACAAGCGGGGGCACGTCAAAGCGTTTGTCGATCTCCACCCGCGCCTCGGGCCGGATGGCTTGCATACCGCGCTCGATCTCTGCCACGTGGGTCATATACGCTTCCTTGAGGGCGGCGGTGTCGTCACCCGGAACGGCGCGGAAATCCATCGAGAACCGGCAATCGGCGGCAGTGATATTGTGCGCCGTCCCGCCCGACACCTGCCCTACATGCCACGTGGTAAAGGGCGGATCGAACATCGCAGCCAGCGCCGAGGGCGCGCGCGCTGCATTCTCGGCGTTTCGGTGATTGGCGAAGTCGATAATCTTGGCCCCTTCGAGGATGGCGCTGACCCCCTGGGGCAGGAGCGAGGAATGAACCTCGAACCCGATCACGTGGGTGTCGAATCCCTGCCCGCCCTTGTGGCCGGTCACCGCCTTCATCATCGAGGGCTCTCCGACGATCACCGGGCCGCCCTTGGGCACCACGCCCTGCATCGCCGCGATCATCGGCGGCGCGCCGAGGCAGCCGATCTCCTCGTCAAAACTGAGTGCGAGCTGGCAGGGTTTGCCAGCGTAATGCGCCTCGACCAGCGTCCAGATGGCAAGCGCGTCGTAGCCTTTCATGTCGCAGGTGCCGCGCCCGAAATACTTGCCGTCGCGCGCCACCACATCGAACGGGTCGCTGTCCCAGTCCTGCCCGTCGACGGGCACCACATCCGTATGGCCCGACAGCACCACGGCTCCCGGCTCTTCGGGGCCGACATGGGCAAACAGCGCGGCCTTGGTGCCATCGGGATGATAGTGGCGGTGGCAGGTGATGCCATGGCCTCCCAGATACTCCTCGACCCAGTCCACCAGCGGCAGGTTGCTGTCCCGGCTGACGGTGGGAAAGCGGATCAGCCGGGTCATCAGCTCCAGCGGGCTCAGGCGTGTGGTCATAGGCGGTATCCTCCGGAAACGGTCAGCACTTCGCCGGTGATGAATGACGCCGCATCGCTGAGCAAGAAGCGCACAGCACCGGCGATGTCCGTTGGCTGGCCCATGCGGCCAAGGGCGGTCATATTGATAAACGCCTGTTTCAGCTCTGCATCCCTTGCTGAGCCCGGCACGTCAATCGCGCCGGGCGCGACGGCGTTGATGCGAATGCCGCGCGGGCCCATTTCCTTGGCCGCACCGCGCGTCCACAGATCAAGCGCTGCCTTGCTGGCCCCGTACATGGCGGCACCCATCGGCGGCAAAACGGCGTTGACCGACGAGATGTTGACCATCCCTGCCCCCGGTCCGAATTGGGGCACCGCGGCGGCGAGCAGGCCCTGGGCCGCAAAGAGGTTCACGTCGAACATGTGACGGTAATCGTCCGGCGTATAGCTGTCCAAGGGCGAGACCGAGATGGCACCGGCGTTGTGCACCACCGCGTCGATGCGGCCAAAGCGATCCAGCGTGGCGGCAACCAGGTGGCCCGGCACATCCGCATCGGTCAGATCGCCCTGAACACTGGCGCAGTCGGTTTCGGGAGGTGTTGTGTTGAAATGCACCATCACATCATGGTCACGCGTCAGTTCTGCCACGATCCCGGCCCCGATGCCGCGCGCACCCCCAGTGACCAGAACGGCCTTGCGCGCCATTTCAGTATCCGCTGTCGGTGATCAGCACAAAGTGCCCCGGCTCGACCTCATCATATTCCGACGGTTGTGCCACGTAGTTCACCGAATGGATCGGCGACGGGATGGGTTTGAAATTCAGGTCCTTTTCCGACTTGCGCTGGCGCGGGTCGGCGATGGGCACCGCCTTCATCAGGGCCTGAGTGTAGGGGTGCTGCGGGTTTTCGAACACCCGCGCGCGCGGGCCCATTTCGACGATGCGGCCCAGATACATGACGCCCACGAAATGGCTGACGCGTTCCACGACGGCCATGTCGTGGCTGATAAAGAGGTAGCTGACGCCCAGTTCGGCCTGCAGTTCCATCATCAGGTTGAGCACCTGCGCCTGCACCGACACGTCGAGCGCCGACACAGCCTCGTCGGCGATGATCAGCTTGGGGTTCAGCGCCAGCGCGCGTGCAATGGCGACCCGCTGGCGGTGACCGCCCGACAGCTCGTGCGGGAACCGCCGCATAAAGCTGCGCGGCAGCTCCACCCGGTCAAACAGCATCGCCACGCGGTCCTGCCGTTCGGACCCGGTGAACATGCCGAAATTTTCCATCGGCTCGGCCACCTGATCGGCCAGCTGCATCTGCGGATTGAGCGAGGCGAACGGGTCCTGAAAGATCATCTGCATGTCACGCCGCGCATCCCGCAGGTCGCGGTCGTTGAGCGCCATGATGTCCTTGCCGTCCAGCACGATCTCACCGGCCATCGGCTCCACCAGCCGCAGGATGGACCGCCCAGCTGACGACTTGCCGCAGCCGGATTCGCCCACAAGGCTGAGGGTCTGGCCTTTGTTGATCGTGAACGACACATCCTCGACCGCGTGCACATTGGCCACGAGGCGGCGAAAGAACCCGCCCTTGACCGGAAAGCGTGTGGTCAGCCCGCGCACCTCGAGCAGCGTGTCGCCGGTGCCCGGGATTGGCTCGATTGCGCCCTGATCCCGGCCCAGCAGCTTCATCGGTTCGGGGGCGGCCTTGCCGCGCATCTCGCCCAGTTTGGGCACTGCGGCCAGCAGCGCCTGCGTGTAGGGGTGCTGCGGGTTTTCGAAGATCTCTTCGACGGTGCCTTCTTCGACCTTGTTGCCGCGGAACATGACCACCACGCGGTCGGCCATCTGCGCCACGACCGCCATGTCGTGGGTGATGAACATCACAGCCGTGCCCGTCTCACGCTTTAGCCGGTCGATGAGGGCGAGGATTTCGGTCTGAATGGTCACGTCCAGTGCGGTGGTCGGTTCGTCCGCGATCAGCAGGCGCGGCTCACAGGCCAGCGCCATGGCGATCACGACACGCTGTCGCATCCCGCCCGACAGCTCGTGCGGATACTGGCGCAAGCGCCGCTCCGGCTCTGGGATGCGGACCTGACGCAAGAGCT
>ERZ1740070.2087-NODE-2087-length-11784-cov-4.552477_pt1 | contig 11784 bp, 11 predicted proteins | sample MGYA00581734_ERZ1740070 | MGnify/ENA primary metagenome ERZ1740070 (study PRJEB43018, sample SAMN04849744) | marine metagenome | isolation source: floating plastic debris | place: Pacific Ocean | collected 2008-09-01 | study: EMG produced TPA metagenomics... | reverse complement strand
GAGCGTCCCGAGCGCCCCCGCCGCGTCGAGCCGCGCCTCGCGCAACGCCCGCTCAAGCGCCGCCTCGCCCGCCTCGGTCGCGATCACCAGCTCCCCCGAGCCCGCAAGCTCGTCGCGCTGCGCTCCAAGCAGCTCGTCGCCGTCACGTTCGACCAGCCCCAGGTCACCCGACGCATCCGCGAGCAGCAGCTCGAGCAGAAAGTGCAACCGGCTCTTGCGCGACTTGGGCACCGTGCCCACCAGCACCAGCCGGCGCTCCGCCCGCGTGCACGCGACGTAAAACAACCGGCGTTCCTCGTCGTCCCGGCGCTGCTGCGCGTCGCGATCGTCGCCCACCCGGTCGAGCAGCGCCTCGGGCAGCTCGGGCTCGGCGCTCTGGATCGCCGGGAAGCCGCGCGGCTGCACGCCCGCGACAAACACCGTGTCGAACTCCAGCCCCTTCGAGCGATGCGCCGTCAGCAGCTGCACGCCGACGGGGCGGTCGCCCTCGCTCTCCTCGGGCTCGACGCTCGACGCGGCCTCGCTGTCGAAACCCCGCTCACGCTCATCGAGGTCCTCGCGGTACGCCAGGAACGCCCGCAGATCCCGCGGCTGCTAGAGCTTGATCAAAAAGGTTTGATCTACCGGGGCGTGCTCGAGCCGCCCGACCCGCGCGCGCACGAAACGGATCATCGCAACGATCGCGCGCACCCGGGCCGCGCGGTCTCGCCCGCTCAGCAGGTCCGCGTGCGCCGCCCCGCTCTCGCGCACGATGCGCTCGATCGCCTCATCGGCGCGCACGCTCGTCGCGAGCTGCGCGAACCGTTCGCTCAGCTCGAGCGCGCGGCGTGCGCGCGACGCGTGCGCATCGCTCTCCGGCAGACGCGGCGCGCACCACGCCAGAAACGCCGCGGGCGCGCCCCCGCTCTCATCGCCCGGGGCGTCATCTTCGGCGCCGCCTTCCCGGCTGCGCTCCACGCGGTACAGCTGCTCCCACTCCAGCGCACGCAGCGGCGGCACACTCAGCGGCGGGCGCGTCAGCACCCGCACCGCCGCCCACGTCGCCAGCGGGTCGCACGCCAGCGTCGCCCACGCGAGCACGTCCTGCACGCCCTGGTCGTCGCTGGGCAGGCGACGCTCGGGCACCTCGATCGGCACGCCCGCCAGCTCGAGCGCGCCCCGCACGCGCTCGATCTCCGCCCACGTGCGCCCGATGACCGCGACGCGCGAGAGGTCCTCGCCCCGGTCCTGGATCGCCTTGACCATCGACGCGATCACCGGCCCGCCCTGGGGCACCTTCGCGATGCGCACCGCCTCGACCGACGCGCCCGCCGGCGCGGGCCGATCGGGCGCGCGCTCGAGCGCCTTGCCCGGTGCGAAGCGCGCGTTGGCGCCCGCGATCACCGCCGACGCCGCGCGCACGATCGCGCTCGCCGACCGCCGGTTCTGCGTGAGCTGCACGGTCTGCGCATCGCCCCAGACCTCGATGAACCGAGCGAACGCGCGGTCGTCCGCGCCGCGGAAGCCGTAGATGCTCTGGTCGTCGTCGCCCACGACGCAGATGTCGCAGGGCGATTGCTCGGGCGGGCGCACGCGGCGCAGCAGGGCGATCTGGGCCGCGTCGACGTCCTGGAACTCATCGACGAGGACGTGTTGCGCGTCCGAGCGCACGATCTCGCGTACCAGCGCGTCGCCCGCGAGCAGGCGCGACGCGCGGGCGATCAGGTCGTCCAGCGCCAGCAGCCCGCGCTCGCCCATCAGGCGTTCGTGCATCGCGCCCGCTTCGCAAGCGGCCGCGAGCAGCTCGAGCTCGCCCGCGCTCCAGCCCGGCTCCGGCGCAAGCGTGCGCACGCGCCCGGCGGCCTCGCCCGGCTCGATCGCACGGTGCTTCAGCGCAGCGAGCGTCCGGGCGACCCGCTCGCAGGCGGCGTCGACCCCGCCGGCCCGGATGCGCCCGAGCAGCTCGGACGCGCGCACCGCCTCGCGCATCACACGCCTGACCTCGGCCGAGTCTGCCAGGCGGGGCGAGCCCGCCAGACCGGCTCGATCGGCGAAGCGGCGCAGCAGGTCCAGGCTCCACCAGTGGAACGTGCCCGCGCGCACCAGCTCCGCCCGCGAAGGCCCGATCAGCACGCTCAACCGCTCGCGCAGCTCGCCCGCGGCCTTGTTCGTGAACGTCAGCGAGAGGATCTCGCTCGGCGCAACGCCCCCATCGATCAGGCGCGCGATGCGGGCCGTGATGACACGCGTCTTGCCCGTCCCCGGGCCGGCGAGCACGATCAGCGGGCCCGCGTCGTGCATCACCGCGCGCCGCTGCTCGTCGCTCAGCGCCGGAAGCTCGATCGCGTCGCTCACGCGGACGGCCCCGGCGGGGGCGAGTCGCCCGCGTCGGCATGGGCCTCCGCGTCGCCCGTGTCCCGCATGTAGAGGTGCACAGCCGTTGTGCCGTAGGCGTGCGTCTCGGGCCCGATCGCGCCCTCAATCGACAGATCGAGATCGATCGGGCGCGGGCGGTTGGGGTTCGCGCCGCGGGACATCTCCTGCGCCAGCTCGCCCGCCGCCTCGACGGCGCTCGATGCGGTCGTTCGGTCAACCGCCGGCTCGTCGGGGCGATAGATGTGGGGCCAGGGCGTGCGCAGCACGCAGTACCCCGTGTCATCGAGCATCGCGATCATTCGCGAGGCGTGCGCACGCACCCGGTCCCAGCTCTCCGGCTCGCGCACCAGCGCGTAGGGCGGGTCCATAAAGATGATGTGCACCGGCTTGGGGCAACGGCTGAGCGCGGGCGTGCCCAGCGCGTCCCCCGCCGCGATCTCGCCCGCGCGGGGCGAGCCGACCTCGGCGAGGTTCTCCTCGAGGATCTTGATCACCCGCCGATCACGCTCGACAAAGACAACCTTCGACGCACCGCGGCTCAGGGCCTCGATGCCAAGCGCCCCGGTGCCCGCGAACAGATCGACGACGGCCTCGCCCTCGAAATGCCCGCGCAGCAGGTTGAAGATCGCTTCCTTGACGCTGTCTGGGATGGGTCTTGTGGTGGCGCCGGCGGGTGGGCCCTGGAGCCGACGCCGACGATACTGGCCCGCGATGATGCGCATGGCAAGAGCGAAGCCGGGCGATGGCCCCGCGTCAAGCGCAGGGCGGCGCGGGATTCGCGTCTGGGCCGACGGGATGCTTGTTCAGACGGGCGTTCGGTCAGGCCGAGCGGGCCGACGACGTGCCCAGCAGGCTGTCGACCGAGCGGGCCTCGATCTGCGGGCGTTCCAGCCCGGTGATCATCTGCCAGAAGGGCTCTTCGCCGGGCGACTCTTCGAACCAGGCGTTGAACGGGGCCCCGTCGTGCTGGGCGAGATCGAGCAGCGGCGGCCCGCCCAGAAAGAGCGTGCGGTGGGTCGTCCAGGCCTGGTCGGCGGTGGTCAGCTCGGCCTCGGCCGCGACGCCCGCCAGCGTGTCGACCACGCGGGCGAACGCCTCGGGATCAGAGCGGAGCAGGACGTCGGCGTCGGACCAGAGGAAGACCCGCATCCGCGGCAAGGGCCGCGGGGCGAAGCGATCGGCGGAGCGGAGCAGCTCGGCCAGCCCGCCCGTGCCGTCGAGCTGACGCTCCAGCGGCGCACCGGGGATCAGGCGCGCGAGCTGGTCGCACAGGTCAGCGATCCGACGGACCGATCGCCCGTGGATCATGCAGACGCTGATGTCCGGAAGGAGGTTGAGATAGGCGTACAGCTCTGAGGCGAGCAGATTGCGCTGTCGGCCCGAGGGCGACCAGGCCACGAGGTGGGCGAGGTCAAGCTCGGCGAGCGCATCCGCTGCCCAGTCGCACGACCTGAACGGTCCGTCGTATTGGTGTGCAACAACCCGCATGCAGTGGCAATCCTGTCTTCTGAGCCTGCAATCCGTGCAAGCCCGTGTTTTTCAGCGCTGTCACCGCGCGGCAACCCCACATCGCCGAGCCCAACATCGCTCCCCTTCAGTGTGCGCCCTCCTGATCGGGGTGCCAGCTCGCCCGGCAGAATGTGACGATTTTGCGCGTCCGGGGTACTTTATCCGGACCTTCCACGCCGGTTGGGTGTTGAAATATGAAGGTGTGGAAAATGAGGGAATCTGCCACCGTTTTGGGGTACAGTCAGACGCATACAAACGACGAGGCCGTGTTGGCCCGAAAGCATGAACCAGTGATTTGTCGGTAAGCTGGGTCCAGCGGGGCCCATCCGCCGGCAAAGGGAGCCCAGAGGCACCACGAGCCAGGACACGCCCGAGACAAGTGAAGACCTGATCCGATCCTGCCACATCCGGTGGGATCATGGGACGAATCAGGGCGAGTCGTGCTCCACCCCGCGGGGGGGCGTGGGGGCAGAGGCGTGGGGCAAGGCTTTGGGACCTGCCGCGGGAATCGGCAGGACAGTCGAGCAATCGGTGGTCGGGCAAGGAAGGCCCGCCGCCCAAGCAGATCAGGAACGACCACCCCATGACCACCGGCATGACCATCGGCGTCAACGAGTTCCGTGACGTGGCCCGGATGACCGAGCAGATCGCCCAGCTCCCCGCTGTCGCCACCCTCGACTGGGCGGACCGGGCCGCGGCCTCGATCCTTCCCCTCCGCGATCGCCTCCGCGTCTCGCTGATGGTCGGCGGGGTCGAGCCCGGGGGCGGGCTGACCCAGATTGAGACCGTCGGTGTCGCGAGCTCGCCCGGCATCCCCGACGACTCGGCCGAGCTCACCGTCCGCAGCCGCGCCGAACGCGTCGACTCGATCGGCGTGCCCGCGCCCGCCGGCGGGTCGGTCATCGTCGGGCGTGCGGCCGACCTGCTCGGGTCGTCCTGGCGCGAGACCGGCACCGGGCGCATCTGGACCCAGCTCAACGTCGCCGATCTGCTGATCGGTGTCTTTGGCATCGGCAGCACCGACCAGTCCCGCGCCCTGGTTATCCACGCCGCCACGATCGAACGCCCCGACGCGCCCGCCCCGATGTTCAACGGCGCCCACGCCGACATGCTCCGCGCCATCGCAGAGACCATCGCCCGGCGCACGCGCCTCGCCTTGGGCGACGACCGCAACAGCTCGACGCGCTGGCTGACCGCCCGCGAGCAGGAAGTGCTCGAGAAGCTGACGCTCGGTATGAGCGTCCGCGAGATCGCCGAGACCATCGGGCGCAGCCCGCACACCGTGCACGACCACGTCAAGAGCCTGCACCGCAAGCTCAACGCGACGAGCCGGGGCGAGCTGGTCGCCCGCGCGCTGGGCTACATCGATGCTCAGGGTCGCACGGCCGAGGCGAAGGCGCCGCTGGGCGATCGGGCCAAGAGCGAGGTCGAGCGGGCCGTCCGCGAGGGCGAGCCGGCGGGGGCAACCCCGGTCGTGCCGGCGCGCCAGACCGCACGCCGCCTCAACGCGCCGTAAGGCCCCCCCGTAAAAACCGCACAAAACCCGCGGAAGACCTCACGGTGCGAGCGGTGCCTTACTCCGCAGCGTCATCGGATAGGCGTCGCTCCAGATCCCGCGCGATGCGTGCCGCAAGGCGCGTATCCGGCCCCAGCGGGGTCGCGTGCCTGGGACCCATGCCGCGGTCCGCGAGCGCCGGATCGACCGCCCGCGTGCTGCGCGTGGGCGACTCGGTCTCCAGCCGCCAGCCCGGACGACGCAGGCGGTAGACCATCACCTCGACCTCGGCCCGCGTCGGCGCACCGGCGCCGGCGCCCGGCGCCGTGCGGTCGGGCAAGGCAGCGTCGAGCCCCCCGGCTGCGCTCGGCGCCGCTGGCACGAAGCGGATGCGCACGACGCGCTCGTGCTCGTTGGTCAGGTCTTCCCACTCTTGCAGCAGGCCCGACTGCTCGCTGTCGCCCGGCGTGGCAAAGCCGGCGGTGCTCTTGGGCTCGCTCTCCAGCACGCCGGCCCGCGCGTCGACATACGCCAGGCGGAAGCCGTACGAACGCAGCACCTCCCGGGCACCGTCGAACGCATCGGGGTACGCCCGCGGCGCGATCGCCACAGACGTTGAACTCGGCGCGGGCGAGCAGCCCGCCAGCAGCACAGACACAAGCATCAATGGCGCGAGCGATCGGATCATGCCAGCAGGCTACGCCAGGGCCGCGTCGCTCGCCCGCGACAGCTCCTCCCACAGCTCGTCGACGTGGCGGGCCTCGGTCAGGGTCGCCCCGATCGCGATACGGATCACCAAGCGCGAGCCTTCGCCGCCAACGCTGGGCACCCGCGTGTGGCTGACAAACACGCGGCGCCCGGCGCCGAGCTCGTCGAGCGCGCGCTGGGTCGCGTTGTCCCCCGCCCGCAGCCCCAGGCAGACCAGGCTCGTCGTGCGCGACGCGAGCAGCTCGAACCGATCGTCGGCGAGCACGCGCGCTTCGAGCGCCTTCGCCAGCTCCACATGCCGACGCACGTGCGCACGCATGCCCTCGGCCCCGTACCGCCTCGCGACGAACCAGAGCTTGAGCGCCCGCATCCGCCGGCCCAGCGGCACCTGCCAGTCGCGATAGTCGATCACCGCGCCCGCATCGCTCGCGTCGTTGCGCAGGTACTCCGGCGTCACGCTGAGCGCACGGACCAGGGCCGCCCGGTCGGCGACCCAGAACAGATCACAATCGAAGTTCACCAGCAGCCACTTGTGCGGGTTGATGCAGATCGAATCGGCCCGCTCGACGCCCCGGGCGAGCCCGCGGTGCTCGGGGCAGACCAGCGCCGCCCCGGTGTAGGCCGCGTCGACGTGCAGCCACGGGCGGACGGGCGCATCACCTCCGAGCGCATCGAGCAGGCCCGCGATCTCGGGGATCGGGTCGACCGCCTCGGTGCCCGTGGTGCCAAGCGTCGCGCACACGAACGCGGGGGCTCGCCCGCCCTCGACATCGACGCGCATCGCGTGCTCGAGTGCGCCCGCGTCCATCCGCAGATCCGCGTCGGTCTCGATCAGGCGCACCCGGGCGCGGTCTTCGGGCCCGCTCGCCAGCCCCGCGATCATCGCGGCCTTGAGCACGCTGCTGTGCGCTTGCTCGGAGGTGTACACGCAGAGACTCGCCGGATCGACGCCCGCATCGACCGCCCGGGCGCGCGCGGCGCACAACGCGACCAGTGTCGCCTCGCTCGCGGTGCCCTGGATCACGCCCCCGCCCTCGCTCGTGCTTCGGAAGCGCTCGGGCAGGGCGAGCAGGTCGGCGAACCAGTCGAGCATGCGCGTCTCGAGCTCGGTCGCCGCGGGGCTGGTCGCCCAGTTCATCCCGTTGACGTTGAGCCCGGCCGACGCGAACTCGCCAAGGATCGCCGCGAACGACGCGTTGGCCGGAAAAAACCCGAAGAACCGCGGGCTCTGCCAGTGCAGCAGCGCGGGCGTGATGAGGCGATCGAGATCGCCCAGCAGCGCGTCGTACGCCTCGCCGCCCTGCTCGGGGGGCGCCTCGGGGAGCGCGCGCAGCACGTCGCCCGGCGTGCCGCCCTCGCCCGGCGCGGGCGAGACGTCGCGCGTCTCAAGTGAAGCCCAATACGACGCGAGCTGATCGACCAGCGCATGACCCGCGGCGCGGAAGGCCTTGATCTCGGCCCCGATGTTCAGGTCTTCCGTCGTGGAATCGTGCATACCCAACGCTAGCCGAGCCGATCGCCCGGGCAGACCCGACCGTGCGGATCGGGCGCGATCAGCACGACCGGGCCCGCGTCGCTGTAGACCCCAAGCGTCAGCACCTCGCTCTTGAAACCCGCGACCCGGCGGGGCGGCAGATTCACCACGCACAAGACCAGACGCCCGGCGAGCGCATCAACGCTGTACGCCTCGGTGATCTGCGCGCTCGAGTTCCGCTCACCAAGCCCCGGGCCCAGGTCGATCCGCAGGCGGTAGGCCGGCTTGCGGGCGCCCTCCAGCACCGCCGCCTCGAGCACCCGACCGACGCGGATATCGAGGCGGGCAAAGTCCTCGATCGTGACGGCGTGCTGACCCGCGGGCGCGTCAGCCATCCGCGTCCTCCTGCGCGATCGGGCGGATGCGCTCGGTCGGGGGCTTGAAGCCGCGCTCGATGTCTTCGAGCAGACGGGTGTAGGTGTCGTAGCGCGCGGGGTGCAGCTCGCCCGCCTCGACCGCCTCGAGCACGGCGCACCCCGGCTCGTGCGTGTGCGTGCAGTCATTGAACCGGCACCCCCGGCGCAGGCGACGCAGCTCGGGGAAGGCGTCGCGCAGCTCGGCCGCGGTCAGCTCCTCGAGCCCGAAGAACCGGATGCCCGGCGTGTCGATGACCCAGAACGGCTCGTGAGCCGCGCCGCCCTCCACCGCCAGGATCTCGTGCAGCTGCGAGCTGGTCGTCGTATGCCGCCCGCGGTTGGCGGCGCTGCCGATGCTCCCAACCGCGGCCCCCAGCGCCGGGTCGAGCGCGTTCGCCAGGCTCGTCTTGCCCACGCCCGAGTGCCCGACCAACGCCACGACGCGACCGGCCAGGTGCGCGCGCAGGGCGTCGATGCCCGACTCGCCCTTCGCGACGTCCGTCGCCGAGCACTCGATGATCGGGATGCCAAGCGCGCGGTACGGGTCGAGCTTGGCGCGCTCGTCGGCACGCGCTTCGGGGCTCAGCCCACGCAGCAGGTCGGTCTTGTTCAGCGCGATGACCGCGGCCGCCGGGTCCGGGTCGTCCGCATGACGCCCGCTTGTCCCCTCGACCCACGAATCCTCGATCGCGATGAGATACCGATCGATCAGACGCGGATGCAGCGGCGGGCTCACCACGCTCACGACCATCACGACCGCGTCGACGTTCGCCACAATCGCGCGCCGCTGCCCGGTGCGCGGGTCACGCCGCGCGAGCACGGTGCGCCTCGCCAGCACGCCGACGATCTCGGGCGACTCGCGCCGCTCGTCGTCGGGCTCGCGAAAACTCACGCGATCGCCCACACACAGCTCGCTCTGCTGGCGCCCGGCCAGATCGGCGGGCAGACGGCACTCGACCGAGTCGTCCTCGGCGACCAGCGCGGGGCGCTCGCCCGCCGCGTCGAGCGGGCGGACCAGGCACCGGCGCTTGCCGACAAAGACCGCGATGCCGGTGCGCACATCGCCCGCGGCCCCGCGCGACGCCGAGTCGGCGCCCCGCCCGCCGCTCGCCTGACCCTCGGCGAGCTCCTTGGCGAGCAGCTTGAGCACGTACATGCGGACGGGGTCGTTCTTGCGTCGCGCGCCGCCGGGGCGCGGCTCGTCGAGGTCGGCGAAGCTGCGGTGCTCGCGCTTGGCGCGATCCTGGTCGTCGCGCCGCAGCTCGGCCGCGCGCTTGAACAGGCGGTCCTGCTCGCCCTTGGGCAGAGCGCGGAGGCGTTCTTCGAGCTGTTTGCGCTGGTGGGGGTTCACGGGCCAGACAGCGTATGGACTCGGCTCGACGAAAGCTCCAATCCCCCGCGGCATCCGCAGAGATGCGGCGGGGGTTGCGGTCAGCGGAAGACGGCAGACTTCAGCAACAGGTCCGCCGAGTAGTAGTCCGGGTTGAACCCATGGACCTTCACCTTGTCACCAGGCTCGATGAGCAGCTTCTCGTTCGTGATCCACTTGCGCCCTCCGAAGCGTTGCTTCGAGGTGACCTCGACGATGACATAGATGTTTTTGGACTTGTGCGTATTGCTGATGTATTTGGTAACCCATGGGCTCGCGATGCCGCCTCCGGTGCGTTTCTGAGAGAACTTCACGAACTTGCGCGGGTCCTCCTTCGCGGGGGCCCCCGACGCATCTGCCGAGTTCGAGACACCGACAGCGGCAGGACCTCCCTGTTTCAGTGGGTGGGCCTGTGCTGTTGCGTGGGCGGCGGATGCGACCACAAGCGACACGCCGAGAAGCATGGTCTTCGCACGAGACAGTTTCATGTGATGCTCCCAGTGTTTCGGCCGGCGCCTATTCGCCGGCGTTCCTTCATTGAGGAAAGCAAATGCCACCCCCTAGACTGAGCCCACGAGCGCTGGCGGAAGTTCAGCTTGCGTCATCTTGCGGGGACCCGGTCATGCCAGGACGGCGACGCACAGCTGACGGTGCGGCAATCCGCAAGGCGCGACTCGCACTCGGAATCGGCACCCAGAGGGCGTTTGCCGATCTCGCGGGTGTCAGCGAACGCACCATTTCGAATGCCGAACGCGGGCTCCGACTCGAAGAGAAGACGCTCATGAAGATCGCGGAGCCGCTACGCTCCCTCTGGAGGAGATCTGCTGGTCGGGCGACCACAAACCGCTGGGGTGGGAGAACGCGGAGACCGCCGATGAGATCGTCGACTGGCTTCCCCGACGGTTGCGGGCCGTGTTCCGTCGCTTGCCGCTCGTGCCGCCGGTCCCGCTCGACGCCGCGGTCGCCGACTATGTCACTCTTTTCTTCGAGGCATCGAACCCAGAACCAAGGTGTATCAAGGTTCAATTGCTCCAAGTGGACACCGATCGAAGCATGAGGATCCGGCTCCAAGCGCACTGCGCCGCTGTCGTCGACGGACAGGCATTCAAACGGATCGTGCTGCGTCTTTGGGACGAGGAAGGCGACGTGCGGTCGGACGTCATCGAGGATTCCGACTCGGACACGGTGGCCTGCCTGCTGCGCCCCGGGGGATCTGTGCTGTTGTTGCGTACTACGCGCACCCTGTCGTCTCAGGGCAGAGCGATACGGAAAAACGTGACTGGGCGGGCATCGAGGTCGAGGACATCGCCAACAGCGGCCCCGCACCCTACAAGTTCGCCATCGGCACGGCCGACCCATCCGCAGATGTTGAGATCTTTCGTGCCTACGACGTCCGTGCCTTTGCAGAAGGACCCGAGGCGCTGTTCCAACGGCGTGATCCCAACCCCGACGCCTGGCGGTTCTCGCAGCTCAGCCGCATGATGCGACACGCAATCCGCGCGGCGTGCCAGTCCGCGTGCGACGAGTTCAAGAGCAACCCCGACCTTTACACTGGATTTACTAAGGCTCACGAAGAAGCGTTCCAGTTGCTCATGAACAATACAGATAACCTGGACCACCTCTGCAACTGGGCCTATGACGGTGAAGCTTGCGCCGAACGAGATCGAGCCTACTTCACGATCGCCAAACAACGCAGCTAGGTCTCTACTCCGGCAGCTTCTCCAGCTCCTTCTCGACCCGCTCGACCAGTCGCCCCACCGTCGCGTCGCCGAAGTCAAAGGGCAGCCCCGCGGCGCCGAACAGCTCGGGCAGCGGGCGGCTGCCGCCGAGCTTCATCGCGTTGGCGTACGCCTCCAGCGCCGCCTGCTCGCCCTGCTCGAGGCTCATCAGCCACATGCCGAGCGCGCCGAGCTGCGCGATGCCGTACTCGATGTAGTAGAACGGCACGCCGAACAGGTGCCCCTGGCGCTGCCAGACCAGCGGGCGGTGCTGCTCGATGCCCGACCAATCGACCGCGTGCCCCTGGTGCCCGAAGCGCCCCTCGATCTCGAGCCACTGCTGCGCACGCTCGTCGCGCGTGTGCTCGGGGTGCTTGTAGATCCAGTGCTGGAAGCTGTCGATCGTCATGATCCAGGGCAGCAGGCTGATGCTGCCCTCGAGCTGCTTGCGCTTGGCCCGGGCGCGGTCGCTGTCGTCGGGGTAGTACGACTCCCAGTAGGGCATGGTCAGCAGCTCCATGCTCATGCTCGCGACCTCGCAGAACTCGATCGGCGCGTGGCGGTAGTGCAGCAGCGGCTCGTCGATCGCGTACATGCTGTGGAACGCGTGACCCGCCTCGTGCACCATCGTCTCGACGTCGCGGTGCACGCCCGCAGCGTTCATAAAGATAAACGGCACGCGCGAGCGGTCACGCATGTACTGGTAGCCGCCGGGCGCCTTGCCCTTTCGGCTGTCGAGG
>ERZ1740070.2086-NODE-2086-length-11788-cov-5.864570_pt1 | contig 11788 bp, 13 predicted proteins | sample MGYA00581734_ERZ1740070 | MGnify/ENA primary metagenome ERZ1740070 (study PRJEB43018, sample SAMN04849744) | marine metagenome | isolation source: floating plastic debris | place: Pacific Ocean | collected 2008-09-01 | study: EMG produced TPA metagenomics... | reverse complement strand
AGAATCTGGTGGATATCATCTTGACCAATAATGGCTACAAGGTGATCAATCTGGGCATTAAACAAGCCATTGAGGCCATCGTCGAAGCCTATGAAGAGCATCAGCCGGATTGTATTGCGATGAGTGGCTTGCTGGTGAAGTCTACCGCATTTATGAAAGACAATCTCGCCGCATTTAATGAGAAAGGGATTACGGTTCCAGTGATTTTGGGCGGTGCGGCCCTCACTCCAAAATTTGTCTATGGGGATTGCCAAGAGACTTACAACGGGCAGGTCATTTACGGCAAAGATGCGTTTGCCGATTTGACCTTTATGGATCGACTGATGCCTGCCAAAGAACAGCAGTGTTGGGTCGATATCGAAGGCTTTTCAGGGGAATTTTCCCAATTTAATCAAAAGGGTCGCAAAGCGATTGAAAATTCAGACCGAGAGAATAATGGTAATGGGCAAAAAGCCGAGCAACCTACGGTCATCGACACCGAACGATCGACAGAGGTAGCAATTGACATTGAACGGCCTGCGCCGCCCTTCTGGGGGACGAAAATTCTTCAGAGTCGTGATCTAGATTTAGAAGAACTGTTCTGGTACATGGATTTGCAGGCCCTGATTGCGGGCCAATGGCAATTCCGTAAACCAAAAGACCAATCTCGGGAGGAATATGATTGGTTTTTGGCATCGAAGGTTCACCCAATCTTAAAAGACTGGAAGCAAAAAATTCGCACGGAACAATGGTTGGAACCCACATTAGTGTATGGCTATTTCCCCTGCGTGGCGACTGGAAATTCTGTTCATGTTTATGAGCCAAGTGTCATTGAGCAGGGCTTAACACCTAAAACAGCCACCCCGTTTATCACGTGGACATTCCCCCGGCAGAAATCTGGGCGTCGGCTATGCATTGCTGATTTCATCCGCCCGATCGAACACAATGAATTTGATGTCTTGCCGATGCAGGCCGTCACGATGGGAGACATTGCCACCCAGAAAGCTCAGGAACTGTATCGAGACAACAGCTATACCGATTATCTCTACTTTCACGGGATGGCGGTGCAGTTGGCAGAAGCTTTGGCGGAATGGAGCCATGCCAGAATTCGGCGGGAATTGGGCTATGGAGATTTAGAGCCAGATAACATTCGCGATGTATTAGCACAGCGGTATCAGGGGTCTCGGTATAGTTTTGGCTATCCAGCCTGTCCGACGGTGATGGATCAAGTGCCACAGTTGAAATTATTGGGGTGCGATCACATTGGGCTATCGATTGATGAAAGTGAACAACTTTATCCCGAGCAATCTACAACTGCTTTTGTCACCTATCATCCTGTTGCCAGATATTTTAGTGCTTAGACTGGATTAGCTTTCATGCATAGAGGTCTCTAATGAGAGAAACAAACGATGAATCAAATTGGTGTCAAGATTTTATAGCCAGTAACTTGCTCGTGATTGGCTATAACGCTTGGGCCGGTCATCTCAGTCAGCAGCGCGGCGCGATCGTTTGTAGTACAAATTCTCCAACAGTGGGGATTGGCGGAGAATCATTCAAAACCCATTTTGTTGGACGTTCTCGTCTTATGACGTTCATGAATGCCTGGTTGTCGGCTCCTGATACTGGAATTTTGCCCCATAACTTTATGATTGCTCACATTTTGGAAGTAGTCGATAATTATTGTCCAGCGACAGAAGTTGTATTGTTGCTCGAGTCCTTCGATCAAGCAACATTCTTTTACTTGAAAAACCTTCCCATCACACCACCTCAATGCCACGAGCAAGTCCGTAAGGCTTGGGATGAATTCCAGCCAGGCGTTAGTGTTGAGCAAGCCGAACCAAAGTGTCAGATTTGAGTACCCATTTGTAACGGTAGTAAATCTCGAAAGCGCAGTCAACCAGGAGAAATCATGCAAGCAATCGATGCAAATCCAGTCACAAAGATAAGTCAACTAAAATCTCAGGTTCAGGTGCTCAAAGTCAATCAACATAGACTTAACGCTCAAGCCAATGAAGCCAAAATAAATGCTTCTAACCTGATGATTGAAGCTGAAGAAACAGAGATTCAATCAAAGGCACTGAATAGACGAATCAAGGAGCTGGAGGGAGAGTTAAAAGAAGCTCAAAGTAAGTTAAGCCGAAAACAGAGAAAAGAACTAGAAGACTACAAAGCAGGATCAAAAAGTCTTATGAGTCAAACTGATAATTATAATTCTGATTTGGATTGTATAATACAAGAGATTTACAAAATAAGTGAGAAAAAAGGTCTTTCCTTAATCCGTTAAAAGATAGGACTATCTGAATCTTGTTCATTAGTTTCTCAGCCTTGTAGATGCTCGAATTAAATCGCGACGACAGGGATGCGCGATGTAGAAAGTCGAGCATAAAAAGAGATATCAGCTTCCAGATCTGAGTGGAGCGTTAAATTTTCCATTAGCCTCTGTCCTCACGCAAAAGATTTACTGATTCTGGTTACACCAGCAGTAAGTCTTAGACCCAGTGAAATGTAGGCCACGAAAGTATCCTGGCCTGGTAGCCCAAATTGGACAAGGGCAAGGGTAGGCAGATGTCTATCCGGCAGTTGATACATCCAGGCTTTCAGTTGTTGGCTGCAGGCATTGACTCGATTTGGGATCGCCCGATAAATCAGTCCGATAAATCAGTCTGAAATTTACCCACTTGTTCACTTGCCCACTGGTTACTTATGACCTTATCCATTTCGCCCGACGACTTTCGTGCACAGTTAGTAAACACCGAAGCTAAAGCACCTGTTTCATTAGTAAGCACCAAAGCTCAAGCACCTGTTTCAGACGAAGACATGCAGCAAGCGGTTCGCACACTGCTTCTAGGCTTAGGAGAAGACCCAGATCGAGAAGGATTACGCGACACACCCAAACGTATGGTGAACGCTCTCAAGTTTTTAACCTCTGGCTATCATCAATCTCTAGATGACCTGCTCAACGGAGCTATTTTTCATGAAGATACCAATGAAATGGTACTGGTGCGCGATATTGATTTGTTCAGCTTTTGTGACCACCATATTTTACCGATTTTAGGCCGTGTCCATGTTGCCTATATCCCTGACGGCAAGGTGATTGGCCTATCAAAAATTGCCCGCATTTGTGAAATGTATGCGCGACGGCTACAGTCACAAGAACGGCTGATCCAGCAAATTGGTAACGCGCTGCAAGGACTGTTACAGCCTCAGGGTGTGGCAGTTGTTGTTGAAGCATCCCACATGTGTATGGTGATGCGCGGTGTGCAAAAGCCAAACGCCTGGACCATTACTAGTTCCATGCAAGGGGTGTTTGCTGACGATGCCCGTACGCGCCAAGAGTTTATGGAGCTGATTCGGCACAAGCCATCATCCCATTAACCACATCTGACATAAATCCACATATAGCGACTTGCCGAATGCATACTCTGCGAGAAGGCAAAGCCTACGGCAAGTCGCGCGTCACTTAGCTAGTAACCATAGTGGTTTCAGCCGTTGTTTATGGCGTAAGCTAAGTGACCAAAGCTATAGCTCAGCGAAGGAGATAAACAATGGTTAGCTGGTTTCTGATTCGCCGTGATACCTCTGGGCAATCCGTAGTCTTGGGTATGGATGGCTCTCAAGAGAAGCAGAAGCTAGTTGATAGTAGTAAAACAAACCTGCTCAGCTTTTTACAACGCTTTCCTGGGGCAAGAGGTTTTTTGGTAGCAGCGCCTGATGGTGATGATGGTATTGATGCGAGTAGTCTCTTGCCTCAAAGTGGTCGTGGTTTTTCCGCAACAAATACGATTGTTGCTCCAGAGGCCACATGGTTTAATTTTTTTCGTGATAGCGAAAGAAAGCAACCCATTGTTGTTGCGATGAAAGGTAGCCAAGGCGTGGAGTTCTACGATGGAAACCTTAAAGCAGAGTTAATTGAGTTTTTGCTACGCCACACTCAAGCGAATAACTTTCTCGTTGCACCTGCGGGGGCTACGCCTCCTCCTAATCTTCCACGTTGGGATCCTCAAAGTTTTCTCAGTCGTTCATGGAAAGTATTATTAGAAGTTGGACATGGTCCTGGTATTCCATTCGACCCCGGTGCAGTATCGCATGATGGTTCAACAACTGAATATGATCTCAATAAAATCGCTGCAAATGCTGCAAGGCAGTTTTTAGTCAGTATAGGGGTAGATTGCCGTGTTAATGATGATGATCAAGGTGAAACGAGACAGAATCTCATCAACCTTGGTGCACGTATTGCTGGAGGGTTTGATGTTTTTTGCAGCATTCACCATAATGCATCTGCAAAGAAGAGGGCTCAAGGCGCAGAAGCCTTTGCACATAGAGCGAGAGGGAGTTCTTTAGATCGGGCACTATCTTCCCTAATTTCTGCAGAAATTGCTAGCGAGCTGCAAATTCCAGACAGAGGCATGAAGGAAGAGAATTTTTTAATCCTATCTGGCGCTAAAAGAACGAATGTAAGAGCAGCAACATTGTCAGAGATTTATTTTATTGATGTTCAGTCGCCGAAACCACCGCTGAAAGACTTTTCCACACGGGGAGGAACTGCATTAGGACGTGCAATTTTGACTTGGTTACAGCGTAACCCTTAGCCGCTGTCAGGTTGACCTCAACAGAGCCTGTGAGGCCTGCTTTATAATGAGGTGACACTTTTGGCTCCAACCAGATCAAACAGATTACTCCGGCTGACAAACAGGAGCAAGCTTTGATGGTGGCCCCCTATGCAAGGTTCATACAGCAATTCTCTCGGGTCTATCAAGCCGCCGGGGTAATAGCTCAAATGTAGTCACAATCAGGTGACTTGTTGGCGAAAGATCGATAACGCAACGTTCATCCTACCTCTCCAGCAGGCGAGGCATTAACTCCACCAGGTTGCAGGGCCGATGGCGGGCATCCAACTGGTCGTTAATCAGGGCCTTCCAGCCAGTGCGGCAGGCTCCTGATGACCCTGGCAAGCAAAAAATATAGGTGGCGTTGGCCACCCCCGCTAGAGCGCGAGACTGCACCGTGGACGTTTTTATCTCTTGGTAAGATACCATCCGAAAGATTTCTCCAAAGCCAGGGAGTTCTTTATCTAGAAGGGGGGAAATAGCTTCGGGGGTGCCGTCCCGCCCGGTGACGCCCGTGCCCCCCGTAGTGATGATGGCCTGCACCCCAGCATCGGCAATCCAGCGGGAGACCACCGCCCGAATTTGGTAAATGTCGTCGGGCACGATCATTTTTTCGGCCAGGGTGTGGCCTGCGGTTTGCAGGTGCTCTACCAGCAGCTGGCCCGATTTATCTGTGGCTTCTGTACGGCTGTCGGAAACGGTGAGAACGGCGATGGGAACGGGGATGAAGGCGGCTGACGCCATGGCGCTTTGCTCCAATCAGGGCATAGTGAGATTTATACTATCCTTATTTCTGCCAACGCTCCCTCCAATTCTCATCGGTGCGAGTGCACATTAAATAGTTGTAGGTTTTGGGCGAGCCAGAAACCTTAGTCAGTTCGAAGGAGATAACCTGCCATTGAGAATCCAGCAGAGTGTCAGGCTGAAATGTCACTGGCAGACCATACAGACGCAGCTTGCCATAGTAGATTTGGCGAAACCAATCAGACCCAGATTTTAGATGGGGTGTTACTAACGTTCGATACCGCTGGGCTAGGGTGATTTCAGTGGCGTGAAACCCCTGATGGTGCAGATGAGCCAACGCAGCAAAGAGTTCGTCCCGCAGACTCTCAATCTGCTGATGCTGCTGGTACCAGCGACCTTGCCAGGACTGCCAGCGCCGCCCTGAGTCGAGATGAATTACTTCGTTTTCTTTAGAACCGACTTCAAACAAACCGTGGCGGGGGCAGAGATAGGCATCTGTCAACACTAGAGCCGGAATAGCGCGATCGCAGCAAGGACAATGAATGGTTTCGCCCAACGGGGGCAAGAGAGAACCTAGGCTCACAGTAGTGCCTCCGGCTGCTGCAGAATACGCGCTCTGGCATCGGGGCAAAGGGTCCACACCAGCACCTCACCGTGTTGACCGCCAGCCGCCAGGTACTCTCCAGTAGGATGCCAGGTCATACAGGAAAAGCCCTCTTTTGCGCCTTCCAACACTTGAGCCGGTTCCACAGCCGCCTGCCACAGTAGAATCCAGCCACGATCTGACAGGGAGGCCAGCAAACTGGATTGGGGCTGAAAGGCCACATCCAGAACCGTGCCTTGATGTAAATCCAGCAGCCAACTCTGCCAGCCCTCATCGGGAATCAGTATCCACATAGCGACCAGGTCTCGCGTGGCGGTTGCCAAAATAGGGGAGCGAACAGCATCGGGAACATCGGCCCAGGCGAGTTGCCGAACCTTACCGGGAAAGCCTCTTAACGTAGCGGGCAGGTCGGCTTGGTTTTCAGGGGTTGGGTCATCCGTAGATTGCTTCAGGAGATGGACGTTATCCCAGGTGAGGACACCGACGCTGCTATCTTGATTGGCCGACGCTAAATAAGCGCCCTTCGGGGACCATTGCAAGTTTTGACTAACAGCCGTCAGTTCCCACTCATACTGAGGAGAACGCCAGCGAGAGGTTTCCCAAATGTGAACCCGTTGCTGAGCCGAAACCGCCAAGTGAGTGCCATCGGGAGACCAGCCTAGGTCCTGCACAGCAGCGGGCAATTCTAGGGTAGTCAGGGGTTCACCCTGTTCGGCATCCCAAATGTGAACCGCCTTGCCGCAGTTATAGGCCAACCAGGGTTGATGGGGGTGCCACTGCAATCGGTCAATCCAGGCTGACTCCCAGGTCAGTGTCTCTACCAGCTCAGGCGAATCAGAAGGCTGTGAGTCAGAAGACAACTGCCAGATCTTCACCGCCCCGGCTTGTCCGGCTGTTGCCAACCACTGACCCTCGCTGGAAAACCCTAGGGCATCAATGGAAGCACCACTGGCCGTTTGGAGTACGGTTTCTTGAAAGTCTTCCTGCCACAGAACTACCTCCCCCGCGCCAGAGGCGACCGCTAATCTAGTCCCGACCGGCGACCAGCCCAGGACAGTAATGTATTCCGATAGCCATCGGTGAACCTGTAGTTCTAACAGGGGTTTGAGAGAGAGCATAGTGCAACCTGAACCAACAGAATGGATTGACCTACAAGCCAGACCAGAATGATAATGATGATCATTCTAATCCAAGTCAGTCGTCAAGCTGTTGGGTTAACAATTGATTTGTGCACCTAACACACCTCTCAAGGCTCGAGCGATGGCGTTGGCGTAGCCTCTCTTTTAGAGATAGCCCCTCGTGCCGAGGATCGCACAGGTGGAATGCGAGCCAGAATTCCTTTCTGCAGGAGGGCAGGACGATCCCTACGGGGTATCAACCCATCGCTGCTGGCCGCATATTGAGTTGCTAATTGAACAATGGCCGCCGCGCTCTCGAGAGCGGGTAAGTCACCAAACATGAGGGTTGTCTTGTCGGGAGAGGCGAGGGCGATCGTACAAAATCGATTGCAGGCACTCAGACACTCCACGGGCTGAACCCTAAAAGTCGGTGGAAGCTGCCCTTGCTGCTGACATTGCAACAAACGTTGCCACAAGTGATAGCCTCCCCGTTGGCCCAGGTACTCCCGTTGACCAGCGGCAAAGGAACAGGCGGTGCAAACAAACAAAGTGTGCTGAGACACGGTGTGCTGAGACATGGGATTTACTCCGTTTGAAATAGGCGAATTAACTAAGCTAACTCGATGTCATCCGATGCTTTGTGGATGCTGTACTCTCGGGCAGGCTGATTCAACATTTCAATTCCCCCACAAGCTAAACCTGTGGGGGAATCCATTCAAGATATAGATAAAGAAGTAAGAGAGATTTAAGAACTAGTTTCCACCAAGGTCTTGGCAGGTTCTCCTGTTGGCATAGGTCCTAGCTTGACGCCATCAGGGTAGTATTCCCAACCGTCTCTAATCTTGATGTCTTTATCCCAAGGCAACTCGTACTTTCCTTCCGCCAAGTCTTTCACCCAGGTCAGATAATTTTCACGCTCTCCACCGGGTTTACCCACGTAGCCTCGGCAACCAACGTTGAAGACATTGTTTTCAAGCGCCCAGTTTTTGCGGGCTTCGTCCACCATTCGTGGGAACAACTCAGACGTCACAATTTCCCAAGGATTACGCTGGCCCTGCTGAATCACATTGCCATCGTAGTTACAAACGGTGCCTTCACCAAAGTAATAGAACACACCGTCATAGCCCGCTAAGTTGACGGAGATGGTGTACATCAAGTTTTGCCAAGCATTCGTTTGATTAGTCAAGATCCACTGGTCGTTGACCTGAGTTGAATATCCAGAGATGCGAATGTAAACATTGCACCCCTTGTAGGCAGCTTCTCGCGCCAATTCAGGGAACATTCCATCATGACAAATACAGACTGCGAGTCTAGATCCCTTAGGCCCATCACAGACGGGCATTCCATAATTTCCTGGATACCAAGGCTCAATCGGCACCCAAGGCTGTAGTTTACGATAGTGAAGGGCAATCTCTCCTTGATCGTTGATGATGATTGCCGTGTTGAAAGGGGGAAGTCCAGGCACATCATTCTTCTCCATAAGAGAAAAGACTCCCCAAACTTTATTTCGCACACAAGCTGCTTTGAACTGGTCAATTTCTGGACTATCGATCGTCAAAAGCATTTCGTCGTATGTCCAGATCTTCGTATTCAGCCCTTGGGTAGAGTACTCCGGCATCACAATCAAATCCAGGCCAGGATAACCCGCTTTGGTGTTATCAACAGCTTTACAAATCTGCTTTACCTGAGTCTGAATATCTTCTGGGCCAGTGATAACTGGAACTGGATACTGAATCATGGCAACCAGCAGAGCCTCTGACCATGAACTGACGCTTCCTGTACTACCCATATCGAAGTTCTCCTAAGGACGGTGGTTTATGACCAGCATCATCATAGGGAAGTTGATAGGAGAGTTATGTATATGCCAACACAAAATGAGAATAATAATCATTCTCATTTTGTGACATGCCGTTTCACAAGGCTGAAAGGTCACCGGCAAGCCAACGCAGCAAAGAGTTCGTCCCGCAGACTCTCAAAATGCTGATGCTGGCGATACCTGTAAAAATCGACCTCGCGGCTCGGACTCTCTCAATGTATTTGTTGAGCGCCTCCACAGGGTTACCGTCACGAATGCCTTCCATATAGAGCCCAAGGGCGTTATCTTTTTTCGTGCTCACCTATCCAAACAAACTGTATGTGAGTGATTGTTGGATGTCATATCTCGGAAAATCATATGATTTGTTTGATTAGATGGAACGGTGCTTGCGAGTAATAGAACTGACACCCATTAGCCCACCTGCTAGCAATATAGGAATAGCTGCCTGGGGTTCCGGTACGGATTGGCTTATAAAATTGACCTTTGCGGAAACACCTAAATTTGTCAGGTCAGTACCTTCGCCAAATTCTAATAACAGGCCACCGTTTTCAAATTCGATAGGGACAGGAATACCGGTGCTAAAGAGGTCAGCCGCGTCTAAGGGAAATCCTGCCTCTAAAATGCTGACATTGGCAAACTCATTTAATTCCGCCGAGCCGTCCAGATTTGCCGAAGTGATAGTACTCGTGTCGAACTCAAAGTAATACCGGTCATAACGATCCGCAGGTAGAATTAAATCCGTTGCACCAGAGTTATCTACCAGGGTTAAGGACAGAGAGGTATCGTTGATATCAATGTCGTAAAAGCCAATAAAGTTAGGCAATTCGACATCATCGGTGATGGTGATAGAGCCTTCAATGCCGAAAACAGTTTGAAGTCCACCTGTAATAACAGAATCTTCAAAGGTGTTGACAGTGGTTGCTGAGTCTCCAAACACGGCAGCTTGGGCCGCCTCTGCGTGGAATAGATTGATCCCTAGCGTAAAGGAAAGTGCTGCAACGGCAACGCCCTTCCAAGGGAAGATTTCAACAACATTAATGCGAGCAAAATCAAGGTTCATCATCGTGTCACTCATTGTGGATTTACTGGTCACTTATAAGGCCTTACTCAAGCGCAAACGAAATCGATCTCTGCTGAACAACGGCATGATTTCACTGACCTTGAAAAGCACGAGACACCGCGAAACTATCTTCAAACCAGTTCCAGCTCTTGACCTTGCCATCAACCACCTCAACTCGAACCGCCCAACTCATGAGACCTGTACTCTCACCTGTATTAGTGGCCTCGGCAGCCATCGTTCCCATAAACACGGCCTGGTCGTCCTTGGCAAAGCTATAGTCGGTCGTCCAAGTTGTTGTTTTAAGTCCGACCCCAAACGTTGGCAAGAATTCGGTGAGTACGGTTTCCTTCCCTTCCCACTGTCCAATCCAAGGAACGCGTGGATCGCCCTCGTTATGCCATACAAAATCGTCGGCCATAAGGCCACTCAATGTATCCATATCGCCCGCACCTGCTGCTTCCAGAAACGATTGTGCAATTTGGAGTGTTTGTTGTGTTTGATCCATCTGGACATCCTGAGCTACAGCAGTACTCTCTGTATTAACCGGTGGACGATAGTCAACAAAGAATAACCCAGCAAGCATTAAGATTACAGTCATTCTCATCATATTTCCTCATCCTCAAATGTATGAAAGCGTTTGGATAAGAGCGTTAGAACATGTCGTTACTATGTGGCATTTCGTTGTCTGGCGGCACCGGCTGAACCACATACCAATGCTCAACAAGTTTGCCGTCTCGAATACGTAACAGATCAACAACGGCAGAGTCACCATCTGTGCTGGTGACTTTTGAATGCTCAACAACTAGATCGTTTTTGGCGATGATATGTTTTATGTCATATCACAGTGTCTGAATATTACCGCTTTCAAAAGCCTGTCTGACAGGTTCGATACCGTCAGCGATGAAAGGATTATGCTGGATATAATTCTCATCGACATACTCCTCTAGTGCTACATTCAAATTACCTTCATTAAAAGCAAGATTTAAGAAAGTCGCTGCGACTTGTTTGTTTGCTTCTTCTATTTGTTCTGAATAGGTTACGGGGTTGTTGATAAAGACGCTAGCAGCATCCGTCTCATTGCGGCCGGAGGCAGTCTCGTTCGAGAGTGGTTGACGGATATCCCAATGTTCAGCATATTTGCCATTTTCATCAAATCGCAGCAGGTCAACAATCTTACTCGGGCCCGTACCATCGCCGCGATCGACCTCACGGAACATCACCAGAAAGTCCCCATTGTCGAGAAAACCATCTTTGCCCAGCCATTGCATTTGGCGCGTTGAAAAACCGGCAGGACGGTTCATCAGGAGATCCCAGACGGGTTCCCAGCCATCGGCCAAATCAGGGCTGTGTTGAATATATGGATCGGCCGCAATGGCCATAAACGCACTATAGTCGTTGGTTGCTGCTGCTTTGAACATTTCAGCAAGCGTTGCACGAGAACGATCTCCTTGGGCATGTCCACTGTTTGTCACATAGGAATCGTCTACAGAGCAGCTGGTTGAGATGTCCACATTATTAACGTCTTGGCAGCCATATCCAACCATTGAGACTGTCAGGAATAATGCCAGCGTACCGGCTCTCAGTCTTTTTTTCATGCTAATTTCTCTCTTGGCTTGAGTATCTATAAAAAATGTGTCGTGGCGTTGATAGCTCACATATAAGATTCTTTGAAATTAGCAAAGAGTTCTCGAATTGTTTTATGGGAACGGCCAGTGACGCTTGCGTAGTCTGAGTTGGCATCAAACCCACCGTTCCGAATATTTTCGTAAATACCAGTGATAATATTGTCAAACATATCGCTGTTGAATGCCTGAATACGATTCTGCCGATACGCCTCAACACTCATAGATTCGTAGGACA
>ERZ1740070.2085-NODE-2085-length-11796-cov-4.207904_pt1 | contig 11796 bp, 8 predicted proteins | sample MGYA00581734_ERZ1740070 | MGnify/ENA primary metagenome ERZ1740070 (study PRJEB43018, sample SAMN04849744) | marine metagenome | isolation source: floating plastic debris | place: Pacific Ocean | collected 2008-09-01 | study: EMG produced TPA metagenomics... | reverse complement strand
CAGTCCACTTGCGCGGTCCAGTGCATTCGTGGGCTATCTACAGTCCCAGCAGCTTCTCTTCCACCACAATAGGCGCGACCAAGTTCGCCTTCACTTCAAACGGCTCTAGCTGACCCAAGTGGCAATCGGTAAGACCCGCATTATAAATATCTGGCGTCGCCTTCACCCGGCCCGTACGATATTGCTCCACATAGCGGTCGGCAAAGCAAGGGTCGGCAATTTCTTCACCCAGTGCAGGCGTCCACTGTGGATCAACCGACTCGGCCACCACTGTACCTTTCCAGTCTTGGTCAAATAAGTAAATGACAACGCGGCTAGTGTCGAGCGCAAGCTTGACCTGACGGGTGACAATGCGGAAGATTTTTTCGCGATCATTCGTTTCACGAATACTGCCAACCAAACCAGAAAGCTGCTGCTCTTGCTTCACCGCCTGCTTTTGATTTTCTAGCAGCTTCGCCTGAGAAAGAGCATAGCCAATCTGAGTAGCAATCTGCTGAATCATATTCGTTTCTTCTGGCTGCCACTGGCGCGGGCCACTGCACTGGTGAGCACACAGCAGCGCTACGAGTTCATCCCCTACCACCACAGGCGCAACCATATTCGCCTTTACTTCTAGCTCACGCAACAAACGACAATGACACTCGGTCAAGTTTTCAGTTTCGATGTTCTCAACGGTGGAAACCTGACCTTCCATAAAACGGTCTACCGAATCTGGCAGCATGGGGTCTTCCAACGTTTGCCCCTTGGCGCGACTCCAGCCTTTGCCCACCGATTCTGCGGTCGCAGTACCCCCCGTAAAAGTACTGTTAAACCGGTAAATAAGCACCCGGTCCACATCGAGCACCTCTCTGGCACGCTCTACGCTGGTGCTAAAAATAGTTTCTTCTTCCAGCGTTTTACGAATATCACTAGTGAGCTGAGACAAGGTTTGCGCTCGGCGAGCTGATTCTGACTGCGTTTCACTCTGAAAACGAAGGGAAGATTCTGAGGTGGAAACGGCAGCAGCCAGTTCGTTGAAGGCACTGGCGACTCGGCCCACTTCATCGCGAGAGAATACATCGGCACGGGCAGTGCGATCGCCCGAAGCAAATTTTTCAGTCGCCTCCTGCAGATTTCGCAGCGGCCTAGCAATAGAGCGGCCCAGCAGCTTCGCAATAATCACATCGGCAATCAAAGCCAGTAGCGCCGTGCCCAGCAGCAGCGTCATTGCCTGCGTAATCCACCGCTGAAGAGTTGCCTCTGGCAAACCACGCTGAATCACGCCAATAGCCTTGCCATTCCCATCAATAATAGGCGTTGCAGCCACGGTATAGCGCTCATCATTACTCAGCTTAAACCGGTCGCTAATCACCGCAGTTGGCTGACCCGCATTCGCCATGCGAATAGTCTCTTCCAAAAAGTTGTAGTCGTAGGCACCACCCACATTTTGGCCAGAGGCAATCTCACCCGCCTGCGCCCTCGCAACTAAATCAAAAGCACCGCTAGGCTCCTGGATATAGACTTCGGTATAGCCCTTCGTAAAGTCCGTTAGCGTCTCGTTAATCAACGCTGAGTCGCCATCAATAATATCGCCAGTGACCAGCGCGCCAATTACTGGATTGCGCACACCAGCTCGGTTGGTGGGCGTGCCGCCCGCAAAAATAGGCGTAACTGCATACTGCACCAGCGCAGCCTCATTTACATCGCTTGGCACCGGAATACCCAGCTGCTGCAATTCTGTAATTGTTTGCAAGCTCAGTGCACCCTTAGGCTGAGCCTGGCGCAGCGAACTAGAAACCAAATTATTAGGATTAAATAGTTCGCCGCTGCGGTCTGAAACATTGTGCGCAATCACACGAAACTCAGCGTTTACCAGCGCGGCATATTCTAGCTGATTGAGCTCTAGTCGAGTCTGCAGTGCCACCCGAGCATCCTGCTGCAATCCTTCATCAAGATCATCAAATTCAGCAAAGTCTTCGGCAGCCTCTAGTAAAATACCGTCACTCGCCGCACCCTTTGTGGCATCTGTGCTCAACCCTTTGGCAGTAGCCGACAGTTCGCTAGTCGCCTGATCAAGCAGCTGACGACGACCCGTCATAGACAACAGCACCAAGCTGACACCGATTACACCCAGCACCGACAGCATTTTAGAAGCCAGCAGGCCTGTCAGCTGCTTATTGGCAACTCGGCGGTCATAAAACCATTGCAGTGGGCCAAACTCATTCTCTTTGGTAACCCGGATTTTTTCAGGAGCGTAGCGTGCGCCGCCTTCTTGGTCACGCACACCACGATTCACTCGCTCAATGGGCTCTATATCTTCGGGTTCACTGTTAGCGAGCTTCTTAGCGCGCTCCTGCTCAATGGCCGCCGCCATCTCGCGATCACTACCCACCGCGTAATCTATGCCACGATAGCGCCCATTATCCTGCGGTGGCACACCATTTTGGCCATTTTCTTCGTATTGTGGTTCACCAGTTTGAGTCATCTTCGTAGCGTTCTCGGGCAGGTTTGTGTCTTGAGCGTCTGTGTTTTGAGCGTTCGTGTTTTCATTCATAAATCATCAGGTGCCCTGAAACACAGAAGACTGCAGGACGGCCTCAGCATCTAGCACAAGTACAGTTTGGTTGTCTTGAACCGCACACCCTTTCAGGTATGGCACCAAAATAGGATTAACCTGTGCGGGCGGCGGCTGTAGCGACTCAGCGCCCAAGTGAATGATGCCATCAATTTCGTCCACGATCAGCCCCAAAGAGGAACCTGCCTTAACAATGACCGTACTGTACTGCTGCGTCGGCCTATCTGGAATAGGCATGCCCAGCAGCTTCACTAAATTAGCGAGCCAAATAACTCGATTACGCCGATTCACTAGGCCCATCATGCAGGCAGGCATATTTGGAATCGCGGTTACCTGCGACGTGGGCAGCACGGTGGCTTCTTCTACCGACTTCGCCGCAAAAACAGCAGGCACGCGAGGTGCCAGCTGAAACTTGAGATAGGCCTCACCCGTCATTTGACGATCTGGAATAGCTAGCTTTGTTTTCACTCAACTATATATAAAGAATAAATCTGCTTTGGTAATTAGCCAGCAAAAGCAACCAACCGCAAAAACGCACTATATCGTAGGCAATGTAAAGCAAAACCGCCATTCCCACAAGCTAAACGCCTATAGCCACACCCTAGCTACATCGGCCCGCGGCTGCAGATCTACAGCTACACTCACCACAGCAGCCAAATCGGAGATCGCATCAGTGCTTCACGCAATAGACTGCCCAGAACGATACCGCTCGTAACAATTTTATTTGATTTAATGCCTAGCAGCTTAGCAGGCATGCCCCCTCAGCCAGCGTCAAACCAAAACCGTCTTAATCGCCTCAATCAGCTCATCTCGGGTGTATGGCTTAGTCAAATAGGCTTTCGCGCCCTGTCGCATGCCCCACATCCGGTCAATCGTCTGCCCCTTAGAAGACACAATCACCACCGGAACTTCCCTCGTCTCAGGCGTATGCTTTAGCTTGCGACATAGCTCAAACCCGCTAATGCCGGGCATAACCACATCGGTCACAATCACGTTTGGCTTCTGTGTGATCGCCTTATTCAGCCCTTCCTTACCCGTCACCGCACCAATCACGCTGTAGCCCTCCTCCTGTAGGTAATGGCTCATCAGCTTCATCTCTGAAGGCGCGTCTTCAACAACAAGCACAGTAGCAGTCTTCGTTGTATTCATGATGTGGAAAAACCGTAGGGCAGTTCGGCAGGTATCGCTGGGGCAATTCAAAATCACCGACATAGGCAAACGCACTCACGTGGCTTTTGACGTAATTTACGCAAAAGTACGCGAACTGCCTATCTCAAATGTTGTCGCTTTACCTGTCAGATACACTTACTAATTATCGCCGATCATGGCCAAAATGAATCTGCCTTTATTTTCTGCTTTTATTTATGGCCGGCACTATGGCATACGTGTCTATCGTCCTTGTGTTGGCAAATGCTTAAAGACAATTTTCAGCAAATCCGACTGTGTGAAGGGCTTAGTTAAGTATCCAGACGCCCTCACAAGCTTGGCCCGCGCTCGATCAATAAATCCTGTGTTGCCTGTCACCATCACAATAGGCGTACGCTTGTATCTGGGGTGACGGCGCAATAGTGCGCACAGCTCATAACCATCCAAATTCGGCATCGTGATATCTAGCAAAATCAAATCTGGCTTACTGCGCACAATCTGCATCAGCGCCTTGACCGGATCGTTAATAGCCACAACCGACAGGCTTTGATCTTCCAAAAACTTTTGAATGGCGTTAAGCACAGTAGGACTGTCGTCAATGCAGGCCACCGTATAGGTAGCGTTTTTAAGGGGCTTCATACCGCTCATATTTGCCCGGCCCATGGTAGAGCCAGTGCTCCCCAAACTCATCGGCGGCATGCCATTGATTTGACCGCTCATTTGGCCATTTCTGCCGTTGCTTCTGGCGGTGGCGGCATTCGGTAGGCGGCTAGTAACGGGTTGGCCAGCGGCTCTTTGCTTACTGTTGCGCTGACACACTTCTACGATGGGTCGCAAATCTAGGCGGCAATATACCGGAATACCTTCAGTTTGCGCCTGGGGAACGAGTTCGTAGCTACCCTCGCGAATATTTAGGAAGGGTTCAATCACTTCAATTGCGATCGCACCAATTAGCTGAGCACACTGCTCCTGGCTCAGGTAGGTTTTTTCCATTAACCATGCAATCGCCCGGTAGTCGCGGCTTACCACATGATCCACTTCATCCGAATTCTCAAACAGCATCCGCATTTCTTCACGAGCCGAGCGTGGAACGCTGTCCTCAAAAGCCTGTAGCTGCCGATCTAGCCGTTCAAATGCATCTGCCGAGTTAGTGGCAAAATTAAGCTGACCTTTATCAAATAAAAGTCGCCACTCCGCCGCCTGCGCCGACAGCTTTAGGCAGCCGCTAACCTGACGGCTAATCAGCTGGGCAAGCAAACTGAGAGGGTGCAGTTTGTGTGAGGTACTGTAACTCGTGCTAGAGCGGCTGTTTATCATCTATCTATGCTGGGCTTTTGCAAACGTGAGCCGGGGGCTGGGGATCGAACGCTTCTGGATATTCTAAGGCGCAGCCTCATCCAATGCGCTCTGCGGGGCGATCTTTTTGACTAGTCTTTATTGAATAATCTTGATTGAGTTGCAATCTTAATTGAGTTACGTGCCTAAAGTGAAGGGTGAACCGGAGAATAAGCCACAAAATTGGCAGATGCAACGAAAATACCCATCAAACATATTAGATGCACTCCGCGCATAGATTGCCCGATTCTTTCTCAATGTAGTCGCTGAGTAGCTATTTCATCAGCTTTTCTCAATATATTCAGTGAAATTACTTAGCATCTTACTCATTACAAGACGACTATTCGAGTCAGTAGTTCACATCAATATCGAAAATTAATAGAAAATCAAGTCAGTAGCGCCGACCACTCAAACGATCGCTTAAAGGCAACTACTCCAGCTCTAAGCGATCCCGAAAGCCTTCCATCGTATGGCTCGGCTGTACTTCGTCTCGCGTAACTTCCTTAATTTCGCTGACATGAAACACAAAGCGAAAAGGTTGGTTCATTCTACGCGTAATGTAGTCCTCCAGCTGTTTCACTTGAGCAGGCGTAATTGGCTCACTAGCATTCACCACCATTTGAACCTCGGGCACCGGCAACTGCCAGTTGGTTGTACTGCTCACTAACGCCATATTCTGAAAAGTCTGCGTATCTTCTACCAGCGCTCTTTCTACATTGGCCTCCAGCTGATTTTGGCGAACCAGCTCCACAAGGCTAATCCCTAAAGGAATCACCAACAGACTCGTCAGCAAAACAACTGCGCTCAGAGGCCTACGCGCTCGGCGAAAGGGTGAATATCCCGCCATAAAAAAGGCCAGCATGCAGGCTAAGGTAATCCCCAGTAAGTTGGTGAGGTAGAGCAAACTAGCGCCCAGCGTCAATGTTGCATTGAACTGCGCAATGCCTAGGCCAACAACGCACAGTGGCGGCATCAGGGCCACTGCGATCGCAGTACCCGCCAACGTACTCGACAGCTTGGGCTGCACTTTCGCATAGCCGCTAATGCCCCCCGCCGTAATCGCAATCCCTAAATCCAGCAGCGTCGGCGACGAGCGCGAAGCCACCTCACTCCCATACTCCAAAAAACCAGACCCAAAGCCAATCATCGCCGAAAGCCCCACAGCAATCGCCGTCCCCACACCCAGCGCTTTGAGCCCTTCTAGCACTAGCTCTATATCCCCTTCCAAAATGCCAAACGCCACCGTACGAATCGGCGACATCAGCGGAGCCACCAGCATCGCACCGATAATCACCGCCGCACTATTAGAAAGCAATCCCAGCGTGGCAATCAGGCAAGCACCAACCGTGAGCACCACGTAGTCAATATCTAGCTCAGCCTCATCCATTAGGCTATCTTGCATATGCTGATGCGCCTGAGGCGACACCCGCCGTCCCACAAAATACTTGCGCCCCCATTCATCCAGCTGAGCTCTGATATCCGATTTCAACAGCCTGTCTCCCGTAACGCGTGAAAATATAGTTTTTTGACGTTTCGTCGCCTTCTCAAGGCCACTTTTGTGCTGCTTTCCATAGCCACAGCGTCACCTTGTGTAATTACGCACTAACGCTCAGGCTTATATCAAAAGTAATTTGTTTCTAAAGATATATCCTTCCAGCAAATCGTCCCGATATGTTTATACCTGGGCAAGCCCCCTTGCCTTTGTACTACACCGTGGAAGAGTATTATGGGATTTTTCAAGAGAATTTTTGGTAAGGATAAGCCCGCCAACGCTTCTACCTCCGTTCGTCGTGGCGTGGCCAAAGCTGCCGATGGTAAAGACGTGCCCGACTACAAAGTGGGCCTCGATGGCGACTTTGATGAAAGTGGCCTAGCCAAGCGCGTAGCCCTAGCCTTTGATGAAGATAATCAGCTCGATGATATCGACACACTATGGGTTGCACAAACTAGCGCAACGGTTGTGCTCAAGGGTAAAGTTCCTAGCCAAGCTATTTTGGACAAAATGGTAAAGGTTGCCAAAGGTACCGATGGTACCGATTCGGTTGATACGAGTCAGGTTGAAGTAGGCTAGTGGGCTAGATTTATAGTTAGCTCAGTCCAATAGTCTGTTGTGAGAGGAGAGCGCGGTGTGCTCTCCTTTTGTTTTTCCCCTCTTTCTCAAGTGCAACTATTGCGCCAAAATATAGCGTTATAGCCTGTGCTGGATGCATTCGGTACAGGCGCGTTGCTTGGCCTGCTGTAACTTATCGCTTTCAGACTGGAAGCCATACCTTAGCCAAGCGACCAAAGCTATAAAAGCCAACAAAAGCGAAAGAACATGAGCGATTCTACCCCCACTGACGCCCCTCAAAACGCTACAAAAATTCCCGTCGTCGTCAATGGCGCACTCGGCAAAATGGGCCGAGCCATTGTCAAAGCCATCGCAGGCGCAGGCGACATGACCCTCGTCGGCGCGATTGACCGTAATCCCAAATTCCTCGGCCAAGATATCGGCGAAGTCATCGGCATTGACCCCCTAGAAATTCCAGTCCTCAACGACCTAGAAGCCACATTGGTCATGGCCCAAAGCGAAGCCCCCGAAGGCAGTAGCGCCGTCATGGTCGACGTGACCCATCCCAACAGCGTATATGCATCAGTCCGCGCCGCCCTCGCCTATGGCGTACGACCTGTTGTAGGCACAACCGGGATGAGCAATGAACAAATTAAAGACCTCGCCGAATTTGCAGATAAGGCAAGTACGGGCTGCTTGCTAATTCCCAACTTTTCGATTGGGATGGTGCTTTTGCAGCAGGCGGCTTTGCAGGCAGCAGAGCACTTTGACCATGTAGAAATTATTGAGCTGCATCACAATCAAAAGGCAGATGCGCCGAGTGGCACGGCGGTAAAAACAGCGCAAATGCTCTCAGAGCTAAACAAAAAATACAATACGCCCGAAGTCGATGAGACCGAGAAAATGGCGGGTGCTCGTGGCAGCGAAACCGAAGACGGCGTAAGAATTCACAGCGTGCGGCTGCCGGGCCTAATTGCCCATCAGGAAGTGATTTTTGGTGCGGCGGGTCAGTCCTATACCTTACGGCACGATACAAGCGATCGCGTCTGCTACATGCCTGGCGTGCTGCTCTCTATTCGCCGCGTACTGCCCTTAAAATCGCTGGTGTACGGGCTAGATAAAATTCTCTAGGATTGCGTTCTCATGCGCAATACAGATAATCTCCAACAGAGTAATCTCCAACCGAGCAAAGGGCGCAAAAATGCCAGCGTCCTTATATTCCTTCGTGTTTAAAAAGAAAAAGGCTCGACCCCTTTAAGCCCCCAGGGTCGAGCTGCTCACCTGTAAGGACGCGTAATATAAAGAGTCAATTTCAACCTCCCCCAAAATGCCCCTTGGGAATAGATTGCAAAGCTCAATATGCGCTCTACAGAAGTAGTTACATTCTCTCCCGATGGGATAGCAACCGCCTCGCAGTAAACACGGAAATGCGTAGGTAAAATAAGCGGCTATCCGTAGAATGTTCCGTATATTTACTCTGCTCACAAGTTCGCTTTATCGGGTAGAGAACAAATCTCGCAAAAGTTCATCATTTGCTCACAGACAGCTGACCCACTTAAAAGTAAGGCTCCACCTAAAAGTAAAGTAGGAGGTTAAGCCCTGGAATCGTGCGAGAAAGCGTCCACAGTAACAATGTGATGTAGATAACGCCCAGACTCCATTGATACCAAACCAGCACGCTGACTAGGCCGGGAACGCAGCGATCGCGCAGCCGAATATCATTAAAACCAAACTTAAACCAGTTGTTGAGACTCAGGTCAAAATAGTTGAGCCAGTTCCATCTGCGATCGCTCAATATCGGCGTGTAGCGCTCTCGAAAAAACGGAAACTTTGGCAGTACCGGCAGCCGAGTAATCAGCACTTGCAGCTTACGGAGTGCCCCGTTTTCTACAAAATAGCTGCGGTCCATCAAGTCGTGATAGCGCCCAGCTTGATACAGCTTGGCAATCAACACACCGGGAATCGGCAGGGTAAGCAAGCCCACAACAGCCAGGGTGGCCAGTGGCTGACTAGCACTTTGCACCAAGAGGCTAAACGCAATAGCCAAAAATCCAAGACTGCTCACAGCCATAGCAATGCTTTCTTCTCTAGTCGGCACAATGGGTGTTGGCGTCAGTCGACGATAGCGATCAACTCCCCAAAACATCAGCGCAAACAGCACCACAATCATGACACCTACGCTAAAAATAAGGCCCACATTAGTGCCATAGCTGCTGAGCTGAAGGAGCCCTGCCAGCACGAGCCAGCGCAGTAGGTTTTGGCATCTATTAATGAAATTCGTGGATTGGGTAGTGATGCGATCGCGCACCTTCAGATAAGTCGCCAAATCGACCTCATCCATACCCAACAAATCCGCCCGGCTCACAAACGGCTTTTCTGCCACCCGATTCACAATTGCCGTAGCCTGCGCCAAGCTAAAACCCAAGTCCACCAGCTTTTGAGGCTTTGTCTGATTCAAGCTAGTACCCAGCAAATGCCGTTTCACCTGTGCCAGCCGCAGTCGCTCCAGCGTAAATTCCAGCTGATTGGCATCCCCAATTTGCTCCAGCAGCCGAAAGTTGCGCACCAGGTTTCGCAATACCGTTTCATTGCCAGTGAGCGTCGGTACCGAAAACAGTTTGCCAATATAGCCAGGACTACCCAAAATTCGCGCTTCTCCCGAGCTAAAGTCCAAGTCAGCCACGTTAATGGGCTGCTTTTTCTTCTGAGCGAAACGGGCGTCTCCCAGGTCAAGCTGAGTCAGGATATGAGCCGCTCTTAGGCTAATGGATTCCTGAAACTGAGCCTGCCGAAAGTTCACAGCCCCTTCTAGCACTGCGTCGGTCAGGTAAAGCGCACCATCAAAGCGGCTTTTTTGAAAGGTAGCGGTTTCTCGAAACTTAGCTTGTTCAAAGCCAGCATCTGTATGCCAATGAGCGCGAGCAAAGTTTATGGTTTGAAAGTCAGCCTGAGCAAAACGAGCACTGCCATAAAAGTTAGCCCCTTTCCAGTCGCTTGGGCCATTGAACTGAGCTTGATTAAACCTAGTGAGAGCGGCAAACAGCGCTGAGCGAAAGTTACTCCCTTGCTGAAACTGACTTGCGCTAAAGAGGGCAGTCTGTGCGAATTGTGTTGACGGCCACTCAGCCTGCTGAGTAAAGATTGTGCCTTGCGCTTCAATGCGATTGAGAAAATAGATACCATCAGCGCTAAAACGCCCGGTAAAGCAGGTTTGATTCATTAGCAGTGGGCCCTGCAGCACCAAAGTATCTGACCGCTCCACCCTCATCGGCGGCAACAAAAAGCGAGAGAGGCGATTGGCAGAAAGGCTCGGGTAGGATGAGAAACTTTGACGAGCGGCAGTAGGCTGAAAAGATTGCTTAAATGTTTCTAGCTCAGGAATGAGAGCGTCTCCGTAGGCGGGAACTCGCGGTGTGAGGCGAGCGAGCTGAAAGTCTCCTTTGATTAATGCACCGCTAAAATCAAGGCCCAAAGGGCGTGATGTCTTTTGATTTTTGGCAATTTGCTTTTTGCTAGTGAGCGCCTTTTGCAGCTGCTGATAAAACTGTTCAGAAAAATCCTTTGACGAAGAATCTTCGCTTGGGCTTAGGTCAATGGTGAACCCTTTTAGATCAATGACGCTAGCACCACTCTGACGAATGGGTGAAGCGATTCTTTGCTTAAGCGTAGTGAGGGTCAATGTTGGCTGATTGCTGAGATATAACGAGAGGGGCGCAGCGACAGCAAACGGAGAAAAACTGAGCCAGCTAAAGCAAATCAAGCACAGTGAAATCAGCACCCGTTTATAGAACATAAGAAATGGTATGGAAAGTCTCTAAAATTGCCTATTCGCCAGCGATGGCGAGTCTATAGAGATAGAAACGGCTTAATCATCCGCCTGCGTTTGATTGAATCCTCGGTAGCCTACCTTTTTTAGCTGTGTTTTTACAGCGTGGTAGGGGAGATTGCCTTGCAAATCCGGCTCTCTACATTGGCCCGCTACACTAGAGAAATGAACGAAAGTGCAAGCTTAATTCAACCGCTAGCGCCAGACGTGGTGTCGTTAATGGCGGCGGGTGAGGTGATAGATTCCCTAGCCGCAGTAGTGCGCGAGCTAGTAGAAAATGCGCTAGATGCGGGTGCCACGCGAATTACGGTGAGTGTGTGGCCGCAGCGGTGGCAGGTGCGGGTGACTGATAATGGCACGGGCATGGATGAAGCCGATTTGCGGCAGGCTGCGATCGCACATGCCACCAGCAAAATATCAACCCGACCCGATTTACTCAACGTTCGCAGCCTAGGCTTTCGCGGTGAAGCATTGCACAGTATTGCGCAGCTAGCAGAACTGGAGATTCGCAGCTGTAAGCATGACAGTGGACAGGGCCATAAAAAAGGATTCTCGGTGAGCTATGGTGCGACGGGAGAAACTTCGGCGGTTTCAGAAGTTGCGATCGCACCCGGCACAGTCGTTACCGTCTGCAATCTCTTCGGTACTTGGCCCGCTCGCCGCCAAGTACCAAATATGAGCGCACAAATTAAAGCGATCGCGCAATACATCCAACGTTTAGCGCTCTGTCATCCCCAAATAACTTGGCAGGTCGAAAAAGAAAACACGCACTGGTTCTCCCTTTGGCCAGGACCCACAGCAAAAACCATCATGCCGCAGATTCTGCGCAGCCTGCACGATACCGACATAGACGAACTCAGCCAAGACGGACTGTACTTAGCCATT
>ERZ1740070.2084-NODE-2084-length-11796-cov-4.441445_pt1 | contig 11796 bp, 10 predicted proteins | sample MGYA00581734_ERZ1740070 | MGnify/ENA primary metagenome ERZ1740070 (study PRJEB43018, sample SAMN04849744) | marine metagenome | isolation source: floating plastic debris | place: Pacific Ocean | collected 2008-09-01 | study: EMG produced TPA metagenomics... | reverse complement strand
GAACAGCGGTTCGGATCGGGGTCGTCCGGATGATGAGCAACCAGCGGGCCGAGCCGGGCCCGACAACCCGGGATACGGCGCGGCCAGATGCCCCACCGGACACGGCGCCCGATCCACGGGCGGTGGACGATGATCGCGAAGCCGGCGTGGTCGACCCAGTGTTGATTGCGCGGGCGGTCGCCGGTGAGGAAGAGGCGTGGCGAGAGCTCGTTTCGATGTACGCCAGGCGGATCTACGCCCTGGCGGCGAGCCGGCTGCGGGATCGCAGCGCGGCTGAGGAGGTGGTGCAGGGTGTGTTTGCGACCGCGGCAATCAAGCTCAGGGACGGCGGGTACGCCGAGCAGGGGCGGTTTGAGGCGTGGCTGTTCCGGATCGCCGGCAACCGCGTCCGCGATGAGATTCGCCGGCGCAGGCGGGCACCGGATGTGCAGGTGCTCGATGCGGGCGCCGTGGCGCACGAGAATGGCAGCGTCGAGCAGGCCGACGACATGCAGCTCGGGCGCCTCCGCGCCGCGATGGGCGAACTCAACGAACAGGACCGCGAAGTGATCGAACTCCGGCACCACGGCGGCATGGGATTCAAACAGATGGCGGAGCTGCTGAGCGAGCCCGTGGGCACGCTGCTCGCACGCCATCATCGGGCACTGCGCAAGCTGCGAGCGATGCTGGAACGCACACCCGACGATACAGACGACCCGACTGGAGCGAGGCGATGAGCAACCGGGAACACACAGACAACCGGGCGGACGACCTGATCCCCGCGGAGCTCCACCCGCTCGACCGGTTGCTCGCCCACGATGCGCGGAAGATCGGAGAGGAGCCCGACGGGGCTTTCGAGGGGCGCGTGCTCGAAGCGGCGCTGGCCGAGCTGACGCCCGAGCCGATCGCGATGAGCGACCATGCGGCAGCGGGGAGCTTGTGGCTGCGCGTCGCGGGCTGGGGCGGCGGCGCGTTCGCCGCGGGCTGCGCCTCGTTGATCGTCCTCCCTTCGCTGTTTGCCGGGCCGGGGGCGGGCAGCGGCCCCGGGGCCGGGATGGGGACGGGTGTGGCTTCGATCACGAGCGGAACAACAATCACGATGATCTCGGGCGCAACGCTCGAGGAAGATGTCGCGGTCTTGCTCGCGTTGACCGAAACCGATGCGACATGGGAAGCCGAGCTGCTGAGCGTGCTCGCGGAGTCTGACGTGCTGCTCGAGGGCGATGGCGGGCTGGACGCGCTGCTCGGCGAGGGAGCGATCTGATGGACAGTTGGCTGATGCAGGGTGCGGCGTTGCTTGTTGGCGCGAGCGGGCTCCTCGCGTGGGCACAGCCCGGGGGACCCGCACAGACGGACACTGGCCCTCGGGGCGGGGCTGCATCCCCGCAACGCGAGCGCGGCCCCGCGAGCGTGAGCGACGAAACGAACCCGGACACGCTGCGTGCTCGGCTCGAACGCCGGCTCGATGACACGCAACGCTTCACCGCACGCCTTGAACAGGCGATCGAGATGCTCGACGAAGGCGGGACGGTCGACGACGCGCTGGGGGCGCTGCGCGGGAATGACGCGCCGCTCTTCGACGGCGATCGGCGGCGCGAACTCGCCGACCGCTGGCGAGACCGCAGGGATGACCGCGGCCCGCGGCGCCCGCTCGATCAGAGCGAACGCGCCCGCATGCTCGAGCTGATTGCAAGCGAGTTGCCGGAGCTAGACGCCCATCTCTCGACGCTGTCGGGAGACGACGCACGTGCAGAGGAAACCGTGCTGCTGATGCTCGCGCCGCGTTTGCGAGAGGTCATGGAAGCGGCCGAGCGCGAGCCTGAGCTCGCACGCCTCCGCCTCGATGAGATCCGCACGGGTTTTCAGGCGATCCGCTTGGGGCGGACGGTCCGCGAGGCGCAGCGGAACGGCACGCTGAGCGAGCGCCCGGAGCTGCGCGAGCAGATCGCTCAGGCGATGCGGACGCAGGGCGAGGCCCGCATCGCGGTCAAGGCGTATGAGCTCGACCGCCTGCGCGAGCGGATTGCACGCCTGGAGAGCGAGCTCGACCGCGAGCGCGAAGCCCTCGACGCGCGAACCGCCGCGATGATCGATCGCTTGTTCGCTGACAACTGAGGCTGCTGGGGACCGAGCCTCAGGAGACGGTCGCGCCCGGGTCGATCTCCGTCCAAGGGCCGACGAGGGCGAGCGCACGGTCTTCGGTCCCACCGATGGACGCGGCAAGCAGCATGCCGCGTGACTCCTCGCCGCGGAGTGTGCGGGGCTCGAGGTTCGCGACGATGACGATGTGCTTGCCAACCAGATCCGCGGGGTCGTAAAACGCTTTGACGCCGGCGCAGATCTGACGCGGTGTGCCCGAGCCGTCATCGAGCCGCAGACGCAGGAGCTTGTCGGCGTTGGGGTGCGGCTCGGCCTCGACGATCCGCGCGACCCGCAGGTCGAGCTTGGCAAAGTCATCAAAGGTGATCGTCGGCTTTGCGGGCGGCGCGTCGGGCATGGGCTTCTCTCGGGTGATGGGGATCATCGTGGCGAGCATTCGCGCGAGCGAACGCCGGAGCCAAGACTAGGGACGAACCCAGGCCCCGTCGCGAAAAACGGTTGCGTCGGGGTCGACCGCGTACAGCGCCGCGAGATCGCCGGGCAGGACGACGCGCGCGGGGGCCGAAGAGGCGTTCAGCCTGCGCGACCACGCGGTCGCCTCGCCGCTGAGCAGGGCTGCCTCGAGGCGGAGCAACGCCACGCGCGCGGCGATCGCGCCCACGGGCCCCGGGTCGCCCCGGCAGTTGGGGCAGAGCTCCAGCTCGCGGCGGCGCTCGCGATTGGTGCGGGCGCCGTCGTTGCCGCACTCCGGGCAGGGCCAGTCTTCGGCGAGCGAGGCGAGGTACGCCGCGAGGGGACGCCCGCTGGCGGCAGGGTAGACGCCCGCGAAGCCATCGAGCACCGCGGCGACGCGCTGATCTTCGAGCCGCTGGCGAGCCGCGTGCCCGTCTCCCGCTCGGACCGCGCCCACCGCAACGGCGGCCTCGAGCCGCAGGTCCGCATCGCCGCTCGGCGGTGGACGGCGCACGAGCCGCTGGATGGGCGTCGTCGCGTCGACCTGGGCAAGGATGCCCAGCAACGCATCTCGGCGCGGGCCGGGGTCTTCGAGGTCGATCAGCAGCAGCAATGCCGAGGTCTGCATCGTCTCGGTCGCGGGCTCGGCGCGGCTGAGGCGCGACGCGTGCACGGCCAGACGCTGCGCGAGGCGGATGTCGGACTCGGTGAATGACTCTGCCGCGACCTCTTCGGCAAGATCGAGGTAGTCGTTCGGCTGAGCCGGATCGAGCGACTCGAGTCGCTGCTCGAGTGAGGGCAGACGGTCGGACACGCCCGGCGCCTGCGCAAGCCCCGGCCCGAGCACGAGCGCGAACGGAGCAAACACGACAAGAGCCGTGGCCCGGAGGCATCGCATGCGACAAGACATCGAAGGCATCAGTTGTCCTCCAGCGTGCGCCGCCACAGATCCGCCCGCGCTCGCTCGACCAGCAGCAGCTGCTCGGGCAGCGTGCCCGCACGCGCGATCGCCGCGTCGAGCTCACGCATGGCGTCTTCGATCGATGCGGAGCGGGCGGGCGCGTCGGCGATGACCGCGGCGGCGAGCAGCTCGGCGATCGCACGCTGCTCAACACCGAACCTTTCCACCGCGTCGGCGGCGAGGACCGCGCGGGTCAAGCGGCGGCGCTCGATCGCGCTCGGCGCGAGCGATGTAGGCAGGTAGGGCGAATCCGAACCCACCATGCTCTCACGCACCCGGGCGGCGAGCGCATGGGCGGGGCGCCCGTTCGCGCCTCCCTCGCCGAGCCGAGCGGCATACGCGGCCGCGATCGCGCCCGCGGCAAGATCGATCTCATCACCGAGGCCCGCCTCGCCCAATTCGCCCAGCAGGCGCGAGAGCAACACCGCGCGCACGCGCACGTGCCAGTCAGGCCCGTCGATCAGCGGCTCATCTGATCCAACAAGCAAGGCGATCAGCTCAGCGCTGTGCTCACTGCGCGGCGCATCGGACAGCATGTCGAGCGTTGCTTCCAACGCGTGCGGCTCGCCGGCGTGACGCGTGAGGACCTCGCCCGCCAGCTCGCGGATGCTGCGCGGTGACCCGCGGAACGCCTCACGGGCGATCACCCGCGCCTCGAATGCGGAGAGGCTCCCGCCGTTCGCCGCGCGATCGCCGAGTGCTGCGAGGCGCTGGGCGGTGTTGCTGCCGGCCCGAAGATACCGCAACGCCCAGCTCGCACTTGCTTGCATGCCTTCGCCTTCGTCGCCTCCTGGCTTTGGACCGGTCGCGTCGGGCAGACCGCGGAACTGGTCGAGCGCCTCGTCCTGCGTGTGATCAAACGCCGCGGCTGCCTGTCCCGTGTCGCCGTCCGTTCGATGATGGGCCGAGGCAGACAGCTCGGCGAACTGCGCCACCAGTCGAAGCGTCTCGGCGGAGCTCGCTGTGTCGCTTGCCGGATCGCCGGCCCGGCTTTGCAAGTCTGCGTACCGGTCAAGCCAGGCACGCACGAACGGATCATCCACCCCGCCGAGCTGTGCCCACGCTTGATCGAGCGCCGCGGCCACGCGCTCTCGGTTCTCACGCGATGCCGTCTCAGCCAGCACGAGATTCGGACCGATACCCGGCACCGCCGAAGTGGTCGCGAGGGTTTCGATCACCGCGGTGAGCGTCGGCGTGATGGGTTGTTCCGAACGCACGCTTCGCGAGATCCACCGCTGCGCCGCAGTATCTCTGCGCCAGTCGATCGCGTCCGTCAGCAACGCCGCAACAGGACGCGCAGCATCGCCCGGCGCAACACCCCGCACCACGACGCCTGCGATCGCCTCGCGGCGCAAGACCGCCCGCGCTCGGGGCGAAATGAGCGGCTCGCGTGCCGTGAGGCTCAACCAGCGTCGCCAGGCGTCGAGGTCATCGGGTGCGAGTGCGTCGGCGAAGGCGGCGAGCGTCGCGGCTCCACCGGTCTCCAGCGCCCGCGGGCGGCGCTCGATGCCCGCGCGGCTCAGCATGGTCGCCGCGGCTTCGGCGGCGCGGCGGGGCGACGCCGGGTCGTTGGCAACATGCGCCGCGATCGAGCCCGTGAGCACGCCCCGATCGAGCGTGATCGGTTGGGGACTGATCGACGAAGCGGATGATCGCAGCGGCGCGAGGAATGGCCCGAGCGCATCGTCGAGCGTACGCCCCGTCGGATCGAGCTGAGCGAGCGCCGCGCCGGAGGCGTGCAGCTCGTGCACCACGTCTTCGAGCACGGCGCTCGGCATCTGCGTCAGGCGCAGCGCGATGCGCTGGACCCAGTCTCGGAGCGTGCGAGCGGCGGCCGCGGCTTCGGTCGGGCGCGGCTCATCTCGGAGGAGAAACGCCAGCTCGCGATCGGTCCGGGTCGAGTCACCTTGCGCGTCAACGCCGGACCGTGCGGATGCTTCGGCGAGCGTTGCCGCGGCCTGTTCGGGTGGCGCCACCTTGGCGATCGGTTCAACGCGCGGACCGCGCGCGAGCAGCGGGATCGCGATCGCCGTCAGCACGATGACGCCGGCGAGCATGCCAACCAGAAGCGTGAGCACCGGGTCGCGCGCGGGCGATATGGCTTGCGCGCCCACCGATGGCACAGCGGATGCAGACGCAAGAGGTGCTGCGCCGCCCGATCGAGCGGGCCCGGCGAGGCGGCGTAGCAACCCGGGGATGTGCTCTGGCTCCACCCGGTGGACGTGCGCGAGCAATACGAGCCTGCGGAGGAGGGCCGGCTTCCAACCGCCGGCGAGCGCGAGTGCGAGCATCGCGTCACGCTGGAACGGGCTCATCGCGGGCGACCGCCGCGCGCTGGACGGAGTGCGACGCACCGGCGCCCGAGCCCTCTTGGGCGTGCGTGTGCGAACAGCGTCGTTCCGCTTCGCGACGGGTGACGCCGCGGGCTGGAGCGAGCGGCTGATGTCTGGATCGGCGAGCTGCGCAGCGGCGGCGTGCACGGCAAACCGTGCCTCGTCGGCCTCGGGCGTGCTCGCCCACGGATGGTTGTCGATCTCGGCGAGGCGACGCGCGAGCGCACGCTCGATGTCTTCGCGGCTCGGCCGCTCGACGGTCAGCCTGAGGATCCGCGCAGGGTGGCGATCGCCCTCAGGGACACTCAAGAACCGGTCGAGCGGATCCGGGTGGCGGCTCACGGCGTGCCCCCGCTGCCCTCTGGCGTTTGCGTTGCAACTCCGCTCAAGCGTTGACCCAACGCCCGGAGACGCTCACCCCAGGGCGGTGGACCCATTTGGGGATACAACGCCTCGTGCTGCTCGAGCAACGCACGCGCACGCTCGGGCTCGTATTCGACGAGCAAGCCGACAAGCTGCACCCGCGCGGCGAACCAGGTGTCGGTGCCCGCCGGTGTACTCGACTGCAATCGCTGGTAGATCTCGATGGCTGTCTCGACCTCGCCCAGCTCCATCGCCACCCGACCGGCGCGCTCGAGCACAACGCGATCGGCCAGCCCGTCGTCGATGATCGCGCGATCGAACCGCAACGCGACGGTGAGCAACTCGGCCCGGCGCTCTTGCTCGGTTGTTGCGCCCGCGAGCATGACGGCGGCCGCGGCTCCGCCGGTCCGGGCCACCGCGCGATCCGCCGCGGTCTCGAGGTGATCGAGCACCCCGATGGTTGCGTCGAGCAAGGCCGCCGCCGCACCCGGCGTTGGTGTCGCGCGCCAGCGATCACTGGCCGCTCTGAACACGAAACGCAGGGCACCGCCAGCGAAACGATCGTCGCCCTCGAGCAGCACACCGAGGGCACGATCTCGGCGACGCTCATCGTCGAGCAGCACCGCGACCTGCATCGAGCGGTAGACGAGCTCACGCGACGACTCGACAAGTTCAAGATCGATGCGGCGTGCCGCGTCGAGGAGCGCGACAGCGGATCGAGCAGCGGGCGGGTCGCCGTCGAGCAACACGGCCAAGGCACGCCGCAGCACCAGCGAGGTGTCATCCGCCAACGCCCGCGAGCGTTGGCCAGCCTCGGCATCCAGCGCTTCCCGGGCGAGGCTCGCGAGCTCTTCCCGCGCACCGGGCACGCCCCGCAGGGCATCGCCGTACAGCAGATCGGCCAGCCTGGTGCGCGCAGCCCGGCGCGTCGGCGCATCGCGATCGACGCTCCTCAGCAGCGTGCGGACCTCAGCGGGCGGCAGCAGGTCGGCGTCGAGCAGGCGGATGACCAGCCGCACAGCACGTTCTGTGCCCGAAAAATCCGCCAGGTAGTCTCTGGCCAACGCGTCTCGATCGCGCCGGGCGATCGCGTCGTCGGGTGCTGCCGAGATGCGTGTGTCGAGCGTCACGATCGCCAACCAGAGCGCGCGTTCACGCAGTTGGAGATCACCCGCCGCGCCTGCAACGCGAGCGAGCTCCTGGGCGGCGGGCCCGTGGAGGCCCGCGCCGTGCAGCGCGACACCGGCTCGATAGCGAGCACGCCGGCTCGCGGCCTCGCCCACGACACCATCGCTGGCGGCGGCGGCCTCGAGCAACGGTCGCGAGGCCGCCTCGTACAGCCGGCGGATCGTCGGGGTCACGCCAACACCCCCGGCGAGCCCGCCCTCGGCAAGCTGCGCACGATCGGCCTCGCCGAGCCGCTGCAAACCTCGAACGAACAGGCCCGCAAACCCCGACCCCAGGTCGGGCACGTGCTCAAACAGCCCGAGCAGATCGACGATGTGCGCAAACTCATTGCGTTCCACCAGATCGCCGAGCGCGATCTCCGCGAGTTCGAGCGCACGGTCTCGGCTCTGCGATGCCAACCGCACGTCTTCGCTGGCGCGAAGCGACACAACAGCCAGCAGGCGGGCGTCCAGCGTCGGCAGCGGCCTGCCGCGTGCGCGGATCGTTCGCCCGAGCTGGAACCAGTCGCCGGAGGACGACCGAAGCGAGATCGACCGGAGATCGAACTGCTCGCGAACCTCGGCGCTCATCGCCAGGCGCGTCTCCTCGGGCTCAACGGCTTCGAGCCAGCGCAGCGCATCTTCTGTCTGTCCGCTCGCGTCCAGTGCGAGCGTGAGGCCCAGCACACTGCGGGCGACGTGATCGAGATCCAGAAGGCTGCGGGGCAACCGCTCGGGATCGGGAGACTCGTCGTCGGCGTCAAGGATCGCCGCGAAGTGCGCCACCGCGGCGCGCGCATCGGCCGGGGAATCGACGAGCAACGCACGCTGAAGCCTTGACCAGCCGGCGTAATACCTCGCGAGTGATCGCCACCGGCGGACTTCGCGCAGCTCACGATCGAGCCTCACACGGTCACGCGAGTCGGCCGCACGGCGAAGGCTGGTCTGTCGATCGAGATCGTCGTCGAGCCGATCGGCGAGCGGCTCCAACGCCTCCGCCGCGGCGAGCAGATCCTCGGCCGCGATCGATTCCTCTTCCGGCTGCGCGAGCAGAAGCTGCGAGCGGAGCGCGACGGGCTCGCCCGACTCGTACAACGCGATCGCCAACGCCAGACGCAGCTCCGGAGCATCGAGCCCCCGGAGGCTCGCGAGCAGCGCCCGCGACCGCTCGAGCCACCTCTCGCGTTCACCCCGCGGCGAAGACTCGAGCAGCCTCGCATAGACCTCGGCGAGCCGCTCCCCCAGGGCTTCACGCTGCAACGCCCCCGCGGCCTCAAGCCGCTCGTGCAACGACGCCGCGAGCACGGCGTCGAGCCCCGCTTGCTCGAGCAGTGCATCGGTTTCGCGAGTCAGGGACGGCGCGGCCGGCGTCGACGAAACACCCGCCGCGATCACGAACAAGGCGAAGCACGTCACCACAATGTCAACGGCGCGACGTGACATAGCTCCTCTTCTCGAAACCCGCGTCATGGGCCGTCTGCATCACCGAGGCGATCGCGGCAACCGGGACATCCGGCGCGGCCCGTACCGCCATGCCGACTTCGGTCGGGAGCTCCTCGAGCACACGCCCGAGCGCTTGGGGCGAGTCAACCGTCAGCCCGCCGATCGTGAACCGGACAGCGCCGCCGACGACACCGATCTCGACGATCTGCGGCTGCAGATCGCTCGGCGCGCCCCCGCTGCCCTCCCGCTGTACCGCGGCGCTCAGCCTCCCCTCGTCGGGCGCGAAGCTCGACGTGACCAGGAAGAAAATCAGAAGCAGAAACACCACGTCGATCATGCTGGTCATGGGCAGCGCACGCGGCAGGCGCGACTTCCGCTCGGTGGGCGAGAGTTTCAAGGGGCAACCTCCCGCGGGGCGGTGCTCTCGGTCGTGCCGAGCCGCCAACGCGTGACGCCGGCGTCTCGCAACGCTTCGAGCACCCGATCAAGATCGACGGCGCCCGCGTCCCGATCCGCACGGATGAGGACAACGACCGCCGACTCGGGCCCCGCCCGAGCAACCGCCGCCGACGCGACACGCGTGAGCTCGCCCGTCGTGACCTCGCGCCGCTCGAGGATGAACCGCCCGGCGCTGTTGATATCAACGACGAGCGCCGCGGGCTGGCGCTGGTCCGCGTCCTCGCCCGCCTCGGCGGGGAGGCGGACGTCGGATCGTGTCAGCTCGCCGAACTGCGAGGTGAACATAAAGAAAATGATGAGCTGCAACACCACGTCGATCATGGGCGTCATGTCGAAGCTCATGACACGGGTTGTCCGCTGCGGACGCAGATTCACGCGCTGCGCTCCTCGGAACCTCGGGTCGCGGCCTCAGCGAGGCTCGCCAGCTCTTCGACGACCTCGCCGATCTCCGCGGTCAGGCTGTCGATCCGGTTGCGGACAAAGGTGTGCGCCGCGGTCGCGGGAATCGCCACGATCAGCCCGAGGACCGTGGTGATCAGGGCCTTGGAGATGTTGCCCGCGAGCTGGTCGGGGCGGGCCGGCCCGTCGGCGAGCGTGATGGTATCGAACGCGCCGACCATGCCGATCACGGTGCCCAGCAGGCCCAGCATGGGCGCGACAGAGGCGATGAGACCGATCCCGTCGGTCAGGCGGTAGAGGCGTGCGACCTCGAGCTGGCCCGATTCCTCGAGCGCGCCGCGCAGCTCGAGCATGCCGAACGGGCTCCGCCGGCAGCGCACCAACGCGCTGCCGAACACGCGGGACAGAAACGACTGGTGATCGGGCAACGCGCAGAGCTGGGCGGCACCGTCGAGGTCACCGGCCTGCACCAGCGGTTGCAGCGCCTGGATCGTCCGCTGGGGCGCCAGGCGCGAACGCCGAACAAGGTAGAGCTGGGCGACGGTGAGCGAGAGCGCCACGACCGAGAGCAGGATGATGATGACGCCGATCTCCCCGCCCGCGCGAACATACTCGAGCAGACTGCGAGAAGACTCGACCCCATCGACCTGCAAAGGCCTGAGCACACGCGGCACACCACCGAAGAGCTGCAAAGCGATCATGAAGACTCGTCTCCGTTGGATGCGCCGCCCGCGGGGGCGGTAGGGACTGAATGCTGAGCCCGACGCAGCGCCGCACGCAGGGCGATCGCGTCTTCTGTGCGCCCAGCACGCTCGAGCAACACGGCGGCATTGTCGCCCGCGAGCTCCCGAAGCGTGTGCATGACCCGGCGAGCGAGTGCCAGGCCGGTGAGGCGATACACCGCCAGATCGAGCCCGTCGTGCCGGGCCTCCGAGGTATCCCGGGCGGCGTCGATGGCGTCCGCCCGGGCCAAGGCCAGTTCGACCCAGGCCGCCGTCCAGGGCTGGCCCGAGGCGAACTCACCGAGCCGCTCGCGCCCGGCGGCGCGATCGAGCGCGTCGCCCGATTGCGCAAGCAGAACCGCCCCCGCGAACGAACGCCCCGCCCCCGAGGCTGGCAGCGCCTCATCGAGCCACGACATCACATCGCCCAGATCCCCAGCCTCGAGCCAGAGACGCTCGGCGCCGACCTCCGCGAGCCGCAGCCAGAGTCGCACCAGCGGACCGGATGCCCCGGAGGGCGCACCGGCGACGTCGCTCGAGCTGATCGGCATGAGCGGCGGCAACGCCGGGGCGAGCCCGGTCGCAAGATCTACGGCGGAACTCCCCTGCGCCCCGGCGACCGCGGGCAGCACCAAGGTCTCTTCCCACGCGGCGACCGCGGGCAAGATGGCGCCGCGCGCGAGGCGGCACTCCAGCAAGCCCAGCAGCGCTGCTCGCCGCGCCGCACCCGGCGCGAACGCATCGGCCGCCGCCTCGAACAAAGGCTCGGCGCCGCGCTTGTCGAGCCGGGCGAGTCGTGATTCCGCACGCCAGAGCAAGCGAGATGGTGTCGCAAAGGGCGCGACGAGCGATGCCCCGGGGCCGTCAACGCGGCGGACCTCGCTCCACGCGACCGTCCGCTCGCCACCCACGCCCACAAAGACGAGCCCGTCGGGCGTGGCCGCGACAACCGTGCCCGGCGCCGGCTCGAGCGTCCCCCATCGCCAGAGCATGTCGTCCTGAGCCGGCGCGAGCGCACAGGCAAGCGTGACGACCAACGCGATCGCGATGCCCTTGCACCCGTTCAAGGCCGTCCCCCCGCGCGGGTGAAGCTCCCGCCCGATTCGCTGGCGATGCGCCGCATCAGACGCTCGACCGCGAGGCGTTCGTCGTCGACCACAAAGTCGCCGAACATGATGCAGTGCACCGGCACACGCAGGCGATCGTTCAAACGTCCGATCTCAGCCGGCACGTCGTTCTCGATCCGCCCGTCGGTCATGAAGTAGATCGCATCCGGCGGCGGGCGCATGGAGAGCACGAGGCGGAACGCCTCGGCGGGGTACGTCCCGCCCTGGGGCTCGACGAGGAAGATCGACCGGCGCGCATCGAGCTTGTTCCGCTCGATCGCCGGGCGCCAGCGCCGCCAGTTGTTGAGCAGC
>ERZ1740070.2083-NODE-2083-length-11802-cov-5.610283_pt1 | contig 11802 bp, 8 predicted proteins | sample MGYA00581734_ERZ1740070 | MGnify/ENA primary metagenome ERZ1740070 (study PRJEB43018, sample SAMN04849744) | marine metagenome | isolation source: floating plastic debris | place: Pacific Ocean | collected 2008-09-01 | study: EMG produced TPA metagenomics... | reverse complement strand
ATGCCGCTTCTTGATCTGCCATCGTAGCAGGGTTACCCGTTTCTCGTAGGCTTTGCTCTGTGATGTGAGCAATGAAGTTGCCGATATCTAGAGCTGGATGTCCCTGGCAGTAAAGGTCTAGATCAACTAGCCAGATGCGATAGCGCCAGCGCTGACTTATCAGTTCGCAATCTACCAACACCTGATCGCCATAAAAGTCACGGTGGATACCTACCACCGTACGGTCAGTGGCTGAATGACGAGCAACTAAATGATTACAGGCGTCTAAAATGTGCTCAATTCGAGATTGCCAGTGGGGATATTTCTGCACAACCTGGGGCAAACGGGTATGGAGAATATTGAGTTCATCTGCGAGCGTCTGTTGTTTGGCCGTAGGCATGGGCGTACCATGCAGTTTGTGGGCAAGACCGGCAATGCGACGACAAATCGCCACACCGCTGCGGGTGGATAACAACTCAGTAGCCGCCACACCAGACACCTTACGTTGAAGCCACATGCGCCACTCAGGGATAACACATAAGGGTTCAGGAACCGAATAGCCGTCTGCGCTGTTGTCATCAAAGCCCTGATTCCATAGGGCCTGCTGAATATAATAGCTGTTGTAGTCAGTCCCCTTAGCTCGGATTTTGCCTAACAGGGTAAGAGGACCACTGTGGGTATCAATGTGATACTCAATTAAGGCACGACGACCCACCCTATGACGCAACAACTTAGCTGTTGTTACCTGCTGGATATCTGGTATAAACAGGCAGAGCTGATATGTAGCTTGCCGAGGATTAAGGGCCGTTTCAAGAAAGGGAATTTTAGGATCGATGCAGCGCTCAGAGACCATGGAAGTCGGCAGAAAAGACATGGCAAGGGATGAGGATAAAGTCCAAAAATTAACGATGAAGAGACGTTCCATGGAACGTCTCTTCAGCCAATAGATGAAAAAATCAACAGTTTGACAAGGTCGCATCCTGTTGAACAGCAGACTGCATTCTAAAGAGAGCAGCATAGGGACCATTCTTTCTCATCAGCTCGGAGTGGGTGCCCTGTTCTACCACCTGTCCCTGTTCCATATAGAGCACCCGGTCGGCGGGGGTAGCCAAATGCAGATCGTGGGTAATTAGAAATGTGGTACGGTTTTGAGCCAGACGACGCAGGGCTTCGGCAACTGCCTGCTCGCTGGCGTTATCGAGACCGCTGGTAGGTTCATCTAGGATCAAGATGGGGGTACGACGGATGGCAGCACGTGCGATCGCAACTCGCTGTCGCTGACCGCCAGACAGGGTGCTACCCCGTTCGCCCACTACCGTATTGTAGCCGTCGGGCAGCGCCATAATAAACTCGTGAGCATTGGCCAGACGGGCCGCCGCTTCAATCTCCTGGTGGCTGGCACCCGCAATACCATAGGCGATATTTTCTCGAATGGTGGCGGCAAACAACAGGCTGTCTTGCAAGACAACGCTGATTTGGGGGCGCAGACTCTCTAAGGTATAGTCACGAATGTCATGCCCGTCGATTTTGATTTGACCAGCGGTGGGATCATACAGCCGTAACAACAAACTCATCAGAGTAGATTTACCACTGCCGGAGGAACCGACCAGGGCAATCTGCTGACCTGGCCGTACCGAGAGATTAATCCCTTTGAGGATTTCTTGGTCAGGAGTGTAGGCAAAACGTAGGTCTTTTAGCTGGACGGCACCCTGGAAAATAGGTGCAGGAGTGGCGTGGATGCGATCGCACACATCTGGTTTTTGTTCTAACACATTCAGAATCCGTTCTCCTGAAGCTGCCGCTTTAGAGAGCCGTCCCGTATATTTAGCAAAGTTTTGTACCGGCTTATAGGCATTTTTTAGGTAAGTCAAAAACACCAGCACATCACCGGGAGACAAGGCATCTTGGATCACTAGCCGGGCTCCATACCAAAGAACTAAGGCAGTCCCAAGCGCAATCAACACATCCACCGTTCGCTCTAGATTAGCGGCCAGCCGTTTTGTCTCCACACTCTCCGCTAGACTACTGCGATTCTGCTGGTCAAACACATCAGCAAAGGCATCTTCTAGAGACAATGCCTGCACCAATTTGATCGCAGACAGCGATTCTGCCGCCGTCGCGGCAACGGCCCCTTCCCGCTGCCGCTGTTGTAAAGAAGCACTCCGAATCCGACGACTCAAACGGGTAGCCGCCAGGCCAAATAGGGGAAATGTTACCAGGGAGAGCAGGGTAAGTTTGATATCCAACCATGCCATCACCCCAACCATACTAGCCAGGGTTAAAACGCTGACCACCAAGGGCAATGCAGCAGTTAGTAAAATCTCCTGTAGCCGATTGGCATCGCTGCTGACGCGTACAATCAGATCGCCGCTGCGGGCGTTGTTGTGATAGTTCAATGACAGACGCTGCAGGTGTCGGTAAAGCTGGTTACGCACCTGAGCCATGACGCGACTGCCCAGAATAGCTAGGCTAACCGTACTCCAATAGCGTGCAATGGCTCGTAAACCTGTAACGCCAACAATACTCAGGGCTGCTATGGTCAGGAGAATAACAGGATCAAGGTTAGTCTGACCGGGCAGACTGTTTGTTCCTGCAACCGGAATCAGCACATAGTCAAAGACAATTTTGAGGGGCCAAGGCTCTAATATGCGCAGACCCACATCAGCAATCAGGGCAATGCCAGTAACTAACAGCAGCGACCACTGTTGTTGTATATAGGGCCAGAAGGCATGCACGACTCGCCATAATCCTGGTGCTGTCTGGGAAATAGAGGTTGATTGTTTCATATGATTTTTTACATAATTCAGGCCCCTAAATCTCCCAAGATTGGGAGCCTTCAAAAAGCTTGCTAGGTTACAACATAGTTTGTCAGCTGAGACTGGTTTTGTGCGATCGCAATAATTTGTTTTGCGATCCCATCCCAAGTGTGATGCATCAAAATATGTCGCTTGGCCATCAGCCCTAGACATTCTCTCAAACTGGGTGATAGCCAAAGTCTTTCTAGGGCATGTGCCAGTGCCGCCTCATCTCCCGGTGGACACAACAGCCCGGTAACGTTGTTTTCCACTAGGTCGGCGAGCTGTCCGATGCGACTGACAACGACCGGCAACCCAGCGGCCATATACTCTACCACCTTGAGCGGTGAGAAATAAAAGTCGGCTTCTGGATAAGGAGCCACGGCTGCATCCATCGACACCAGCAGTCCAGGAATCGCTTCAGGAGCGACGGCCCCTGTAAAGAAAACAACAGATTGTAACCCTTGGCGGGTTAGTTCCGCTTCCATATCCTTTCGTTGGGGGCCATCACCCACAATTAGCAAACGACTCTGGGGCACATGCTGGTGCAGCTGGCTAAACGCACCGACTAGATGAGAGAGACCGTGCCAGGGCTTTAGCGAGCCTACAAATCCGACAGTAAAGGTGTCAGGCTCTTTAGGGAGAGCGGGCTGTACGTCCTGACTAAAGCGATGGTCGTTAACGCCATTAGGAATCACCTGCACCTTGTCGGCTTCTACCCAGTTGGTAAGATAGTGCTTGACGTCTTGGGAGACAGCAATCAGTTTACTAGCCGCCTGAAAAGCTCTGCGTGCCACCTTTTCTGCGGCATCCTGGTGGACGAGACCGCGATATTTAGCCTGTTCTTCAATGAGGGGCGCATTTACTTCCAATATTCCAGGAATATTAGACTTTTGAGCTAGTTCCATAGCGCTATAGCTCCAAAGGGAGTAGCGTTCATAAATCAAATCAAATGGACCCGCTTGCTCTAGTGCCTTTTGTAAATCGTCATTGATAGAAAGCGAAATCTGCTCACGCACTGTTCGTTCCAGTTTTGGAATAGGGGGTAGCCGATGGACGTTTAGATCGGATAAATCCTGTGGTGGGGCATTGTCACAGCGGACAGCAAACAGATCTACTTGGACTCCCTGACGGCGAAATGCTCGGATCACCTCTTGTACATGAATCGAACACCCTTTTTGACCAAAGACAGGAATGCCAGGGTCGGCACAGATGTAGGCAATTCGCATGGAAATTCTCCTAATATGATGAGAGAGTGGGAAATAGTTTTCAGGTTGGCTAGTGAACGTTGGCCATTTGGTTTTGAGATTGGAAAAGTGTGCGCAGAACCGCCGCATTCTGGGTAATGTCGAATTCAGTTTCGACTAATGCTCGGGCTTGGGTGGCTAAATGCTCCCGTAGCGGAGATGAGATTAGTAGTTTTTGGAGAGCCTGGGCCAGGGCAGTGGCATCTCGCTGGGCCACCTGGAGTCCCGTATCACCGTCTTGAATAATCTCGGGAATACCGGTGACGTCGGTGGCAACACAGGGTGTACCCAGGGCCATGGCCTCTAGTAATGCAGTAGGCAATCCATCTCGGTTACCGTCTTTGCCAATGATATAGGGGGCTGCAAACACGGCAGCATTCTGCATCAGTTCAAAGACTTCTCGCTGAGGGCGAGGACCGATGAATTCGATCCAATCGTCCAGGTTATGGGTTTGGATTTGCGATCGCAGCTCTTGCTCTAAATCCCCCGTACCCACAATCTGGCAGGTAAACTCACAGCCCCACTGCCGCAGCAGCGCACAGGCTTCGACCAGGTAGGAGAGTCCTTTTTTCTCCACCAGTCGACACACCGATAAGATTTTGGGAGCTCGCTGGGTGGGCAAACAAAACTGTAGCTCACTGAGATCCATACCGTTATAAATCCGCTGTACTTTTCTCGCATCTTGGCCAAACTGTTCCTGCAGATAGGCCACGCTGTAGTCACTGACGGTCACCACCGTAGACGCATCCCGGAGCTTACGCCGTAGTATCTCTGGGTTTACACTTTCGTGAAAAATGTCCTTGGCATGGGCGGTAAAGGTATAGGGAACCTCAGCAAAGTGGGCTGCCAGTCTAGCCACGTTGGTGGCTACGGTTCCAAAATGGGCATGGAGGTGGGTAATCCCCCGTCGCCGAATCTCTTGGGCCAGCCACAGGGCCTGATAAACGACGCTGGAGCGTTCTCCTGTTGCATAGTCTAGCTTGGTCCAAATGTCAGGCAGGACGCTAGCCGTCTCTTGAATCTCTGCCCAAAAATAGCTGGCGGGCGTCGGTGACAGAGTAACAAGCGCAGAGGTTACCCTGCCCTGGGAAGGTTTGCGTAAATAGGTGACCGGGGCACGTACCTGGGAGATTTTATCTTGAAAGTGGGTGTCCTCTGGTGGGCGCAGCGCAAAAATGTGGATGTCGGTGCCAGCAGCTTCATGAGCTAAAATTTCGTTAACGATAAATGTTTCGGAGTAACGAGGATATCGTTTGACGACATAGCCAATGCGCATAGAATTAGAAGAAATCATAGGTTTGCAAAAATGTAGGGACGTATCTGCTCTAGGAAGCGTGGGGCAATGGCGGTGCCTGGGCAATCAACAGCTGTTTCTGCAGCTCGATGAGCAGGTTATCCAAACCCTTGAGATTAATAGAGATGTCTTTCCGAGAGGTGGTAACAGGCTGCTGTAGCCAGTGGCTGATCGCTTCGGCATTCACATGTTCAGGATGAAGGAGATCCACGAGACCCTGCTTTTGAAGGTGGTCAGTGCGAATCCACTGTTCTAGCCGTGGGGTAACACGGGGAACAATCAGAGCCGGTTTCTGAAAAGAAAGAATCTCGCAGGTAGTATTGTAGCCTCCCATGGAGATAACTCGACTCGCCCGTTCTATCAGCAGCGTAGGTTCTTCTAGGTAGTCGATAATGCGCAGCTGTGGGTTTTGCTCAGCCTGGGCATAGAGATACTGTTGCACATCGGCAGGCATAAAGGGGCCAGTCAACAAAACACCCGTTGCATTAGCCGGTAAAGTAGACGCTGCAAACGCCTTAGCTAACGCAGTTCCGTCCTGGCCGCCGCCGACTACACAGAGAATAATGTCGGTGTCGGTGGGTAAGGCGAGCCGTTCTAAATTGGCACGCACGGCAGGGTTGACATAGTTGAGTCGGGCTCGCTGATCAAGATATCCAAGGGGACGCATTTTGGTGGTGATATCAAAAGGGAACTGATACTCTCTGCGCAGGTCATAGACGTTGGGATCTCCGTAAACCCAAATGGTGTCGTAGTAACGACGAATTGCTTCAATATTGTCGCTACGCTGCCAGTCTTTTTTGACTTTATCTGGGGTATCCAATATATCCCGTAGCCCCAGGATACAGCGAGTCGTATGAGATGACTCCTGCAAATTAGACAGCCGCACATACTCTAGGGTGGCATCCAGTTCTCTCACAGCACCTCGGGGGACGTTGTCGACAATAAGTACGTCTGGCTGAAAGTTTTGGACAGCGGCGAGAATTATTTGCGATCGCAATCGAATAATATCCTCTAGTGCCATGCCCATACGACGAGCTTCATATTGGCCATCTGCCCGTTTGTGCAAGGCTGGCAAGGTCAGACTGTCCACGCCAGAGGGTGTGGGTAAATCACTAGCGTCACGCATGCCGCTAATTAACAGAATATCTGCATCTAGCTTTGCAGCCCCCAGCGTTTGAGCAATCAGCAGATTACGTCGCTTATGCCCTAGCCCCATGGTGTCATGGGAGTACAATGCGATGCGCCAACGTCGGCTATGAGACGACAGAGGACGTTTTGGTTGTAACAATACCGATGACGCTGGTTTTCTCTTTTGGTTTACTAAAAACATGTGACCTCCTGGCTATTTTTAGCCGCAATTTAATTACCACGTTTAACGTTGCTTAAGTATTTCTGGCGTTGCTGACCCCCGAGAATGATGTCATCTGAAGAGTGTTAATAAATTGCATCATTACCAGATCGGTCCATCCCCTAAATCAGCAACGGCGGTTTTCTTAACCATCGTGACAGCCTTTAAGGGCTGTTTTGGTAACAGACCATTGCGGCCCAAACATACCGATAGAGAGCGTTAGCAGCACAGCACATAGAGTGAGCATCAGACAAAAATTAAGAACGGGTTAACTCTTGTTTAAGAATCTCACCCGTGTATAAAGCTCCTATGAAAGCCGCATGAGAGAGTTCTTACGTCACAACAAGAATCATAAGATCGCTCTTATTTATAAGCGTTTTTGCACCAATTTACAGTTTTATCAGGCTGTATAGAATGCTTATTTTGACAAGAACTTTACTGATTGATCAGTTGGTTTTTGACTATGAATAGATACTCACATATCGCTGCTGGCGCATAGATGAGGATTCGGACAATGCCAGCATTCTTTTGTTAACTACGGTCATATCTGGCTTCCATTTATGGCATAACGTTACGGGAACTCAAGATTTCTTCAGGTAGCCGAGGTGACTGGATGTCATCCCAGGCTTCACCATCTCCAGGAACCACCGCCCATAGCCCCTCGTCTCCACACTCTGAGGGGAATTAGGCGCAGTCCTTAACTAAAGTGATAAGCATCAATGCCACTAGAAATACACCTTAAACCAAGCTTTTAGATGTGCTTTTAATGGCATCGCAGACTGTGACCTCACCAGAGACATTTTTCATCCGTTTCAATTTCAATTCAAAAAGTTAAATACCATGACTCAATTGACTGGTTTCTTCCAGGGAACTCCCCAGTCCGACACCTATTTGGGTGAGGTATTAACCACCGATGCCATCCTCATCGATAACGATCCTAACGATCGGTTTAAGGACCTTGTCGGTATCGGCGCTGATGCTTTAGCTATCGATAGCCTGGGTGGAGACGACACCATTGAAGCCATCACCAGCATTAGTACTTTTGGGCTAGACCAAAGCCCCTTTGGTGGCACCATCAGCGCCTTCGGCACTGCCATGGTCAACGCCAATATCAACACGGGTGCCGGTGCCGACACCTTTACCGCCAAGAGTTTTGCTTCCTCTAGACGCTCCACCCTCAGCATTGGCCTGCAGGACTCCGGCGTTGAAACCAAAGGAGGTGATGACACCATTGTCATCAGTGGCCGCGCTGAAGCAAGGGACATCAGCGCCCTCTTAGCCAGAGGGGTGGGCCTGCTAGATTCTATCCTCAACGCAGGGGCTGGCAACGACACTGTTACAGTGACCGCCAGCAGTGAAATTAGCTCCCAAGGCAACCCCACTGGCCGTGCCAAGGGTCTAGATGGCAGTAGCCTGGCCGGTAACCAGGGAGAGGATATTATTCAAATCTCCGCCAGTGCCAGAAGTAGCGCATTTATTACCGGTGGAACCGCCAGCGCCTCCGGCATTACCCGAGGTTCCAATGTGTCCGGTGGAGCTAACAACGACACAATTTCCATTACCAGCTCCGCGCGGGTCGGCAATGGACGGGGGGGCGGCTCTGCCGAAGCCCTTGGTGTTGGCGTAGATTCTGTTGTTCGGGGCGATGGCGGTGCCGATACGATTACCATTGCAGCCAGTACGGACGCGGTGGGTACGCTGGGGGCTATAACGACAGCAACAGGCGTAGCCCTTGGTTTAGTAGAAGGCAACGGTGGCGATGACACCATCGACATTACCGCCGAGATCAAAAGCGGTGGTGGTAACGCCATAGGAGTCAGTAGCTCAACAGTTTCAGGCGGTACTGGCAATGACAAGATTTCAATTAGTGTGCAAGGGTTTACAGACGCAGTACCAAACCAAGATTTCTTTGGTGCAAGTGATGCCTTTATCTCAGGGGGGCGGGGTAATGATGAGATTACTATCGAATCCACCTATACCCCGACACCATTTATCCTCGACCGCGAGCGACTGATTCTGAACAACAGCATTGGTCTAGTGAGCAGCACTCTCAATGCTGGAGCCGGTGACGATCTTGTCACCGTTAGCGGTCTGAACCTGGATCTGCAGGATGCAATTATCAACGGTGGCGGCGGTGCCGACATCTTTGATACCGGTGTGGGTACCGCCAATATCTCCGGCGGTGGCGGCCAGGATACGCTCAAGCTAGACTTCTTTGACGCAGCCACCATGTCTATCACTGCGTTAGGCAATAATGGCCTTTATATTGTCGGCACCCAAGATAAGCAGGGCAACAGTGTTGACTGGACCCAAACTGTTAGTGGTGTAGAACAATATGAAGTGGCTGGAACGCTATACAGTGCAGCAGATGTTGTTAGCTTGCTGGGCTAATTATTGGCTGTTTCTGTGAGTCTGAGAGAAACTCCTTTCCGATCTGGCACTGGGTCGGGGAGGAGACTTAGGCCCACTGAGATTACCAACCTCCAAAAAAATCCAGCTTCCAAAACAATTACAGTTTAATTTTCCTAAAACGCCTCATCAGAGCAGGTCTATTTTGATACTCATCTTGTAAGTCTTTAAAGCATTTGATAAAGTCAGGCAGCTTTTTCTGGTACTCCGCTAAGTCTCGTAAATCTTGCAATAGGGCCGTCGCTTCATCATAAGGCTTAGCCTGTTTGGTTTTGATCAAAACTACTACCTGCTGCCAGAGCTTTTCTTCTTTAGGAGCCAAAGCTTCTAATTCTTTAATTCTTTTGCGTCGGGCCTTTTCCTGCTCCTTTTTTTCCCGTTTGGTAAAGATCTCATCCATCATCTCAGTCAGTTCAGACAATTTGCGATAGCCTGTTACAGAACTAGGGGCTGCATCTGTTGGTCCTGCCAATTCCTGTAACCGATTGATCAGCTGCAAATCAACATGGGGTTCACGCCGCACCAGCTTCAACAAAAAAACTTCTTTTTCTGATGCTGATAGGTTAACTAAGTTAGCTTCTAATGGCGGTTGTGCTTTAGATTTAGCAGTAGCTTTCTTACTAGCCTTGGCAGCGGCAGCAACTAAATCTGGATCTAGTTCCACAAGTTCAACGAATGTTTCCAGTGGAGCCGATAGCTTACCCAGATTCGGTGGAATTGGGGGTTCGATTGGATCGTCCTCAATGTTATGGGCAGCATAGCCTGCGCAGTTGGGCACCGCCCGCAGCCAGGCTAGGTATAGTAATCGAACATCTCCCGTTAACAGCTGATCGCGCAATGGCAATAACTGTGGCAGCCAGCCTTCTCCCTCTACCCAGCCGCCCATACCGCCATCTTCGTCATTGATATTGATATTGAGCACGACATATTCACGGGTTTGTTTGATGGTAATGGCATAGGGCAGCTCATAGGGCTCGTACCAGCTTGGATCAACAATAGCTTTCGGAAATCGAAAAATGAGCTGACGGGTTCCCCAGTTGGCTATGTAAAACATCACGTCAAAGTATTGAGTGACAAGCTCTTCTGGCTTGCCTCGAAAATCGCCGTAGTTGTAGAGAAAAATAGCTCGGTGAGGAGTGAGTTGAACCCGGCTAGATAGTTTCTGTATAGTGGCTTGCTCTTTGGCAGTGAGAGGACGATCAATCGCTTGAAATTCATAGTATTGATATTCGCTCATCGGCTAGTCCCCCCGCTACTAAAGCTCACTTTTTTTAGAGTAGGGCATAATAGGAAAGTATATACGGTGGTCAAACTTCCTCCATGACTCAAGCTATTGCCGCTCGGGACATAACATTACGTGAACTAAAACAAACTTTTGGTTTGCGAGAGTCGCAGGCGTCAGGCTTTTTTTCAGAATGGTCTGAGCTATGTGTCCCTTTAACTGCCATGGAAAAGCAGACGTTAGACCGTGTGAAGGCAAATTTTTCAGAGATGGTGGCGGATCCACCGGTTTTAGAGGATGCGGTTAAGTTGGTGGTGTTGGCCCCATTTCTAGATTTGGCTGGTTTTTACCGTCGCCCCTATCGGATTGAGACGGAGACAAGCATTGAAATAGAAGCTGAAGATGAAGAGACAACTGTACGCGGGCGGATTGATGTGCTGGTGTTGAAAGAGCGGCTATGGCTGTTGGTCATTGAGTCGAAACGCAGCGACTTTTCGGTGACGAGGGCAATACCGCAGGCGTTGAGCTACATGCTGGCTAACAAAAAAGTAGAACAGCCGACATTTAGCATGGTGACCAATGGCACTGAGTTTTTGTTTCTGAAGGCAATGCAGCAGGAGTATGGTAATTCACGGTTGTTTTCTTTGGTGAATCCGGGAAACGAGCTGTGGAATGTGTTGGAGATTTTGAAAGGTTTGGGCGAGCCGGTTGCAACCGAAAAATCGTAGATTGGGTTGAATTCATCGAAACCTAGCACATCCAAATATTAATGAACAGATGAACAATCAGGACGCAGGCTAAATACCTGCTGCCCTGATTTTAAGCAGATCTAGGCAGCTGCGCCTACAGACGTTTCATTAGGATGCTGATGACGTCACCCTGATCGGGGGTGAGGATTAGCTGATTGTCAGGAATGTCGATCAGGGGGCTCCACTGACTGGGTTCGACATATTTGAGGTTATGGAGCATGTGGATGGTTTGGCGGATGCCGCCGGGGCTGCCTAGCAGAATGTGGCGAATGGTTTCGCCCGTAGGCAGGGTAAGGGATAGATCGGCGGGTAGCGTGGCTGGCTGTGGAGTCATGGGGCGTCTTCCTTTGGTTAATGGGTTAGGAAAGCGCCCAAAAATAAAGCCACCCTGCAACTAAACTCAGGGTGGCTGTAAAATAGCTCACAGCTCACCAACTGGGTAAGACAGTTGGCCGGGTTAGCGGGGTGGTGGTGGTGGTACACCGCCATCTCGCGCGGCTAAATTTTTGGGTGCGAAATAGCTGACAGAGGTGTTCCGTAGCTATTAGTTTTGTAGGCTAGCAGGCCCAAGCCAGATGAGTCAAGACGCAGTTTTGTATCAAGAAAAGCTGTTTAGTGAGATTGGAGGGAAGGCTCAGAGCCATGTCCGGTTCAAAACCGGGTGCTAATTGAGTGCTGTTACTGAAGCAACAAGTTGGGTTTACATAGTCGTCCCTGAAATACTGAGAGAACGTAGAGCTATCAAGGATTTGTGCTACT
>ERZ1740070.2080-NODE-2080-length-11818-cov-6.634872_pt1 | contig 11818 bp, 13 predicted proteins | sample MGYA00581734_ERZ1740070 | MGnify/ENA primary metagenome ERZ1740070 (study PRJEB43018, sample SAMN04849744) | marine metagenome | isolation source: floating plastic debris | place: Pacific Ocean | collected 2008-09-01 | study: EMG produced TPA metagenomics... | reverse complement strand
CGTCAAAAGATAAAAGCGATGACATCCAGTTTCCATTTTCCATCAATTTTTTCCAAAATCCGTATTTCTTCACCAATGGTAGTTTCTCCAGCGACTATTGCTTTTTCGCGAAAGGTGGCCCAAGCTTGGTTACCATTGATTTTGATGTTCCAATCACTACGTTCTAAAAACTGATACGTATCCTCTTCTCCATTCATCCATTCCTGAACTAAAGTTTTGATATTGTTATAGCCCGTTACATGTCCACGGGTTCCGTCCGCAAGGCCATATATAAAGGCCATTTCAGAAGATTTCGTGACTGTGTCTTCCCATGCATCCATGCTTTTTTGTTCGTAAGCCATGGTTTCTGCCAATATGACTTTTTTGATTTTTGCTTCCTCAATTGAAGTAGTATTTTGAGCTACAGATACGGTGCAGAATAGCACAGCTGATAAAAAAGATAGTTTCATAAGGTTTTTTTAGTTTAGGAAGGATTGGCTTCTGTTTGCTGCGGAATAACGCCAAGTTGTTCCATTAAAATCATTTGGTCAGCCAGCAACCAGTGATCCGTGATTTTATCGTTGTTTATGGTATAGCGGATGATAAATGGAAGGTCCATTTTTTTACCTGTTGGCGGTATGCCATTAAGTTCTCCGGTATGTATTCCGGTAGCCCTCCCGCGAACAACAACTTTGTTGGCCTCGGTAATCATCTCTTCAATGAAAAGTTCATACTTCGGGAAAGCCCCTTCAAAAAAAGCAATATGTTCAATGAGTTTTTCATCTTTAATAAACTGTTCGTTGACTGAACGCGTTTTTTCCTTGCCGGATATGGCATTGAAGTACCGTATGATGAATTCCCGGTTCTTTTTGAGATTGTCCATAATGTGATGATTATCAGTTGCTTCAAAGATATGTTCGAAGCCTGATTCCTATTTGACCAAATGTTGCAAACTTTTGACTCAAGGTTTCATTGTTTTCGTAAACTTGACGGATTCATCCCAAATTGTGCCTTAAAAGAGCGGGTGAAGTGACTCAAGTTCAGAAAACCAACGGAGTAGCATATTTCAGAAACTGTACGTTCGTCTTGGGTGGTTTGTAGCAATTTTTTTGCTTCCTGCAGGCGGGTAAAACGTACGTAGTGCGTTGGCGACATTTGTGTTAGCTTTTTGACCTTTCGAAAAAGCTGTGTTCGGCTAAGGGCCATAGCACTAGCTAAATGGTCGATGGAAAAGTTTGAATTGTGCAGGTTGGAACGGATAACCGTATTTACTTTTTTCAAGAAAATTCCTTCTGTTTGACTTTTTGCAGCAACCATGCTTTCAATATTCTCAACATTATCAAAATGATTCGTCAAGCGTTTATGAATGGTCGTGTAGTACATGGGATACTGGGTCGGTAAAAAGTCATGGGAAGAGGATTGTGGAGACTTCAATAGGGATTGTCCGGATGGAACTTCAATATGATAACAGGTTCCGTTTGGTTTCTTTTCGATACGCAGACCATAACTAATAGCAGAAATAAGTTCTCCCAATTTGGAAAGGTCTACCCCAGTATTTTCAATGCTTATGGTAAAGCAGTTGGCAATATTTGATGAACAATGGATTTTTACCGTTACGTGGTGTTCTTGCGGTGTAAATGTGATAATTCTGCTGAGCAAAACCGTGATTTCCGAAAGAATTTTTTGAGGGTTATGCGAAACGAAAAGTTGTTGTTCAGGCGAAAGGAACTTTAAATCTACATTTTGCGCTTTGGCATAAGGTGTTAATCCGGTAACCAAACCGTTCACTAGGGGTATTACATCTGCAGTTACTTCAAAGCCCATCAAAGAAAATATACCCTATAAGGTCTAGAATTTTTTGAAAGTGGACAATTTTATTGTGGGTAAACCTAGGCTGGCTTTGCGAAAAGGACAAGCACTTCGCGCCTTCTCAGAGATACTCCGAAGTAAAAAAGGCTAAATCTTGACTGTCTTCCAAGGTATGGATAATTCCCATCGCCGCCTGTTCTCCCGAAATCATTGCAGCGTTTAAAGAAGCGTTCAGCAGCACATCCCCAGAAAGAAAAATTCTACTGTTCAATCGTGTTTCGGTTTCGGCCAAATTGTATTGCAGATTTTGTAAATCCGGGAGGGCTTTGGCTATTTTATAAGATTTTAGGTAGCGCAAAGGCTGTATCCCAAATTGTGATTTCAATTCTTTTTCGACGGCAGGAATCAAATCGGATTCGCTAAGATTGTGTTCTTGCACAACCGTTACGCTGAGAAGTTCATGATTCCCTTTGGTTTCGCTGTCGATACTATTCGGATAGAAAATATTGTTGACGAGGCTGCCCGTGTCCGCGGAAAGCCCGATGATAGGAGAGTTAATGTTCCTTTTTTCAACTTCAAAGTAGAGGGTATCACAACTTTTCCAGTCAATCGCCTGTTTTTTTAGCGCAGGAATCAATGCAGATGCTTCAGTCGCAACAATGGCCAAATGGTTTTTAAGAATCGTTCCATCTTCCATATGAATTTCACCTTCCTTCAAGGTTTTCACCCTACTATTGAAATGGATTTTGGTCTTTTGTAATTGCTGCTGGAGCTGGTGGGGTATGGCTTGTATCCCTTTTTTAGGTATCACCGCGAGTCCTTCTCCAAACATCTTGTAGACAAAACAGAACATCCGACTTGAAGTGTTCAGTTTGTCTTCAAGAAAAATTCCTGAAAAGAAAGGTTTAAAGAAGGCATTGATAACGGCTTCTGAAAATCCATATTTTTTTAAAAACTCCAGTGTGGTTTGCTCAGGTTGTGTAAAAATATGCTCTAGAGATTCTTTTCTAAGGTTTCGATTCAGTTTCCAAATCAAAAGCTTATCCCGAAAAGTGGCCATGGGGAAAGTGAGTGTCGACCATAAGAAACCCAAATCGCGTGTGGGGTCTCCAAAGGTGTATCTTTTTCCATTACGGGCAATCAAAGCCCCTGGTCTAAGGGATTGGACTTCCAAAGATTTTATATCCAAATATTTACCGACCATGGGATAGGCGGTAAGCAAAACTTGAAAGCCTCGGTCTAGTTGATAACTTTCTACCACATCAGTGCGTACTCGTCCACCAACGGCATCAGAGGCTTCAAAAATCTCTGGGGCATATCCATGACTTTCTAAAACAATCGCAGCGGTCAACCCACTAACTCCTGCGCCGATAATGGCAATTTTGTACGCTTCTTTTTTCAACTTTGTTTATTCTTTAGGAGATATAGATAAACAAAATTACTAGTTTTACCCTTGGATTATAGGTTTCACGCTTTCTTTTTTTGACAACCTTCAATCCATTGGCAGTGGCAAGCGAATGCAAGAGAAAGAAATACAGGTGGTTTGGTTAAAGCGGAATCTTCGATTAGAGGATAATGAACCCATTGCCCGCGCTATTGAAACAGGTTATCCTATCATTTTATTATACCTTATTGAACCTTCCCTTGTTGGGGATGACCATTATTCGGAGCGACACTGGAATTTCGTTAAGGAGTCCCTCAAGGATATGAATGAAAGGTTAGAGGCCTATGCTACCTCGGTCTTGGTGGTAAAAGAAGAGGTAGTGGCCTTTTTTGATAAACTGCTTCAAACGGTCAAGGTCAAACAAGTGTTGTCCATAATGGAAACGGGCATTCGAAGAACTTACGATAGGGACATGGCCTTTGCCAAGTTTTGCAAAAGTAGGGGCATAGTTTGGCATGAGTACGTAAACAATGGTGTTTTTCGAGGTTCCAAAAACCGAATGGGTTGGCGGGATACGTGGACGCAATACATGATGGCACCTCAGTTCTCTTTTAATCCGACGCAAGGTCAAATAGTAAACCCGCTGACTTTGCAAAAAAAGTTGAAAAACGTAGAGATAGTACCTTTGGATGAGGTGCAACGCGGCAATTTTCAAAAAGGTGGTGCTTCGGAAGCAGAAAAATATCTAAAGACTTTTCTAAAAAGACGATATCTGGATTATAACCAACACATTTCCAAACCAGAAGCTTCTCGAACCTCGTGTAGTCGTTTGTCTCCCTACTTGGCTTGGGGTAATCTATCTACCCGACAAGTTTGGCAGTTGGCCAAGGCGATACGTCCGCAAAGTCCTAAAAAAAGAAACTTAGATGGATTTACTTCCAGATTGCGCTGGCAAGCGCATTTCATTCAGAAGTTTGAGATGGAAGACCGAATGGAATTTGAATCGGTAAACCGGGGGTATCAAAAAATGCACAAAGAGGAGAATCCAACTTATTTGAAACATTTTGAATCAGGAACTACAGGGTTTCCTTTAGTAGATGCTGTGGTGCGTTGTTTGCGGCAAACCGGTTACGTCAACTTTCGCATGCGTGCCATGTTGGTTTCTTTTGCGACCCATCAACTTTGGCTGCCCTGGCAATCCATTGCTAAGTTTTTAGCGCGATGTTTTCTGGATTTTGAACCGGGAATCCATTATCCCCAAATTCAAATGCAAGCTGGGGTCACCGGAATCAACCAAATCCGGATTTATAATCCTACCAAAAATGGATTGGACCATGACCCTGAAGGTGTTTTTGTCCGAAAATGGGTGCCTGAATTGCAAAGTGTCCCGAATGCATTTATACATGAACCATGGAAAATGTCCTTGATGGAGCAGCAGCTGGTTGGTTTCGAATTGGGAACCAATTATCCATATCCTATTATCGATTTCAAGACCACCCGAAAAAGAGCGAGTGACATGTTGTGGTCGATGCGAAAAGATACTGATGTCAAAAAAGAGAATTGGAGAATCTTGGCCAAGCACACTTTGGAAGACCGAAATAATTTTGATTGAATTCACAGATTGATGAGCGATACGAAAGACAAAAAAGAATCCCCAAAAAAACCTGACAACGTGGTTTTTGATGAAAAGGAGCAATCCTACACTGCGGCTTTAAAACCCTATGCGACCAATGTGGGGTCACCCAAAATAGTTCCGACGAATCTTTCGCCTTGGAAAAATCAGAATGTACGCAAGGTTAACCATGCCTTTACCGCGGAGTTCGATGAGATTCGTCAGCAATACCAAGATATGATGGAGCGGTATGAATACAACAACTTGGTGTATGGCGCTAAATTTAGTTTTCAACCCAATGTTGGCGAAGTGTATCATTTGTACAAGAACAAAAAGAATGAATCTTTTTTATCGATTCTTGCTCCTTCAGAATGCAATTTTGAGTTCTTAGGAAGCTTTCGTTTGGGTTCAGATTATCAATGGGAAAAAATGGGAACGGAATGAAACTGACACTACAACTTGCGGCGATCTACAACATTCTATGGGGTGCCTGGGTAGTGCTTTTTCCGAATCATTTTTTTGATTTGGTGGGCATGGAACGCCTGAATCAACCTATGGTCTGGCAGGGGATGGGTATGATTGTTGGAGTTTATGGTTTGGGTTATTGGTGGGCTTCTTTTGACCCCTTACGGCACTGGCCCATTGTAGCAGTGGGATTTCTGGGCAAGATATTTGGACCACTAGGCTTTTTCTTCAACTATTTGCAAGAGCTAGTGCCTTTCGAGTTTATCTATACCCTGATAACAAATGATTTTATATGGTGGATTCCGTTCTTTTTGATTTTGAAGAAGGTCCATCAAGAGAAAAAATGGGCCTTGACGAATGAAAAAGCTTAGTCTTTACCTCATGGCGGCCTTTTACGCCTATGCAGGGGCCAACCATTTTATCAATCCCGAGTTTTATGGGCCGTTGATTCCAGATTATCTTCCGTTTCCAGAGTTCATTAATAGCCTATCTGGAATTTTGGAAATAGTAGCTGCGATGGGATTGCTATTTTGGAAAACCCGGAGATGGTCCGTCTTTCTTATTTTGGCGATGTTGATTGCATTTATTCCTTCCCACATCTATTTTATCCAAATCGGTTCTTGTGTGCCGGATGGATTGTGTATTCCACCTTGGGGCGCATGGGTTCGGTTGTTGGTGGTTCATCCAATATTGATGCTGTGGGCTTATTGGCATCGCGCCGCGTAGAAAAGATGTCGTTTTCACATTTTTGGATGGACAAGAAAGGTCGGTTTCTTATTTTTGCAGCATGATTGGAACCATTTGTAGAAAAGCACATTTCAATGCAGCCCATCGCTTGCATAATCCCAATTGGAGCGATGAAAAAAACATTGAAGTTTTTGGAAAGTGCAATAGTCCGAATTACCACGGCCATAATTTTGAATTAGAGGTTCGTATCCGTGGTGAAGTGGATAAGGATACCGGTTTTGTTATGGACTTGGGAGCGCTGGGACGACTTATCAAAAATGAAGTGGAAGAGCGTTTCGACCATAAAAACTTAAATGAAGATTGCCCAGAGTTCGAAAACCTATTTCCTACTACGGAGTATTTCGTAAAAGTGATTTATGATATTCTCAAGCCACATTTGAAAACAACGCATTTACTGCACATCACGCTTCACGAAACGCAAAAAAATTCAGCGGAATACGGAGATTGGTAACTTTTTCCGATATTGCGGCACTTTTGTCAATGGGATATTAGCTCAGTTGGTTTAGAGCGCTGTCTTGACAGGGCAGAGGTCACTGGTTCGAATCCAGTATATCCCACTTTACCACCCCAGCGAACAGCTCTGGGACTTTCCAAACCAAGCCACTCGATTTCTCGCAAAAACCTTATAAATCCCATCACGAATCCCTCTGGGAATGGATAAGCAGGCCAAAGCGGTCCATTTGAATTGTGGAACTTGTGCAATGAGTTTGAAAAAGGCATCAGAGTCTTTGGAAAAGGTATCTCCCTCAAAAAGAATTACCGAATCCATCTCTGTGGTGGACAAACCATTTTCTCGTAAAAGATGTTGTCCTATTGAAGATTGAAATGGAACCCAATTTACCCGTTCATTAGGAATTGTGCGAGTTAATTTGTCTACAACCCCATTGCAGAGGTTGCACTCACCATCAAAAATCACAATCGGAGTATTCAAATTCGTTGTTTCCATGGTACTTAGTTCGTAAGCCCATGAACTGCATTTCAAAAGAATCGTTGAAAAACCGCTTTTTAGGAAAGATTTATGATTCTGATTCGAAGCTAGTTAGGATTCTTTCCAACGCCATTCCTCGACTCCCTTTGATTAGAATACCCCATGATGTTTCTGAAATTGGAGGTGAAAACGCTTCTTGAAAAGCCTCAAATGAATTGTATTGGGGATGGCTGGTATTTGCTCCTGAGAAATGTTCTCCGACCAAGTGGACCATGTCAAATTCCAAACTACGGGCAAGGTCAGCAATGGCCTGATGCTCTTTGGCGGAGTCTTCTCCCAATTCGAACATATCTCCCAAAATGAGCATGGTTTTTTCAAAATTCATGGCCTTGAAATTTTCCAACGCCGCTTTCATGCTACTTGGGTTGGCATTGTAGGCATCCATAACCAAAGTATGGGCTCCCTTTTGTACCAATTGCGAACGATTGTTGTCTGGCAGATAGGCTTCAATTCCCGCTTTGATGTCTGCTACAGGAACATTAAAGTATTTTCCAATAACAATAGCTGCACAGCAGTTTGGAAAATTGTATTCCCCAATTAATTGCGAATGTATTTGAATGTCTTCTAGCGCAATATGTAGTGTTGGTTGTTTTTGTACCAGATGAATAGGGTAGAACTGACTATCACTTTCACTGAAACCAAATTTTTTAATGTAAGCTGCTAGCTTCTCCTTCTGTATGGGGTCATCCGCATTGAAAAAAACATGTTTGTCATGCGCCAGCAAATAATCATACAGTTCACTTTTACCTTTGATAACACCTTCTACGCCTCCGAAGCCTTCTAGGTGTGCTTTGCCAAAATTCGTGATGTATCCAAAATCGGGTTCAGCGATGGAACATAAAAATGCAATTTCTTTTTGATGGTTGGCTCCCATCTCAACTACACCTATTTCCGTGTCCTTGGTCATGGAAAGTAGGGTGAGGGGAACTCCAATATGGTTGTTGAGGTTTCCTTTGGTTGCTACTGTTTGGTATTTCGTTTTGAGAACGGCGTGAATCAACTCCTTGGTTGTGGTTTTCCCGTTGGAACCCGTCAATGCAACTATGGGGAGTTTCAGATAGCGACGGTGAAAGGTGGCCAAGTTTTGCTAAGTCTCCAAAACATTCCCAACCAATAGCGTTTGTTCGTTGGTTTGATACGCAACTTCATCAATAACCACATAGCTTGCCCCTTTTTCCAGCGCTTGTGCTGCATAGGTATTCCCATTGAAATTTGGTCCCTTTAGAGCAAAAAAGATACACCCAGGTTCAATTTTTCTGGAATCTGTGGAAACCTTGGGGTTCTCCAAAAAGTAGGAGTGAAGTTGTGCAATATCCATAAATCGAATATAAAAAAAGCCTTGACCAACGGCCAAGGCTTTTTCATTTTTATCGTTTACGGTTTACTTACGTGACTTTTTATGTCGAACCGTTTTGTTTTTCGATTTTGATTTCGAACCTACTCTTGACATGGCACAACGGAAACCAATGTCATCCGTAGCCATATATTCTGGCAAATAACGTCTTTGCGCAGGGTCTAACCAGAAGGCTCTATCTCTCCAAGAACCACCTTTATATACACGTACTTCGTCGTTAATCAAGGAAGTTCTGTAGTTAGAGGTGTCGTATTGTCTCAATACTTTACCCGTAGAATCGCGCTCTACTTTGTGCTTTGGAGAATCATACATTTTACGGTTGTCATCCTCATCGCTAAAGCGCTGGAAGAAACGAGAAGAACCTGGGTCACCATTACGGTACCCTCTGTTGTCACTAGATGAGAAGTTGGTTCTCAAATAGGTTTCTTCTTCATCAACCGGAACTTCTTTGATTTCACCTGGTAAATTCAAGGCCACAACCTTTCCATTTGGTAACGTATCATAGACGATGGAATCTCTAAGGATGGTTACTTTTCCATCTTCGCCAATCGCTTTTTTCAAGAAGATGTTACCGCGGTAGTAGTTGAAGTCACTGATTTCGTCATCTACAATGGGACGGTATACATCCGCTACCCATTCAGAAACGTTTCCAGCCATGTCATACAATCCAAAATCGTTTGGCTTATAAGACTTTACTTCTCCGGTGATATCAGCGCCATCATCAGACCATCCAGCGATTCCGCCGTAATCTCCTTTGGCTTGCTTAAAGTTGGCCAATTGGTCACCACGACCTACACGTTGTCCATTACGGGTGTAATCACCTTCCCATGGATATTTTTTTCTACCACGATAGTTGTTGTACTCTCTTGAACCGATAAGCGCTTGTGCAGCATACTCCCATTCGGTTTCAGTGGGTAGTCTATATTCAGGCATCAAAACACCACTGCTTCTTTTAGCGAAATTGCTGATAGAATCTTTTTTCTGCTTGCCTTGAAGGGAATCAATCTGACCTCCATAAACGGATTCAGGATTGTTCAAATAGGCCTCGGTACTAAAAGTTCCACCGATTTCCCCATTCAGGGCCTTGTACTTGGCGTCTTTGGCGATGTATCCTTCGCGCTCCAACATGCTTTCGTTTACCCTATCGGTACGCCATTCAGCATATTGGGTAGCTTGAATCCAGTTTACTCCAACTACAGGGTACTCCGCATACGCAGGGTGTCTCAGGTAATTGTTGGTCATGGTTTCATTAAAACCAAGTCGGTTACGCCATACCAAGGTATCAGGCAAAGCACCGTTATAAATGTTTTTGTAATTCGGGTTTTCTGGCGGATAAACACTTTTAATGTAATCAAGGTATTCTAGGTACATTAAATTGGTTACCTCGGTTTCATCCATATAAAAGGACTGCACGTGCTGTTGCGTTGGCGTATTGTTCCAATCGTGCATGATATCATCCTGTACTTTCCCTTTCGTAAAAGTACCCCCTTCGATAAATACTGTTCCTGGAGGAGTTTCCTGCTCCTTAAAATCGGAGTTATATTGGAAACCGCCTTCTTTGGCGTTAATATTCCAACCCGTGGCTCTCGAAACGTTCTTAGATCCGGAAGATGATGAGTTCTTACAACTCGCAACGCTTCCGACCACTACTACGCTAGAAAGTACAACTTTGATAAGATGTTTTTTCATAATTTGGGATTGAGTGCTTTTAATTCAAGGGTTCAGCCCTAAACCTAACTTCAATTTGATTTTGATTTCACGAATGTTAAACGCACTTTCATCCATTATATTTTGTTGCTGAAACTAAATAATGGACAAAAAATGTTTTGCATTCATTGTACTTAACGACCACAACATCGAATTAGTATGATAGCTTGCGGTTTTAACGTCGGTATTATTTACCTTTCCTCCCGAAAAATGCACCGAAAAAGAATGAAAACTTTAACGTTCAACAAAAAACCACATAGGTATATAAGATTTTGTTGAATTGGTCGTTTACTGTGTAGAGTTATATGACCTGAAAAAAGTTAAGGGTGTTATTGCCCCAACATTTTTAACGCTAAAAACCTAGAATGAAAAAGTTACTTCTTGTTCTTACCGTTTTGTTGATTGCTAACGTACATGCTCAACAAGAACGCGCAATTACCACAGCTGTTCCCTTTTTGACCATTGCGGCCGATGCACGTGCCGCGGGTATGGGAGATATGGGGGTTGCTACCACTTTCGATGTCTTTTCGCAACAATGGAATGCCGCCAAGTATGCTTTTGCAACCCAAAAAAGCGGGGTCGGAGTGAGCTACACGCCTTATTTGGAAAGTATAGTCAACGACGTTTCCTTATTGAACGCTAGTTTTTACAACAAAATCAGTGATAGAGGTGCTTTTGCCTTTAGTCTCCGGTATTTTGGATTAGGTGAAATTGAATTGCGCCAGACGATTGATGAAGACGCAACTTTAGTGAAGCCAAACGAATTTGCCATTGATGGGTCCTATGCTTTGAAATTGAGCGAGACCTTCTCCATGTCGGTGGCTGGACGCTTCATCAGTTCCAACCTGAGATTTCAAGATGCTACACAAGACTCGCAGGCTGCCAATGCCTTCGCAGTGGACATAGGTGGTTTTTACCGTTCTCGGGAAATTGCCTACAGCAGTTTTGACGGGCGATGGAGAGCTGGATTCAACATTTCCAATTTAGGAGGCAAAATTCAATACGATGAAGGCGGACAAGAAAACTTTCTACCTACCAATTTAAGGTTTGGAGCAGGTTTCGACTTCATTTTTGATGCTGACAACGTATTGGGTCTTCATACAGAATTCAACAAACTTTTGGTGCCTACCCCACGTGACTTTACGGGTGACGGGGTAATTACCGCTGAAGATAATGACGAATACCAGCAAATTGGATTCTTGAACGGTGCTTTTGAGTCTTTTGGAGATGCTCCTGATGGTTTCAGTGAAGAACTAAAAGAAATTACATGGTCCTTTGGTGCCGAGTACCGTTTCCGTGAAGCTTTTATGCTTCGAGGGGGCTATTTCAACGAAAGTGAAGAAAAAGGGGCAAGACAGTTCGCCACTTTGGGTGCTGGATTCAAATTTAAGTCGGCGCAAATCGATTTGTCCTATTTATTCTCGACTTCCCAAATACGAAATCCTTTGGAAAACACCTTACGCTTCTCGCTTACCTTTAACTTTGGCGAGGAATTTTTCAACGACTAAGCGTTTACCACATAATAAAATCATAAGAAAACCTGTTCACGAACAGGTTTTTTTATTTTTGGGATATAGCCAAGCTACACCATGAAAAAACACCACATACAATTTGAATTTACGGAGTGTAGTAGCACTGCCGAACTTGCGGCACCCGACAAACGACTTTTGGAGGCCGCAATAAAGGCACGAAAAAATGCCTATGCACCTTATTCTGGATTTAAGGTAGGCGCAGCGGTGCTTCTGGAAAATGGTGAAATTGTGGTTGGGAATA
>ERZ1740070.2077-NODE-2077-length-11830-cov-4.375626_pt1 | contig 11830 bp, 14 predicted proteins | sample MGYA00581734_ERZ1740070 | MGnify/ENA primary metagenome ERZ1740070 (study PRJEB43018, sample SAMN04849744) | marine metagenome | isolation source: floating plastic debris | place: Pacific Ocean | collected 2008-09-01 | study: EMG produced TPA metagenomics... | reverse complement strand
CCTGTGACCTCTGCCATGTGACGGCAGCGCTCTAGCCAACTGAGCTATGCGCCCGAGTAGACCAGTATATCCCCGGGCGAGCCGGAGGGGTATCGGGCCGAGCGCCAGCACCAGGGCGGCTTGTGCAAGCCACGGCGGTGGCAGTGGGCAGGGCTCAGTCCTGCCCGGTTGCCATCGAGATGCGGGCACGTTCGCCGGTCGAGTACTCGAGCACGACGCTGCGGGTCCTGCCGTCGATCGCCACCACGCGCCAGCCCGGAGCCACCGTGTCGCCCACGCGCACGGGCCTGCCTTCGATCACCGCAACCGACCGGGCCCCGCTGGGCAGGACCGAACTCAGGGTCAGCGGCGGGAGCGGCGGTCCGCCGGCGGGCCTGATCGAGGTCGGCTCATCGATCTCGAGAGGCGAGGCGTTGCGAACGGTCAGAAAGACACCCTCGGGCATCGAGCGATCGCGGGCTCCGATCTGTCCGACCTGGTCGTGCTGGAGCAGGATCGCGGGCGCAATCGGCAGCGACTCAGGGGCGGGCCGCGACGCGGCGACGGCACGCCCGGGCTCCGCCGCGACGACATGCGACCCGAGAATCGCGAGCGAGGGTGCCAGGGCCGTCATGACGCAACGCGGGAGCACCGCATTGAACGATTGCTTGTTCATCCCGCGCCTCCCTGGCCTTGGACTGTGTCGACCGGCTCGACGACCTCACCGAACACGCGAAAGTGTGTCGTGCGCATTGATGCCCGCAGCGTCATCCCCGGCTGCGAAGCCCCCGAGGGAACGATGCGGACCGATTCGACAACGGTCAGTCCGGTGTCTCGCTGGACTGCACCCGTAAAGCGTGCGATGGTGTCGAGGTCGCCGATCAGATCAATGCGGTAGCCGGTTGGCTCAAAGCCGATGATCGAATCCCGCGCCGGTGCGCGGGAGTTGCCGATGCGCCGCGGCTCGATGCGTTCGATCCGCACGCCGGTCTCGCCCGCGACCGCGGTCAGGTGGGCGTACAGCCCCGCCGGGGCGGAGGACTCGGCCCAGAATGCGCGATACGTCTCGAGCGCGTCCGTTGCCTTGGAGATCGCGGCCTGCGGCGGCATGGGCAGCGCGTCGATCGCGGCCCGACGCTCGGCGATCGTGTCGGCAAGGCCTCGTGCCTCCGCCTGGCGGATACGGAGGTCCTCCAACACAGGCGAGACGAGCATCTGCCACCCGAGCGCTGCCGCGACGCTCAGCATACCAACACGGAACCAATGGCTACGCAAGACCGGTGCGCTCATCGGTCACCTCCGTTGGAGTCGGCGATTGTCGGGAGCCCCGCGTGCAGGTCTTGCAGTGACGCCCGGATGGGATCGATCTCGACCGTGAAGGCGCGGGCGGAGCCCTGCGTGTGTTCTCGGAGGCTTGTTGAGCCGATTCGAACAGCGTCGATCGCCTCGTGGGCGTTGAGCCGCTCGATGAACGCGCCGAGCTCGGCGCGGTCGTCGGTGCGGTCGCCTGCCTCGGTCGTCACGAGCCCGATGATCTGCGCGGTGGGCCCGCCGGTGCCCGTCGATGCGCGGATTTCCTCGATCCGGACACGCGACCCGCACGACTGCGCGATCGCTTCGAGCACAAGCTCCCAGTCCGGCTGGGCGCCGAAGCGTGACTCGGTGTGCTCGGCCGCCACGCCGAGCTGAACGCCCAGCTCGGCGGCGCGGCCCTGCGTTTGTTCGAGATGCTCGACCGACATCAGCTCGGGCTTCCACGCCGCCTGATCGTTCTCAACCCGAAGCGTGCTGATCGCGACGTGTGACAGAAGCCCCACCGCCGCGGCAATGGGCAACGCGGCTCCGGCGATGAGCGCTCTGCGGGACAAGACCTCTCGCTTGGCTTCGAGCATGTAGTTCGGACACAGCGTGATGGTCTCGGCGGGGTTCATCACCGTGTTCCGCGCTGCGGACGGATCGCCAAACGGGACCTGCGACCCCTCGCAGCACTCGCCCGTATCGATCGTGACAGCGGACTCGAGCCCCTCGCCGATGAGCGACGCGAGGCCGGGAACGAACGCACCCGGGCCGCCGAGCGTGCTCTTGTCGAGCGTGTGCCCGCCGCCAAGCCCGAAGCGGATCGTCTGCTTGACCTCGACGAGGAACCGCTGAATCACCGGAGAGAGCATGGGCACGACACGGTTCCGGAGCGGGTGCGCGGACCCGCTGATCGGTGCGCCCTCTCCGGGCACGCCGCACGTGCCGAGCATCTCAAGCGCACGGACGTGCTCTCCCGCGCCGTCGGCCGCGGGCGCTTGACCATCGGCTGCCCCGCGCCGGAACGCATCGGCGAGCGCGCGGGTGCCGATCCCGAAGACCCGAGCGAGCCGCAGCCCCCCGTCCCCTCGGCAGACAACCGCCGTGTACCCCGAATCCATGTAGATCAGCATGCGATTGCCGGTGCCGTCACGCTCGAGCGCACCGAGCCCGGCGTTGAGGACCGCGGACTTCATCGTCACGACGCCGTCAAGGCGTGCGCCGACTCTGTTCAACCAACCAAAGACGCGCTGGAGGTTCGCGTCGGTGTCCCCCGCGAGCAGCACCTGGGTCTTGTCGCCCGATGAACGGCACAGCAGCCTCGCCCCGATCGCGGGGTGATCGGCGTGCAGGTCGAGCCGCTCGGCGAAGCGCTTCCGCCCGTACGCGACGGGATCACTCTCATCGCCGGGAACGGAAAGGACTTCGATGCGATCGGAGGGCGTCTCGCAGAGCACGCAGACCGACGGGTTGCGGGACGCTCCCACGGCTCGCAGCGCGTCGGCGAGGGGGCCGTCGAGGGGCAGCAGGCTCTGCTCCCACAGGTCTGACCACTCGTCGGGGTTGAGTGCAACGCGTGTTCGCGCGACGACCGTTCCGCGTTGTACACGCGCGGCGTCGAGCGCGGTGGGCGCCAGACTCAGGATGACTTTGGGCTGCGACTTCACTTTGGCCCCCACTCTGTCGTTTGCTGCAGCCCCATCGGTCAAGGACCGATCGAACTTGCGACCCAGATGCGGACCGCCCCAAAACGGGCTGGTCCATACGGGACTTGCCCGGGCTATTCGATCAAGAGACTGATTCGTCGTTGCGCCGCGCCTGCCCTTCCTTCGACAATGACCTCCCCGGTATCGGAGGGAACCACCACGAAGGGCGCCGCGGCGGTGCCAACGGGGAGCACTTCGCCCTCGATCGGGAGCGCGTCACCCTCGGCAGCGGCAAGCAACAGCACCTGAACCGCGCCCTCGGCGGCGTAGAACGCGCGGATCGTCTCGACCCTGAGGACAGCCGTATAGGCGTCCTCGGCGCTCGGACGCGCCGTCGCCACGACGAGCAGCGTCGACAGCGATAGCAGCGTGACAAGCACCAACGCGACAACACCCCGGCGCGCGCGGGCGGACGTTGTCGTACCAAGAGGTTCAGCACGCGGCCGCGTCAACCGGCACCCCCGCCGAGCCGAGCCCGCGGAAAGACGACCCCGGCAACAACCTGCTCACCGGTCTCGACGCGATAACGGATCCGCCAGGCCTCCCCAGGTTCAACGGGCGCCGCTGCTCCGGCCGCATCCAGCAGCTCGATCTCGAACACGTCCACCGCTTCGAGCAGCGTGCCGCTGCGTCCGTCGTCAAGATGCAAGACGAGGTCGCCCGCAGCGAATTCGAGGCCGCGCCCGTCGCTGAAGCGGATCTGATCGGGTGCGCTCAAGCTGATCGCCAACGAGCCGTCCGAACGGGTCGGCGACTCGCGCAGCAAACGCACGATCTGATCCGCGGCGTGCGACATCGCTTGTACGGACGCACGCTCACGCACTGCGTCGACGTGGCGGCGCGACAGCGTCGTCAGCACGGGCACAACGATCGAGCCGATGATCGAGATCACCACGATCGCGGCGAGCACCTCGACCAGCGTAAACCCCTGCCTTTCCTGACCGGTACGGTTCATCCGGCAAGATCCGTCACGATGGACGACATGGGCAACTCATGCGATCGCCCGCGGGCATCTGCCCAAGTCAGACGCACCGTCACCACCCTGTACACGTCCGTTGTTGCCTCGCCGGTGGTGTTGCCTTGCGCGTCCGTGAGCGATCCGACCTCCACCACATACGTCAGCCCAACGTCTTGATACGGTGCCGCGACATCGGCGAGCCGCACAAAGAGGCCGGTCTCGGCGTTGTCGGTGTAGTCGACCGCGCCGAGGGCGTCGAACCCGATCGCCGGGCTGTTGGCGGCGGCGAGCACCGCCTCGAGCACCGCTCCGCCGAGCGTGGCCGCCCGATCGACCATCGCGGCCTGGCGGGCGGAGTGCCCCGACGCCGGCAACGCTCGCATCGTGATCGGCACAGTCATCGAGACCACCAGGACCACAAGGACGGCCTCGACCAGGGCGTACCCGCCCGATGTGCGCACGCCACGGGTCATCGGATGCGCCCCGTGACGGGATCGACGCGGATCTCTCGCCCGCCGGTGAGTTCGATCAGGCTTTCGACTGGATCCCCGCCGAGCAGCACACCTTCGGCATCACGTGCTTGCGGAGCACCATCAAAGCCAAACCAGATCACACCAGCCGTCGGCGATGACCCGTCGCTGGGCGTCACCGAGAGGATCGATGCCCCGACGAAGTCGGCCGAGACCCACACCGGCGGCTGCGCTGTGCCGAGGACGCCCGGCGCCGGTACAACATCGCCGCCGTCGACAACGACGATCTGCGCCCGATCCAGAACGACGTCGATCTCAACACCCGTGGGTACGCCCGATGCACCCGCCATCGCCCGTGCGGACCGGAGCGAGCCCCGCACGACCTCTGCCGCGGCATCGGCCGACCGCGATCGCATCGATCCGATACCGGGCGCCACCGCGGCGGCCAGGATCGACAGCACGACCACGACTGTGAGCACCTCAACAAGCGTGAAGCCCGCGCGCGATGTCGTCGCTGCACGCATCACAGCTCGTTCGCCCGCATGAAGTCCCCGGTTTGCGGATCCCGCCGGGTCGTGAGCCGCGTTGAATTGGCGTAGAAGATCGCCGAGGGCGGCGACCCGCTGCTCTCGGCGAAGTATGCCCATCCAGAAGCGGACTCGTCGGCGACCGCCCGCGTCCCGGCCTGGATCGCAGTCGCCGGACGCACGCCTTCAACACCGCTCAGCGGGTTCGCTTCGAGCCCGCCGCGGAGCAGGCCGCCCACTGCCTCGACCTCGGCGATTTCAGGAAACGCTTGGGTGCCGCTGAGCGCCGCGGCCTGGCGATGCGCCGCGAGCGCCAGCCTTGTCCGCTCGAGCGCGGCACGGAGCGCCTGCGTGCGGGCCTCATCGCTCCCGCGTGCGAGACTCGGCACCGCGACCGCCGCGAGCACACCGATGACCACGAGCACAACCAGCACCTCGACCAGCGAGAAGCCACGCCTGCGGAAATGGGTACGCCGCGTCCGATTCATTGCGACCCAACCTGCATCAGCTGCCACATCGGCATGAAAACCGAGAGCGCGAGCGTAAGCACGACGCAAGCCAGCAGCACCGTCATCAGCGGCTCGACGAGGCTGCTCATGCTCGCGGCCCTGTGCTCCGCCTCACGCTCGTAGTGCCTGCTCACCACATCGCACGCCCGGGCGAGCTCCGTCGACTCCTTGCCAGAACCCAGCAGGCGTGTCGCAAGATCCGGCAGGTACGCCGACGAGCGCATCGCATCACCGATCGCATCACCCACACGCAGACGCTCGGCCATCCGCGAGCAATCGGCGGCGAAGAGCGGGCTGCCCGTCGCTTTGCCGGCGATGTCGATCGCCTGCACCACGTCGAGCCCGGCTGACAACGAGATCGACAGCAAGCGGCCGAAGCGGGCTGTCGTCGAGGCGATCAGGAGCGTGCCCAGGATCGGTGTCGCCAGCGCGAGGCGTTGTAACGCAACCGCGCCCTTGCTGCTGCGCGCCAGGAGCAGGCCCACGGTCGCAACAACCGCCGCCCCTCCGACGTAGACGGGCCAGTATGCTTGCACCGACGACCCGAGCGAGGTGCTCAGCCGGGTCATCAGGGGAAGCTCGACGCCGTTGCTCTCGAAGATCACAGCGAATCGCGGCACCACAAAGATGGTGATAACCCCCATCGCGAGCACCGCCGCGATGAGCACGACGATCGGATAGGTCAGCGCGCGACGGAGCCGCTGCTGCGCCCCCACCGCGTGCTCCATCATGTCGGCGAGATGCTCGGTGACCTGCTCAAGCGTGCCAGAACTCTCGGCCGCGCGGATCGACTCAACGTAGGCCTCGTCGAAGCACGTGGCGTGTGTCCGAAGCGCATCGCTGAGCGGCATGCCGGACTCGATCGCAACCGCGATGCTCCGGATCATCTCGCTCATCGCGGGATTGCGCTCGGTCTCGGCGATGGACGCGATGCCCTGGGCGATGGGAATCTTCGCCTGCACGAGGACGCTGAGCTCGCGTGTGAACGCGGCGGCCTCGGACTTGGAGACACGTCTACCGAATGCAGGACGCGCCACGGCGGCGCGCTCGAGCATCGTCGGAACCAGTCCCGAGGCGTTGAGCCTCGAGAACGCGTCGTCGCGCGAAGGCGCTTCGATCATGCCGCTGACGCTGTGCCCGAGCCCGTCGAGTGCTGTGTACTTGAAGCCCGTCGGCATCGCGAGTCTCCAGGGTTCAGGCCGCCTTCGGCGTCGGCATCGCGAGTTCAGGCTCGATCGCGGCGTTGAGACGCGTGAGCTCGCTCAGGCCCGTGATGCCCAGTTTGGCCTTGCGGATGCCGTCCTGGAGCATGCTTGACATGCCCTCACGCTCGGCAACGCGTCGGAGGTCATCGGCCGTGCCGCCCGAGTCGATCACTTCTTGCAAGGCTCGCGTGACCCGGAGGATTTCGAAGACGCCAACACGTCCCTTGAACCCCGTCGTCCCGCACGCGGGGCATCCGCGCCCGACGCGGAACATGCCGCCTTCGTCGTGGATGCCGAGCGGCTCGAGCAGCGTGGGTGCCGGTCGCTCGTCGACGCCGCACTCGGCGCAGACGCGTCTCACCAGACGCTGGGCGACCACGCCCAGCAGCGAGTTCCCGATCGCGAACGACGGGACGCCCAGATCTCGCAAACGCGTGATCGAACTCACAGCGTCGTTGGTGTGCAGCGTGCTCAGGACGAGGTGGCCGGTGAGTGCCGACTGCACCGCGATCCGCGCCGTCTCCTCGTCGCGGATCTCACCCACGAGGACGACATCCGGGTCCTGGCGAAGGATCGAGCGCAGCGCGCTCGCGAAGTTCAGCCCGATCTCGTGATTGACCTGGATCTGGCGGATCAGCGGCAGACGGATCTCGACCGGGTCCTCGATCGTCATGATGTTGCGTTCGGGGCGGTTGAGATGCCCGAGCGCCGTATAAAGCGTCGTGGTCTTGCCCGACCCCGTCGGCCCGGTGACCAGCAGGATGCCGTGCGGCTTGCCGACCATCTCGACAAATGTTGAACTGTCTTCGGGCGTCATGAGCAGGTCGTCGATCGAGCCGATCTGGCTCGCCGGACGCAGCAGACGCATGACGACATTCTCGCCGTAGACCGTCGGCAGGATCGACAGCCGCACGTCGATCCGCTGGTCTCGGTGCGTGAAACGGAACTTGCCGTCTTGCGGGCGCCGGGTTTGGGTCAGGTCGAGGCTCGCCATGACCTTCAGCCGCTGCACGAGGCTGGAGTGGACCGCCAGATCGGGCCCCTGCTGGGGCACCAGCACGCCGTCCACGCGGTAGCGCAGGTGCAGGCGCCGATCGTCGGGGTTGATGTGCACGTCCGAGGCGTTGGTCTCGGCCGCGGCTCGCAGGATCTGGTTCACCGCCGCGACGATCGGCTCGTCGCCGGTCGTCAGCGATCCCACGTTCTCCTCATCGCTGGCGGTCGCACCGCCCCCCAGGTCCGCGAGCGTATACGCCTGCTCGATCAGCGCATCGAGCTTCGCGGCGTCACAGATCACAGGCTCGACCTGACGGCGCAGCGTCTGGTTGAGCGCATCGATGGCCGAAAGATCAAGCGGGTTGCGCAAGGCCACCGTCGCGATGTCGTCGCAGACGAACAGCGGGAACGCACCGATCGAACGCGCGAGCCGCGCCGGGATGAGGTGGGCGTTGTGCTGATCGATATCGAACTTGTCGAGATCGACGAACGTGTACTCGTACACCCACGCGCGGCACAACGCGAGCCCCCGCTCGTCGATCGCGTCGAGCTTCAGCAGGGCCTCCCCCGGCTCGATCCGCTCCGCCTCCGCCAGCGTCATCGCCTGACGCGCAGTACCCTCATCGATGCGCCCCTCTTCGAGCAGCGCCTGCAACAGAAAATCGATCGAATCAAGCATCGACGGCCCCCTCTGCGGGCGCGTCGGCGAAGCGCTCGATGAGTTCGTCGAGCTTCGCGCTCTGATCGGGGCTGACGTCGGTCAGCGCGAGCCCGAGCATGTAGCCCGGACGCCGATCTGTCATCGACACGCGGGCAACCCGCCCCACGCACTCAGCCAGCACCCCCGGCTCGCCCTCGGTCGCGACCTCACGCACGCGGACACGCACCCGGCTGCCACGGGGCAGGAAGCCCTCGGTCACGCGCCCCACACCACGGCTGGACAGATCCACGATGCCCGCGTCGAGCCAGCCCTCGCGGTGCCCGGACCCTCGCGAGAGCCGCACCGCCGTCGCGTGCTGCGGCGCCACGCAGACCTGCGCCGGCAGCGAGATCTCTCGACGCTCGGTCCGCCTGACCATCAATCCGCGGTTCTCTGCTGACATGCGACGCCCCCGTCCAACGGCACAAAGCGGTGCCGATCGTCGCCTGTCGGCCGATGATCCCACCTCCGTGAGGCCACGCCACAGGTTCGGGGGCGTTGGCGGCCGAACCTCCGATCTCGGTGTCGCCGCCAGTGGTTGATGAACCCTTTCCCCAAGCCCATGGCGGGCCTACCGTTGCAGCCCGTCGGAGCATGGTCGACCGGCGGTGCCGGACCCGGGGCCGCGGGCCTCAACCGGCAGGTTTATTCGTCAAAGGCGGGATCGCCCGCTCTCACCGAAGCGCCCTTGGGCTCGGGCTTGACCGCCCCACGCCGGTGTCGCTGCACGAGGAATGTTCTGATGGCAAACGCTCTGGTTCAGGATCTGATCGAGGCCGGCATCCACTTCGGCCAGCGCTCCAGCGGCTGGAACCCCAAGATGGGTTCCTACATCTACGGCAAGCGCAACGGGATCCACATCATCGACATCAAGGAGACCGTCAAAGGTCTCCTGCTCGCCAAGCGGTACATCACCCGCACCGTCGCCGACGGCAAAGACGTCGTCTTCATCGGCACCAAGCGCCAGGCGAAGGACGTGATCGAGCAGCGGGCCGGCGATGTCGGCATGCACTGGGTCAACGCCCGCTGGCTCGGCGGCACGCTCACCAACTTCCGCACCATCCGCGCCCGCCTCAAGCGGCTCGAAGAGCTCGAGGCGATCGAGGAGAACGACAACTTCCAGAGCTACTCCAAGAAGATGGAGAGCCAGCTCAGGCGCGAGATGAAGAAGATCAAGCGGAACCTCGACGGTATCCGCCGCATGAACAAACTCCCCGGCGTCATGGTCGCGATCGACGTCCGGCGTGAGCTGACCGCGCTCAAGGAAGCCCGCAAGCTCGGCATCCCCACGATCTGCCTGATCGATACCGACGGTGACCCCGACCTCGTCGACATCCCCATCCCCGGCAACGACGACAGCATGCGTTCGATCGACGTCGTGCTGCGTGAGCTCTGCCGCGCGATCGCCGACGGCAAGCAGAACCGCACGGCGGGCGTGCCGACCGAAGCCGGTCCCGACGCCGACGACGCGGGCCAGCAGCGACGCCGCAGCAGCCGGGCACAGTGGAAGGCCGACGACGCGGCCGCCGCTCCCGCAAACCCCGAGGGCACGCAGGACGAGACGCCCGCCGAGCAGCCCGCCGCGGCCCCGACCGATTCCTGATCTCGCGGATCAGTCAGACACAACCGACCCCCGACCCAACTGGAGACGAGCGATGGCGGAGATCAGCGCGAAGGACGTGATGGCCCTTCGAAACCGCACCGGCCTGGCGATGATGGAGTGCAAGAAGGCCCTCACCGAGGCCGGCGGCGACCCGGAGAAGACCGAAGAGCTCCTGCGCAAGAAGCTCAAGGGCAAGATGGAGACCAAGGTCGACCGCGCCGCAGGCGAGGGACGTATCGAGGTCGCTGTCGCAGGCGACAACAGCGCCGCGGCAATCGTCGAGCTCAAGGCCGAGACCGACTTCACGGCCAAGAACGACAAGTTCATCGATGCAACCAAGAAGCTCGCGGAGATGGCCGTCAGTTCCGGTTCGCCCGAGCCCACCGACGAGATGAAGGCCGTCGTCGACGACCTCCGCATCTCGACCGGAGAGAACATCTCGATCGGGCGCATCGAGCAGCTCGGCGGCACCGCCGGCTCGACCGTCTACGGGCGCTACGTCCACCACGACGGGAAGACCGGCGTGGTTGTGCAGGGCGAGGGCGACCTCTCCGAAGAGGTCCTCCGCCAGATCGCGATGCACATCACCGCGGCCGTCCCGCGCCCGCTGGGCGTCAGCCCCGACGAGATCCCCACCGACGTCGTCGAGAAAGAACGCCAGTTCCGCATCTCGCAGGCCGTCGAGAGCGGCAAGCCGCAGGAGATCGCCGAGAAGATGGTCGAGGGCGGCATGCGGAAGTTCTTCGCCGAGGTCGCCCTGCTCGAGCAGGCCTTCGTCATGGACCCCTCCAAGAGCATCAAGGAACTCCTGGGCAGCGCAACGGTCTCGTCCTTCCGCCGCTGGGAAGTCGGCGAGGGCTGAGACTCGGGCCTCGACATCAAGCACCAGTGCATCTCACACGGGGCGGCCTCTGCAGGCCGCCCCGTTTGCATGTGGGCCGGTATCCTCTCGTTGCCGAGCGAGGAGATGCCATGCCGATCGCGCCCAGGCCAGGCGAGCAATACATCATCCGGCGCAAGATCCTCAAGATCTTCGGCGCCGCCTTCCATGTCTACGGGCCAGACGGCTCCGTCGTCGCGTACTGCAAGCAGAAGGCGCTCAAGCTGCGCGAGGATCTGCGCCTCTACACCGACGAGACCGCTTCGCAAGAACTCCTGAGCATGCGGACCCGCCACGTGATCGACTTCGGCGCGACGTACGACATCGAGGTCGCCGGCGTCGGCACGATCGCGCAGCTCCGCCGCAAGGGGCTCTCGTCGACGTTTGTCCGCGACGCGTGGCTGGTGTACAACGAAGAGGGGAGGGAGATCGCCACGATCACCGAGCGCGGGGCGATGCTCTCTTTCTTCCGCCGCTACCTCGAGTTCATCGCGCTCTTCGCGCCCCAGCAGTTCGATGTCGTCCGCACGGCCGACGGCTCGCCGCTCGCGTCGTTCCGCCAGCACTTCAACCCGTTTGTGTACCGCCTGAGCGTCTCGATCCTCGCCGACGATCCCGAGTTGGATGAGCTCGCGCTGCTCGCGGCCGGCTGCCTGCTCGCCGCAATCGAAGGCCGCCAGGGATAATCCCGGGGATTACCCGAGGGAGGGCGTCATCCCGCCCGTCTCGCCAACCGCCAACCGTCAAGCCCGGAGCCGACCATGAACCGCACGCCCCGCATCCACCGAACGAACAACCCGAACACGGATGCGCCACAGGGACCCGTTCTCGCGCACCAGCACGCCGCCGGCCACACGCGCCGCGATGTGCTCCTGGGCCTGGGCGGTGCCGCGATGGCCCTCACCGCAGGCGCCGCCATAGGCTCGGACGGGCACCAAGGGAACGATGGGCACCAGCACCACACCACGCCCGGTTTCGACGCCGAGACCGGCGCGTACACG
>ERZ1740070.2074-NODE-2074-length-11838-cov-8.831028_pt1 | contig 11838 bp, 9 predicted proteins | sample MGYA00581734_ERZ1740070 | MGnify/ENA primary metagenome ERZ1740070 (study PRJEB43018, sample SAMN04849744) | marine metagenome | isolation source: floating plastic debris | place: Pacific Ocean | collected 2008-09-01 | study: EMG produced TPA metagenomics... | reverse complement strand
TTTCCTCGAGCTATTTTTCTTTTCTTTCTTTTTGGTTCGGTTTTCTGCTCCTTAGAGCTATTTAGTCTGAGTGCTCAGACTAGCCATATATGAACATAGCCCCAATGATCCGTTTATGCAACTATTCCCGATTCCCAAGCAAAATTTGTGGCAGATTGTCATAAGCATGGGTAAACTTCTTGTCTCGTGCCCGGGCTTCATTAAATCATTGCAGACTAACTACTATCATTGATGATCATTGTGCATGTGGGACAGCAAGACTCATTTTATTAATCATGTCATGATCACCCATTCAATGGTTGGCGCATATATTAAGTTGTAGCTCTGTAACTAAACTATTAAGTTTATTATCTTCTTGCAGGAGAAATGGTAAATTCCTGACAGTGCCTTTTGATAAGTTAGATTTTGGTGAAACTTCAGTGTTGGAGACGTTTTCTAATGCAGACGTAGCTATTGTGGATATGACATCTAAAGGTCAGGCTGCTCTGAGTTATCATGTGGGTGTGAGACACAGCCTCGGCATGAAGGATAACTTTATGTTATTCAGGGATGAAAACCCTGAGGAAACCATATCGATGAAGGTTAGTTTTATCCTGTAGCTACTCAACTGTACGACTACAACCACTATCAATATGTTTTTTTTACGGAGCAATGTGATATGGAAGGGGAGTTGTTTGATGGAAGTGATTGAGCGTTTTCATTCCCACCTTCAAAAAAATCAGATTGCCACTGTTTTGACCCTGAATTTTGGCTTGTTTTTCTCGGTGTGTTTTGGCGGAGATTGTGTTGAATGATCACTACCATGTGTTTGTTGCGTGATGTCACCTGTAAATATTTTTGTTATTGCAAAAAATGAGGACGTTGTGTAGTAAATTGATACCCTGGTCTTATAGTGTACAAACAATAGATAATTTCGTTGCAGGGTACTACACCCGTCATGAATGAATTACTATGGCGTGCATGATTCATGCATTTCTCTGAATTACTATCAGTTACTTTCATATCTATTTATTTGTTATAAACCTGCATCATCTTTTATATTCTGGGGCTGTAAAGGATTTATGGATCAGCATTGCATGTGAGCTTGATGCCTATATAGAACTCGTAATAACATCTTACCTTCCATGACTCCTTAGGCACATATTGATGAATTTTAGCACTTTGCCATGGCCACGCTAGTTGGATTTAATTTTAGCTGCTTGAGAATTCCTCAATGAAACGTATATAAAAGTTGATGAAGTTGGGTAGTCTAGTCCTTAATATAAGCGCTTGAAGTGGCGAAAATGCTAACTTTTACTCCCACTAGACATAATATGAGATATCTTCTCGTGGCGTTTGTGATATGTACATGTTTTTTTTCTGTGTTTGCTTACAGCTTTCTTGTTCAGACTACTCATTCTTCCCATATAACATGGACTCTCATGGCACTATATACATCACCGACGCTAATGGCCTGCTAGCAGATCCAGAGAATGTCAACACTAAAATAGCTACTAAAATGACATTAGTGAGCAGGCTGAAGAAAGCTCTGACTGATGTTAACATCAATACCAGGTAAATTAATGCTCTGTGGGACGATGTCAACGCTGTCTGCAACAGCGTTAAAATTGTTCTCTCCTCTAAATCTGGTATAGTAAGTGAAGCCCACTGTTGAATCCCAAGAGGGGAGGAGTTTGATACTGGGTACCTCTGACTCCAAACCATTTGGAGTCTCACCACCTGGACCATATAAGCCTATGCACTGTTGGACATACAGTGATTTGTGATTGTGATGGAAAAAAAAGCTTCCTGCAAAGTGAACTGAGCACTTTAGTTCTACCAGTCATCTTTTGCAAGCTGCTTATAGAAAAAGTACAGGCAGTCTATTTGGTAGACCCGTTTTCACATCTCTCAGTGGACACAGGGGTTATAAGCCTCTCGAAATTTTGACCATCTGTTCAGAGCATGATTACTGTCAATAACATTCTTATCACCATACATAACCGTGCTGATAACCTGAAACAGGGTCAAATATGGTGGCTTGTTACCTCTCAGGGCGCCTAGCAATGTTTGCCACGTCCTGGATGTACATCTGTGGGAGGGCTGACCCATCATATATGCATATGTGTGCACCCGATGAGCCGTTGGACTCTGGTCACCCTTTCAGAATTATGCTGCAAGGTATTGGCATTATTACTTTAATTAATACTTCTTAGGGATAATAATTTAGATTGTGACGTTTTTCCATTGATCACACCGGCAAATTTCTAATCGTGTACCGGTGTTGTTCTGCGATAGTGCTGTGAAGACCTCTATTTTTGTCTGTAATTCTTAGATTGACATGAAGCAGAAAGGGATAGAGTAATAATAGTCTCTGTGAAATACATTATCAAGGACATTATAATTGAAAAGCCAGCTAATTACAGCCTATCAGTAAATATTACCCACTATGCTGAATCTTCTATTAGTACTACATACATGTACGTCATCAATGTAGTCGGTCAGGTAAATCACTTACTACTGATGAAGCGCCATTCGGTGCAAAGAGAATGTAATGCCAGTAATCAACGGTGCAGTTCCAGTCAGACCCTTGCACGACTCATGATCCCCTCTCAGTTGATATTTTTATAGAGATTAACAACCAACCAAGATGACAACTATGTACATGAGTTAGGTTTCCGTCAGCATGGCCTATACAGGCAAAGAGGGTATATTATACTCTTTGACACAGGTTTATGAGATTGAACGTTGAACATTGTCATAAATTTGGGTCATAAACTTGTGATATAACAGTACAGCAGTACAATACAAAGGGCTACGACTTTGTTAGAGAATACTCTATTGGTATACATGTATAAGAAAATAAAATTCTGACTAAACATATCATGAAGAACTGTAATTATAGACTTGCTGTCAGATGCTATCATCCTATGTTTTCTCATGTTAGTAGGCAGTCTCCAAGGTCCCAGGCACGCCATAATATCATGATAGCCACATATGTTCAACTTTATGGTTTTTGAAAAGCATCTGATCATTGTCACTCTTTTGCGATGTGTATATCACATTACAAAGATTTTAGTTACACTGCTATGGCAGTTCACACGCTGTTTTTTTTATAGTTCGGTATCGCTTTGACATTAGAAAAAATATCTAAGGACACAGTGTCTTTATATTCAATTCATTTAGCGAGTTTACATTATGCATAAACTGGATCTTTAACCGTGTTATCCTGAGGGACAGCTGACACATAGCAACCTGCTTACTGATAGAACTATCGAGTTATCGGCTATCTTTATGCTGCTGTACTGCTGGTACCAGTGTTGCTGATTGATGAATAGTGAATCATTGCATCGCTGCCAAGTAAAAATCTCTTCAGAACCTTCGTAGTGAATTATGGCTCATATCTACCATGATTGGCTTATATCTCAAATAAATTAACTATACCTGTACTGGAGCATACTAGAGAGGATCATTTGATCAATCATATTTATTATTTTTATCAGCTATATTAATGTTCAGATGGCCATCGAGGTTTACTACTAAACTCATTTTTAGGTTCTGTTTATGTGCAGCTCAGTTGATATTTTATGACAGTGTTGAGGGATTATTGTACTGTAGCGAGTAACTGACTTGGCCTGTTTGTAGTGACCGATGGGCATAAAGGTAATATTAAGTAACTCGATGATGGTGAGAATATTAGCTGGTGACAGGATAAGCCTAACCTGAGTATGGATGGTTTTATTGCACCATCAGGGAGGTCTAATCCTTGTCTCCACTTCGTGTGGTGGTTTTAAGTTTGTGAGATTTAACACACAGCTAAGCCCATTGCAGTTGTATTGTCAATAAAAGACTCCTCAACTTTTCTCATTGTAGCACCAACAGAAAAGACAAGTTTTTGGCAGATTTGAGGAAGGCACGTGAGCAGTTAGCAGACGACACTCCAGCACTCAGGAAGGTAAGCTCTGTCCACTCACTGGGTGACCACATGCTGCACATGTACATCTAACTTTCGCTCACGTTTTGTTTTGGATCAGTGTGATTCTTGTTGTTACCGGTATTGAGTATCATCAGACAAGAATGTTATAGTACCATATCAATTTGCGAAAACAAAGCTGAGAAAATGCTAACTACGTGAGAAATTTGTAATTGGAAGTAATTACCACCTTTTTATATCCCACTTAGGCTATCTTAGCATATCGTAAAAGCCTGACTTAATGTAGTAAGACTGACTGTAGTTTTCTCCCCTTGACAACAAAGCAGGGAAATACTTTTTAGGAACATCTTTGGGTTGCTGGGTTTTGCTGCTGAGATTGGGTCATCATCAGTTTAGGTTTTGTCAACACAACATAGTTTTATGCATATTTCAGCATACTTCTGCCAATTTATCATCATTGCTTCTGCCACCATGCTGATAATTGACTTTTGATTTCTATTAAGTAACCACCAACTACAACATGGTGTTAATTTCATAATGTTAGTGGGTGGGTGGTCTGCAGCTGCTGCTGATGAATCAAATTGTCAGCAAAAAATGTTACATACATGTACAGATGCGAAGTGCTGACAGTAGCTATTTATCCTTGTTATGTTTGCAGAAGTTGTTATCTATGAGACATAGAATAGACCACCCACAGCTGATACAAGCTGATGTTATTTATAACTTACTACTGGCCTACAGGGACATACAGGTAACTTACTGCACTGTACCGAGGTGTGCAGAGCAGTACTGGTATCGTAATGTCTGCCTGCAGTGATAATGTATGTTGTGATAACTCATGTTTTGCCACGTGCTGTCTACGATGGATGTTTTGTCCCATCAGACAAACATGCTACTAGCCTCGTCTGCTGCTCAAATACGGTACATAGATTTGTATGACTGTTTGCTCATATCCTATATGTGTATGCTGTCAGATTATGCCTGTATCATGTATGTGTTAACATTACGCACTCTGATTATACTTGAGTGAGCAATATGCGCATGTATATGCACATGTGTATACCTAATGTATACAGGTGTGTATATAGATCAAGTTTTTTTCCCTTTGCTTGCGTTTGGCATTGCTATCCATTGACTGGTCACGCAACAGCATAAGGCTTTTGTTGTGCGCATGACCAGACGCAGGATAGTGACGCCAGATGCAAGCAAAAGGGATCAAGCTTGATCTAGTGTGTATAAACCTGTTTGTGTTCGGTGTCATGTATACCACATGTTATGATAATATTGTATCTGTTGTAGGATTATGACGCTATGGTTAAGATTGTAGAAGATATTACAGCTCTTCCCAACAAGGTTACAGTGACAGGAACTATAGCCATCCAGTATCAGTATGCATTCGCTCTCAACAGGTATGTTCATGTAGGTTTGTCACTATCCACACTAGGAAATGGCCATGGAAATAGGAATGTATGTATACCCCACTACATGATCCGAGATTTTTTTACTATTGGTTCAACCGATGATCCTAAAAATTGTTGGTGCAACACAGCAGGCTCATTTTCTACTGACTGCATCATCTCTGCTAGCAATAGTGTGCGATATATCATGTAAGCATCATGCAATAATATGACCTCTAAGGAATTGTTTTTGGGGCTATCAACAGGTTCAAAACATGCCAATTTGCGGCTACCATCAATGGAAGAGAGATTTGTCTAATCATAATGTATGTCTTTTGGATGCGGTGTTTAATACAATGTGGTAGAGATTGATTTTAGTTTGAGAGTTGTTGTTTTAGACGTAATTTACCCGGAGACAGAGACAAGGCTTTGGTTGTTATTAAGAAGGTAGCTGAGATGAAGGGAGGAAGTTCTATACAGGATGTAGTCTGTCTGTGTGGACGTATATACAAAGATAAATTTTATGAGAGTAATTATACCGACTCTGAAAGCAGGGATGAAGCTATCAAATGGTGAGCACTGAATTTTTAGACTTGGTGATCCCATATAGGTTGCTCATGAAAATAATGGATATTCAAAGCGTTTGAATTTGTGGTATACAGGCTGCCAAATGCTTGACTTGTTTGAGATCCAACCTTGTAATTTTTACTTTGATCATCAAGGACAAAATGCCAAAATTATTTTGAAAGTACATTGTATATGGTTAATATCAATGTCAATATCAATATTTTCTTCAATTTCTACCTATCTACGATTGCAGTTAAGTATACTTAAAGCGAGCCGGGTCCCAGTCATAATAACCGCCATTGTCTTATATAAACTGTACAACAATACATATAAAGAAGCACGTGGCTATAGCTACAACATTAGCTCTATTTGGGAGTTCTAGCTATGCCAGAGGAGTGGTGTTGGTGCTCTCAACTCCCCCTCATGGTATAGGAAGGTTGATTGATAGTGCCTGCGCAACTCCTGCCCTGCATGCAAACTTTGGAGCCCTCAAGCTCTAGAACCATTGGTATAAGATGTAATACTTTGTTGTTTTGAGATACCCAGCGAGTCATGACTCTGCAGATTTGAATTTCATTGCTGGTAGTGGTAGCATATAAATTTGTGCTTGTGCCTTCCATTTTAGGTATAGGAAGGGCTTTGAACTACAAGCTAATGTGTATGCTGGTATCAATCTGGCCACTATGCTGGTGATCTCAGGGAAGGACTTTAAAACTGATCGCGAACTACAGAGAATTGGTAAGAGCGTTTCAGCAATATTTGCTGAATCCCCTCTTGCATTTATATACTGAATTTTGACTTTTGATATATATTCTTTGAATCTTGCTACTTTTGGTACTTGACACATTATACATGTATATGTATGTGATCATAGTTGACATAAGTAAAGTGTAAATGTAAAATGTAGCCTGCGCTGCATCATTAAATCATTATAAAACATGGGGGATATCTTAGTAATGTCAATGAGTACTCAATGACTCTCCTAGTAAATGGCATCGGCATATATCATTTTCGACTGGAAAAATGAGCACTCTAACTCCATTTTGTGGTTTAGCCCTTTCAATGAAAGACCCAATGATGATATATTTTTATGGAATAATCATTTTTGTTATGATCTTCTTATAGGCTTATTTCTGAAAAACTTTAACCAAAACCCCTCTGAGGAATGTGGGAAGGGCCTGATAATCAGGATTTAGGATTACGTTTACAAATACACAGTTGGAGGGGTATACGGCTTGTTAAATAAAGAATATCCTGGTTCAAAATTGCTTTTTGGCAAGTCACTGGTTACCTCGGCCTTTTGCTAACAATCACAACCCAGGCAACTACATATGTAGTAGTATATATGTTGAGCAACGCTGCGGCATAACTCAGCCTAGCTTGAGATCTTGTCGGTACGCATTTGTCGAGTTGTATAACAAATGTGTTTCTTATGGAAAAGCATGATTGAAGTTCTGTTAAATTTGTATAAGAAGCATTATTGGCTGAATGGTGGTTAAAAAGATTATAAAGTACCATAAGCCTGGATAGATATATTGTAAAGTGTTAGCACATCAGATTGAACCACCATTTAACCACCACTGGAGTTTGTAATCGAAACCAACCCCAGATCTGAATAGCGTGTTTTTAATATAAGAGGATGATGTTCTAAATGATACCTTGAACTGATTTCATTCACAGGTTGCTCTTTGAATAATTTGATTGGCCGTAAAGGTAGCCTACAGAATTTGGAGGACTACTGGGACGTGGCCACATATTTTGAGATATCAGTTCTAGCTGAGGACTATATTAAAGCTATACAAGCTGCTGAGTGTATGTTTAAACTTCAGCCTCCCATTTGGTACCTCAAATCTACACTCGGTGAGTATACGAGATTGTCGATTCAGCTACTTACTTATGTTTTGTTTAGAAAATACGCCATGCACCACTCAGTCACTGTCTGCTGACTCTCAGGTAAAAATGGTCGCAATGAAATGTCGCCCCTTTGTTTAGCCCCATGGTTTTTGATTATATCAAGCATTGGGGTAGTTGTGGTCAATTTGAGTCTCACTAATAACAACTTGCCAACCCTACTAATTACTGAACATTTTTCAAGTTAATTTCAGAGTAACTTACTTTTGATAGGGAACATCAGGTTGATAAACTACTACAGATATGAGAATGATGATGAGGACCAGGCTATAGAAGTTCAGCTCTTCCACTTCTGGATGGATTTTTTTATGGAGGCAATCAAAGATGAGGATACAAGCTGTGTGAGGTTTCCGGTTAGTGTTTGCAACTCGATCATAGTTTGTTGACCTCTGGTATTTACGCTGAGAGTTGGAGTGATTGGTCCGAAACAGATTGTGATTTCAATTGCTTTATGAAAAATGCACATGAGGGTTTGCGTATTAGCCAACATTTGAAATGTGTTAGTTTTGCGGTTTCTGAGAATATGGTACTAACAGTGAAACCTGATGCCGTAATGTGTTAGGTGTATGTGAATGTAAAAGAGTGTGTTGGTAGCCGAACAATGTGACAATTTTTTCCCTGTTTATGTTGCAGGTGTTGGTTCTGGAGCCAACTAAAGTGTACACTCCAAGCTATGTGCAGATCAACACTGATGATGAGGTAAACATAACGATACACTTTTTTCTGTCTCGTGCTTTATAAGTAATTTAAGAAACATTATTTAACACCACACAACAAACAGGAAGGGCAGGACACATAAGCGCTGACAACTTGGAGTTGCCCACTCATCAATAGTTTAGTTCAATGAGGGGAAAACTCTATAAATAAGCTTGGCGTTTAAATTCACAGACATACATACCACTCCAAGCATTGAGACTATGATGCTGTAAAAGTAATTTACTTTATTTAACACAGCCACCTACCATCAAACTATGGCATGTACAACAAGGCAGTAAACAGACACACCAATGGTGCTTTGAGAGACAGCATATAAAAGGTGTATCGCTGTATAAACGAGATGCCAGAGCTATATTCTTATATGTACAGCAGAATAGTGATGACTTCCATGTGTTCTTCCCATCTGAAGTCAAACGTAAAGGGTAAGTGTTTGAAATAATGATGATGAAGCTCAGCTGTTTCTGTTTCGTTGTTTTGCTGGTACTTACACTATTCTACCATACAATGGCATGGTGCTATAATCTTGACTCTGTAGTCCTTTCATGTTGCGCATTCCTCTGTATCGGTAAATAATTAGTCGTTTTTCGTTGCTGCAGATTTTACGACTCTGTCTTGAATATGTTTGAGATGGAGAATGATGGAGACGGTGTTAGACCAGACTTTGCTATGGATACTAATGAGACATGCTCCATACAGGTAAGCTCACTAGGGTGACGTTCGAGGTAGGATGATTCCCGAAATGAATGCTTTAAACAGACTGGTTAAAATTCCTGAAATTCCCACAAATATTATGTCTCATGATAGTCACGAGCAGGACAAGGTGAAAAGAAGGAAAAAGAAAAGAAATGTTGATGTGTCCGCATGAAACTTTGTCTCTCACCGAGAACGTTCCTTGCATTGTGTTTCATGGCAATTCATAGTTAGCCAATGCATTTTCACTATGCTTAGCAGATGTAAACAGTTATAATATTTGATTGATTTCAGGCTTTGTTATGCATAGATTGAAAGCTTAAAATTGACATTACCATTCCACCCTACAACTCATAGATAGTTAATCCTGTTGCACAACATTTCTGGTTGGACCTACCCGCCAATGTTTTGGTAGTAAACGGGTTTTTAACAACAGTAATAGTAAATAGATGTCGAAATTGCCTAACAGTGGATTTAGGTTTCTTTTTTTGTAAAATCCCACCTACGTGGTAGGCTAAGAATCGACAATGGTTAACAGCCATTGTAATACTATGCCTTACTTGGCTCCAGCAAATACTTTGTATCACTAATGCAAACCCTTCCGGTTGTCACTTTGAGAAATATAAAGTGACAGCTTGCAAAGCTCATAATCGACTTAGGTTTAAATTCTAACTGAGCATAAAAGTTAGCCACAAACTAAGGGAAAAAAATTACAAGATATGCATCCTCCCATGATTGATGGCATGTGGCAGTACAGCGGCACTGCAAATATTGTAGTGGTATGTTGAGACTCCCTGTCTTTTAATGAGGTTACTATAAGCATTTATGAGTCAAGCTGCTATATATACTAACTAGCAGTGCATAGGGAGATATCACCGCTTGGTAAATTGGACTGAAACAACCATATGACGGAACTGAGCAGGAAATTTGCGTGCTTCCTCACATTATTAAGATTGAGTGATGGGCCTAAATTGAGAGGGATTGCCATAAAAAAGAGTTGTTTAAAAATGATGATAACAGATGACATTTTGGTGCTAACCGTGTGATGGATATTATATTATAGTTTTATTGGGTAACTTTGTGATAAGAATAGCCACTGCAACATTGCATGGATAAATTCAAGATGTGTCATGTCGTCACCCATAATTGGCCCCTGATGATAGTATATTTTCTCTCAGACAGTTTTACACATTATAAACTTCGAAACATTTTTTTTGAGACAATACTGGTTTCTGTCTGTGAATCTCTGGAACTGTTTACTTACCGGGTTGACATGTGATGGTTGCAGTCTGTTCTTCTTCAATTACAGTATGAATATGATCTGGATGATAAAGGTAACAGAGTAATACTAGGTAAGGGTAGTTATGGTGTTGTGGTGGCTGCCAGAGATACCAACACTCATCTCAAGATCGCTATCAAAGAAATCCCAGAAACAACGATTGAGTAAGTTTTACTTTGAGCTGACATTGAGTATGTTTTACTGACAGCTAGAGTCAGTATTGAGTAAGTTGAGACTTTCTAGACAGATGTCCTGTGTCATGCCAGTGCTAGTATTTTATGAGGTTCAAATTACCAGATAGTAGATTATTGTCTCATGATCTCGTGGACTCATGATCATTCCCTCATCTCATGCAAATATAAACAAACAGTTGTCAGTTATGGAAGCTTGTATATGGCATATGTACAGTTAGTTATAAATGATTTTGTTATCTTATAGCGATGTACAGCCCTTACAGGAGGAGATTCGTCTACATGCAAACCTCAGTCATAGAAACATAGTCAGATACATGGGATCAACTGTAGACGGTGGCTACCTCAAAATCTTCATGGAACAAGTACCTATCACTTAATTAAAATTCATAAAATTGTACGCAACAGCATCCCAACTCTGAAAATATTCAAGTACCGCTTTTATCTCTTAAAGAATTCCCAGACATAGTGACTTATTGGTGTTCTACAATTGAAGGTTTACTTACTTCTCATTTTCAATGCTCACCGTTCTTTTTCCCAGGTTCCTGGAGGAAGTTTAACTCAATTACTCAGGAATAAATGGGGTCCTCTAAAAGATAATGAGCAGAGTATGGTCATGTATACCAAGCAGATATTGGACGGCCTCAAATATCTGGTAATTGTTATATTGCAATTCTGAACGGATAAAAGTAAGATCTTGGAGGTCTACTAAGCATGAGTACACCAGCTCTATGATTTCTTTCTTCAGTTTTTCAGAGTTTTATTAATGGTCAGGTCAATATTTGTAAAGAGAAAATAAATGCCGGGTTGTTTGGTCAATGACTAGGGACAAAGAAAAATTTGAAGTTGTTCATACTCTTTCTTCGGGAGAAAAAGTGTGGTGACTTGACACTGAAAGGAAACGCTGTAATTTAAATATTGAGGCACTTTTACCAGATTTGCATCTCATCAAACCTTGAATTATCCTGTATTAGCCAATCACAAAATTCCCACTTACTTTGACTGTTTCCTTATTTGCTTTTAATACTCAATTGGTCAGCCATGAAAGTGTTTCCTGACACATTAACTCTTATGTAAGACCAAACCTGGCATTTTGGTGGCCCTTTGCCATTAGTTACTGGCTTATGTATCCATGCAAGTGACTTCCTTGAACTTCACAATATACTCGGCTTA